>Ga0210040_10006666_pt1 | contig 14285 bp, 16 predicted proteins | sample CryGeyCG12114_NA_FD_185462 | JGI IMG/M metagenome (GOLD analysis project Ga0210040, IMG submission 185462) | Groundwater microbial communities from aquifer - Crystal Geyser CG19_WC_8/21/14_NA (SPAdes) (version 2) | ecosystem: Environmental > Aquatic > Deep subsurface > Groundwater | place: USA... | reverse complement strand
CCTTCGCGGCCGACAACATCTCGAGCCACCGCCACCTCACCAAGATCTGCGCCAGTGACATGTACCGACGGCTCTACTACGGCGCGATCAAGAATCTGACCTCCGCTATCGACAAGAAGGAGGAGCTTGCGGCCGCCGACGTTGAATTCCTCCGGCGCGGCTGCGACTATATCATCACCGCGTGGGCCAAGCGTCTCTTCAGCTGGGCCGACCTAAATCCTGACACTTTCGTGCGAGACTTTGCCCTCGCCGTCACCAAGCTGCAGCAGAAGAAGTTGTTGAAGCTACCGGACAACGACATGTACGGCGAGGTGAAGGAGCTCAGCCAGGACGTGGAGAAGGTTCGCAGCATCGTGTATGAGGGTCGACTGGAGCAGACCAAGCCTCCAGGCCTTAGGGCGAAGGCGAGCATGAGGACTCCCCGCGTATCTGGAATGCATACGACCTAAAATGGTAAGTTGGTTGCGCTGCCGTTGAGGGCTTGAACGATTACTGACGTACCTGCAGCAAGAACAAACGACGAGGCACAGCATAGCCTAGATGCCTTCGCGACACCGCCCTTCCCTCCCGACATCGCGACGTACCGTACGGACGGCCACATAAACACGGACAACACACGATTAGAGACTGGGAAAGCAGCGAGGATAGACGGCCATCGCCATGAGGACTTCGTCGCCAGAGATGAAGAATGTGAAGTGCCGCGCTGGGGATACACAACACAAGGAGAGAGAAGAAGAGACGCGCGTTTTGTTTCCGTTTCTGCATTGGTATTGGGAAACACAGAGAAAACTAGCGATCCTGGTGGTCGCTAGTACTCAGAAAGAGAAGGACATGTGTTTTCAATTGGTATGCAGGGGAGGAAAGAACATGGGTCTGGGATTATGATGACTCCAAAAGTATTGAAATGAGTTCAGTCTGAAGATAACTTCGGCAATGTGACGTACCTGAGATTCTACAGGCCACCATATCGTTGCTTTGACCTGCGTGTTGCGATGGCGTGAACATAGCCAGCCTTGCCGTTCTTATAGCGAGTAATAATGGCCTAACCATACGACAGACGCTCGCCCGCATTTCTGCGTCATGACCAGTCGCGACGGCAGTGTCTATAACAAAACGATTTCCCGCGTCGCCATCGTCTTTACACTAGCGAACGCTTCCTCCCCGTCAATGATAGCCATGCCTATGCGCATGAAGCACGCTTGACTCTCGTCAAATGGTTCAGATACCCACCAAGGCCTCGGGTGGGGCCGCTTCGCAGGACGGATGATGAGGCCCTCCACTTGGTTGTCAACCTCCAAGCCAAGGATGGGCATGAAGCATACGCCATCCTGCGTGCTATTAAAGTCGTCTTGGCTGTCGAAGTAGAAAGGGCCGCCGGTATCCATATATCTGATATCCTCCATTTCGTAGCAAACGTGCTGTTGGTCGTGCTCAGTTTTAGGGAAGTCTCCGTTCCAGGTCAGGGGTATGAGTGGCGCACAGACTGTCAACTCGGCATATGACAGCCTGGCGAATGGGTACTCCTTGCGCGGTGGTGGTGTCTCGTATGCATTGGGCGTGGTAAAGTACGTCACTGGCTTTTGAGGCATCGCTTCTGCAGCATCAAGATATGACCTTCGGCATCTCATGAGCACATCTGTAGCTGCCCAGCTCCAACTGGGCGAGCGATAGAAATCCGGAGGAGGGTCGGGCCTCGATTTTGGTTCCGCTTTCCACCGTACGTGCCCTAAAGATAGATGTACAAAGTCAGTGTTTGTCTCACATGCATTTCGTACATGGAACTTCGCTTACAGAGCAGCGCTGCGGGAAGCTCAAACATGAAGAACCCTGCAATGTATGTGCTTCCCCCAAAGACGCTTTGCATCTGCTGTGCAATACCGCCGAGCGCTACAAGTTTGTCTTCGTGGCGCTTCGTGAGATTGCATTCGCAGTAGGTCTCGATGAGGTCGAGCCATTTGCGATGATTGGCGACACTCGGCGTCTCAGGTCGTCCATACTCCTTTGGGCTCGGTAACAAAAACGGACCGCGACTATAGCCGTAGGGAGGGAGGCCTTGCGGAAAGGTCTCGCACACGTTGCGACCCGCTGTCTCGCAGCACTCCCAGAAGACTTGCTTTGGACCGAAAGTCAGAATGCGACGCGACAGCAAACGCTCTTGCAGCACCCAGGCCCGAGATGCTATTGGAGCATTACGGAAGCCTCGTATCGAATGGTCCATGCCGATGAGCAAATTTGGTGTATCATCAGTCATCACACAGACGGCGGCAATAGTCGTGGGGTCGCGCTCCACAAAGCATGACTTCGTGTCACCGTCCGTCGCAGCCGTCGAGATGCAAATATCACAGCTGGAGTAGATGTATCTCATGCCATCGATATTCTCATCCCAATCAGCCTTCGATCCAGGTCCTTGTTGGATTATGCACAGCGAGTCGATCCACAGGTAGCGGATATGTAGCCAGCGACATACATCCACCACGTTTCGGAAGTTCTCTGGCAATGTGGCATACTCGATCCCCTCGCTCTCGAAGCGCTGTATGTTACTTGAAGTGAGTGTCAAAAATGGGATCAGGCCCCAACAGTGGCTCAAAGCGGCGAAAGGCGGACATTGTTGGATCTGTCGTCGAGAAAGAAGGCGGATAACGTCCGCTGAGACATCTAGTAGGCGTGGCGGATACCATCTGGTGGCGGACGCGCCATTGGGCTCAACCATACCATAGCGGACACCAGCAGACATTGCCGTGCCTTCTGCCATCCAGGGCAGGGTATCGCGGCATTTGTCGTGGCCGTTCCGACAATTCTGATACCACCGACGCGTAAGTGCCGCAGCCTGATCCGAACAGGTTGAGAATGGTATATCCTGATAGAGACGATGTACTGCTTTGGTACCTTCCGGGCTCGCGGGTTTAAAGTCGAATCCAAATCGGTCGTCTTGCTGAGAGGCACGGATGAGACGGTACTGCCACTCCGTCACACCAGTTGGTATATCATCAAGCTGAACGTTTCGAAGGATCGTGGCACCCACTTCGCTTGTCAGTGCATTCCTCCAGCCTCTTCGTAGCAGCAACGGAGGCTCGTGGGATTTCAAGCGGTCGATTGCGTTTTCGTCTTCTAGCTGGTTGAAGATGTTGGAACATATGTAGCATTTGTCGGCAACAGCAACAAGTAGCTGTTCGAGCGAGGTGCAATTACTAAAGCTTTTTTCATCCTCTTTTGCTTCTTCCATCTGCTGATCAACGTCTTCGAACATGAGGGTACAGTGTCGGCATAACATGATCAGGTAGGTAGAGTAATGACGTATAACTAGTTTCCAGCCTCGACTTGATGCTGTAACTCACAGGAAAGCAGAACGAAAAGCGACGATAGCTTGTTGTTGTGTGTTATGCATTGCTGAAATCCCGCACCACAGGTCGAGCGAAGACATTTGTATGTCAACCCGTCCAGGCAAAGCGGTGGGGTCCATCTTTGTTAAACAAATAGCTTGCCAGGAAGCCAAAGGAAGACTGAGAAGACGCGCGCGTGTGTTCATGCTGCATGATCTCGCAAATCATTCGTCGACGCACGACACGTCACATTCGGCACGGCCCATCCCGTCGTGGTCCGAAAGTGTTGCGGGGGGTGTGCCGTGGTGCAGAGAAAGAGCTGGAAGGCTGGTAGCAACATGTTGTGATGCAAGAATGAGTGGTGCAGAGAGGACGGTGTCGTCGAGGAGATGAAGTTTGACGCGCAAATCTGCAAGGAACGTCACTAGCGCCCACCCCCACCCATCGCGACTTCTGTTAGCCATTGCCAAGCAGTACTCTTCACGCTTATTGACACTCTGGACGTCAAGAATTATTTCGAGTGTTTCATTATTCTCTACTTCTTATTTTACCCTTCTGACCATGATCACTCAGCTCTGCTATTCTCATACAGTTGGTGCGTGCCGCGCATTCGGGCATCAGATCCTTTGGGGCACTGCAACATCAGCGTCACAGCACTCAGCTTACCTAGTATCCGAGTGTCGCATTTCGTAACGAGCGACATGCGGCGGAGCATCCCCAACTCCAAGACACGTCCACTTCGACCACCTAGTTGGTGGCCTTTGATCAAGGATGATGAAGAGGACAGTACAAGTACAGCCTCGCGCTGTTTGTGCTGCTTCGCACCATAATTTCATCGCCACACACACACCATCAGCCACATCAACACGATGAACTCAAATACCCTGCCAACAGCCCCTGTCGCAGCGTACATGAATTTGCCAGCAACCGAGGCCGTGGATGTCGAGACAGGATCACGCAAGCATGTCAAAACCCAGAAGCTGCCGCTGTCCTCCTCATGGGCAAATGTACGATTGGAGTGGAAGCACGGCTCCAAGATGAGAGTTCTCAAATACTGTGGAATCTCCATAGCTTTTGGCATAGTCACCGCAGGTGCCATTGGCTTTGTCATCGTCATGGTGTAAGATGGAGGAAGATATGTAGGGCTACATGTCATGACGCCATGTTCGATTCGATTTGGCGTCAAAGCTTCCTCTCCGCCACCCCGCGGCTTCCTCGTCGCCATCTCGAAGCAACTGCGCCTTCCGCTTCTTCCAAATCACATCAGACGACGGACATATAACCGCTCCATATGCGCTTCCCTTCCTTTCCAACACTTCTGCGCACCTTCCACACCGTCACAACCACGACTGGCGCATTCTTCCGCGCGACTCCCGCATACACTCTCGGCCGCACCATCTACAGCACCCCTCAACGCGCCATCCTTTACCGTTCTTCCCTATTTGGCGGACTATTCGGCTCATCAAGCAAAATGGCGGACAATACAAACTACCCAGTGCAAAAGACCGAGGGCGAGTGGCGGGCCCAGTTGTCCAAAGGTACGACTGTGTCTCCGCAACGGAATGCACCGCACACCTTCTAACACAACCGCAGAGCAGTTCCGCATTCTTCGCCAGAAAGGAACTGAAATGCCGACGTCGGGCAAATACAACAAGCACTACCCTACTGAGGGCATCTACACTTGTGGAGGGTGCGAGGCGCCGCTCTACAAGGCGAACCATAAGTTCGACTCCGGGTGCGGTTGGCCTGCCTTCTGGGATGCCGTGCCGGACGCCGTTACGCAGCGAACCGATTCCGATGGATTGAGAACCGAGATACTGTGCAGCAACTGTGGTGGACACCTGGGGCACATCTTCAAGGGCGAGAGATTTGGAAATCCCAAGGACGAGAGGCATTGTGTGAACAGTATCAGTATCAACTTCAGCCCCAAAGAGGATGGGAGCAAGTGACTAGGCACAGGAGCATCAGAAGGCAGAGAAAAGCTGTAGCATTATGTGTATAGTGACGATGAGACGATATAACGAACGAAGATGGCGGCATTGCGGCGCTCTTTGCATTGCATCTGTAGTAGCATGCGATGCTGGGCTCTTTACCCTTGCACTCATCTTGGCTCGGTAGCCCTTGCGTATGAAAGCGTGTGGACCAAAGCACGTGCGGCAGTTGCCATACGAGTGTCGACTTCCTCCATCGACATCTTTCGTCTCTCGTCCTGTCACCTCGCATCAGTCGTGTCTCCAGGCGTCTGCTCGTTGAAAGACGCAGTCCTATCGCTACCAAGCATCGTTACCCCACGCTCGCGATTTGCCACCTCACAACGTCGGCGCCATTTGAATGCCGACGGCTGCAAGTGACGAACCACCGCCTTCAACAGTCACGTCCAGACACCAATGAGATCGCGCATTGCCAGCCGCACCCATCGTGCTAGTTCCCGCGGCCGATAAACCCGGGCAAAGTCTTGTTCCAAAATGCGCTGGTCGTGATGCTGGTCCTCTTTCCACGATTCTCTATGCTAATCCGCGTGCTTTCAGTAGTTCGCGTCGATCCAGGAGCGTCTCAAGTTCCATGAGCAACAATACCAAGGGCGGCGATGCATCTTCAACGTCCAGGGCATCACCTGAGACATCCCTCGATAGTGCATCGTTCGACAGCAACATAGGACTCGAAGCACACGACACGACCTCAGTACCACTCGCAGAACACGATCGCTTTGTTGGACAGGAGTATCAATCACCGGTGCACCGGGAACGTGCAAGCGACAGCGATGAAGGAGAGCTTAATAGACGCAGGTCACGCGACCTCGTCATCGAGACCAATGTGCGATCTGGAACCGGTCTACCGCACGTAGACGACACCGAAAATGCGGAAGCCGCGAAAGGACAGCCCGTCTCATGGCGGTCGCTGCCGAGGAAAGATCAGCTCATCGTCTTAACATTCGCACGTCTATCCGAGCCTTTGACGCAAACGTCGCTGGGATCGTACCTCTTCTATCAGTTGCAGTCTTTCGATCCCTCGCTCCCAGACTCGACCATCTCTTACCAGGCTGGTATCATTCAAGCCGCATTCCCCTTTGCGCAGTTCCTGACGGCTATGCTTTGGGGCCGTTTTGCAGACTCAGAGCACGGGGGTAGGAAGAACGCCATATGCATCGGGCTACTGGGCACAATGTGCAGCATCATTGGTTTTGGATTCTCGCAAAGCTTCGGAATGGCGGTCGCGTTCAGATGTCTTGGAGGTGTGCTCAATGGCAACATTGGCGTGATGCGCACCATGATCAGCGAGATCATCAAGGAAAAAAAATACCAGAGCCGAGCTTTCCTCATACTGCCCATGACATTCAATATTGGTGTCATCATCGGACCGATTCTTGGTATATCCTCCGTTTGATCGACTTCGTCCTATTTGCTAATGACGACAGGTGGCCTTCTCGCAGATCCAGTCAAAAGCTATCCCGCTATGTTCGGACCTGACTCCTTTCTTGGTGGTCAGACCGGCGTACAATGGATGACTCGTTGGCCATACGCATTGCCGAATTTGATGAGCGCGGTCTTCCTGCTCTTCTCAGCACTTCTCGTAATTTTCCTCTTAGAAGAAACAAGCGAGCTGTGCAGAGACAAGCCTGATAGAGGTCTCCGCCTTGGCCGCTGGATTCGCCAGCACGTTCTCCGCAGAGATACCGCCTCCTCAGCCGGATATCGTACGATCGCGAGCGACGAAGAAACAGCCTCGAGCTTCGAAATGCAGCCCACGCTCACGCCCACTACCTCAGATCGCAGCACGCCGGCAGCCTTCGACGAACTCAAAAAGGCACCACGCCAGATCTTGCCGTTCCGTCGCATTTGGACCCGAAATCTCATTACCACGCTAGTTGCCCATGGTATCCTCGCCATGCACGTCGGCGGCTTCAACTCCTTGTGGTTCATCTACCTCTCCACACCGCGCTACGATCCATCAAATCCCCACCCACCTGGCTTCAAGCCACATGGCTTCTTCCATTTCACTGGTGGTCTCGCTCTACCACCACCACGCATCGGTCTTGCACTAGCTATCCTTGGCGTCATTGGCATCACGTTGCAAATCTTCATATACCCCAACCTCTCACATCGCCTTGGGACCGCGAAGAGCTATCGGGTCTTTGTCGCCTTGTTTCCCATTACGTATGGGCTTGCACCGTTCCTGAGTCGCGTGCCCAGCTCAGCTAAACCACCTGCTGGTGTTTCAGGGCCGTTGATCTGGCTTGCCATCACCGTCGTGCTCTTCATACAAGTCCTCGCTCGCACGTTTGCTTTGCCATGCACTACCATTCTCATCAACAACGTTTCGCCGCACCCATCCGTTCTTGGCACTGTACACGGCATCGGTCAATCTGTGTCCAGTCTTACGAGGACTTTCGGACCGATCCTGTTCAGCTGGGTGTTCGGCAAAGGACTCGACATGGGCATCGTGGGAATGTCTTGGTGGCTGATGGCTGCTGTTGCGGTATTGGGATGGGTGGCTGCGCAGGGGGTTAGGGAGGGAGATGGGCATGAACTGTTGCTGGAAGGCGAAGTCAGAGGAAGTGATGGTGTGGTTAAGAGATTTGATTAGGTTCACGAGTACGTGGATTATTCAGATTGTCGTTCAAACCCCGCTAATAGCTACTCACTCAAATAGTGTACCTGAAGCTAGGCAACTTCTCCAACACCGTTGTCCCACGCTCCGCGCGGCGATTCTGCACAAGGAAGTAGAAGGTCAGGATGCTGGTCACGAGGATGATCATTCCGTTGGCACTGTAAACTCATTAGCTTCGAAATCAGAGCACACTCAGCAGGAACGTGAACGTACACAAGACAAGCGATAATCCCAGGCACATACTCCGGCGCGTCTTGAGCGCGGAAAATCAACGACCCAGCAATACCTCCCGTACCCCCAAAGCTGATCAAACTCGCACTACAGAAAGCGCGCTTCCACGGCCTACGGATGTTATTCGCTTGGTACACCATGACAGCCGGAATGTTCGCGCTCGCTCCGGCAGTCACACAGATTGTTCCGAAGTACTGTACGCCTGGCACATCGGTCCAGCACATCAGACACAGGCCTGTGGCGCAGAGACACGCGTTGAAGAACAACACCGGGGCGCGTTTGCGCCAGCGATCGGATAGCCAGCCTTGGACGAACATGAGAAGCATTGCTGTGAGGTAAGGCGGTGTGCTGAGGGCTTGGGATTGGGCTTTGGAGAAGCCGATCTCGCCTTCGAGGATGAGTGGGAGGTAGAAGCCGACGGAGTAGGCTTGGATGGTGGAGCAGCTGTGACGACGTGTTAGTTGTTGAACCGTTCTGTGGGATGTGAGGTCGACTTACAAGAACAGCAGAGCGAAGCACCACACTTTGAAGTCGAGCGCCGGACGCAGGAACTTTCGGAACGCGAAGTTCTCGGGCTCACCGTCCTGGCGATCTCGGTTGATGCGTCGGACGATGAATGCGCTCTCCTTTTCTGTGAGGAAGTTCCACGCTTTGTGCGCCTTGTCTGGGAAGTCGACCATGAAGATGAAGCCTAGTACGCCGATGATGCAGGTGATGATGCCTTTCTATCGTTAGCAGCCTTCTTTCATCAGCCGGTCTCTTAAAAACTTGCCTTCCATTATGAAAATCCACCTCCATCCGCCGTAGTTTGCAAGCCCGCTCATCTGCGAGAACAGCAACGCCAAGACACCGCCCAAGGCGCTTCCCATCACTCCGATCAAGTAGAACACCGAGTTCCGTTTCGCCAAGTCGTATCGCGAGTACCACGATTGGATCAGGTAGTACTGTGCAGGAAAGCATCCAGCTTCAAGCGCACCAAGCAGCATGCGTAGCGCAATGAGCGTCTTCCAAGACCGAGCGAAACCGAAGCACATCATGATGATGCCCCATGCAAACACGATCGACGACAGGAAGATCCGGGGACCGCATTTGCGAACGAAGCCTGCAGCCGGGAACTGCAAGATAATGTATGGGCCGAAGAAGACGAGAAGCGTGATGGAGTAACGGTTTTCGATGCCCATCTTGAGTTCCTTGGTCATACTGTCATAGTCAGTACAGGTCCATCATGGCTGGAGAAGACACGTACCCAGCAACAGCTGCATTCGACATGTTCGCCCTATCTAAGAACGACACAGCTTGCATCAACCCCAGCACCGTAAGCAATCGCCTATCCACCTTGTGAATAATCTTGCGCTGCTCAGCCAGCGTGTACTCTTCATCGTCGTTGACATCGACCTCCACCTTCGGATCGTACACATGGTCCGTTTGGATCGCCATGCCCTTGTCGTCGGCGATGGTCTGCTGGTGCGCGGACATGGTCTTTCTTCTTAACCGATGTAAAGGATTGGAAAGAGCTAGGTATTGATGTCGTTATTCACCCTAGTGAGCACGCACAATCTGGATGTGTATAAAGACCCACTCGCAGACCCATGTGGTAGGATCGACTTATCGGGTTCCACAAGGGCAGCTTTGTAGTTGCATGTTCGATCACAACCGGCTGTCCTTCCCGCATCCAAGACTGGCGCGCTGAGAAGCAGTCAGCCATCTCCCCGCATCTTGACCCCATGGGGAACATACGCACGTTCTTGGCTGGGAGAAAACGTTCTGTTGTTCGCATGCCGGCGAAAAATTGGGGCTGGTTCAGTGGAGCCGGCGGAGCATTTTTGTCACGGCTGTCTTGAAACGGATAGCCGAGAGTGGAGTTTAGCGTTGGATGGGGCTTCGGTAGACTGTTGTGGGTAAGGCTGATACTGTGCCGGATCTTGCGCTAGCGGCAAGCGAAGCATGGAATCTTTGCGGTGATCATGTGAGGCTATCAGTACCCACTGAACGTTCTTTGGTATGGCAGTACTAAAGTAACAGGGTTCTCGATAAGTATTGCCTGGACATCTTCAGTCGATTGATACCTGCGAAACGTGTCGAGGCAGGACGTCGAACGAGGAGATACACCAGCGCAACTCAAGAGGACGTTTTTGCTGGCACAGACATATTTTCGATCAAAGTTTCCTCTTCGCTCAGACTAAGGACTAACCTGCCATCATGGACGCCGCACCATCATTCAGCGACCGTCGAGACTTTGACGACGCTGAAAGAGGTTTCATCGCAGCTCTGGATCCCGGCGTCATTCGCAATAGCGCAGGCGATGTAATTTGGAACATCGACGAGTTCAAATTCCTGAATGATGAATGCCCCGAGACGGCGCATCCGAACTTATGGCGACAAGGACAACTGAACTCCAAACAAGGACTCTACGAGATCGTGTCTGGCATCTACCAAGTCAGGGCTTTTGACCTTTCGAATGTAACGTTTGTCGAAGGCGAAAAAGGCATTATTGTCGTTGATCCGCTGATCTCGTGCGAGTGTGCCAAAGCGGCGCTGGACATTTATCAAGAGCATCGCGGGCATGGACGGCCGGTTACTGGCATGATATACTCTCACTCGCATGGTGACCATTACATGGGCGCACAAGGATGTTTTGAAGGGGAGCCGGACCCGTCAATCCCAATCGTTGCACCAGAGGGATTCATGGAAGCCATCTTGAGCGAGAGCATGATTGCCGGACCATCAATGCGGAGACGTGGAGCATACATGTACGGTTCAACACTCAAGCGTGGGCCGAAGGGACATATTGGGACGGGACTCGGGATGGCGTCAAGTCGGGGCACGACATCGCTCATTCCACCTACTCACCTCATCCAGAAGACGGGCGAAGAGATGGTCATCGACGGCGTGAAGATCGTCTTCCAGATGGTCCCAGGCACCGAAGCGCCGGCGGAAATAAACTTCCACTTCCCAGACTTCGATGCGCTGTGCATACCGGAGACAGCAACCAACTGCATGCACAACATCGTCACCCTGCGCGGCGCACAAGTCCGCGACGCAAAGTTATGGAGTCAGTACCTCGACGAAGCCATCGTTATGTTTGGGTACACCTCGAAAGTTGTCTTCGGAAGCCACAACTGGCCAACCTGGGGCCAAGGTTCACTCATCACACGTCTCGCAGAGCAGCGCGATATGTACGGCTATCTACACGACCAGACTGTGCGCATGATGAACAACGGCCTGACGGGTATCGAAATCGCAGAGCAGATCAAACTACCGCCAGCGATCTCCCGCGCATGGCATTGCCGTGGTTTTTACGGCTCATTGAGTCATAACGTCAAGGGCATTTACCAGAAATACATGACATGGTTTGACGGCAACCCTTCGAATCTCTGGCAGTACCCACCGCGCGAGGAAGGCGAGCGCTACATCGAATGCATCGGCGGTCTTGATGCATTGTGTACCAAAGCAAAGTCCTTCATCGAAAGAGGTGACTCGCGTTTCGCAGCAAGTCTGCTCGGTCACGCCATCGCCGTCCGCCCCGATGACGCGCAAACAAAAGACCTCCTAGCCACCGCATACGAGACCCTAGGGTTCGGCGCTGAAAACGCAACGTGGCGAAATTTCTACCTCGTAGCGGCGCAGGACCTACGACTCGGTATCAAACCACCTCTACTCGGCGGCGGCAGCACATCTCTCGGCCCGAAACTGCCCATTGCAGACCTCTTCCAGATTCTGGGCACGCAGCTCGACGGCGAGAAAGCTGCAGACGCGAACTTTGCGATTGATTTCGATCTTGGTAGTCATGGCGTGTGGAGGGTCATTGTGAGCAATGGGGTGCTGGTGTATCGGACGCCGAAGCAGCTGGACGTTGGGGTGCAGGGGCGGGCGAGCCTGGCATTAAAGATGAGCAAGACGCAATTCTTGAGCGGTCTGAAGGGAGAGGAGATTGTGTTTGAGACGCAAGAAGGTGATCTGGGGTGTTGGAAGAAGCTGTTGGAGTATATTTCTGTTGGGGAAGGGTCGAAGAGGGGACCTAGTCAGCTCTGAACGGAATTCTAGAAGACTTGGTTACCGTCGACGGTCTGACCTATGACCTGATCAAATGAATACCTTTGATTGGTCGATCCTTGGCAAGAGTGAATGCTAACGGGTTGCTCTTACCCAACTCGGAATGGTCAGTGCTCACTCCTTCAGTGTACATCAGCAACACCCTCCTGCCTAGAACGACTACTGCACCTCACCTTCGGCACTCAACACTCGACTTCAACCCCGATACGTGACTAAGATGCCTCGTCGACAAGAACGCCGCGACAAGTTGGAGAGCCGCCTTGCTTCCGCACGTCGGGGAAAACATGGTCAGACCCGCGGCTTCACGCTATGCCTTCAGCCTGCCGACTCCGAATTCCTCAAGGACAAATGGGAATACTCGTACAAATTTGAGCCCGCACCATCCCAGAATGACCCTATCATCCGCCGCATTCGCCAAGCTATCAAGGAACTGAACGGCAACTCAGAGTATGGAGTTCTTATGTGTAATCACAACATACGCGTTGTGCCCTCGACCGTTGCGCCACCGATTTGGCCGCCGCATGCGTCTGACAGTGAAGTCAAGTTCTACACCTTTTTCCAGGACGAGCAGGAGTTCCCGGCGACCGCGCCCGTATCTGTCATCCCGCGCGAAGGACCTGTCACATCCGACAAGATTCACGTTCGTCAGAGTGGCAAGTGGATACCACTGAAAGACTGGCTTGTTCAACTAGCCGACGAGTCCATCCTCTCCAAGCGCAATGCATCTTCGATCGATTACTTCTGGCACAAGCGTAATGGTAGAACATTCCGCTTGATGGACCTACCTGCAGAGCTCCGCCTCATGGTGTTCGAGCGAGTCATTGCTCCAAGCGGTGAAGTTTACCCTCTCAACAAGGTGTACAAGTCTGGCAATGCACCCTCCCATTACACGGCCTTTGACCGGGAGAACTCCCACATCACTTTGGGAATCGGTTACAAGGAAGGCGGACTCAACCATATGATGTACGGTCGTGAGCATCCGCAAGAGAACCGCAAGCCCGTTCCACCACCCAACCTAGTCCTGCTGTACGTCAGCAAGCAGATTCAGGCGGAAGCTCTCCAAGCGGGCTGGGAGGGCTTGAAGCGCTGCTTCGTGGATCATCAGATCTTCACTTCCGTCGCGGACTCTAAGATCGGCGTTGCACAGCGCTTCAACATTCTCGGCCGTATTCAGCTCAACTTCACCATGAAGTCATGGTTCAAGTTCTTTGGATTGGAAGTCGAGCCAGTGCTTTTTCGCACCGAGTCGGCCTCACTCGGCCGTTACCTCGCAGCGCTGGAGGATACGTGCCGCCTCGAGCTCCGCTTTCGCGACCCAGAGGACGGATACTGGGGCGATCCTTGGAAATGTGGGAAGACGACTTGCCAAACTGTCATGATCGACTGGGTAATGACGTTCGCCTTCGAGCATATAAAGCACATTAAGCATGTTGATCTCGTAGGCTACATCAAGAAGCCCCAGAAGCTGAAGTGGCTCAGCATACTGGCTAAGGAGCGTGCTGACACGGACTACAACTTCGACCATGCGGCAGCTATACAAGCAATCCTGGCCACTGCTGCTGACGATTTGTAAGTGAGACCTTGTCGCTTGGAAATTATAGTGCTAACAGCGAAATAGGCCACCAAATTGCATTTGCCGCAAGGATTGTACCTGCCTTAGCGAGGAACGTTGGTTCTGGTCCCTTACCTACAGCGGACGGTGGCAAGATCAGCGTAAGTGCTCTCCAGCTTAGTTAATTGAGCGAAGTCATGACTGACTATATTACAGGCCATGTCTTTTCTCGCCTCTCGAAGTTTGACTTCGAGGACGGTACCGACGAGGAGGAAGGGGGAAGCGAGCTTGTTATGAATGATGCGAATAATTCTCCATCAGGTGTTGTGTCTGCTTTGGTCTAAACATGACATGAGCACATGGTAACTCCGATGTGGTGTGTATCGAGGCCTGGGTACCGATGAGGGCATATAAGCTGCCATTATTGGAGCTCGATGGATAGATCTTACGATGTGACAGAAATGACAAGGTGGTGTCGGTGGATTGAAGCGACCGATGATCTGAAGAGACAGCTTGTCCAC
>Ga0210040_10006665_pt1 | contig 14285 bp, 7 predicted proteins | sample CryGeyCG12114_NA_FD_185462 | JGI IMG/M metagenome (GOLD analysis project Ga0210040, IMG submission 185462) | Groundwater microbial communities from aquifer - Crystal Geyser CG19_WC_8/21/14_NA (SPAdes) (version 2) | ecosystem: Environmental > Aquatic > Deep subsurface > Groundwater | place: USA... | reverse complement strand
GTAGGAGATCTCGGGGGCAAGGCCACTGGGCGTGACGGCGTACATGCCCCGGCAAGTCTTCATGAGTTCGGAAGCGAGCTGAAGGTCCTCGTCGTGCTTGGGTGTCCACGAAGTACCAAGGCGGGCTTTGGCTTCTAAGACGGTTTGACCTCCCGTCACCCCGAGGGCAATGGTTCCGGGGAGGAAGCACACGAGATGGTCCATTTTGGGGGTAAGGGGGCGAGAGAGGCCGTTCTGTCGCTCAGCTAGGACGGTGAGTGATGCGTGCTTGGTGTAGGTGATTAAATGTTTTTTGATGCCAGCCAGGGCTTCTTCCCACATGTCGAGGTACACGGACTCTGTGTTGCCTGTTTGAAGGTATTGCTTGATGAGATACTCGTAATACGAGTCGCCGCGAGAGCCGAGACGGATGTTCTCGCCTCGGAAGGAGCCAGTGGCTGGGTGTATGAAGATTGGAAGGAGACCGTCGGGGCTGTGTTGAGCGTCAATGACTTCGAGGATTTTTTCAGCCTTCTGCCAGTAGAGCGGTTCGCCGGTGAGCTTGGCGAGATACTTCATCTCGAGTTGTAGGGTGGCGGCTTCTGCGGTCGAGGAGGCGCCGCCGTCAAGACCGCTCGGAATGCCAACTGAGGTGTTCAAGTTGATCGATGCGTAAGGAACGCCGCTGGGGGTGTCGTATGCTCCCAGCAACCGGTCAGCCAAGTCAGTGGCTTTTTCAATGTATAGATCTTCGCCCGGTTGGTTGACGTCGTCTTCCCGCAAGGAAGCCAGGTGGGGGTATGTGTTGGAAAGATAGTGAGCGGACAGCAAGCCGCCTAGCATGCGAATTGTGGTTTCAAAAGTGTTCACCTCGTGGTCGGCATCATATGTAAGCGAGGTAGAGATCCATTCGCGAGCTTTAGCGACTCGCGATGTCAGATTCATCATAATCGCCGTGTCAAGCGCATCCACGATGATCCAGCCCATTCCTCCTTCGACCATATTTCTACCCTTTTTTGTGATCGGGTAGTACTCGTCCATGCCCCAAGCATATTTCTCGTATCCATCCCAGCTTGTCATAAACACATCTCTCACGGCATCTCTCCTCTCATTCCAGTCCACGGTTTTACCGGAGCCTCCCTGTTTCCCAAGCCAGGACCAAGATTCCTTGCTCTTCTCCGTCCTCACATCACTGGCGCTGCCTGACCCTGGTAGTATACCCATCCACCATAGAAAGCACACACATATCAACCCCAGCCCCGCTAACAACCTCTTCCTCTGCAAAAGCCCCTTTCGCCTCCGCGATGGGAAATGCGGCTTGTCTTTATACATGGGAAGCTCGTCCTGTTCCGCGAATAAGCCGTTGATCTTGGATGTAATGCCACCTTTTGCGCCTCCGTCTGTGCCATGCCCGGTTTTATGCCGCCAATAGCTATCTTCGTACTCCCTCTGTGAGTTGGAAAAGGAAGAAGCATTCTGTGGGATCTGGAAGGACATGTTCTAAGATGCCGCGGAAAGTCGCATGTGTCCTGAAAAGGCCACGTCGGGCCCGCCGACGACCGTGGAGGTAGCACGGGTAGCAGTATGATGCGAGAGCGATCAAGAAAATATTGTACAGATGCAAGCTTCAATGATAACAAGTACAAGAAGCAATGTCACAGTCTGATCAGCACACGTTCATGGGATTGGTCGAAGCGTTGCGAATGCGCGCAGGCTTCCCCAAGTCGAACTTGAAGGACAGCATGACCGTGCCTTGGCGATATCGTGTCTAGATTTACGAGCAGACCGCACCCTTGTATGTTCGCAGAACGCGGTTCATAACATCGGATGAGACGAAAGATTACGCGAAAGCGCCATGTTAGCTTCCTGATGGTTAGTAGCAAGAGGTTGTCTCGCGCCATTACTGTGGCCCAGGTAGATTTAGATGATGCGCACAACTAAGAAGCAACAACGTTTGGCCAGGGCCCGAATATTAATCATGGCAGACAGCCATATCATACTATCATAATTTCATAAGATATTCACAATCCGCCAGTCGAATTACCCAGCATGGCCACCCTGACACTACCTTTGCAGCCATTATGCGACCTCAACACCATTACCGTTGTGGTCCTTGACGCAGAAACCCAGAATCAATCTTTGCAAATCGATTAGCTTGAACGGCTTAGTCATGAATCCTTCCATGCCTATCTTCGTGGCTCGGGCGATAGCCTCGTCTGTCACGTCCGCACTCACTGCCAGAATTGTCGGCGCCTGACACTTGATGGGGAGCTTGTCGAACATGCCCAATATGCGCTCGGTTGCCTCGTAGCCATCCATTTCGGGCATCCATAGATCCATAAGGACGACATCGACTCCTTTAGGACGTGTCGACCCGTCACGTACACGTCTTCCATTGACTTGGCTCTTGTAAACCTCATCCATGATCCGTACAGCTTCTTTGCCATCGAATGCTTCGTAAACATCTTTGTAACCGAGTTTCGCGAGCATGCTCACCACCAGCCTGCGGTTGAGCTTGTTGTCTTCGGCGACAAGGATCGTCAACGGATGCTTCTCCGCTAGCGCGCGATCGTAAGTGTTCTTGCTCGTCTTGGTGGATCTTGGAGTCGTCGATGTTCGCCGAGCAAGAGGACCATTTGGTTGGCCACCCGTCAGGCTTGTTATAGTTGGTGTAGATGCATACTCTCTCAAAGGCGACGAACGAAGTTCTGGGGACCTCGGCGGTGTTTGTCTAGCGGGTGCACTTGTGGGTTGCCTTGACTGTTTACTAGGTGGTTCTGGCGTCTGTCTGTATGGTGTGGTGGCTCTGCTAGCGGTGTCAGCTGAGTCAAGTGGTATCTTGATCTCAAACTCGGAGCCTTTATTGGGCCCTGAAATTTGTGAGTGCAAAAGCGTAATATCTCCTCCAATTCTCCGTGCGAGACCTTTGGCCACTAGCAAACCAAGTCCCAAACCTTCCTTCGTCCGGGTCAGGGAGTCGTCTTCACGTGAGAACGGCTTGAAAAGCTCGGGGAGGAACTCCTTTGGAATACCGTCTCCAGTGTCCCGCACATTAATGACGACTAATCTTTGGTTCTTAGATAGTCTCGTAGTGATCAATATGTTTCCGTTCTCGGTGAACTTGACAGCATTCAAAAAGACCGCTGACACCAGCTTAGCCACATCTCGCTCGTCAACAAGGAGGCTCTCTGGGACGTCTGGTTCCACAACCCAGTCTATTGTCCTTTGGGATGTATGGCCGCTGGATGATCGAGTTCGAACCTCTATTCGTTCTCCGTGAGTTGTTGGCTCACTGATTGCTGAGTCGGGTCTTCCTCCTACACGCAATGCTTCGTTGATAACAACTGGAATGAGCTCCCTGATTGTAGTTTGGCGTAGCCCGGAGGTGGGCGCTGTATCTGGATCTACAGTGAATCTTGCTGCGGTGCCTCTTTTGTGCGCCCTTGATTCTTCCACTGGAGCTTGAGTGTGACTGGTATCGTCCATGGCATAATCTATCATCGCCTCCCTCTGAGCAACAGCGGACTTGACTTCTTCGCTCCGTGGGGAGGTCTCACGGGATGCCGGCGCCTGGACGTGGCGAAGCTTTGTAGGATTGCCAAATTGCCATGAGGGGCTGCTTCTCCGGCGCTTGTAAGGATTGAAGGATTCGATGAGAATGTTCTGTGGCGGCCGATTCTCGAATGAACCGTTACGCGCAATTGACAAGCCTCTTGCTGGAGAATCAGTGTCGTCCTGAGGCGTCTCTGGAACTTGCATGTTCATATCGTAAGCATGCACGACATTATCTGCCGCCTCGACGGCCCGTTTCGAGCTGTCCTGTACGACTTCTATGTTGTCTCTCAACGATCTGAAAATGTGCCGGATTTTATCGTTTGATTGTCCCTCGATCTGCTCTGAGACAGTCGCGTGCATGACATCGAGCATACCAACTACGCCTTGCATGGGCGTTCTGAGCTCATGCGAAAGACTTCGAGCATAAGGCTTTAGTGACTGAGCGGCATTAATCGCTGCCTGTGGTATCACCGCAGCTAAGTCTGGGGGTGGTGCCCGTGATTCGGAGCCACTTCCGGTTTTGGCAAATCCTCTTCCAGAGAGTAGACGCTCGTTGATCAGGTCTTCCAAGGAGTGCATTATCATTTCGATATAGCCCCACGACACAGCCTTCTGATCCAAGCCCTCCTGTGTCCACATCATGCCGAAGTGCGCAAAGCACTTGCCCCCCGAAAACAAGGGCACGCCGAGATAACCTTCTGCAGGGAAAGGTAGAGCATTAGGATTGTTGGCTATAAATGTGCTCATGTTCTCCGGAATGAGGAAGACCTTGTCGTGTCGCATGTACCCACACGGTGCACCCCAGGCGAGATACCTCCAGTCCCGCATCATGGCTTTTTTGACCTTGCCATCATTGTAATAAAACGCAACACCCATTAGACAGGAACCTGGCTCCCCCAAAGGCGGCATCTCCACAGCCGCATCGTGATCATCGACCAAGATGCGCTTTGCTACAAAGGCGTACTGTGAACTGCAGATTTCGGTCATACCTTCCATTAACCTGCTCCAGAAAGTCTCGGTGTCGGCGGTTTTGAGCTCGTCCTTCAGCTGGACAAGCTTCTCCGCCGCCGTGCTCTCCGGTGAAGGTACATACTTATTAAGACTATCCTCGAAGCCCAGCTCTCCAAAATGTGCGGCTATTCCGGGTTCGGCGCTCGGCAGGCATAAAGACCTGCGTTCGACTGTCGGAATTGTTTTTGGCGGCATTAAGACGGGTCGAGATGTAGAGATATCGTGTTAATGACCGTGGAAACGAGCCAACATTGGACTGTAAATTGAAGCCAATATCAAGAACCGCTGGAGGATATGATGCGAAGACAAAGGTACGTCGCGAATGGCAGTGTTCGGATAATCTCCCCGGGTGTGTAGCAATAGCATTCCTCAACGGTCGAAGATCGTCTTCCAGTCTGACATCGACACCGTAGTCGTTGAAATGCGAAAAATGACGGTGATGAAGCAAGAGGGTGCTGCGCAAATTGTGGCGTCAGAGTATGCGATAAAATGTCCGGGACAACCAATTATTGACGATGGTGAAGGTCAGAGCAGAAAGTTGGCGTTGGGGCTGAAGATTGAGGGAAGGTTCAGCGCACGGCCAGATTGACAGGAGGGACGTGCGTCGTGAGTCGTGTGTAAGTTGGGCTCGTGAAAGCGGAAGAAAGTCGAAGGTGTGATGACTTTTTGATGTTGCCTTTCAGGACCAAGTGTCAGAGAGCAAGTTTGGTACGAGGGGTAGATTGGTACGACAAGTTCGTGAAAGCGAGGCGTGGCCGTAGTGGTTAAAATGTCAGGACTCGAGATGTCGATGGATCCCTTAGTCAGTACGCCAGGGCGGCGACTTGAACGGCAAGGAGGGCGAATCGGGGGTATTGGTGGCAGAGGCGACAGCACGGACACCGTTAAAGTAGTTGACTTGTGAGATAAGGTTTGTGGCTTTTCAGGGAACTTGAAGAGGTGGAAGAGAAGATTCAAGAGACGAGAGACGAGAGACGAGAGACGAGAGACGAGGAGACAGAAGCCAGTCACAGCAACAAGCAGGTCGGAGCCGTGAGCAACGTGTGGAACCTGAAGCTTGAGCCGGTGCGGGTAAAGGAACCTGGAAGGCAACCTTGGAAGGCCAGGCAGCGCAAAGCAAAGCAAAAGACGAGTTACAAGGTACGATCAGTTACGGTCAAGGCGTTCTGCTGTCCACTAACTTGCAAGCTTATTGTTATTATTGTGCTCTGTCTGTCAGTAAGTAGTGTCGGCGTGCGGTGCTTTTCGCAGTCTCGCGTTGATGCATTGATGGCGGCGGTCTGGACCTCAATCGACACGCCACTAATCCACAGCCATCGCATCCGCCTGCAGCTACTAGTAGCTCGGAGTTGATGCTAGGCGTAACTTACGTGTAGAGCTTCTCGTTCGTCGCATCGTTGATGGTGGGGCCTGCCCTCAAGCTGCTCGTTTTCCTCACTCGGCTAGTTAACATTACTGTGTACGAGTACAAGACGCAGTCTCGTGTATGGGTTTTATTCACGAGCCGTCCATCCCTGCCTGCAAGAGAAATCGTTGCCCATCATCTTCGTAAGCCCGACAATGACAACGACGATCATTACATCTGCAGATGGTCGACTATGAGTACAATAACGCCCACATCCCACTCATCGGGCCGTGACCGTGGCCGTGTCCGGGCTGCAGACACCAGCATTGTTGACAGGAGGCTATGAGCAGTCTACAAATTCAGGCAACCAGGTAGAGCCCGGGTACTAGGAACTCACGCAAGCATACACTCTCCGGGCGTACCACAGTATACAAACAACAAGCCTGGCCCCATGGCGGATATTGTTCCTACTCGCATCTCCGGTAGTTACAGCCATCTTGGAAATTGACCTCCAACTTGTGCTTGCAGGTGCAGCTGGTCAGAGTTGCAGCTTGTCGTCATCGTGCCTTGACCGAGGGCGCACTGCCAGGCGTACCATGGTCCATGGGCATGATGGGCCTCTGTCAAAGGCACGACTTTGCTGCACTTTTGCCCGAGTGGACGACCAGCCTGTCTGGACTCCGGTCAACCACAACCACGGTGGCGTGGCCGTGGCCGTGGCCGTTGGGCATTGCAAGACATGAGCGAACGTTCGGCGGGCTTTTTCTCAGGCTGTCGGTGATGTCCAAGAGATCCTCTCATGCCGTCGTCGCGCATGGAACAATCGGAGCAAGGGATGCTAAAGCATACCTACTCGTACCTAGGTACCTACTGCACATCAAACATTATTGTTTATCGTCACATACTCTATCGCAAACTCTGACTCTCAAACAGATCCCATTTAGCCTAGGAAGTGGGACGCCCACTAATGCCATGTGGGTTCGCTGTTAATAACAAATACGAGGCAGAGGCGGATATACAAACAATGTAGATGCTGATGTGCACTGTGCAGTGCCAGTAGTGCCAGTGGCAGCATGACTAGCATCGAAAGACTGAGCTTCAACCTGAAGTTCGGACTCACTGCAGTTTCCAAGCTTTCAAGCTTTGTTCCAGGCCTCCATCGACTCGTACCGTCGGACGCGACTAGTGCGAATACCGACTCCCGAGTACGCACCTGCAGTTGCTCATATTAATAATAATCCAATGCCCATGAGTATGAGGCATGAGCTCATGCTGCAGCCTGCACTTCAAACATCTGAAACAACTTGAACAGCCTGGCAGTGGAGGGCTGGAAGCCAAGCCAGCTCCACCCAGCTGCAGCCGCAGCCAATTTGAATCCGAGTTGCAATGCCGTCATATCCGTGCTGTGTCCACTGGCACCTGCCACTCTGCCTGCCACCTGCCACCTTCAACTTCGGCCCTTCCAGGGTTCTTACACTACTCTTACAGGCTACCATATTATTGTGGTACTGTGGTATCGTACACACCCCTCCTCGGCCGACAGTCACATGATCCTAGCTTGGTTGATCACTAAACAACACAAACACGAGTCCGAAGTCTGCTGTACCTACCTTACTACTGTAGTACTGGCGACTCTTCATACCACTGCTGTAGGCTTCTCACTTCTGAATTGTACAGAGGTTTGGGAATGTTTTAATCGTGCCTTCATGGCTGAGCGAAGGAAAGCCATTGTTAGTCAAGTGTCTGCTGTAACCACGTCATTGCGGTCTTCAATAGATCCCGTCCTTGCAGCACTCGAACGTTCTCTTACTGCTGTTCTCTCGAAGCTCGAGCGCCAACTTGGCCTGGTCCTGCACCGACATGTGTCAGCAAACTGCCGGATACAACGTCCTGTCTTATGCGCCTACTGACAGCACCCGACCATGTCCTGAAGATTCATGATATCCGGTCCTGGCTCTCACCCGGGCCAAGCCACCAGACAGACATGATCTGCTCCGATAGAGTATGCTAGTTGACGACCTGAACTTGAAGCTCGGAGCCGTCCACTTCAGCACTTTACCCCATAAACCCCACTCTGAGCTATGATTGCGCGTCCCTTCAACCTTTGGTCGTCGGACCGAGTGGGGAAGTCCCGCATAGTCGCTGCATGCTCTTCTCGGCTGGCAACAGGCGCTCCGTTCTCCCGCTCTTCCTACGTCTTTCATAGCGTGGCCGTCGTCCGTCTTCTCGGCCACAGTCCCCCCAGCACTTGAGGTCCGAGACTGATGTTTGACCTGTTGTGGCTCGAGCTACTGTTGTCGGACGTATGTCTGCATGGTGAGATATACGTAAGCTTGTATTGTGTCGACCTTCTACAATTTGCGGGGCGAATTGCGTGATGTACGTATGGTTTGAGCTTGTGTCCTGATGCAGGAGCTGTCGATGTTCCGTAACATGGCCTTGATCGGCGTTGGAACAGGTGAACATGTACAGAACTTGATTGTGCTGATCCCCAGCCAGAGGACCATCCTCAGGATTTTTGAGGATTCTCCGCAATACTCAACTTGCGGTGTGTATCGATCTCTTGTGCTCTGGTATATCCGTCAAGGACGCTCTGAATCTAATTCATGAAGTAGCCAACATCCTTCGCAATTGCCCCAGGCATTCAACGCTTCTGTACAAACACTGATAGATTGCCCTTGGTGTCGCTTGCGGTAGCCATTATCCAGCCGATCTCGCTATTTGCACCAAGTGCGGCTGTCTCCGCAGCACTGTAGACGCCCGACACGCAACTTTTTTTTCTGCTGGGCGTCCTGAGACTCTGTCTTGTTGTGGCCGTTACTGTAAAAAGCGGTTTGGACTTGATTGCCCAGCTCAACTGGCACGGTGATAGCGATAAAGGACGATTGTGACCTAGATGCGGTAGCGACAAGTATTGGAAAGCAGCGTGGCTGCAGTGGCGGAGGTATAGCATGGCACATCTCGTATATGCTCAGCGTAGTATTGCTATACTTGCCTTGCAATTGACCTTCTCGACCCAGGTCACTGAGTACGTCATTCCAGTCGAGTACATGGTGGGCGTTAAACAGCCTTGGAGTGGCATTGAACTCATGCTTCGAATGCTCGTCCCTCAATCCATACACGAACTCGTCCCATGATGCGCTGCCTGCCCTCTCTTTGCTACCGCACTGGCATGGCGCGAACGCCGCGCAAATCAAGTGCTCTGTACCGGTCCTGAGTGGCTTGCCGCGTGGTGCTGGCTCACTTGACCACTTGACTTTCTGTAGCTCTGAAGTTGATACGTCACAACGCAAGATCCGGACTTTGCCTATAGAGGGAAAGGATGATTTGGTGGAGTGATATCTGAAAGTGGCAGAGAATACTTCTGGTGAAAGAAGAGCAGCACCATCGTCAAGAAGCAATGCAAGCAGGAAAGAGCGCAAGTCAGATCGACGTGAAGATGAATAGGGTAACTATCTGGCCGTGGCTCGGAAGATCGCCAAGCTGTAGAGGCGCAAGAGCCTCACAAGCTGCACTGGCACTGCAGGCTAGCAGCAGATTGCTTGGCGAAGAGCTCGTGTCGCGCTTAGCGGGCTACCCTTTTCAGGTAGGCGTCAGGAGAAAGCGAACACGAGATGGAGAAAGAGATACATGTACGATGTTGCTCAAAGGGTAGTAATACAACCTACTTAGGTAACCAGTGAGGTACGACCTCACTCTGAACCTCGCCCACACTGCGCCCACCGATCCAGCCTAACAATAACGTATGCGCTTACATTCTCAACCTTGCTAGGTCGTGGATGTTTGCTTGGAATATTGTCCCCTGTCTGTGTAGAACTTGCAAGTTAAATTATCCTTTTCGTGAAGGCAGACCCTGCCATCAACGTTGCTTTGACCGAGCATATCATGCTTGCCATGTACATCATCTAACACCCTGTTCCACATTGCAAGCACAGCTCGCGGGCAATCCTCGCATGCCCTCCTAGATCCTTAGTGTACAGTACACCTCCTATAGCGTCGCCGCTGGTGAGTGATAAGGCACCAATAACACCTACCATGCATAGTCTTCAATTTTGTTCCAAGGTGACATCGGCATCATCAGCTGCTTCCACACGAACCAGAATCTCCTCCAGAAACCCTTCTAAGAATTCTGTGACGCCCCCGCCCATACCCACTGGATATTCTTCATCAATCTTCTGGATTTCATGAAAGGCTGATGCCACTTTGACAACAAGCTTTCGCAGTCGCTCATGCGCCTGCACTCGCTGCTGCTGCGATTCGAAAGCGGTAGCTGAGGCAGCTTTGCTGGGGCGTGTTAACTCTTTCACCATATAAGTCCTTCGGTGCAGAGCACTTTCTAGTGCCGGAACAATCACCGAGTTGAGTGCGGTAAGCTCTTGTGCTTGACTTAGAGGCTGACCTGTGCTACCTGCATCAGTAGGCTTGGATACTGTATTGTGGGCAGTAAGATTGTTTGTGACAGGAGCAAGGGGGGGCAGAGGCTGTTGCACGATCATGGACGGAAGTGGCTTGTGTGCAGGCACCGGTGGTAGGTCCTTCGGTGATAACGGAGCGTTGAGCTGCTGAACTGATGGCTTGGATGTAGCAGGTGGCTCAGAAGGTTTCGGCAACGGCGCTCCCCTGCCAGGATTCCCTCGAAAAGGCGGTATCTCAGGTATGGCCATCTTTGGCTTCTTTTCAGGTGGCGTGCTAGTGCCTGAAGAGCCGTTCAAGGGACTACCATGATTCTCAAGCTTCAGATAGCCCAAATCCTTCGCTAGCTGAGACTGAAAAGCTTTGTTGTACTCGTTTGAGCCTGGACTATTCTTGTGCTCAAGCTTGTCACTGAGCACGGCATTGGGTGTTCTCGGCACTAGTCCCCCTCCGGAGCTATTAACATTCTTGGGCGCATGGGTTATCTTTGGGATCGCAGACTCTTCTAGAGTAGTCGTGGTATGAGGCATGGCCGGTGCGTGTGGCTTCGATGGGGATGCAGGTAGTGGTACTTTAGTTGGAGACATAGGCGTGCTGACATTTCCAAACACAGCCTTCACAGGCGACTTTTGTGGCGAAGATGGCGCCCTTACTGTCTCTTCCTTATCGTGTACGTTGTTGATGTGTGCTGTGGGTGCAGCGCTAGCCCTTGCATTCGTCGCTGAATCGTTCATAGGACGGAGACCTGCTCCACGCCCGCCAGCTGGCCGCACTGTACCGAAGTCCCATAGATCCTCGTTCTCGAAATCTTCTCGTGGTGACCGTGACTGGTCTTCTTCGTCTTCTTCGTCTTCTGGCGAGCGATTGCCATGTGTAGCTTGCCATCTCTCGTGGCGCTCAATCAGCTCAGTCAAGTAAGTTGTCTTCTTTGCTCGTCGGATGAATGGATGTCTTAATAGTTCTTTCGCAGATGGACGTTCTCGTGGGTCGCGACGTAGACATAGGTCTACGAAGTCCTTGAATGGTCTGGTAAAGTTGCCTTGTAATGTAGGAGGAGGGTTCTTTGGAATCAAGAATAAGACCTTCATAGGATGGATATCAGAATATGGTGGTTCCCCCAGTGCCAGTTCAATAGCAGTAATACCTAACGACCAGATATCTGCTTTGTGGTCATAACCAGATTGCTTGATGACTTCAGGCGCCATCCAGAATGGCGTACCAACGAAAGTGTTCTTCTTGGTCATTGTCGCGGACAGTTGACCAGATACACCAAAATCTGCCAGCTTGACTTGTCCATTGGCCCCGAGGAGAATGTTCGCGGCCTTAATGTCCCGGTGGAGCTTCTTGTCGCTATGTAGGTAGTCCAGCCCCATCAATAACTCTTTCAAGATGATGCAAATATATTCTTCTGTAATCAAGCCTGGCCTCATCAGATCGGAGCAACTTCCTCCAGAACAGAATTCCATAATAATCCATAAGTCTGATCCCTTGAGATGCGACCCATGGTATTTTGTAACATATGGCGACTGCAACTCTGATAGGATAGAGATCTCTTGGATGATATCCTCAACTTCGTCCTCGGCATTTTCGACGTCGATTATCTTGATGGCCACAGATTGTCCAGTCCTCTTGTCAACCCCTTTGTAGACCTTGCCGAAACTACCCCCGCCAATGCAACTCTGTTTCGTATACAACTCTTCGGGATCCATATTCGAGGTGTCTGTCGCTTGTTGTACCGATACGGGTTCAAGCGTCCTTACAAGGGTCGTATGCGTTTCCCGATGTCTGTCAGAGGCAGTCAAGGTTTGATGTGACCATGTGACACGGTGTGTTGGTACAAGAAATAGGCAGTAGTAATTGCTAGCACAAGATATTCGCGCCGTTTGTCGTGGCTGTTGCAAGCCCGTGCCTGCCGTGCCGTTTAGGGTCTCTCTGTAGCGGGCGGCAACCTTCGAGTTGTGCTTCGTGAAATCGTCAATTCGTAAATCGTGTCGGTCGATCGTAAACGTAGACTGTGCCCGTTGCAGTTCTTTTGACTCTGCTGCCTACCGTGTACCGTAAGGAACTTTCTCAAGTGGGATGAAACCCACGTTGTCGAAGATGTTTACTTCCTTACTTGATGTGGTTACTCGATGGAGTGGCTTGCTCCGATTGGACGGCGGATTTGCTGGTGGCAATTTGGCAGATTAGGTACCCATATATACTGACCAGCCTGAAAGGACATCCTACAAAAGAACATGTTGCCCTCGTGAAGTACTTTACATTCTAGGCTTGCTCGTGTCCGTCGTGCTATGTATGCGACCTTGGTATCTATTTAGGTATCCATGCGGTACATGGAACCATGCTCAAAACGTGCCCATCCCATTAATCGTTGTCCATTGTGGTATCTTAAAGCAACAACGCCGCGCCATGCATGAAGATGATGCAGACAGTCCTCATTGCTCTTCTAGAAGAGCACCTAACCGTCCAAGAACTCAACCATGATTGTCCCGTTCTTTAGACCTGCCTGCTCGATGCTTTGTGGTAGAGATCCAATAAGGTTCTTGCCCATTGAAACGAGCTCAAAATCTCCGCCTGCTTTGCCTTCCAGAGGCTCTGCTTTCAAGTACTCGTAGATGCGCTGTACGGGGTCGGAAACTGTAAAGCGGCGAATCAATCTCCCTGCAGGATGCCTCAGCTGAATACGTGTAACATCGTTTCCGCCTGGAGGAGGCTCGGTGTGGGGACGATCGGAGGGGATTAGCGAGAAAGCCGTTGGCGCAGCATCCTCTTCCTCAATGCTCATTGCGTCGGCTTTGGAGTTGTCGGATGTACCTGCGGAAACACCTTTGAGGTCGCCAATGCTCCTAGTCAGGTCGTCCGGATCCTCACCGGGTGGCTGCATTTCTTCATTTTGAGTTTCTAGACTTGCTTGCAACGCTCGTTCCAACATCTCTTCTTCGGTCAATGCCTCAACAGGTTTCTCCTTCTTTGCTTCCGACTTCCGCTTTGCCACAGGGTTTCGAGCATTGGTTTCGAGACTATATCTGTCAAGAAATTCGTGTACCTGCATGAGAAAGTCGGCGGCCTTGGGCATATTTCGTGACCACAGCTTGATCTGCTCTCCTGTTCGCGGGTCGACAATTGCGACGTGAGGATAGTTGTCTGAGCTCTCGTGACCGTGGAAGTAATACTGTATGTAGGGTTCGGCACGGGGATCTTCCTTGCTGTATTGCAAGAAAACGAAGTTTTCCTTGACCGTTTCCACCACCCCTTCATTTTTCCACAGATCGCGGTTGAGTGCTTGGCAGTCAAAGACAGAGCCATCCTGAATGTTGACTAGTAACCACTTCTTTTGTTCCTTGCCCTCATCTCTGGCATCCTCCCAAGACCCTTTGAACATCAGTTCCCATGGAGGTTGGAACAAGCGAGCTAGCATGTTCGATCGGGAAGACCCATCAGACGCTCCGCCCGTGGACTCAGCTAATGCGCCGCGGTTGCTGTCGCCACGTTCGTTCCAAATGCTAGATGTCGGTTGAGATTGGTTGAAGATGCCAGGGCCGTTTCGGAAACCTAATAGTCCATTAGCTTGCAAGCGGATGTATTTGTGAACCTAGACTTACCTTGACCACGTCTCCTCTGCATGGCCTCCATTCTCGCCTGAACTGCAGCATCCATCTCCGCATGTGTCATGGGAAGAGCATCCGCATCTGGCCCAACCAACGTTTCTGATTGTCGTGCAATGGGAGCCCGGACAGGTTCTTCTCCTCCAGCGCCACCATACATCTCCTGCTGTAATCGCCGAGCCAATGCTTCATCATCCTCTACAGGTGCGGGCGCAGTCCTGCGATATCCTGTAATCTCTGGGTCATTGTCGTCCGAAACGTTCTCGTCGTTGTCTAAATCGATAGGATTCTGAGCGTTACCAGGCAAAGGGGCCTGTGGAGGAGCTGTTTGGGCAGAAGCGCCTCCAGACAGATCAGCGCCACCATTCTCAAAGAAA
>Ga0210040_10006664_pt1 | contig 14286 bp, 12 predicted proteins | sample CryGeyCG12114_NA_FD_185462 | JGI IMG/M metagenome (GOLD analysis project Ga0210040, IMG submission 185462) | Groundwater microbial communities from aquifer - Crystal Geyser CG19_WC_8/21/14_NA (SPAdes) (version 2) | ecosystem: Environmental > Aquatic > Deep subsurface > Groundwater | place: USA... | reverse complement strand
TGAATAAAGGCATTCACCACCTCCTTTACCAGCAGCACTGCGCTTATGCTGCCCAGCAGCGTCGCGCCCTGGGCCAGTCCCTGGTTGCGGTCGAGCATGGTTTGCACCGTATCCACGGTGTAGCGCAGCACAAACGGATTCACCTGTGCCGCCAGCGACCCCACCAGCGTGAGCAGCAGCGTGCTCAGCACCAGCCGCCAGTAGGGCCGCACGTAGGGGAGGAGGCGTTGAATAATTTGCCAGAGGCTCATGCGGTTCAGCTTGGAGTGGAGGTAGCCGGTTAGACGCGGAAGCGGGGCGTGGGGTTATTAGGAACGTCATGCAGCGCTCAGCGAAGCATCTCGCTTGCTGATAGCTACCTTACCAAAACGTCATTCCGACCAGCGAGAGGAACTTCGCGTGCTGATGAGCGGGAGCACTTCTTTTGGTACTGGGTAGGAAATACTATCCCACATCAGCACGCGAGATTCCTCCCGCTGGTCGGAATGACCGTTCAACGATTCCACTTACTCTTTCCTGCCCTACCGCGTCAACCGGTAAATCAGCAGGGCCGCGCGCTGCACCAGCTTCGGGAATTCCTGGGTGTTGATGGTTTCGCCGGGGGCGTGAGCGCCTTTGCCAGAGGCGCCGAGGCCGTCGAGGCAATCCAGGTACTGCGCCACGATGGAAATGTCGCCGGCGCCGCGGGAGCCAGGGTCGCCGGCTTGCACAGGACCGAAGCCCAGGTCGCGGCTCACCTGGTCGGTGAGGTCGGCCAGGCGCTGGTTGCCGGGGGTAGGGGGCATGCCGGGCAGACCGTCGGCAAAGGTGATGTCGGCGTGGGTTTGGGGTAGGGATTGGGCCACGATGGCGCGCATTTTGGCGCGGGCGCTTTCCTTTTGCTCCTCGGTGAGGAAGCGCAAGTCGCCCGCCACGTTGGCCTGCGGGGCAATGATATTGGTCTTGCCCACTACCTCGCCGTGGGCCTTGGCCTCGTCGTACTGCACTTCCGAGCCGCCCACGATCAGGCCGGGGTTGAAGGTGAGGTACTGCTCTTCGCTCAGCTGCTCCCGAAACGCATTTAGAATGCGCGCCGCCTCGTAAATAGCGCCGTCGCCTACACTCGGCTTGAAAATGCCCGATGAGTGCGCCGCTTGGCCGTAGGTTTTCAGCTGCCAGCTACTAGAGCCACGGCGCGCCGTGGCCACCGTGTGCAGCCCGGCGGCCGACTCAAACGCCAGCGCCACATCAGCCGCTTTAGCCTTGGCAATAAAGTCGGCGCGGGCGGCCGGCCCCTTGCCGCCGCGTTCCTCGTCGCCGGTGAAGTAGGCGGTAATGGTGGCATTCTTGAGCAAGCCGTTTTCCTGCAAGGCTTGCAGCGCGGCAAGAATAATGACGTCGCCGCCCTTCATGTCGTTCACGCCCTGGCCGGTAGCGGTGGAGTCGTTGAGGCGGGTGAACTTCGTGAACGGCATATCCGGCTCAAACACCGTGTCGAGATGGCCAATCAGCAGCAGCTTCTTGCCTTTCTTACCCGTGCGCTGCGCTACCAGATGGCCGGCGCGGTTCATCTCGGCGGGCATCGGCACCCATTCCGTCTGGAAGCCCAACGCGTCGAATTCCTTCCGAAAAACCGTCCCTACCTCTCGCACGCCGGCCAGGTTCAGGGTGCCGCTGTTGATGTTGACCACCTGTTCCAGCAACTGCTCCGTCTGGGGCAGGTGGCGCTGCACCGAGGCCACTATTTTCTGCTCGGTGGTCGATAGTTTCTGAGCCTGGGCAGTAGCGAAAGAGCAAGCGCAGGTAGCAGATAGGAGGAGTAGTTTTCTCATGCAGCAGGGAAAGACAGAAACGACCAAAGAAAAGAATCGCCTGAATATACCACGGACTGCCGAAGTGCCTGAGTAAGAGTAGGGCCAGAATCTGCGCACGCTGCCTAGTACCCTACCCCGCGTTCAAGCCACCGAAATGCACTGCGGCGCCCGTCAGCACAATAGATGCTGCCGGGCGCCGCCAAGGGGTCTTGCCGAAGTAGGGGAACTGCTAGCGCAGGGTATTGGAGAGCGTATTCCCGGTTGCCACGGGTTCTACCCGACTAAAAATGTGCCCTCCCGTATCCTCACTGTCGTCTTGTATGAAGAGCCGGTTACCAACAATTGTGTAGTACTGCTGCCCTTTGTAACCGTGGTAAATCAGCAAATGCTGATTTGCTTTTCGCCGGTTGTAGCGCACGGTGAAGTTGGCGGCGCCCGTCATGTGGCCGTCCTCGAAAAAGCACGCGCGGCCCCGGTTATCAAACTCCATGGCGCTGGTGTGGCCCGTAACGGCGGGCGTGAGCTTTAGGTCGTCGTCGGAGTTAGAGGATTCGATCCACTCCCAACGGCCTACTAACTGCATATCAGGATTAGGTAGCGAGTCGCGGCTACAACTGAAACAGCCAATGGTACTGGCGCAAAGCCCAGCTACCGGCAGAATAGAGTACCAGTATTTCATAAACAAGTAGAGATAAGGCAGTTGATAGCATCTAAAGACAAGATTCGTTCCTAAGTGGAAAGGTTGCATCAAAACAAGCTATTTTTGTTTAATTCCTCACTAACCGCAGGATGATTTCTGCCAAAATTCTGTACCATTGACAACTGCTCTTTCCATTGGCGCCGAGGCGCTGCCGGCGCTGGCCACCGCATTGGGCCAGGCGGGTGTAAGTCAGGTAGTTGTATTGGTTGATGCCAATACCAACCGCCTGTGTTATCCGTTGCTGAAAGCCTACCTACCTGAGGAGCACACCGTTATCGAAATAGCCGCCGGGGAGGAGTTCAAGACCCTGTCAACCTGCGAGTTGGTGTGGAACGAGCTAACCGAACAACGTGCCGACCGCTTTGCAGTGGTCGTGAACCTGGGCGGGGGCGTGGTGACGGACCTCGGGGGCTTTTGCGCGGCGCTCTACAAGCGCGGCATTCGGTTCATGCAGGTGCCTACCACGCTGCTGGCGCAGGTAGACGCCAGCGTGGGCGGCAAAACCGGCGTCGATTTCAACAGCTACAAAAACCAACTGGGCGTGTTTCAGCAGCCGGCCGGGGTGTTCATTGCCCCGCAGTTTCTGGCTAGCCTCGACCTGCGCCAGATCAAATCGGGCTATGCGGAAATTGTGAAGCACTGGCTGATTGCCGATGCCGATGCCTTTAAAACGGGCCGCCGTACGGGTCTGTTCGTAGACGACTGGACGCCTATCATCCAACACTCAGTAGCCATCAAGCAGCACATCGTGGAGCAGGACCCGCTGGAAAGTGGGCTGCGCAAGGTGCTGAACTTCGGCCACACGGTAGGGCACGCCCTGGAAAGCTACCTGCTGACGCAATCCGGCCGCGAGATTCTGCACGGCGAGGCCATTGCCGTCGGCATGATTTGCGAAAGCTGGCTGTCGGTGCAGCGCGGCCTTCTTCAGCCGGAAGCGCTGGACCACATTGAAACCTTCCTGTTCTCGATTTTCGACAAGGTGCAGTTTGTGCTACTGGAAACGGACGCCATTGCCGACTTCGCCCGTCAGGATAAGAAGAACAGCGGCTCCACCATCAACTGCACCCTACTCGAAGCCGTTGGCAAAGCTACTTACGATCAGCCCGTTACACTTTCGGAGTTAGCCGAGTCGCTGCGCTACTACCACAAGCTGTAAAGCAGTGTTGACTGGTACGTGTTGAACGGCTTTTTTCTTCACGCTTCAACATGCACCAATCATCCTTCTACATTCAGCATTCAACACTCAAAATTCACTATTTCCTTGGCTCTTACCCTCACTTGGTCAGGCGGCACGCTCAACGGCACAGCCCATCTCCCCGCCTCAAAAAGCGAAAGCAACCGCGCCCTGATTATTCGGGCACTGGCGGGCGGCGGGCAGCTCGACAATCTTTCCGACGCCAACGATACCCAGCTTATGCAGCGCCTACTGGCCGACCCGGCCGCTGCCGAGCTGAACGCCGAGGATGCGGGCACCGTGATGCGCTTCCTGACGGCCTACCTGGCCATCACCAACCGGCAGGCCCTGCTCACCGGCACAGCCCGGATGCGGGAGCGACCCATTGGGGTGCTGGTGGAAGCGCTGCGCGAACTGGGCGCTACCATCGCGTATGAGGGGCAGGAAGGCTACCCGCCGCTGCACTTAGCGGGTTGGGATGCTACGGGCTTGGCTACCGATGAGCTGGCCGAGCTATCAGTGCGGGGGGATATCAGTAGCCAGTATATTTCGGCGCTCTTGATGATTGGGCCGATGCTGCCCGGCGGCCTGCTGGTGCGCCTGACCGGGAAGGTAGGCTCACGCCCCTACATCCGGATGACGCAGGCGCTGATGCAGCATTTTGGGGCCGATTGCCGCGACCTGGGTACGGCCCTGCAAGTGCGCCCGCAGCCCTACCACCCCGCCGATTATACTATTGAAAGCGATTGGTCGGCGGCGAGCTACTGGTATGCGCTGGTGGCCCTGGCGCCAGCCGGCTCCGAGATTACACTGCCCGGTCTGCGCCATTACTCCTGGCAAGGCGACCAGGCCATTGCCGATATCATGACCCACTTGGGCGTGGCAACCGAGTACCTGACCGACGGCGTGCGCCTCACCAAAACCCCGCCTGCTTCGGCCGCTGCCCAGGATTTTACCGACTGCCCCGACCTGGCCCAAACTGTGGCCGTAGTGGCCGCCGCCCTGGATGTGCCCTTCGATATGACCGGCCTGGAAAGTCTGCGCATCAAGGAAACTGACCGGATTGCAGCCCTCCAAACCGAGCTGGCCAAATTCGGTGGCGCCCTCACCGACCTCGGCGACGGCCGCTTCCGCGTGTCGGCCACTAACTTCCACGTCGATGGTCAAACGGTAGCCACCTACCACGACCACCGCATGGCCATGGCCTTCGCACCGCTGGCGATGCGTGGACCGCTCACCGTAGAGGCCCCGCAGGTGGTGCGCAAGTCCTACCCTACCTTCTGGGACGAGCTACAAAAAGCAGGATTCAGCCTGTAGCACCCAGCGCCGGCTTGGTCCTTATTGTTGTGTTCGGGTTTGAATGATAGCCTTTTGGCTTCAGTAACAACCCAAGCTAGAGCGTGGTATTATAGCCCCTTGAAATAAGCAGTCGAATGCAGCAGCCTACTCCCGTACCAGCTGAACAGCTCGCCGTCGACTATGCGCACGTTCGCAGTCGGGCAAAGTGCCTGGAACTCCGCTTGGTGTTTCTCCTGGAAAGGATAAGGCTCGGAAGAGAGTAGGATTTGCTGCGGGGCCGCGGCTTGCAGCTGTTCCGGCGTGATTTCGGGGTAGCGGCTGAGAAAGCTAAACACATTAGAGAAGCCCGCCCGACGCAGCATATCGTCGATAAAAGTGCCGGCGGCGGCCACCATGTAGGGCTTGCGCCAGATGAAGTAGGCGGCCGGTATTGGCTGGGTGGGTAGGGCCAACGCCGCGAACTGCGCCGCTATCTGCTGGGCCAGTGTAGCGGCTTCTTCCTTGGCTCCTGCAAGCAGCCCTACCCGCCGGATCATGTCCAAGCCCTCGGGCAGCGTGCTGATGTCGCTCAGCCAAACCGGATACTTTGCGGCCAGTTGCTCAATTCCCTCCTGATAGTTTTCCTCTTTATTGCCCAGGATTAGATCGGGCCGAAGCGCGTCGATCTGGTCGAAGTGAAAGTTCTTGGTGCCGCCAACAAGGGCCGCCGTCTGCCGGGCCTCGGCCGGGTGAATGCAGAACTTGGTCACCCCTACCACCTGCTCACCCAAGCCCAGCGCAAAAAGTAGCTCCGTTTGCGAAGGTACCAGCGACACAATGCGCTGGGGAGGAAACGGCACCACTACGCGGCGTCCGAGTTGGTCGGTGACAGTGAGGGGTAGGGCGGGAGTAGGGGGTAGGGACATGGCAGGTAGTGGAAAGGCCAGCAAACAAAACCACCCTGCTGAGGAGGAAGTCGCGATACAGTGACTTCGCTCAGCAGGGCGGCTACCAGAAAGTAAAAAGGCTTCTTACTTGAAATAGCGGAAGTCCTGACCGTCTTCAATCCGCAGCACGGTTTCGTAGATCAGTTTGATAACGTTTGCCACATCATCCTTGTGCACCGTTTCCACGGTGGTGTGCATGTACTTGAGGGGTAGGGAGATAAGTGCGGCCGCTACGCCCATGCCCGCGTACGCAAAGGCATCAGTATCGGTGCCGGTGGCCCGGGTAGCGGCGGCGCGCTGAAACGGAATTTCAGTCTGTTGGGCCGTCTGAATAATCAGGTCGCGCAGGTTGTTTTGCACCGCCGGGCCATAGGTGATAACGGGGCCTTTGCCGCAGAATAAGTCCCCTGAGGTCTTCTTCTCGTACATCGGCGACTGCGTATCGTGTGTCACGTCCGTCACAATGGCCACGTCGGGCTGTAGGCGGTGGGCAATCATTTCGGCGCCGCGCAGGCCAATTTCCTCCTGCACCGAGTTCACAATATAGAGGCCGAAGGGCAGCTTCTTGTCGTTTTCTTTCAGCATACGCGCCACCTCGGCCACCATAAAGCCGCCGATGCGGTTGTCGAGTGCCCGGCCCACGTAAAACTTGTCGTTCAACACCATGAACTCGTCCTCAAACGTGACGACGGAGCCCACATGAATACCCAGTTCCTCCACTTCTTCCTTCGAGGCCGCGCCACAATCCAGGTAGATGGTTTCCATGGTCGGCGCCTTGTCCTGGTCCGTTTTCCGGACGTGGATGGCTGGCCAGCCAAACACCGCTTTCACGATGCCTTTGGCCGTGTGGATGTTCACGCGTTTGCTCGGCGCTACCAAGGGGTCGGAGCCGCCGTTCTTGCGTAGGTACAGGAAGCCCGATTCGGTGATGAAATTAACGAAGTAGCTGATTTCATCCGCGTGCGCCTCAATAACTACTTTGTACTTAGCCTCCGGGTTCACAATGCCCACTACGGTGCCATACGTGTCAACCAAGTAGTCATCTATATAAGGTTTGATATAATCCAGCCACAGTTGTTGGCCTTCGCGCTCAAAGCCAGTAGGAGAAGGATTATTTAGATACTTCTGGAGAAAATCAAACGATTCGGAACGCATGGGCAATTGTGTTGGGCTAATGAAGAAGTATAAACGCTACAATTTACACTACTATATTGTTACTAACACAGAAAAAATATCCTTATTCTAAGTAAATAGAAGAAAATGAGTCAAATCCAACTATTTACAAGGGGATATTGCCGTGCTTCTTTCGGGGTAGCTGCGCTACCTTATTCTCCAGCATCTTAAATGCGCGAATTAGCTTTTGGCGAGTTTGGGCAGGCAGAATTACTTCATCGACGAAGCCCCGGTGCGCGGCCCGGTAGGGGGTAGCAAACTTCTGCTGATACTCATCGACCTTCTCCTGGAGCTTGGCTTCGAGGTCTTCGGCTTGCGCAATTTCCCGCTTGAAAATAATTTCAGCGGCGCCTTTTGCTCCCATCACCGCTATTTCGGCTGTCGGCCAGGCATAGTTCAGGTCGGCCCCAATGTGTTTGGAGTTCATCACATCGTAGGCGCCACCGTAGGCTTTGCGGGTGATAACCGTCACGCGTGGCACGGTAGCCTCGCAGAAAGCATAGAGTAGTTTGGCGCCGTTGGTAATAATGCCGCGCCACTCCTGGTCAGTGCCGGGTAGGAAACCGGGAACATCTTCCAGCACCAGCAGCGGAATATTAAAAGAGTCGCAGAAGCGTACGAAGCGGGCAGCTTTGGTGCTAGCATTAATATCGAGTACGCCCGCCAGCACCGCCGGCTGGTTGCCCACAATCCCGATGCTGCGGCCCGCCAGCCGCGCAAACCCAACCACGATGTTTTCCGCAAAATTCTGGTGTACTTCCAAAAACGAGTCAGCATCAATGATTCCCTCAATCACTTCCCGGATGTCGTAGGGCTGGTTGGGGTTGTCGGGAATGATAGTGGCCAGCACCTCGCGGCTCTCATTGGCGCCGTTCTCATAGGGTAGGGTAGGCGGTGTTTCTTCGCAGTTTTGCGGTAGGTAGCTCAGTAGGCGTTTGAGCTGTTGCAGGCAGGCTACCTCGTTCGGGGCCGTAAAATGTGTAACGCCGCTTTTCGTGGAGTGCGTGCTAGCGCCTCCCAGCTCCTCGCTGGTCACGTTTTCGTGGGTCACAGTCTTCACCACGTTGGGGCCGGTCACGAACATATAGCTCGTGTCTTCCACCATCAAGATGAAGTCCGTGATGGCCGGCGAATAAACGGCTCCTCCGGCGCACGGCCCCATAACAGCCGACAACTGCGGCACTACCCCCGAGGCCAGTGTATTCTTATAAAAGATATCCGCGTAGCCGCCCAAACTCACCACGCCTTCCTGAATACGGGCCCCTCCCGAGTCGTTCAAGCCAATAACCGGCGCGCCGTTCTGCATCGCCAGATCCATAATCTTCACGATTTTCTCGGCGTGGGTTTCGCTAAGGGAACCGCCAAAAACCGTGAAATCCTGCGAAAACACGTAGACCAATCGGCCATTCACGGTGCCGTAGCCCGTCACTACGCCGTCGCCGAGGTAGTACTCTTTGTCGAGCCCAAAATCTTTGGCTCGGTGCATCACAAACTTGCCAATCTCCTCAAACGAGTCCGGGTCCAGAAACAGATCCAGCCGCTCGCGTGCAGTAAGCTTCCCCTTCTTATGCTGGGCTTCTATGCGAGCTTGCCCGCCACCCAGTAGGGCTTCGGCGTTTTTAGCTTCAAGAACTTCTAGTTTACTAAGGTGGGTGTTTGCGTGCGGGTCAGCCATGCGGGAGTGGGTAGGGAAAGTATGAATCTCAAAGATAAGATAGCTAAAGAAAAGAGCGGCATCATAATTTGATGCCGCTCTTCGATAAAAGTTGAGGTAGATCAAGAAGCGCGTTTGCTTCTTCTCAGTACATAAAAAAACGGCCGGCTCCTTCACAGGAACCGGCCGTTTCTATTTGCTCCGGATAATTACTTATCCTTCTTCTTATCGCCGGCTGTGTCGTCGGGCGTCGGGGTTTCCTCCGGGCGCTCGTCGCTAGCCAGATTGGGCTTTTCGCCGCTCTTGCTTACGGCGAAGGTCAACTCTTCAGTGCCTTCTGCGTAGTCGGCAGTGATGACGTCGCCCTGAGCAATTTCGGCTTTCAAGATTTCCTCCGCAATCGGGTCTTCAATGTATTTTTGAATAGCCCGGTTGAGCGGACGAGCACCGTACTTCGGGTCGTAACCTTTCTCGGCCACAAAGTCCTTGGCAGAGTCGGTCAACTCGACACGGTAGCCCAGCGACTGAATGCGCGACAAGAGCTTCGACAGCGAAATGTCGATAATCTTGTGGATATCTTTCTTCTCCAAAGAGTTGAAGACAATCACGTCATCCAAACGGTTGAGAAACTCGGGGGAGAACGTCTTGCGAAGGGCGTTGGTGATGGTGCTCTTCGTTAGCTCATCCATGTTCTCTTGGCGCGCCTTCGTACCAAAACCAATGCCTACTCCGAAGTCCGCCAAGTCGCGGGCACCGATGTTAGAGGTCATGATAATGATGGTGTTGCGGAAGTCCACCTTGCGGCCCAAGCCATCGGTCAGGATACCATCGTCGAGCACCTGCAACAGCAAGTTGTACACGTCGGGGTGAGCCTTTTCAATCTCGTCGAGTAGGATAACCGAGTAGGGCTTACGACGGATCTTCTCCGTCAGCTGACCACCCTCTTCGTAACCCACGTAGCCGGGAGGCGCGCCTACCAGGCGCGATACGCTAAACTTCTCCATGTACTCCGACATGTCAATTCGCACCAGCGAATCTTCCTTGTCGAAGAGATAAGTAGACAGAACTTTAGCCAGCTCGGTTTTACCTACCCCGGTTGGGCCCAGGAATACGAACGAACCAATAGGTTTCTTTGGATCCTTCAGACCAACGCGGGTCCGCTGGATAGCTTTCACCAATTGCTTGATGGCTTTCTCCTGACCAATTACTTTGCCTTGCAGCTCCTCACCCATGTTGAGTAGCTTCTGGCTTTCGTTCTGGGCCACGCGCGAAACGGGGATGCCGGTCATCATGGCGATAACCTCAGCCACATTCTCCTCTTTCACCGTGTAGCGCTTCTTCTTGGTCTCCTCTTCCCAGTCCTTCTTGGCCTGCTCGAGTTGATCAATCAGCTTCTTCTCAGTGTCGCGGAGCTTGGCGGCTTCCTCGTATTTCTGCGACTTCACCACGCGGTTTTTCTCCACTTTGATATTCTCAATCTGCTCTTCGAGCTTGAGGATATCTTCGGGTACCACGATGTTGTTGATGTGCACGCGGGCACCAGCTTCGTCCAGAATGTCAATGGCTTTGTCCGGCAGGAAACGGTCCGACATGTAGCGGTCCGAGAGCTTCACGCACGACTCAATGGCCTTATCAGTGTACACCACGTGGTGGTGGTCCTGATACTTGTCCTTGATGTTGTGCAGAATCTCAATGGTCTCTTCCGGCGTAGTCGGATCGACCATCACCATCTGGAAACGACGGGCCAAGGCACCATCTTTCTCGATATACTGACGGTACTCGTCCAGCGTGGTAGCGCCGATGCATTGGATTTCGCCGCGGGCCAAAGCCGGCTTGAACATGTTGGAAGCATCCAGCGAGCCAGAAGCACCACCAGCGCCTACAATCGTGTGCAGCTCGTCAATGAACAGGATAACGTCGGGCGACTTCTCCAACTCGTTCATCACGGCCTTCATGCGCTCTTCAAACTGGCCACGGTATTTTGTGCCTGCTACCAGCGATGCCAAGTCCAGCGTCACTACACGCTTGTTGAACAGCACGCGCGATACTTTCTTCTGCACGATGCGCAGGGCGAGGCCTTCGGCAATAGCCGTTTTACCAACACCGGGCTCACCGATCAAAATCGGGTTGTTCTTCTTGCGGCGGCTTAGAATCTGAGCAACGCGCTCAATTTCTTTTTCGCGGCCCACGATAGGGTCTAGTTTGTCGTCCTCGGCCAGCTTCGTCAGGTCACGTCCGAAATTGTCAAGCACCGGAGTGCGCGACTTTTCGTTGCCTTTGCGCTGGGCAGCACCTGCTCCGCCGCCGCGGCCCGTGCCACCTCCAAAGAGGCGGTCGTTGTCGTCGTCGTCGGCCTCAGGGCCAGAGGTAGGGTTGTTGCTCGCAGTACCGTGGTAATCCAGCGAGTCGCGTACGGATTCGTAGTTCACGTTGAATTTGCTGAGTATCTGGGAAGAGATATTATCTTCATCGCGCAAAATCGAGAGCAATAGGTGCTCTGTACCGATAATCTCGCTTTTGAAGATCTTCGCCTCCAGATAGGTGATTTTAAGAACTTTTTCGGTCTGTTTGGTCAGCGGGATAGAGCCGGTAATGCTCGTGCCCTGCGTGGCCGTGTTACGGGTAGCCTGTTCCAGCGCGTATTTAAGCTCTTCCACTGATACACCCAATTTCTTGAGCAGGCCAATGGCAGTGCCTTCACCCTCGCGAATCATGCCTAACAATAAGTGTTCGGTACCGATATAGTCGTGACCGAGCCGGATGGCTTCTTCCCGGCTCAGGGAGATGACCTCCTTGACTCGATTTGAGAATTTGGCTTCCATGCAGATAAGGTAATGAAGAAAAACGGAACCCCGCAAGCTTTTTAAGTAGCAGGTGATGCGGATTGGGCCGATTGTACCTGAAAACAGATAAGCTCGGGCGAAGGTTCTACTAGCTGCTTAATGTCGTTACGTAAGAAACGCATTGGCAGCCGGACCCTGCATAAATAGCAGGTCTAAGATACTCAGGTTTGGTACAAATTGTACGCCAAAGGTTTGTAAATAAGGCTTGGCCGACTTCCTGTCAGGTGCAGCCGGTTTATCTTTTGGCGTCAGCCAGTCGCGGCGGTCTAGGACAGGCGAAAGGGTAAGGGACGGAGCGGGGGCGTTTTCTTCGGTGGTAGATAAGGTGTGGTAGTCAGTAGTAAGTTGAACGGGTAACCGTAAACGAAGGCAGCGGAAGTAGAATTGCAACAGCTGCTGATTAAGGTCGAACAGCCGCGGCAGCTTCTGCTGGTAGATATCGTGCAGATACTCCGCATAGTATTCAAAGTACGGGGTGCCACCGTAGGCGGTTTGCAGCGTACGCCAATGCTGGTGTATCCAGTTCTGACGGTAGTCGATTTCCAAGTCGGTTATCAGAACCTTTTCGCTGCGGTTTCCGTCGATTACGGGCACCGTGAGCGGTTTTACGCCCTGTGAAGTCAGAATCAGACAGCGGTTGCGGTAGGTTTGCTTGCGGTAATGTTCGTGCGCTTCCAACCACAGCATATCGGCACCGGGCAGCTCCGCAAAGAAGGCGACCGGTGGATGGTACTGGGTTTCAAAGAGGACGGGCATGTAGCTTGCTACGTAATGAAAACGAATGAAGAAAATTTTGCTGTGAATCGGGTGATGGTTGAGTTCACGCGTTTCCCGCTTTCTCTATCGTAAGAAGCAACAATCAGCCCTACCCCGCCTACTCCCCACAGGCCTGCCTTTCTTGCGGGCTTAGTATCTTTACCCCGCCAAACTGACATAATGCGCCTACTCCTGCTTTTTTTCCTGACACTTGTGAGCGTCGCTGCCCAGGCCGCGTCCCTGCAACTCCAGCTCGACGTCACCCGCTTCCGCAATGAAGACCGGGTAGCCAAAGGGTCAATAGTTGATATCAACGCCACAGTCTCGGGGCAGGGGCTTACCTACTTACGCCGGGCGCCCAAATCGTTTCAGGCGGCGGCCGTGCTGACGCTGGAAGTACTGAAGGTCGACGGGAAGCCCGCTTACCAGGAAACACTGACCTTGAAACCGCCTGTGCTGAGCGACACCACGGCCGCCATCAAAAATCCCATCAGTTTTCAGAAGCGCCTGATGCTGGCCGACGGCCGCTACACCCTGCGCGGCCGCCTGCGCGACCAATATCGCGCCGGCTCTGAAACGATGGTAGAGCAGCCCCTAATGGTGGAAGGTAATAGTGCGAAGCCTTTTTTGAGTGATGTGGTACTACTGGCACGACCCGCCAGCAAGTCGCCGGGGCAGGGCAACTTCACGCGCAACGGCTACAGTCTGACGCGGGCCCCAGGCGGCTACTACCCCCGCGGCACGGAGCAAGTGTTTTTTTATACTGAGCTGTACCAGGCGCCACAGGGACAGCCCTTACACGTGCGCTACCGCATTCAATCGGAGGAGGGGGCCGCGGCTGAAGCCGAGGTAGACCTGGATCAGGCCGCGCAGGGCCGCCCTACCGTGATAGAAGGCGGCTTGCCCCTGGGACCGCTGCCCTCGGGTCTGTATACTTTTACCATGGAAGTCCGGGATGCGAAAAACCAGGTGCTGGCTACCCAAAGCGCCTCCTTGCGCCGCGAATTTGATGAGTACGGACAAACGGACGTGGTAGCGCCTCGCTAATATGGCTTCTACTTCTGCCGCCTACCCCTGGTACTATCGTCCGCTTGATTGGCTGTTGCGGGCATTGGCCGCGTTGCCGCTAGCGGTGCTCTACGTACTGGCTGAGGGCATTTATTTCCTGCTCGCCTACGTGGTGCGCTACCGGTGGCGCGTCATCACGGAAAATATTCGCAACTCCTTTCCCGAGAAAACTGAACGCGAAGTAGCCGCTACGGCGCGTGGTTTTTACCGGCACTTCTCCCAGCTAATTGTGGAAATTCTGAAGCTGCGTGGCATTTCGTCACAGGAGCTGGCGCGGCGCGTGCGCATCACCAACCCGGAACTGATTGAGCCGCTGTTTGCGGCGGGCCGCACTGTGCTCACGCTGGGCTCGCACGCCGGCAACTGGGAGTGGATTCTCTCGGCCGGCGCCGTGCGGTTTCCGGGTAGGGCTGATGGCGTGTATAAGCCGCTGAATAACCCGTTCTTCGAGAGCTTTATGTACACGCTGCGCACCCGCAGCGGCGCTACCCTCGTAACCATGCGCGATACGCTGCGCCACCTGCTGCGCCACCGCGGGGAGGGCCGCTCGATAAGCCTACTCACCGACCAAGCCGCCGGCCCCGAAGACCAGCCCTACTGGACCGAATTTCTGCACCAGGATACGAGCTTCTACACCGGCGCCGACCGTTTGGCGGTGCAGTTGAAGTGCCCGGTGCTTTACGTGGGCATCCGGCGGGTGCGGCGCGGCTACTACGACATCACCATCAGCCCGATCTACGACGGCGAATCACCGGTGGAGAAGGGAACTTACCCCATTGCCGAAGCCTTTGCTCGCTATTTAGAGCAGGACATTCAGGCCTCGCCTACGCAGTATTTATGGTCGCACCGCCGCTGGAAGCACAAGCGGTGAGGTGATAAAACGATGAGTTGGGCAGCGCG
>Ga0210040_10006663_pt1 | contig 14286 bp, 15 predicted proteins | sample CryGeyCG12114_NA_FD_185462 | JGI IMG/M metagenome (GOLD analysis project Ga0210040, IMG submission 185462) | Groundwater microbial communities from aquifer - Crystal Geyser CG19_WC_8/21/14_NA (SPAdes) (version 2) | ecosystem: Environmental > Aquatic > Deep subsurface > Groundwater | place: USA... | reverse complement strand
GCGGTCGGCCCCCACCGGGCAACAGAAGGGGATTCCAGCGGCCTCCGAGGGAGCCGGGCAACAGAATCCCTCGGACTTTCGCCCAGGACGCGAGGCGCCGGGCAACAGAAGCTCCCCACTTACCTCCATTCCCGGCAACGGTGAATTGGACCCTCTCGTATTGAAACGGGTTGGTGTCCCATCTACCTAAGTCACCGAACAACGTTTGCAGGGGAAACGACGCATGACCTTTCGTACGCGCCTGGGCCTTCTCGCCCCCGCCGCCGCGCTCAGCCTGTCGGCTTGCGGCGTCAATGCCGTCCCGACCTCGGAAGAGAACGTCAACGCCAAGTGGGCGAACGTCCAGAACCAGTATCAGCGCCGGGCCGACCTCATCCCCAACCTGGTGAACACGGTGCAGGGCGCCGCCGCGCAGGAGCGCAACACCTTGCGCGAGGTCACGGAAGCGCGTGCCCGGGCGAGCCAGATCACGCTCACCCCGGACCAGCTGTCCGATCCCGAAGCGCTGCGGCGCTTCAGCCAGGTGCAAGGGCAGCTGTCCACCGCGCTGATTCCCCTGCGGCAGCTGCAGGAAGCCTATCCGCAGCTGCAGACCAATGCGAACTTCCGCGACCTGCAGCAGCAGCTGGAGAGCACGGAAAACCGCATCACGGTCGCGCGGTCGGACTACAACGAGGCGGTGCAGCAATATAACACCACTATCCGCACCTTCCCCAACGCGATCGGTGCCAAGATCTTCTACGGCGCCAAGCCCAAGGTACCGTTCGAGGCGGTGACCCCGAACGCGCAGGTGGCACCGTCCGTCAACTTCAACCAGCAGTGAGCGCAGGGCGAGCCTTCGCCATCGCCGCGCCGGCGGGAAGCCAGCTACCGGTTACTCGGCAGTCGGGGCTGGTGAGCAGATGGACCCCCGCCCGTGTGGGCGTGATCATGCTGGCGTTGCTGGCGGCTCTTTGCCTGTTCGCTGGAAACGCTGCCGCCCAGCAGTTTCCCAAGCTGACCGGGCGGGTGGTCGACGAGGCGCACCTGTTGTCGCCCGCGGATGTGCAGGACCTCACGGCCAGGCTGGAGGCGCTGGAAACGAAGAGCAGCCGGCAACTGGTCGTCGCCACCGTGCCGTCGCTTGGGGGCTACGAGATCGAGGATTATGGCTATCGCCTGGGCCGTGCCTGGGGCATCGGCCAGAAGGAGGCGAACAATGGCGCCATCCTGCTGGTCGCGCCCAACGAGCGCAAGGTTCGGGTCGAGGTCGGCTATGGGCTTGAGCCGATCCTGACCGATGCCTTTTCCAACCGGGTGATCGACGAGATCATCGTTCCCCAGTTCAAGGCCGGCGACATGCCGGGTGGAATCAAGGCGGGGACCGATGCCCTGATCGCGCAGCTGCAGGCACCACCGGAAGTGGCGGAGCGGGCGGCGATCGAGGCGGCGCAGAAGCGGGCCCAGCAGCAGCAGCAGCAGCAGACTGGCCGCGGCGGCGGCGTGCCGGGCGGGCTGATCTTCTGGGGCCTGATCATCCTGTTCGTGCTGATGTCGTTCGGCCGCCGCTCGGGCGGTCGGCGCTATCGGGGACGGTCGCGCGGCGGCATAAACCCCTGGGTCGTCCTATGGGGCCTCAATGAACTGAACCGGTCGTCGCACCGTGGCGGCGGCTGGGGCGGTGGTGGCTGGGGTGGCGGCGGCGGCTTCGGCGGCGGGGGTGGAGGCGGCTTTGGCGGCTTTTCCGGCGGCGGCGGGTCGTTCGGCGGCGGGGGCGCGTCCGGCTCGTGGTGAAGCTCGACATCAGCGACGCGGACCATCAGCAGGTCAGCGATGCCGTCGCGGCCGCCGAGGCGAAGAGCAACGGCGAGATCGTCACGGTGGTGACGGACCAGTCCGACGCCTACCACGACGTGGCGCTACACTGGGCGGTTGCGACATTGTTGGCGGTGCTGGCGTGGGCGGCGGCGTTCCCGAACTGGTTGACGTGGTGGCGCGACACGTTGCTCGGGCGAGGGTGGGACGCTGGCGCTGACTCGCGCCTCGGCCCCTTGTTGTTTTTCCTGATGGTGCTGGCGGTGCTGAAGTTCACGGCCGTGCTGCTGTTGCTCAAATGGCGGCCGCTGCGGCTTGCGCTGACCCCTGGCGCGACCAAGCACCGGCGGGTCCGCCGCCGCGCCTGCGCCCTGTTCAAGGCCGCGGCCGAACGGCGAACCGTCGGGCGTACGGGCATCCTCATCTACCTGTCCGTGGCCGAGCGGCGCGCCGAGATCGTCGCGGACGAGGCGATCGTGGAGGTTACGGGACCCGAGACATGGGGCGAGGCAATGGCCGCGCTCGTTGCCGAGCTGAAACAGGGGCGGCCGGCGGAGGGGCTAATCCAGGCGATTGGCATCGTCGGCGACGTGCTGGCGGAGCACTTCCCTCGGTCGGACGGCGACGTCGACGAGATCCCCAATCGGCTGATCGAATTGTGACTCCTCGACAGGATCAGCAGGCGCGCGATCCTGACTTGAACGCGCCGGTCGAAACCATGTGGCAGGGCAAGTTCGTCCAGGCCTGCCGCCGCGGCAAGTGGGAGTTCGCCGGCCGGGTCGGCGGCATCCGCGCCGTGGTCATCCACGCCGAGCATGAGGGCAGGCTGATCCTGGTCGAGCAGTATCGGGTGGCGGTCGGCGGGCGCTGCCTCGAGCTGCCGGCCGGGCTGGTCGGCGATCACGACCCCAGCGCCACGGTGGAAAGCACGGCCGTCGCCGAGCTGGAGGAGGAGGCGGGCTTCACCGCCGAGCGGATCGAGCGGCTGGGCGAGTATCACGCCTCGCCCGGCATGCTGACCGAGAGCTTCACGCTGGTCCGGGCGCATGGCGTGCGCCGGATCGGGGAGGGCGGCGGCGTGGCTGGCGAAGAGGACATCGCCGTCCACCTGGTCGTGCCGGCCGACCTGCCCGCCTTTGTCGCTGCTCGGCGCGAGGCGGGCGTCGCGATGGACGTCAAGCTGCTGCTACCGCTCGCGCCCTTCCTGCTCGGCACGCCGATCGTCTGATCACTTGGCGGAGGCGGACGCGGCGCCGAGCGGCTTTACAGCCGCGCCTGGCGGGCCTGCGCCCAGGCGAGTTCGGCCAGCGGCTCCAGTGCCTTGACCGATTCCGCCGCATGGCCGCTCGAGGCGTTGCCGCGCACCAGCCGGCCCTTGATGCCGTGAATGATGGCGGCGAGGCGAAACAGGCTGAACACGATCAGGTAGTCGAAGGCGGGGATGCCGGAGCGAGCGGTTCGGCGGCAATAGGCCGCGACATAGTCCTCCTCGCTCGGGACCCCGAGCGCCGGGAGGTCGAGACCGGCGAGGCCCGTGAAGATTCCGGCAGGCATCCGGTACATTAGGCAATGGTAGACGAAATCGGCCTCCGGGTCGCCCAGCGTCGACAGCTCCCAATCGAGCACGGCGCGGACTTGGGGCGCGGACGCGTCGAAGATCATGTTGTCGCAGCGAAAGTCGCCGTGGACGACGCGGCTCTCGCCCCGGTCTGCGGGCATGTGCTTCGCCAGCCAGTCGACCACCTTGTCCATGGTCTTCAAACGGCCCGCGTCGGTGTCGGACAGATATTGCTTGGACCAGCGGCCGACCTGCCGTTCCACGAAGCCCGTCGCCCGGCCATACTCGCCGAGGCCGACGGCGGTGGGGTCGTAGCTGTGCAGCTGCGCCATGGTCGCGTTCATCGCGTCGAAGTGGGCGGCGCGCTCCGGCGGCTGCAGGCCGGGGAACTGGGCTTCCCAGACGATCCGGCCGGGCACCATGTCCATGACGTAGAAAGCGGTACCGATGACGCCCTCGTCTTCGCACAGGGCGTGGACGCGTGGGACGGGGAAACCCTGGCCGCCGAGCGCGGCCAGCACGCGATACTCGCGGTCGACGGCGTGGGCGCCGGGCAGGATCTTGCCGGGCGGTTTGCGGCGCAGGACGTAGGAGGCCTGCGGCGTGTCCAGCTTGTACGTCGGGTTGGACTGGCCGCCCTTGAACTGGGTGACGGTCAGCGGACCGGCGAAGCCAGGCACCTGCGCTTCCATCCAGCCGGCCAGCGCCGGTTCGTCGAAGCGCAGCCGTTCGGTGACGTCGCGGGTGCCGGTGTTGGCTTCTGTCCGATCCATGTCGGCCACTTTGCCGATGCGGCCGCCTGAAACAAGTTCAGCATTACGAGGGTTGGTCGGCAATGCCCCGTCTTGTTCACTTGTCCGACCTCCACTTCGGCGCTCACGATCCGGCGATCGTCGCCGCCGTGGAGCGCGAGATCGACTCCGCCCGGCCCGACCTGGTCGTCATCAGCGGCGACTTCACCCAGCGCGCCAAGACCGAGCAGTTCCAGGAGGCCTGCCGCTTCCTCGGGCGGCTGCGGGAGGCCGGACATGACGTCATGGCGGTGCCCGGGAACCACGATGTGCCGCTGTATGACGTGCTGCGCCGCTTCCTGTCGCCACTGACCCGCTACCGCCGGTTCGTGGACGACGTGCTGTGTCCCTATCACCAACTCAACGGAGCCGCCGTGCTGGGGATCAACACGGCGCGCTCGTTCACCGTCAAGGACGGGCGGATCAACCGCGAGCAGATCGACTTTATTCGTGAGGAATTCGCGCGCGTGCCAAAGGAGCAGGTTCGCATCCTGGTGACCCATCACCCGCTGTTCGCACTGCCGGTCGACGACACCGGCATCCTGGGCAAGCCGCTCGGCCGGCAGGAGCTGGCGCTGGATGCGGTCAACGACCTCGACGTCGACCTGCTGCTGGCCGGGCACAATCATCGCGCCTCGACGCACCGGGCGAGCGATCTCGTCACTCGCGCGGGCGGTGCGCTGGTGGTGCAGGCCGGGACCGCCACCTCCGTCCGGCTGCGCGAGGAACAGCAGAGTTTCAACCTGATCGACGCGGAGCCCGGCAAGGTCAGCATCGCGCTGATGCGTTGGGTGGGCGAGCGGTTCGAGCCGGGCAATCCGACCCAGTTCCGCAAGGAAGGCGACGGCTGGCACGAGGCGAGCGAGGCGGCGGCAAAAGCCGACTCGCCGGCTTGATGCTTGTCGCCCCACGCCCGCTTGCCTAATGCCGCCGCGATGCTGCCGACCAACTTCGATCTCGCCCGCTTCGTCCGTGATGTCCTGGCCGAGGACCTGGGGGAAGGAGGGGACGTCACCTCCGCCGCCTGCATCGACGAGGGCGCGCGGTTCCGGGCAGAGATGAATTGCCGCGAGGAGATCGTGGTGGCGGGCATCGAAATCGCCATCGCTTTCTTCCGGGCGCTCGATCCTGAGGTGCGGGTCGAGGTGCCGGTCGGCGATGGCGACATGGTTCCGCGCGGCACCGTGCTGCTGCGGCTGGAGGGCAGCGCGCGCGCCATGCTGACGGCCGAGCGGTCGGCCTTGAATTCGCTGCAACACCTGTCGGGCATTGCCACGCTGACCCACCGCTACGTCGATGCCATCGCCGGCACCCGTGCGACGCTGCTTGACACCCGCAAGACCATTCCGGGGCTACGCGTGCTGGAGAAATATGCGGCCCGTATGGGCGGGGCGGCCAATCACCGGATGCGGCTGGATGACGGCGTGCTGATCAAGGACAATCACGTGGCCGTGAACGGCGGAGTGACCGAGGCCGTGCGGCGGGCCAGCGCCGCGAACACGGGGCTGCAGATCCAGGTTGAAGTCGACCGGGTGGCGCAGATCGAACCGGCACTGGCCGCGGGTGCGCAGCGCCTGCTGCTCGACAATATGGACAGCGACACGCTGCGTGAGGCGGTGGCGATAGTCGACGGACGGGTGCCGCTCGAGGCGTCGGGCGGGGTGAATCTCCAAACCATCCGCGGCATCGCCGGGACCGGCGTCGACTTCATCTCGGTCGGTCGGATCACCCAGTCGGCGCCGGCCGTGGATATCGGGCTCGACTTCGAGCTGGTGCCTTAACGGGAGCAAACGGACCATTCAGGACGGCGACACTGGCGCGGGAGCATACCGCTTTCATCAAGAAGGAGTTTCTCCGATGTTCAAGCAAGCACTTCTCGCCGTCTCCGCCCTCGCCGCCGTGGCCGTTCCCGGCGTCGCCAGCGCCCGTCCGCACTACAGCCAGCCCTATTACGGCGGCACGTATGGCGGGTACGGCAGCAACTACGGCTACGGCACTTACGGCGGCTACAACAATTACGGCCGTGGCTACGCGCCGAGCTACAATTACGGTTACGGCAATGGCGCCTACAGCAACGGCTATTACAACAATGGCTATGCCAGCCAGGGCTATTACGGGAACACCTATTATGGTGGCCGTAACGGCTATCGCTGCGGCAACGGCACCACTGGCACGGTGGTCGGCGGAGTCGCCGGCGCGGTGATCGGCAGCCAGATCGGCAAGAGCGGCGGCGGCTACAATCGCTACGGCTATCGCCGGGGCGGCGGCGGTGGGACCACCGGCGCGATCGTCGGCGGCGCCATCGGGGCCCTGCTCGGCAACCAGGTCGCCAAGGGCAGCTGCTAAGCAGCTCCGAATGACCTGAAATCAGGAGGCCGCCGGTACCCACCGGCGGCCTTCATGCGTTTTGCTGTTCAACCGGGCGACGTCGCCTGTATAGCGCGCCCGAACCGGACAGGAGAGAGGCGTTGTTCAAGGGCCTGCAGCCTATTTTGTATCGCGGCCGCGAGGTGTGGCCCCTGGTCGAAGGCGGCAAGGGCGTTAGCGCGACCAACCACATGAGCTCCGGCGCATGGGCGGCGGCCGGCGGCATCGGCACGGTCAGCGCGGTCAACGCCGACAGCTACGATCCCGAAGGCCGCATCGTGCCGCAGGTCTACAACGGCATGACCCGGCGCGAGCGGCACGAGGAGCTGATCCGCTACGCGATCGACGGGGCGGTGGCGCAGGTCCGCAAGGCCTACGACATGGCGTCCGGCAAGGGCGCCATCAACATCAACGTGCTGTGGGAAATGGGCGGCGCGCAGCATGTGCTGCACGGCGTGCTGGAGCGCACCAAGGGCTTGGTCGCGGGCGTCACCTGCGGCGCCGGCATGCCCTACAAGCTCAGCGAGATCGCGGCGCAATATGGCGTCTCCTACCTGCCGATCGTCAGCTCCGGCCGCGCCTTCAGCGCGCTATGGAAGCGGGCGTACAGCAAGGTCGCGGAGCTATTGTCCGGCGTGGTCTACGAGGACCCGTGGTTGGCGGGCGGGCACAATGGCCTCAGCAACGCCGAGGACCCGCGCAAGCCGCAGGACCCGTACCCGCGCGTCGCCGAGCTTCGCGCCGTCATGCGCAAGGGCGGCATTCCCGACACGGTGCCGATCGTCATGGCCGGCGGCGTGTGGCGACTGGACGAGTGGGAGAACTGGATCGACAACCCGGAACTGGGCGCCATCCTGTTTCAGTTCGGCACCCGCCCGCTGCTGACCCAGGAAAGCCCGATCCCGGTTGAATGGAAGCAGCGGCTGATGAACCTGGAGGAGGGCGACGTCCTGCTCCACAAGTTCTCGCCGACCGGCTTTTATTCCTCGGCGGTGCGCAATCCGTTCCTGCGCTCACTCGAAGGCCGCAGCGAGCGCCAGATCGCCTACACCCGCGAAGCAATCGGCGACCATGCGTTCGAGCTGGACGTCGGCATCGGCACCAAGAAGAATTACTGGGTGACCAGGGGCGACCTGCAGCACGCCCGCGAGTGGTTCGCCGCCGGCTTCACCAACGCCATGAAGACGCCCGACGACACCCTGGTGTTCGTCACTCCGGACGAAGAGAAGCTGATCCGCCGCGACCAGGCCGACTGCATGGGCTGCCTCAGCCAGTGCAGCTTCTCGTCTTGGGCCGACAATGAAAAGAACTCCACCGGGCGGCTGGCCGACCCGCGCAGCTTCTGCATCCAGAAAACGCTGCAGGACATCGCCCATGGCGGGCCCGTCGACCGGAACCTGATGTTCGCCGGACATGCCGCCTTCCGGTTCAAGAACGACCCGTTCTACTCCAACGGCTTCGTGCCGACGGTGAAGCAATTGGTCGACCGGATCCTGACGGGGGCGTGATCGCTCAGCTCTGGCTGGTGCGCACCGGCCAGAGAGCCACGTCGGCGAAGGTGCGGGGGGTTTTCTCAAGCCCGGTCGGTGCAAAGCCGTCTGGCCGGCGGTAGGTCCCGAACAGCAGGTCGTAGACGGGGAAAAGCCCCGCATAGTTGCTGTTGAAGTGCTCCGATCGGGAGGAATGGTGGCGGCGGTGGTAAGCGGGGCTGTTGAGCAGCCACGACCAGCGGCCGAAGTCGACGCGCAGGTTGGCATGCACGAAGAAATTGTAGATGCCGATCAGGGCGTAACCGGCAAGGATCTCAGGCGTGGGACTGGTCAGGTAGGCGCACAGCGGCCACACCGTCAGGCCTTTCACCAGCGGATCGCCCCAGAAGTGGCGAACAGTGGTTGTCACGTTCATGTTGGGGTCGGAATGATGCAGCGCGTGCATGCGCCACAACCAGGGAATTTTATGCTGCGCCCAATGAAAGCCGAACTCGCCGAAGTCCATCAGCAGGGTGAACACCGGCAGCGCCAGCCAGAGTGGCCAAGTGCCGAGATCGATGAGGGCGTAGGCCGGCGTCGGCTGGATCAGCGGCAGCAGCTGAAGCTGCACGGCCGTGAACAGCAGGTAGGCGACGGCATTGACCCGGACCGCGGACGGCACGTCGGAGCAGGCCCAGCGCCGCTCGCACAACGTCAGTGCCAGAACGACCGCCAGCGTCAGCGCAAGGTAGGTGAGGGCGTTCATCGCCGCCCTTGTCGCCGGTCATGGTTGCCGTCCGGTAAATTGATCCTGCTGGCGGCCCTCGCCGGCGCGGCTGCCGCACCGGCCGCGGCGCAGGAAAAGACGCCGCCGTACTGGGGCTCGATCGCCAGCGGCGAAGCGATGATGCGGACGGGGCCGGGTCGCAACTTCCCGGGCGTGTGGCTGTACAAACGGCGCGACCTGCCGATCCGCGTGTTGCGGCTCTATCCCAACTGGCGTTACGTCGAAGACCCGGACGGCGTGCGCGGCTGGATGCTGGTGTCGCTGCTGAGCGCCCGCCGCACCGCCATCGTCCGCGGCACCGAGCCACGCCCGATCCACGCCAAGCCGGACGAGACCAGCCGAGTGCGCTACAATGCGCAGCCGGGCGTGGTCGGCCGGGTAGAGGATTGCAAGGACAACTGGTGCCACTTCCAGGCCGGCCAGCGCGAAGGCTATATCCGAGTCACCGACATCTGGGGCGTGTCGGAGGGCGAGACGGTCGACTGAGGCCTTGCGGCGGGCTCAGCGAGGGCGCAAGCGGGCCGCACGCCCACGCAAGCGGAGCCAAGCCCATGAAGCTCTATTACGCACCCGGCGCCTGTTCGATGGCATCGCGCATCTCGCTCTATGAGATCGGGAAGCAAGCGCAGTTCGTCCGCACCGACATCCAGGCCAAGCGGACGGAAGACGGCCGGGACTTCCGCGAGCTCAACCCGCTCGGCTATGTGCCGGTGCTTGAGCTGGACGGCGGCGATGTGCTGACCGAGAATGGCGCCATCCTGCCGTATATCGCGTCGCTTGCTCCGGGCCAGCTGGCACCCTGCGGCGACCCGCTGGCCGAAGCTCGCCTCCAAGAAGCGCTCGGCTTCCTCGGCAGCGAGCTGCACAAGGCGTTTGGGCCGTTCTTCGGCAACCCGCAGGGCGAGGCACGGACGGCCGCGCTGGACAAGCTCAACTCCCGCCTGGCCTTCGTCGAACAGCACCTGAGCGATGGCCGCGACCATTGGCTCGGCGACCAATTCACAGTGGCGGACGCCTATGCCTTCGTGATCCTCAGCTGGGCCGACCATTTCGACATCAGCTACGCCGATCGCCCCAACATCGGCCGCTACCTGCAGCTTATCGGCGCCCGCGAGACGGGTCAGCGGGCGCTAAGGGACGAGGGCTTGCTGCAGGACGCCTGATCAGACCAGGGTGCGCGCCATCCACAGCGCCATGCCGATCATCAGCAGGTTCTCGGTCAACGACACAAAGCCGAGCGGCACGTTCGACCCGCCGCCGACGCAGGCGCACTTGAGCTCGCGCTTGTCGATGTAGACGGCCTTGAACACGCTGAATGCGCCGACCGTGCCGATGAACAAGGCAATCGGAACCGACAGCAAGGGGAGCGCTCCGGCGGCCATCAGCACGCCGGCCAGCCCTTCCGCGAACGGGTAGACGTAGCTGTACGGCACCCACCGTTTCGCCAGCAGGTCGTAGTTGAGGAACATGGTGGCGAACGTCTCGACGTTCTGCAGCTTGAGCAGCGCGAGCACGCACATGGAGAAGGCGATGAACCACTCGCCTGCGCGAACGGTGAATGGGTTGCCGCTCACCGCATAGCTCGCCGCCAGCGCCATTAGCGCGGTGATCGCGAACAGCGCGGCGACCGGCCGGTAGCTGGTCGCCTTCGGATCGCGGATGGGCTTACCGAAGAAACGGCGCAGGTCGTCGTAGCCGCCGATCCGCTCACCCCCGACGAACACCTGCGGCGTGGTCGCCACCCCATGCTCGGCCTTGAACGCGTCGGTCTCCTCGCGCGTCTGCAGGTGGTGGTCCTCGACCGCGAAGGCGTTGCGATTGAGCAGGTCCACTGCCTTCAGCCCGAAGGGACAGGTGTGGGTCGGCATCACCATGCGGTAAATCACCGCGCGACGCGCCGTGGGTGCGTTCGACAGGTCCATGGCTTTCTCCTCCGACCCAGATAGGGGCGGAGGAGAGGGAAACCAGAGCCTAGACCAGCTCCACCGCCACCGCCGTCGCCTCGCCGCCGCCGATGCAGAGGCTTGCAATGCCCCGCTTCAGGCCCTTCTGCTTGAGCGCATTCAGCAACGTGACGATGATCCGCGTGCCGCTTGCGCCGATCGGGTGGCCGAGCGCGGTCGCGCCGCCGTGGATGTTGATCTTGTCGTGGCCGATGCCGAGGTCCTTCATCGCGAACATGGCGACGCAGGCGAACGCCTCGTTGACCTCGAACAGGTCGACCTCGCCGATGCTCCAGCCGGCCTTGTCCAGCACCTTGTGGATGGCGCCGATGGGAGCAATCGTGAACTCGGCCGGCGCCTGGGCGTGGGCGGCGGTGGCGACGATGCGCGCGACCGGCTTCAGCCCCTTGTCCTGCGCCACCGACTCGCGGGCCAGCACCACGGCGGCGGCGCCGTCGGAGATGGACGAGCTGGTCGCCGCGGTGATCGTTCCTTCCTTGTGGAACGCGGGCTTCAGCTGCGGGATCTTGTCCGGGCGGCCGCGACCGGGCGCTTCGTCGGTGTCGACCACCGTCTCGGCCGCGCGGCTCTTCACCGTCACCGGCACGATCTCGTCGCCGAACCCGCCACGGTCGATCGCCGCCTTGGCCCGGTTGAGGCTCTCGATAGCATAGGCGTCCATCGACTCGCGGGTCAGCTGGTACTGGTTGGCGGTCTCCTGCGCGAAGCTGCCCATGGCGCGGCCTTCCTCATAGGCGTCTTCCAGCCCGTCGAGGAACATGTGGTCGTAGGCGGTGTCGTGGCCGACCCGCGCGCCCGACCGATGCTTCTTCAGCAGGTACGGCGCGTTGGTCATCGACTCCATTCCGCCGGCGACGATCACGTCCGCGTTGCCGACGAGAATCGCTTCGGAACCCATGATCACCGTCTGCATGCCCGATCCGCAGACCTTGTTGACGGTGGTCGCCTGGACGCTGGTCGGCAGCCCGGCCTTGATCGCGGCCTGCCGCGCCGGCGCTTGCCCGAGCCCGGCCGGAAGCACGCAGCCCATGTAGATGCGGTCGATGTCGGCGCCATCCACGCCCGCCCGCTCGACCGCCGCCTTGACCGCCGTGGCCCCGAGGTCGGTGGCGCTGGCGTCGGCCAGCGCGCCCTGCATCGCGCCCATCGGCGTGCGGGCGTAGGACAGGATAACGACGGGATCGGCGGCGGCGGTGGCCATGGGCTCAGTTCCTCGCGAGAGTTATGTTGCACTGCACATAAGCCTGAAGGCCGCCTTGTCCAAGTCTCCCGCCCTCTGCTAGCGCCGACCCATGTCCGCACCCACCCTAGACTTCGCCCTTGGCGAGATGGCCGACACCATCCGCGAGACCACCGAGCGCTTCGCCGCCGACAAGATCGCCCCGCTCGCGGCCGAGATCGACCGCGACGACCGCTTCCCCGTAGAGCTGTGGCCGCAGATGGGCGAGCTCGGCCTCCACGGCATCACCGTCGAGGAGGAATGGGGCGGGCTCGGCCTCGGCTATCTGGAGCATGTCGTCGCGCAGGAAGAGGTCGCGCGGGCCTCCGCGTCCGTGGGCCTGAGCTACGGCGCCCACTCCAACCTGTGCGTCAACCAGATCCGCCGCTGGGCCAGTGACGAGCAGAAGCGCAAGTATCTGCCCGGGCTGATCGACGGCTCGTCCGTGGGCGCGCTGGCGATGAGCGAGGTCGGCGCCGGCTCCGACGTCGTGTCCATGAAACTCAGGGCGGAGAAGAGCGGCAACGGCTATCGCCTCAACGGCACCAAGTTCTGGATCACCAACGGCCATTATGCCGACGTGCTGGTGGTCTATGCCAAGACCGGCGAAGGCAGTCGCGGCATCACAACCTTCCTGATCGAAAAGGGCATGGAGGGTTTCTCGGTCGGCCAGAAGATCGACAAGATGGGCATGCGCGGCTCGCCGACGAGCGAGCTGGTGTTCGACGACTGCTTCGTCCCGGCCGAGAACATCATGGGGCCCGAGAACGGCGGCGTCGGCATCCTGATGAGCGGTCTCGACTATGAGCGCACGGTGCTGGCCGGAATCCAGCTCGGCATCATGCAGGCCTGCCTCGACGTGGTCTTGCCCTACGTTCGCGAGCGCCAGCAGTTCGGCAAGCCGATCGGCGCCCAGCAGCTGATGCAGGCCAAGATCGCCGACATGTACGTCGCGCTGAACTCGGCGCGGGCGTATGTGTACCAGGTGGCCAAGGCGTGCGACGCGGGCAAGACGACGCGGTTCGATGCGGCGGGCGCGATCCTGTTGGCGTCGGAGAGTGCGGTGAGGGTTGCGCTGGAGGCGGTGCAGGCGCTGGGCGGCGCGGGTTACACCAAGGACTGGCCGGTGGAGCGCTTCATGCGCGACGCCAAGCTGCTCGACATCGGGGCGGGGACGAACGAGGTTCGGCGGATGCTGATTGGCCGTGAGTTGATAGGGGCGTAGCCGCCGAGCGCAGGTGAGCGATTGCGCAGCAATCGTGATCCAGCGCGAAGAGACGCCGCACGCCGGCCGGCGTGCGCGCGAGCGGCACCAGCCGCGCTGCGCGACACGACCGACGTCACGGATTTACTCGTGACGGCTGCTTAGGGTGGAAAGCAGACATTCGCCCGGTATGCTGAGCCAGTGGTTCGATGCCAGCAGCTCCTATCCGCCCTAAGCGCCGCGTTGATGGTTTCAGCGTGCAGCTCCAGCGTTGACCACGCGAAAGCGAGCGACGGCATCTATGGCGCCAAGAGCTGTGGTGGAGCCCTTCCGAGATGGTCACCCCACGGAACCGAATATGGAGAGCTTGCTATCCACAATGCTCTCGCCCTTACGCCTAAGGGCCTCACCTGGAACAGCGTGCCGATCGATGAGGCGACTGCGATGACCTACCTCAAACAAGTGAGCGATCGGACGCCTGCAATAAACATCCAAGTTGTCTTCAACCCCGAAGTGAGCTGCCGAGCGGTCCAGAAGACTAGAGTGCTTGTGAACGGTACCCTTCATTGCGGCAGACATGAGAAATGTGTCGAGTATTCCTCATCCGCTTTTGAAGCGGAGAGGGCGCTTCGCGCCGTCAACTAAGCCGGCGAGAATGTCCGCAATGGGTCGTAAGCAGACCTCCGTTGCCGGGCCGTCACGGGAATGAATCCCGTGACGTCAGTCCTGTCCCGCCGAGGCGGGCAGGCTGTCCGGCCTGCGCCGTCTCTCGCGTAGTGCGCGCTCGCTTCGCTCCGCTTGCATTGCACTCGGCGGCTTAGGCTACCAGATCTTCACCCGGTCCTTGGGCGCGAGATACAGCTTCTCACCCGGCTGGACGTTGAACGCCGCGTACCACGGATCGACGTTCCGCACCGTCAGCGCCCGGAACTGCCCCGGCGCATGCCCGTCCGTCGCAATCCGTCCGCGCAGGGCCTCGTCGCGCATCTTGGTGGCCCAACTCTGGGCGTAGGCGAGGAAGAAGCGCTGGTCGCCGGTGAAGCCGTCGATCACCGGTGCCGGCTTGCCGCCCAACGACGCCTTGTAGGCGTCGTAGGATGCGGCGAGGCCGGTCACGTCGGCGATGTTCTCGC
>Ga0210040_10006662_pt1 | contig 14292 bp, 9 predicted proteins | sample CryGeyCG12114_NA_FD_185462 | JGI IMG/M metagenome (GOLD analysis project Ga0210040, IMG submission 185462) | Groundwater microbial communities from aquifer - Crystal Geyser CG19_WC_8/21/14_NA (SPAdes) (version 2) | ecosystem: Environmental > Aquatic > Deep subsurface > Groundwater | place: USA... | reverse complement strand
TCGCTCCACATTTTGACGCTTTCGTGTTTCGAAGCAGAGGCCGAGAGGAGGAGCAGTAGAACAATTTGCGCGTGTCTGCAATTGGTGAAAGTGCGTTGCCAGCCATTGGATGAATCACAGAACAGGGTTACCCTTCTCAAAAATTCCAATAAGGATTCAGCGAACTCGACTGCGAACTCGTCCTCGAGGAACCAGCAGCTAATGCTTGCCATGGACAAAAGTAGGATCCAACGACCTTCATGGTCGGGGTTGAACGTCGGCCGATGAACGAAAGGTAGAGACTGATGCACATACTTGAAGAATAGATGAATCAAATAATCGAAGGCTTCCAGAGATGGGAAGTCGCCACTGACGAAGGGCGCTGTGACAGGAGCACAGTTGACACACAATGTCAGGAATGCGCTGTGCATGGCCTCGTACTCGAATTCGGCGAAGTGTGGGCCAACGGGACTTCCGCTTGTCATCGGTGGCGCCCATGCGAGTCTCCAGCCGAATTCTGGGCTGCGTAATTCTGAAGGTCTCCTGGCTATGATCTTTTGTCGCTTGATCCTTGGCAGTCGCCCGGCGTCGCCATCAACATAATACTCGCCGCTCCAGGTCGATCTGCGACCTGTCGATTCTGTATTTGAGGACATCGTCGGCGGAGTCCCCAGTGACTCTACCCTGTGTCTCTGGGACATATTATCCAAACCTGTGGAAGTTGCATGGCTGTAGTTCGGCGACGGAAGCAAAGGCACGGGGCTGATTTGATTCATATTGTCATAGCTCATAGATTCAGACATGGGTAGCCAGTTGATTGATGAGAGCACAGTGGGCGTCCAGTAGCCGGGGTCGAACCTAGGTGGCTCGCCAGGGTAAGAATTATTGCTATTCACAGGTTGAAGGTCATACGTTTCGCGTGTGGAAGCGACTGACCCGCGAGGCTCCATATGGAGTACGTCTCGCGTCGTCTTTGGGCTGTTGCGCAGATCTAGTGTCTGCACCGATCGGTTGTCGCCGTGTTCAGAAGGAGCATTGACTACATCAGACTCGGGGCTAGGAAGCACCATCGTTGGTGAGCCTTGAGTGTGGTGTGGTCTCGGAGCAGGAAATTCACATTCGATAGCTTTGTTGCTGCACCGAGAACAAGGATGTTCTCCCGAGCACCTCACTTTTGATTTTGCGCAAGCGCGACAAGCTCTTGCTTTCTTCTCCAGTAAGTTTGGCCCGCCATCATGGGTAACGATATGTCTTGTTAAAGCGTCCTTACGAGGAAACTGCTTGTCGCATCGATCACAGCTGAAAGCCTGGGATCCGTCATGCAGAGCTTGATGCCGGGTGAGATGCTCAGCCCTGCTAAAGGATTTGCTGCATTCTGAACAAGTGAATCTGGGTTTGTCGGAATCAACCATAACCAAACGGGTCCGGGATCTTAAGCTGTCTCAAGTTCGCAAAGATGTCGTTGCGCGACGTGATGAAACGACAATAAGAGGTGGTAGAAATTCTGCTTCACATGAAAGTGGATGAAAGCCATATCCCTCTTGATGAACGGATGATGCTTTGTCGAGGCCTGACGCTCTGGACTGTACGAGGATGAAAAGCCATGATCGCAACTTGTGGAGGTAAGTGAGGGAAAGCTCTACCATGGTCAGAAGGACGCGGCTTGTGCCAATGGGAGGTTTGGCATAAAGACGCCAGACCAGGCCAGGTTTGACCGCCCGTAAGCCACTAAACTCTGTTCGAGGCTTGTCTGCCCGGAAGCTTCATCCTTTTCTGACCTGCATAGAACACGCGAAAAAAACGTCAATTCCCAGAGCTTACGGCAAGACCGGCTAGCCGCTCGAAGGCTACTTTTTTACCCCGGATGATCACTTCACCAATAAAACAAGGGGAGCAAGGAAGAAGGGACCACGCCGGAGGGGGTGGAGCTCAAGCCGACGATCATACCAACCTAAACAAACCAACCACTGTGGTTCGGATAGACCCACCAGGTCTGGAATCCTCGTGCAAGTGAGGCGCGGCAAGGATCGACCATACACCTGATCGGGAGGATAACTCAGCCGATACATCGTGCAGGTTACTTGTAGTCATTATGAATGCGTGCTATCAACACAACCGTCAAGTGTAACAATAGCAACGATGTGATCAGTGGCAGGAGCTTCAAGGAGTGTTGGGTGGGGTCGAGAAAGGTGGTATGTGACAACTAGCACTGGCTACTATGGCTTTCAAGGTTTTTATGTATGTAGATGTAAAGGTGAATCAGCTTGCTCTTACCTCTTGCTCTTGCTCTGGAGATTTGTTCTGGCTCTTGCTCTGGAAAGTTCTTTTGGGAGAAAAGGAAGAAGAAGAAAACGAGAAATGGGCGGGGCAGGGCTGCCTTTAGTACGTCTCAGCTGAGGGATCAGATCATCAGATCAGACATGTCGCTGCACCTTCTACCATTTCACCACTAACAACACAGCCAAAGCACCTACGCCACCATGGTCCAGAACGTCGGCTGCGCCGCAGCGCCGCGGCTGGTGTTAAACACTAGAGCCTCAGGTCGACCGCGTTTTGGCGAGAGGTGAATGTCCTGGTCGAGCCTCAACGCTGTGGGGGAAGGGGCAGGTAAGGTGAAAGCGATGTGAGCTACAAGTGCTGAAGATCTGAGGAACGTGGAAACAGTTGCGAACAGGTATTGAATGGCACTGATGATGAAATAGAGGGTCTTCATGTGAAGCCTGGGACCAACACAGCTTGGCCCATCCCGAATATGTAATGCAAATGGGTATCATCTCATATCGTGTCTCATACCGGTGTCCCCATTGTTACTCGTCCTCATCACTCAGTCCGCTTCTCTCCATAGCCGCCAATGCAGCCGTAGCCATCTTACACCCCTTTCTAACCTTCTTCCCTTCTTCTCTACCGGCGACCAAGTCGCTACCTTTCACATATTTGCGCAAAAAATATGCTATCGATTTTGCTTGCCGGGCTTCCACCCCAGAAAACACTTCGACCACTCCGAGTTGAGTGTCCAGCTTGTTCTGAGCAAGCAAAGCTATGAACAGAACCTCCAAGAAGAGTGTGGCATTTTCCTTGGTAAAGCCCACATTCAGCGTCTTCAGCACATCAAGTCTGAGGCAGCGCCGCGCAACTAGGTAAGCGTACATCCGTGCGACATTCGCTATTTCGGATGCTTGCACTGCATCTTCTGCGGTGCTCAAACTTGCGCCTTCGTCATCGCTACCCTCATCCTGTCTTTCGCCGATCAAGGAGAAGAATTTCCACAATGCAATGCTAAAGGACATCTTGTATTTCTTTTCTCGCAGGAGCATCTTTGCGAGCACGCCATAATAGGCGTTGTATGTCTGCTCGGCGCGAACACCACGTAATATGACAGGTGCAATCTCTAGGTCTTGTTTTCGTGTCAAACGCAGTTTTGATAGGCGGGCGAGGGCATCTGTTGCGTCTTCGGCGCTTGTTATGGCCATGAAAATTGATCGGTGGACAGGGGAGGTTAGTTTATAGTGCGCGAAAAGAGATTGGTAGTCTATTTGGTCGGGGTCGCCGTGAGTTGTCTTGTCTGCTCGGGACAGCGCCTGTGATTGTGGCGGCAGTTTGTCCTGCTGCTGGTGACCCTTCCAGCTGGCACCGACTAACCACCATTTTCCTTTCTTGTCGCTATTGAGGATGTCGGACCTAGTGACGCCTAGCGGTTCTGTAGCTCGTAGCTGTCTGCTGTTCAACGTGCCTAGCGCCTTACGCATGCGCGTCAGATGCTCCCCTGTCGCACCTGCTGCATTTGTCGCTTGGCGGATTTTGTTGTTCTTGAGGTCGGTAATGGTGTCCATCATGACTCTGGTCCTGATATTTATGCCTTTGCCATCTGAGGCTATGCGTGCCGAGACATCGTTCATCATCTGCACTATTCCTTTGAGGGCTGTTGGGTCATCACTTCGAAGTTGAGGGCCACAGTCGCGCATGATTCTGAGCAAGAGCTCCGCACTGTTTTCGCCAAAATCAGAAAGAAGGAGGCGGATATGGTCGTAGACTAGAGCCGAGGAGATGACGCCGAATGTGAAGAGGTTGGCGAGGAGACTGGCCAGGTTAGAGCTCTCTTTTCCTGTGGCAGCTGGATCCCTGTAGTAGCGATCGAAGGTTTCAACAAGTCTGCTGATGATTTCTGCACCGAAGTCTGCGCCTATGATCTTGTAAAGCGCAGCTATGAAAGCAGCGTGGAGGATAATGTAGGTATTTTGGAGGGCTGATGGATCACTAAATGCCGCGAGCAAGAGGTCGATAAGAACCGTGCTCACATCTTGTCGTGGGTTGGTTGAGTAAAGTTTATCGAACTCGTCGACTATAGAAATGATGTTTGCTTCGGAGAGTTTGTTGAGGGAGCCTTGAGCTTGTCGACGGAGCTTTTCAATCACTGCAGTGTCTGTCTCGAGTGGCTTCCGCAAGGAGGGCGGGATGTATTTCGTTGTAGAGGTGCCGTTGGCCGGGACAGGTGCTATATATGGATTTTCGCGTACAGGCCGCTTTCTGGCGGGCTCAACACGAGCTACTGACGCATAGCTTCCTTGACTGGCATCAGACTCCTCGCTGGCCGCTTCGTCTGCATCGAATCCTTGGAAGGAGCCTTCTCCAAGGTCCTCGTCCTCGTCCTCGTCCTCTGAGCCAGTACCACGCGTGAGAATGTTTTCCGGCTCAGACAGCTTTTCTGACACCTGGACTCTACGTCTCTTCTGTTCGAGCCAATCTCTGCCCTCCCGTTTCCGCTTCTTTGAGTCTAGGTCGCCCTCTAGACCATGCAACATATCGTCAAAGCCGTCGTCGAATACTGGCCCTTTCTGCTTGGCCTTCATACCCAGCCTCTTTTCTAAAGCCAAGATTTCTGCATCTTCCTCCTCCTGCTTGCTCTTGAATGTTCTTGAGCTTGCATCCAACACGATCTCGGGAGAATACTCGCGCGAGCCACGCGACAGAGAGTCGGACTCATCGTCGGTAAGAGAAGCAGCTGGTGAGGGGGACGCTGACAATATCGGGGAAGTACTCTTCAGGGCTGCCGGCTCTTCCAGGTCCTTGTCGAAGTTACCGTCGAAATCCTCGCCATCCCCAGCGTCGAGATGTTCGTGCGAGTCGCTGGCGTCCTCCTCGAGGTCTGAATCGCGTCCTACGTTCGTGGAGCGCCCTTGTCTAGGCGAGGCTCGATTACCTCTCCGAGCCTCCTGCCTCCTCTGCTTGCGATCTGCTATTTGTGTCCTCTGCTTTTTGGTGCTTTGCGGAAGTCCTAATTTCTGCTGAAGGGCAAGTGGCAGCTGTGGCCCTTTTCTGTTCTGTAGTTTAGCTCGCGACATGGTGGACAGATATAGTAGCCTTGCACCCTGTCCGCGGTCCACACCATCTCATGAGAGTGCCCGAGGATCAATGAGCGCTGCGCCGGGATTTCTACAAATATACGGGTTCCTGGCCCGGAGATTACGGCTTTCAGATCTGGAGTGCTTATCTTATCTTAGTGTTTAACTCTCCCCGGTTCGCCCAAAGACGCACACTCCAGACTCCAGACTCCAGAAGAACGCCCTGATCCTCTTCAAGCTAGTTCAAAGACCCTACCCAACATGCCACAAGAGCGCCTCGGCAACGACGAGGTTGGTCGAGGCATGCGAGAACAGGAGTAGTCTGTACTGACAACAATGTAGTTTCTCTCGTCTCTCGCATCATTACTCTCGTCGACTTCCTCCTCCGGTCATGGCTCAGTCTTCCTAACCCAGAAGCCTATGCCATCCTCTGATCTATCCCAACCTTCTTCTCAAGTGCTAATACGCGCCACCAACGGTGCGAGCTCCGCGAAGCCCAAAGCCAAGCCTACCTCAAAAGTCTCGAAACCACAGCAAGGTTCGACGAAACAGAAGATCAAGCTAGCTACCGTCGTCGAGACTGCACATCTTGACAGCTTCTACACCAAGTATGCCGATGTGTGCAAGAAGGGCATGGAAGGTTTGAGGAAGAGGGACAAAAAGAGGGCCAAGGAGAAGGCGAAAGCTGCGAAGAAGAAGAAAGGAACTACTGCGAACTGAACAAACCTCCTTCCTTTACTGGAGCCCAGACATGGTCTGACGGATGCGCACCATCTCACTCAACGTCATGTCTGCTAAGCCAGCCCAGTCTTCGAGCCTTTTCAATGAGCTACGTTGGCGTTTGAAAGTTCGTTCCACCCCATGCCTGTCTCTCTGCTCCGACGGGTGACGTGGTTATTGCGAAGGCTGCTGTGGTCGGACAGTTGGAGGATCGAGCTCGCCTATGTTTCGCGCAAATGCAGTCGAGCATTCCTCCATGTCGACAGGCGCAATCGCTGTTGCCACTGTTTCATCACAGGCGGACGAGCGCCGTTCCTGCCTTGTCCAGGATGGGAGCGGCTTCATGATCGACACATCAGAGGCGTCTCTGAATGCTGGCGAAGGACGATTCCAGGCAAGAGCCCGCTGTCGAAGAGCTTTGCAAACTAGTGGCCTTGACAGTGGGGACTCAAGCCTCTCCTGGAGATCAGGATTTTCATGTTCACTACCGCAAAGGTCCTCACCTGGTTTTTTTTTGGCTACGAAAGGTACTTTGTCTAGTGTTCTTCAAGGCACACCTATAGCAGCCTTTCGGTAAGCATTTCTGCTTCGCCTTAGCATGTGAAAGTATGCCTGAGCCTTGCTGACCCTGGAGACGCATGAGTACAATCCATCGGCTACGCTTTAGACTGTACAAAGCTAGTGGCGGGAATGAAGAGGGAATGAAGTGAACATAGTGTACTACTGTATTAGTATAAGTGGTCAGTGGTTTATGTCTTTCTCATGTATAGACCACTACTATCCCAAGTCAACAGCCGCAGTGTAAGCTACGACACGTTCAGACCTCCGGCAGTAACATACACAAGATTGGTGTTAGCTTATGTATAGACACAGCAAACATTACACTACTCGAAGCGTGGGTATGCTACGAACTAGAGGCTGTTTGGGATTAGTAATAGCGGAAACACGAGATCCCCGCCTTCACAAGCCACGGTCACGTGCGTTGGCTCTGCAGGTCTCATCGGACAGCCAGCCACTCAGGCTCGCGAAGAGGCGAGCCAATGTCGAAGTCGAGGATGCGCTTCTTGCGCGCTGGTTCGATAGCCGCCGGCGCTTCGACCACTCTTCGTCTATTCGCATGCTATTGAGGTCTTCTAGGATTGCGTTTTGTATTGCGCTGTTCTTGTACCGTTAGAGCGACATCTACCTGCTGATCACGCAGTTGTGTTTCTGACGCTGCCCTTGTCCCAGCTAACCGAAGCGAAACGAGCCAGACGCTTTGACCAGCAGTATTAGGCCAACTTGACCGGTTTATCTAATTTAGAAGCCCTACCCTTGGCTTCCTTGCCAGCAGACTGCCGTCACGGTGTTGTATTGCCCTGTTATACGCCCCTCGCACGCGACCAGTGACTCGGCAGGCTTGCGGCGCGTTATGCGACGGTAGCCGTCTGATGAACACCGGTCAACGGAGAAGCGCATCGTGACTGGGCACTGGATCCATGAGCTTACAAGAAGAGATGATCATAGAAAGAGAATTATATCCCCGACCATAGTCGCTGCCATCACCAAGTCATGGACAATCAACGCCAACAGCACTATCTGCCTGGACCCCCGCCTCCTCAGGGAGGACAGGGCAATATGTCCTATCTCCCTCCACCTCCCCCGAGATCGCAGATGGGCATGCCTCCCCCGCCGCCCGGTCCCCATCCATCTGCTTACCCGCCAGGTACGGTCTTTGGACTACCGGGGGGATGGAACCAGTCGTACGGCAGGCCAGGTATGGGACATTTACCACCGCCGCCGCCTATGAGCATGAACCAGAATCAGCATCAACAATACAATATGACCTTCAACAATGTGGGCAGGGGCCAGGGCAACCCCCCGCCCCCACCTCCTCGTCAGGAAGACTTGCCGCTTGTGTCTGCAACATTCATACCTGGAGGAGATTCGTGGGGACCCGGTGTGGGTATACAGCCTTTAAACGACTTCTCCACCTTTTCTGGCTATGACGGTAACTATGACCCTGCAGCGTACGCCGAGCAGACCATACAGAGCAACAATTCGATGTACAATGGTGGCAATTCTGCTTATAGCTCTAAGCCTACCTCCGCTGGTCCAGACCCTGGCCCAAGAGAGAATAGAGCCGCATCTGCTACATCGAACAGACCGAAATTTCCCCAGCTTCGTGAGAACCCTGAACCAATGTCTCCAGGCCCGCCAACGGCGACATTGATCAACCCTAACCCGGGCAGACCACGCGCCCAGAGCGCCATGATGCCACAGAACGCAAATGTTGATCTGGCTAATCAGTGGCCGCTGGATCGTGTCCTGCTCTGGCTGGCGGCAAGTGGCTTCTCGCATGAGTGGCAGGAGACGTTCAGAACGCTCAGACTGGAGAAAGGAGATTTTTTGGAGCTCGGCCGCTCGACAGACAAAAGGAGTAATTTAAGTCGAATGCACCAGTACATCTATCCGCAGCTAGGCAAAATCTGCCAACACAGTGGGCTGGATGCTAAGAAAGAACGTGAGGATGGCAAACGGTTACAGCGCCTCATTGCTGGCATTTTACAGGGAACAGATGCTGCTTCTAGTGCGGGGACTGGACATCGAAGACGTGAATCTGGTTTGACCAGTGCTGGGACGGAAGGGAACGTCGAAAACTCCCCCCATCTTGGCGGCAACGTCACTCCGAGCACAACAGGTCCAGAAGGAAGTCCAGCAAGATCACATTTTGGTCAGGGTTTCGGTCAACGAAGTGCTCAAGAAAGGAGTAGCACCCTTCCAGTCTTCTCCAAGTCTGGGAGCAATAGCTCTACACCTGCGGAGCGTCAACACGCAGAGAGCTTTGGTCCTCCGGTCCATCGTAGTGAATACACCAGGGGCGTTCTTAACGGCATTGGCAATCGAGGAAGACATAGCCCGAATCTATCTGGGGATGCTGCAGCCGGTGGACTTTCCTTGCGACAGGAAGGCAGTCCAGGCCAGAGCCCTGCATTGGGACATGCTTTGCCTACTCAAGCACAATCGACTCCTCATCTGCCACTACGGGAGCCCCCCGGAAAAGCACAAAGTGCTGATTCTTTTCAAAAGGCGACCGGATTCCCTCGAAATAACGGCCCTAGCAATATCGTTAACACAGAAGTTCCATTGGGCGCAGGCAGATTTTACGAAAGCCAAAAGGATCGCACAGAAACGAGACCGGAGGTAAACCGCGCTTATAGCAACGACGTCCAGACTCGAGATCAGGGCAAGAAGAGTTTCTTGAGTCAAGTGTTCCAGCGGAGAAGGCACGATCCAAATGACCCAACCATTGAGGAGAATTCTCCTACCAGCCCACGAGACTTCATGCAGAAGTTGCCTTTCCCCAAGTCCCAAGCGAACCACAGCGATACCGCATTAGCACAAAAGCCAGCTTCTGCAAACATGTTCCTACCCAGCGAAGATACTTCCCAGAAGAAGGTGCCTAAAAGATTCATACTAGTCACACCTGACTATTGGAACTATCGCCTGATCGATGTCACTGATGTTGAGTCGGCCATCGCTCTCAAGAACAAGATCGGTATGGAGCTTAGTGTTGCGGACATGGACTATGCACAAATCTATGTTACTGAGCCTGGCAAGATGGATCATGATGAGCCATTGACGGATGCATCGCTTGCCGCTGCTCGAGGCACAGCCGACTCTGCGGGCACTTTAAAACTCTTTGTACGCAGTCCAACGTTGTCAGCAGTATCAATGCCTCAGACCGACGGACTAGGCATACTAGGGTCACTGGCCCGTCAAGACGCGCTCTCAAGGCAGGCGCCTCCGTTGAGCGACAACGAACTTAGGAAGGCTGCAGAAGAATACCGGCACGAGAACGAGAAGAAAAGGATGGCATACCTGCACAACCGCCAAGAAAGGCGTGGGCAAACATCAGAAACTGGTACACCTGTGTATGACTTTGACCACCCATCGCCTAAAGGCTTTCCTGAAGATGGAAAGGGCGAGCAGCTCGTTCCACACAGAAAACCACCTGCTGCGCCTTCTGCTTCTCATACTCTGGCGAAGGTCAATTCATTGCGAATGACATCTCAGCACAAGAGCAGGTCGTCCCTTGACAGCAATAAGAGACTATCAGATCCACTAAGTGAAGAGCCCTCACCAAGACAGAAGAGTCGCTTCGATCCGTCAGGAGGCATTGGCGCAGCAATAGCAAATTCCAGTAAGATAGCAGTGCTTCCCGCAGCTGCCGGTGGTCAGAGGTCGCCTCGCGCAATCACTATAGGAAGCAAAGATAGACCACAACCTCGAATGCCCATTAGACAGGACACTACCGAGTCGTCACCACACATGGGGCCAGCGACTGATTCCATGCACCAAGCAGGTCTCGGCAGAAGGAAGTCTTATGGTCCCGACTATGAATTCAAAGAAACCAACGTTGCTTTCGCTGCAACTCCGAATGCGCAGGCGGCTAGCAAGGATGACTCCGACGATGATTCTGATGACGGGCTGTTTGCTATCAAGATCCGACCTAACAGGGAAGAAACACCAAAGAAGACTGACCAGCGTCCTGCGCTCACCGTCGACACAGACCAACCACCTGGTGGCACGCGCAAGTCTGTTGCCTTCAAAACGCCAAACTCGAACGATGGGGTTTCTGCTGGAGCGGGCAATACTGGTGATGAAAGCGCTAACACTGGTACCAGCGATGGCTACAACCAACGTAGCTTCTCCGGAGGAAGTGGTAGCTGGGAAGAGCGTTCTCCAGAGGAGTCAAGGGTTCGCCCTAACTCATTTTACAGTGACATCTGGGCTAGTCGACCTGAGCCTGAGAACATTGTGGGAAATCTTGACAAATTTTTCCCAGGAGTTGACCTCGACGCACAAATCATGGAGGAAGGTATCGAAGGTTCTCCAATGCGAGGCAACCAGACTCCAAAGGGTGACCTCAAAGCACGACTCGGTAACAACATCACTTTTGGCACCACGGGCCTGGACCTAGACTTTAAGAGGAAGAACGACTCGGATACTCTCGGATCCGATGAATCTACGCTGAAGGCGAATCAAAAGAACAAGATTGCGAACGTGGCTAGCCGACAAATGAGTAAAGCTGGCGGTCTAAGTAGGATGAAGTCTATCCGCGAAGTGGCTCAAAAACACAACGACATTCAACGGGCTCCATCGTTGGCTTACAGGGCTCAGCAGGCTCATCAACCTCAGACAAGCATGCCAATGCGGAGGAAGAGCACGAAGATGTTCGGCGCGAACATTGTCCAGATCAAGCCGCAAAGAGGCAGCAGGCTGAGCGTGCTCGATACGATACCTCAAGAAGATGTACCAGCAGAAGAGACCCCAAAGAGACAAGCAACTTTCAAGATCATTCGAGGTCAGCTTATCGGCAAAGGTACCTACGGTCGCGTCTATCTCGGCATGAACGCAACTACCGGTGAATTCCTGGCTGTGAAACAAGTCGAAGTCAACCATAAGGCGGCAGCACACGACAAAGATAGGATAGCAGAGATGGTCAAAGCACTTGACCTTGAAATTGATACGATGCAGCATCTCGAACACCCCAATATTGTGCAGTATCTGGGTTTCGAACGGAAAGAATATTCGATGTCAATCTATCTCGAGTATATTTCTGGTGGCTCAGTCGGAAGCTGCTTGAGAAAGCATGGCAAATTCGAGGAACCAGTTGTCAAGTCAATGACAATTCAAACACTGGAGGGCCTCAAGTACTTGCATGACGAGAGCATTCTCCATCGGGATCTTAAAGCAGATAATCTCCTGCTTGACCTGGACGGAACCTGCAAGATCTCCGACTTCGGCATTTCTAAGAAATCAGACGACATCTATCGCAATGATATCACGAACTCCATGCAAGGATCCGTTTTCTGGATGGCTCCGGAAGTGGTCCGTACCGATGGTATGGGCTACTCGGCTAAGGTCGACATCTGGTCTCTCGGCTGTGTTGTCTTGGAAATGTTCGCCGGCAAAAGACCTTGGAGCAGAGAGGAAGCGATTGGCGCCATATTCAAGCTGGGTAGTCTCCAACAGGCACCGCCCATACCAGACGATGTGCAAGCTACAGCAAGTATTGACGGGCTAGCGTTCATGTATGACTGCTTCCAGGTCGATCCCTTGGAAAGACCGACTGCGAAGACATTACTGGGTTTATCGAATTTTTGCATCCCAGATCCGAATTATAATTTCTTTGACACTCAGCTGGCGGCGAAACTGAGAAATGCGAATCTAATGCCGCAGACTTGAGATGGTGGAGGGACAACGCGAGCTGCGGTCATCTAAATGTCTAGCGAGGAGTTAAGCGATATACGAAGGCCTCATGTTACTGGTATAACAAGCAATCTAGGCGGAGGATATATAGTCATGTGGTAACTAAGCGGAGCACGCGATGCTTGGGAGCACACGCATAACCTTCTAAGTCACTGGCAGCGCTTGACTTGGGTACGCTATCTAATGTCGCTGTGGCCCCAGCCATCAGACCTTTGTTGCAACTACCCGCTACCTCTTTGTCACGTTGAGGTGGAAGCGAGCTCTTCTGTTGATTGTGTACTACAATGTCCATTGTGCAAACCCCTTTCTTTGTGTGCATGTCCATAAATAGCACCAACCCAGCGCTCATCTACCGTCAACTCTAACCATCCTTACGTCTACGAGTAACAATGTACAGACTCAAAGATCCCCGACAAATACCGACATCGAAGCCAACCAACCCGATGACGACTGCCATGGCACCTCTAAAATCCAAGGATCGAATGCCCGCGGACACTCCCAAAGCTTCAGGTAAGCCCCAGTCCCGGCCCATCCCTCAAGACGAAGACCGCCGAAACGCAGTCAGCGACGCAAGCACCGCCGAGCCCCTTGAGAACAGATTCGAGAGCTTCCCTGCGTTCGAGAGTTACTATCAGGCTGAGCGTAGGATGAGTCTGCATCCTGACAATGAGGCGGAGATTGTTGCTGAGATGAAGAATAATAAGAGCAGGGAATTGGCGCGGGTGGATTCTGATGAGGAGGGGTCTGATTGAGTGGGTGAGGCCTAGAGAGAGAGGGAGCTGATGAGCTGAGCTGGACTCGTTAGATTAGTTGGACATATATTGTATAATGTTGAGAGATGGTAATGTAATTGGATTCTGGCATTGATTGAGCTCAGATGTGTTCTGTAAGGATGTGATATTTGAATTATGAACATTGCATGCTTCTTGGTGACCGGTCACGTGAACGGGGTGACTGGGTCTCGCGCGCCTTCTAGTTATCGCTTGTTCTTGTATCAATCGCCTTAGACGTTCGTAACGACTTGCACTTCGTCGGGGAGTGTCTACTTCGTCCGCACAGTACTAACATGATAACGAGTAAGTGTTGATGAGACTACCATGATAGGGTATGACTCGGCCCAGGCTGGCTGTAATGCACGTCCTCCTATCTTTTCGTACCTACCGGGAAACGCCTGCTCCCTCAGCGCAACGGATGATGCCCTGAGACGTTTCAATACCTCCATTCTCACATCGTCAGAAAGTGCATAGAACGTAAACCAGCACTGGAATTGCTTTCCGGGTACTATGATAGGGCTGATTATGTCGGAAACCAACGTGCGATCCCTGTGGTGCTGAACCGGCCCTTGAGTATGGACTTGACTGCAGAGACTGAAGGTCCCATAGCGGCTTTGAGCACAGTCATCTTTGGACTAAGCAGTGAGATTGACAGATTCATTTTCAATTGCTCGCTCGCATCGAGCAAAGATATGGTGCAAAGTTTGTCGCGAGTTGCAATGCCGCCTCCGGCAACGAGAAGCGCTGCTTGCTACACCTTTCGACCTAGCTAGCACGAGACGACATCTAAGAATAGCCAGCTAACAACCAATGGCAAACATCATGTCGCTTGCTTGCCTCCTGTGCTATTCACGCAAACAGGTCGGGACAGCCGCTACTGATATAAAGACTCTTTACTACTCACATATCTCTTAGTCCCATCGCTCTCTGCAAGGCAAAGCATGTCGACCCCAATATCAGAAGACCGTCAATGCACAGTCTGCGGCAAGAAGCAATCTGACGGTCCGACACCCCTGCCGGAGTGTGGTAAATGCCGCAAACAAGTTTATTGTAGCAAAGCCTGCCAGAAGAATGACTGGAAATCCCACAAGGATCTGTGTGCCAGCAGAGTGCTTCTCAATGGCATGGAGCCAGTTCATCCTCAGTTCAATTACATGGCCAAGATGTTCATTTGTTCACAAAATCTGACCCACGGTGATGACCCACTAGGTCTCATGGAGACTGAA
>Ga0210040_10006661_pt1 | contig 14293 bp, 12 predicted proteins | sample CryGeyCG12114_NA_FD_185462 | JGI IMG/M metagenome (GOLD analysis project Ga0210040, IMG submission 185462) | Groundwater microbial communities from aquifer - Crystal Geyser CG19_WC_8/21/14_NA (SPAdes) (version 2) | ecosystem: Environmental > Aquatic > Deep subsurface > Groundwater | place: USA... | reverse complement strand
GTCCGTTGGTTTACCCGGACCCGGCTGCCCCAACAGCATGCCCGTAGAGAATGGCTCCGCTCGGACAGTAACAGGAGATTTATCTTATATTTGAACAACCAATGCTTTATAACTAAACATGCCACATCCATCTGAGAAGGGCCACCGGGCAGCTTATGCTACACTTTGTTGCATAAGCTTGCTTGCGCTGCTTCCTTTCCTGCTATTAACGGTTTACAACCACCCCCAGGCAGATGACTTTGGACTAGCTGTGAGAGACAGGTCACACAGTTTGTGGGAGACGCAGGTAAATTATTATATGCATTGGTCTGGCAGGTATTTCGCTACTGCTACGGCCGCAGCCAACCCCACCATTTCCGGAGATTTCGAAAGATATAAGCTGTATTCTTTTGTTGCTGTGCTGCTGCTACCGGCTTCAATTTTTGTTTTCGTCCGAAAGCTTCTCCACAACAGGTTTAACCTGCTACAAAAGCTGGCATTAGCAGCCTTGCTTCTATGCCTTTACCTGTTGCAGATGCCACGCGTTTCGGAAGGTGTATTCTGGCTCACAGGGTTTTTGGCTTACCAGCTGCCCAACGTTCTGCTGCTCCTGCTGCTCACGCTCCTCCTAAGCTTCTTCCGGACAGAAGACAGGGGCTATAAAATTATTTATATAGTAATGGCAATTTTTACCTGTGTAGCCATAGTGGGCGCTAATGAAATGTCGCTCCTGATGACTTTCACGACCATCCTTTTTATCAACTATTATAATCGGAACGACAAAAAGAACAGTCCGTACCTGCTAAGCTTATTCATTTTTTGTGCACTTGCCTGTTTGGTTTCAGTGGCCGCTCCTGGTAACTATGTCCGGCTGAGTAGCCATCTAAAAGCTTCAAAACCGCTGTTGTCCATTAGTTATGCAGCTTTCCTGACGATTCTCAGCTTTGTCAGGTGGTTAGGCCCTTTGCTAGTGGCCACCGTACTTTATGTGTTGTACTGGGGAATGAGATTAGCTGACAAAACTGAAGACACCCTTATTTTTAAGGTAGACCTCCGGCTCTCAGCAGGCTGTTACCTTACCACCCTCTTTCTCATGCAATTTACTTTTACCTGGGCCGTAGGGGAACGACCTACTCCCAGAGTAGATAATGTTATATACTTTTATGTTATTTGTGGATGGCTTTATAATGTACAGGTAGCGCTATGCAAGTATAACCACCTGCTGAAAGCCGAACGCGAGCTCACGCCTGCTTTGCCTCTGGTCCTACTGCTGCTTTTACTGTCTTCGGTTTTTGAAATAAATGGCACTATCGCTACTGCCTATATAGATTTGCTTTCGGGCAAAGCTGCGGCTTATGACAACGCCCTGAACAAAAGATACGCCTATCTTAAAACGTCTGGGTGCGATCCCTGTAAGCTTCCTCCCCTTCCTGCCGTACCGCAAACACTTCAATTTATCGAGATACAGGAAGGAGAAGCAAGTAAAACGTTTTGGGTTAATTCGGATATAGCAAACTACTGGGGAAAGTCAGCTGTATATTTATCGGCTCCTAACCCAGAGGCCGAGGATAATTTTACCACCCTGAAAGAAACCGCGAAACGATTGCTTGAAAAGTAACAACTGGCATCGCTGGGGAAAAGCCCTATCCTGCCACCTCCAGTTTTCCGCTTTTCTGGTACTGCAGCCGCCCCAGGTCAAGAAGCTCCCGCACCACAGCAGTCACGGCTTCGGCGTGCTTTGGCTCGAACTGCCGGAGCAGCTCTTTGGGCAGCCATGCCTGCGTTTGCACCAATGCCATCACCTGTTCGCGCAGCATGTCCTGCTGCTGCTTCTCACGCTCCTTTTTGCGCTCGACCAGGCAATAGTCGCAGATGCGGCAGCGGGTGTCGTTTACCTCACCGAAGTACTCTAAAAGCAGCTGTGTGCGGCAACGGGTAGAGGTGGTTACATAACGTCCCATTTCCTTTGCCTGGTGCACTGCCCGTTCGCGCAGGGCAGCGAGGCGCTTGGTGTCGAGGGGCAGCGAAGCGGCGTCTTCCCGCGGCCTTGTGAACACAAGCTGAGGCGAGTCGTGCTGCGGTTCATAGGCAATCACGTTTAACTTGTGCAGGTACTCCAGCTTGCGCCGCAACTCCTGCTCCGGCAGGTTCAGTTGCTGCGCAAGCCGACGCTCCGAAAGCTTGACATAGTTGGTAAAGGCCTCGCCGCCATATAACCGCAGGATCATCCGGATGAGGCGATCGTAATCGGGGTTGGCCAGCTGAAACTCGTACAGGACCACGTTATCGAGCAGCAGGTTTAGCCGCGAGGGCATATAATAGCCTTCGTTCAGCTGCAGGTACTCCTCCGCCTCCAGTCTTTTTATCGTATGGTGCACCTCCAGGGGCTGCAGCTTGTAATTTTTAGAAAAAGCGGCAAGGTCAAAGTCAAAGCTGCTCATCAGGCCGCTGCCCACGGCCAACTGGTAGTAGTTGGCAAGGCACTGGTATACCCGCCGGATCAGCGCCACCGACGGGTGCGCCTCCTCTACCCTGCGCTGCAGTTCCGCCACATCGTTCGGCCCGTTCAGCACCACAGCATAAGCATAAAGTTCGTCACGCCCCGCACGGCCGGCCTCCTGGTAATACGCCTCCAGGCTCTCCGGCAGGTCCAGGTGCACGACCAGCCGCACATCTGGCTTGTCTATACCCATTCCAAAGGCATTGGTGGCGACGATTACCCGTGCTTTGTTTTCTATCCAGCTTTGCTGTACGGCATTTCGCTCCTCAAACTTTAGCCCTGCATGGTATGCTACCGCCGAAATGTGCCGGCTTTGCAGCAATTTAGCAATCTCCGCAGTTTGGCGGCGGCTGCGCACATACACGATGCTCTGGCCCGGCATGCGCTGCAAAATCTCCAGCAGGCGGTTAGTTTTGTCTTCGGTGTCGAGGCAGGAGTAAGAAAGGTTGGCGCGGGCAAAGCTCTTCTGAAAAACGTTCGGCTTCGGGAAAGCGAGTTTCTCCTGTATATCCTGCTTCACCTGCGCAGTGGCTGTGGCCGTGAGGGCAATCACAGGTATCGTGGGCAGCGCCTCCCGCAGCTTTGCCAGTTGCAGGTAAGGCGGCCTGAAATCGTATCCCCACTGGGAGATGCAGTGGGCCTCATCTACCGCGATCAGGTTCACCTTCATCCGCTTCACCCGCTCCTGGAACAGCTCGGTGAGGAGGCGCTCCGGCGAGAGGTACAGAAACTTTATATTGCCATACACGCAGTTATCCAAGGCAATGTCAATCTCGCGGCGATTCATGCCCGAGTACACGGCTACCGCTGCGATGCCCCTTTTGTTCAGCTGCGACACCTGATCCTTCATCAGCGCGATCAGCGGCGTGATAACGAGGCACAAGCCCTCTTTCGCGATTGCCGGTACCTGAAAGCATACAGACTTCCCGCCACCCGTCGGCAACAGCGCCAGTGTGTCCTGCCCTGCCAGCACCGACCGGATGATCTCCTCCTGCAGCGGCCTGAACTGCTGGTAGCCCCAATAGGTTTTCAGGATATGGTGGATGTCTTGCAAGTCTGTGTGCTTTTCTGCTGCGAAGATAAGCGATACAAGATCAGGCTCAAACAGGAGGACTCAATATACGTGACAGCTTATATGCCAAACACTTGGTTAAGGTCAACTTACGCGAAGAATCCAATAGGCAGAATTGACAGCAACCCGGTATGCTTTACCGTGGCAGCCTTACCGAAAAACCTGTGGTGATGAAGAAGTCGGGGGCAGCACGGCTCAGGCCAACTCCTGCCGCAACATCCAGCTGCATGTTATGCCGCACTAAAAAAAGTAATCCGGCGTCAGTCTGGTGATACGGCCGCGACTTGGACGCCTTGGTGCCGTACACTTCTCCATATGCTGCTATATGCTCACTCAGATCACCGCTTAGTTTTACAGCGTACTTCGTTTCGTTTCCTTCCTGCACCCATCCGTAGCCTACGGTGTAAGTAAGCGACAGCTGCGAGGTGATGGTGTTGGTAAAACCTAGCCTGAAGGCGGTGGCAGCATAATCGGAAGCCATGCTGCTTTTGGTTACAGGCACCGCCACGGTAGCGGTGAAAGCCGCCTGGGGCAGCCATCCTGCACCGTCCCACATATAAAGCCTGAAGCCTGCTTGCAGCGGACCTGTTCCACTTACCGTCCGGCGGCCGCCATCTTCCCGGATCACGGAATCCTGATAGGAACTTTGCAACCGCAGTTCCAAGTTGTCGAGCAAGCCGTAGCGGAGCGACACCGAAGGATAGGCGCGTGTGCGGGCGTCCTGCTCCTCCGTTGCGTTCTTCTCATATTGCAAGCCACTCTCCAGCTGCAGCGTACCTTCAGGGACTACTGTGGTGCCTTGTGTCTGGTCTGGCCGGCCTGTGCCGATTCGCTCCAGGTCCTGCCCGTGCACCTGCTCCACTAAAAAGATCAAAACCGCCAGCAAGAGCAGTTTCCAGTGTATCATTGTGCCATAAGGTTTATATGCTTTTAGGTGTAATGCTTATGCTTTGCCATGGTGTTACCTTGGCAATCTTACGGAAATACCCGTTGTAAGAAAATAATCGGGGGCGGCGCTGCTAAGCTGCCGACCGGCCGCAAAGTCGAGCTGCAGGTTCGGCATCAGCAAAAATAAAAGCCCCATATCGGCTAGATGCTCGGCTCGGCTCCCTCGCTGCTTCTCCCCTACTGCCTCTATATAAACGGTCACTACATCACTCAGGCTAGCCTCCAGGTTAACGCCGTAGCTCTTGAGAGGCTCTCCCTCTTCCCAGCCGTATCCCAGGTTGTAGGTCATGCTGATTTGCTGGCTAAACTCCTTCGAAACGGCTAATGTGAACTCTGGTTCAGCATGTGCGGGGGTTACCTCGTCATCGCCGAATGGCAACCTCACCGTGCTTTGCAGAGCGACGGCAGGCAAAAGCCCCTTTTCTTCCAGGAGCCGTACCCGTAGCCCGGCTGACCAGGGGCCGACGCCGCTCACTCTCCGGCGCAGGGTATTTTCCCGGATCACTGAGTCCTGCACGCTGCCCTGCAGCCGCAGTTCCAGCCACTTCAGCAAACCCAAACGCACGAGCACCTCCGGGTAAGCCCGCGCCTTCACTTCCTGCTCTTTGGGCGTGTCTTTCCAATAACTGAGGCCTGCCTCAATCTGCACCATTTTCTGCGGTGTGATATAGGTTCCCTGTGTCAGGTCGGGGCGGCTGGTGCTCATTTCCTCCACCTCCTGCTCTTCCAGTTTCTGGGCATGCCCCTGCCCGGCCAGCGCAAGCACAAAGGCAGCTATAAACAGTACTCTGCTAATGTGTAAAATTGTTTTCTGATGTTTTTCCATGAAGCTGTAGATGTCAAGCAGGCACTTATACGACCACATTTGCAGAAGTGCAGTTGCTTTACAACTATATAAATTAGTCTATGATAATTAGCCGGTTCCCTCATCGCCCTAAAATGGAAAAACCTGCCCCATAACAGGGACAGGTTCCGGTAATACAAATCAGAGATGCTTATGCAGCGGCAGACTGACCGTCTTCACGGTCTTCGATCACTTTCTTCAGTTTCTCGATGGCCTGCGCAGCCCGCTCCTCATCAAAGCGGTTGATGTTAAGCAGCATCTTCGTCTTCTCCTGGCGCGTGATGGTCGGGTTATTCAGCAGGCTGATGATCTCCTCCTTCTGCTTAGCCGAGGCATACCGCACACTGGTGGTTTTTGGCTCTTCTTCGGCGACCACCGCAGGCGCATTGGTAGACGACTTCATGGTTGCCTTCTTCTCCGTTGGCACTGCTGGCTTAGCCGCCTGGTCGTTGCCGCTATAGTCCATCTCCTCTGCAGGCGTTGGCTCGTAACCTGCCGCGCGTATGATCCAGGCCAGTATGTTGCGGTACGCTTTACCGATGGCCCGCGTCTGCGCCATAGAGGCAATCGCGAACTCCTGGTAGTATTTCTTACCCTGCTCGCGGTTAGAGCAGATCGCGAAACCGGCACCCACCACCAGTTGGCTGCGCAGGTCCAGCAGATTGACTTTGGCCTGGTACTTTATCTCGTCGTCGGTGCTGATGTTGACCACGTGCTCCACCACCGGCAGAATACCGAGGCGGGAACCGGCATACTGCCAGCCTTCCACGTTCACGTATTCTTTGCCTTGTATATTCTGATAGAGACGGTTCTCTTTTATGAACTTTGCCAGGTCAACAGCGAGGTGAAGCGTCTCGTCAGACTTGGCTATATCATAGCTTTCGATCTTCGGTTTCTTCTGCACCTTTGTCTCATTAGTGTCTTGATTCATATTCATTTAGCTCTCTTATTGTGGTACATATATCAAACAGAACAGGCGATCAAATAGTGCAAAAAATCATTAAAAATGCTTAATTTAACACACTGATATTCAATGACTTACAAAGTATTTTTAAAATACTTTTAAGCCCCTGCACGGCCTGTTCCAAAAAGCTAAAAGTTGAGAAAAAGGGTGAAGTTTATATACGCAATCAAGCGCCGGAGGTATACGTTCCGGCGCTGAAAGAGCAGAAAAAAATGGTGTTTTGTTTAGGTTACAGGCAGTTCCTGCACAATCATGCCGTCTTTCATCACCAGCGTGCGGTCGGCCATGCCCGCCAGCTGCTCGTTGTGCGTCACGATCACAAAGGTCTGGTTGAACTCATCGCGCAGCCTGAAAAAGATCTCGTGCAGCTCCTGGGCGTTCTGCGAGTCGAGGTTGCCACTGGGCTCATCAGCGAAGATGATGCGGGGCGAATTAATCAAAGCACGCGCTACCGCCGTGCGCTGCTGCTCTCCCCCCGACATTTCGGAAGGCTTGTGGTGCAGGCGGTGCGACAGCCCCAGCATCTGCAGCAGTTGGGCTGCCTGCTCCTGCACCTCTTTCTCCGCCCTGCCGGCCAGGAAGCCCGGCAGGCATACGTTCTCCAGCGCGGTAAACTCTGGCAGCAGGTTGTGGAACTGGAAAATGAAACCGATGTGCTTGTTGCGGAAGCGGGCCATCTCAGCGGCGTTCATCTTCGCGATGTTTTTCCCGTCGAACTGCACCTCCCCGGTGTCCGTTGTGTCGAGGGTGCCGAGGATATGCAGCAGCGTGCTTTTGCCGGCACCCGAAGCGCCTACGATAGACACTACTTCTCCGGCAGAAATAGACAGGTGGATGCCTTTCAGCACTTCCAGCGAACCGTATTTTTTATGAATATTTGATACCTGCAGCACTTCTTGAAATAAGTTTGATGGCGACTTTATTTGGCAATTATTTTGCCAAAGCTACAAATATAGCTATAGTTAGCGCTTTTTTGTGTATCCGGGTCTAAAGAAAGGCAGCTGCGGCGGGCATCTGGTTCTACGACTATAAATGCCTTGCTCCGGCGCATTACGGTTTCTCCCCAGAGGCGTTCGCAAGTTCGGCCTCCAGTACATCCTTTATATAGAGCTCATTTATAAACACCATAATAACAGCCAGGATGGGCGCAGCCAATAACAGTCCTATCGCCCCCTGCAGAATCCCCAATAGCACTTGGAAAAACAGCAGCAAGGCAGGCGGCAGGTCCACGGTTTTCTGAAAAATGAGTGGCGTTATCAAGTAGCTCTCTACTAACTGAACGCCACCATATATCAGTATCACGTAAAGTGCCATCTGCGAACTTACCGTGAGCCCCACCAGCACGGCGGGCAGGCCAGCGATCCAAGGACCCACATTTGGAATAAAAGCCAGGAAAAAAGCAATCAGCGCCAGCGCGAAGGCCAACGGCAACCCGATCAGGCTGTAACCGATGGCAGAACTTACTCCCACAATGGCCATCGCCGAGAGCATGCCTATAAGCCACGACTTCAATGTGTCATAGGATTTCCCCAGCACCTCCATCACCCGTGAGCGGTTGCGTACGGCGAAAAGCTTTGTGAACCCCACTGTGTAAAGCTTTGGATTAGAGGCCAGGAACAGAGCGGTTATAATTACAATGGCAAAGTCTGCCAGGAAATTCAGGGTGGAGGAAAACGCACTGCTTATATTCGAGAGAAGCGCATCCTGCATGGGAATGGCCTTGTTCATATCATCCGGCACCTGGTCCACCAGTTTCTGCCCCCACCCATACTGGCTGAGCCAATTCTCCACCTGCGTGACAGCCTGCGGAATGGTTTGCTTCATCTCCTGCACCTGCCTGCCCACGGTGGGGGCAATCAGCCAGAAGGCCGCTACTATCACCCCGAAAAAGAACAGCACTGCTACAAGCAGGCTCAATCCCCGCTTCAGGTGCAGTTTGTCCACTAGCCAGTCTGTCATGCCGCAGAACAGCACGGCAAGCAGAATGGCCGCAAAAACCAGCAGGAAAAAGTAAGCGTGCTGCCCCAGCAGGTAGAAGCCAGTAATAATCAGCAGGGTAATGAAAGCCGCAATGGCAACGCGTTTAGCGTAAGTATAGATGTCATGCATATGCATTACAGGATTAGGAGTGGCAACTTGTTGTACTTTGTTTATTTACTTCTTACTCAATTCGGCTGCGAGGCGTTACGAAATCTCCCTCCCGCACCGTTTACGCCGGGTAGTGCCGGGGTATATTTTAAAAAAGCTTTACTTGAATCTAAGGGAATAAAGGCTTAATTTCGTGGCATCCATTAAAACTGAAAGCATGAACATACACGAATATCAGGCTAAAGAGATTTTAAAAGGTTACGGCGTGCGCATCCAGGAAGGAATCGTGGCTGAAACGCCAGATCAGGCTGTAAAAGCTGCCATGAAACTGACCGATGAAACCGGCACCAGCTGGCATGTGATCAAAGCGCAGATACACGCAGGTGGCCGGGGGAAAGGCGGCGGCGTGAAGCTGGCCAAAAACCTGGACCAGGTGAAAGCCATTGCCGACCAGATTCTGGGCATGACGCTGGTAACGCACCAGACAGGCCCTGAAGGCAAACTGGTGCAGAAGGTGCTGGTGGCGCAGGATGTTTACTATCCGGGCGAGTCGGAGCCGAAAGAGTTTTACCTGAGCATTCTGCTGGACCGTGCCAAGGGCCAGAACGTGATCATGGCCTCCACCGAAGGCGGCATGGACATTGAGGAGGTGGCCGAGAAAACCCCGGAGAAGATCATCAAAGAGTGGATTGACCCCGCTGTCGGTTTAAGACCGTTCCAGGCAAGCAAGATCGCTTTCGCGTTTGGTCTGCAGGGTGAGGCTTTCAAGGAAATGGTGAAGTTTGTGACCAACCTGTACAAGGCGTACGTGGACACTGACTCCTCTATGTTCGAGATCAACCCAGTGCTGAAGACTTCTGATAACAAGATACTCGCCGTTGACGCCAAAGTGGACTTAGACGACAACGCGCTGTTCCGCCACAAGAACCTGGCTGCCCTGCGCGACACCTCTGAGGAGGACCCGTTGGAAGTAGAGGCAAGCGAGTCGAACCTGAACTACGTGAAGCTGGACGGCAACGTGGGCTGTATGGTGAACGGCGCCGGCCTGGCCATGGCCACCATGGACATCATCAAGCTTTCCGGCGGTGAGCCTGCCAACTTCCTCGACGTAGGGGGTGGCGCAAACGCACAGACAGTGGAGGCCGGTTTCCGCCTCATCCTGAAAGACCCGAACGTGAAGGCGATCCTGATCAACATTTTCGGGGGTATCGTGCGTTGCGACCGCGTTGCCAACGGCGTGGTAGAGGCATACAAGAATATCGGCGATATCCGCGTTCCGATCATCGTGCGCCTGCAGGGAACAAACGCTGAGGAAGGCGCCCGCATCATTGATGAGTCCGGACTGAAAGTGTACTCTGCCGTGGCATTGAAAGAAGCCGCTGAAAAAGTAAAGCAGGTATTGGCTGAAGTAGGAGCTTAGTTACATTTGCCTATATAAAACAGCAAGGGCTGCCATAACCGGCAGCCCTTGCTGTTTTATATAGGTTTAGTTCTGACGCACGATTTCCTACAGCCCAGTAACTATATAGCATGTTACTACACCACTTCCAGTTCCACGTTGATGTTGCCGCGCGTGCCTACAGAGTACGGGCAAACCTGGTGCGCCTCGTCCACTATTTGCCTGGCTTTGTCTTTGTCAACCCCTTTCAGGTCCACATCCAGTTTCACGCTCAGGCCATAGCCGCCATCGTCGTTTTTATTGAGGTCTACATGCGCCGTGACAGTCGATTCCGGATCCAGTCGTTCATGATGCTTGGCAGATACCACCTGTAAGGCGCTCTGGAAGCAGGCAGCATAGCCTGCGGCAAATAGTTGCTCCGGATTTGTTTTGCCTCCGCTGCCGCTGGTTAGCCCTACTGGCACAGCCAGATCCATATCTATAACCCCGTCCGATGATTTTACATGGCCTTTGCGGCCTCCTGTGGCAGTTGCCTCTGCCGTATACAGTTTCTCCATAGTTGTACGTTTAATATGTGTGGTGCTATTTTGTATCTAACTGAAGAGTAAAGCTGATTGTTTTGAAAAAGAAGCAAATGGTTGTAAGAGAGCGGCCTGCGCTCCTAATGAAACAGCAGGCACAAAATTTGCGTTCGAATGTTTTATTTTACGAGCTTAGTTCCTATTTTTGCAGCACTGCACCCGTAGTTCAACTGGATAGAATATCGGATTTCGGCTCCGAGGGTTAGGGGTTCGAATCCTCTCGGGTGCACTTGAAGCATAAAAGCCTTGTAGCGCTACAAGGCTTTTATGTTCTGATTTCAAAGTTCGGGGTGTAGCGTAGCCCGGTATCGCGCCACATTTGGGATGTGGAGGTCGTAGGTTCGAATCCTGCCACCCCGACTTATATAGCCTGCTTCTCTTTCGGGGGAAGCAGGCTTTTTTGCACCTTTTTTCAGTTATCAGCCCTTTTCCGAAACACATCCCCTTAATCTTACATATAAATCATCTTGGTATTGCTGTTTAGTCAGGATATTTGCGCCCGCGTAAGTTTGTCGTTATGGATTCTAAAATAAAGCAGCGGGTGTCGCTGAGTACTTTTTTCTTTCTTTCCGGGTTTTGCTTTTCGAGCTGGGCCGCCCGTATCCCCACCATCAAATCCGCATTTGGCTTTAATGAGGCAGAGTTAGGCACCATTCTGCTTGCCATGCCCATCAGTTCCCTCATCGGCCTCCCCTTCTCCGGCTGGCTGATCACGAGGTTCGACAGCAGGGTGCCCCTGTCGGTGGCCTTTGTTATATACGCCATTTGCCTGTCGCTCATCAGCTTTGCCAACTCCACTTCTACGCTCGTAGCGGCTATTTTCCTGTTCGCCTTTTGCATGCGGATACTCAACATCGCTATGAACACACAGGCGATCACGCTGCAGAAACAGTTCGAGCACAAAATCAACGGCTCGTTCCATGGGCTGTGGAGTACAGGCGGTATCGTGGGCGTGGGATATACAACGCTGCTCGTGGCACTGAACGTCTCCATTACAATCCATTTGATGTCTGTGTCTTTCCTGGCGATCGTGGTGACACTGGTTTCCTACCGGTTTCTGTTACAGAACGACAAGTCCGCCTCCGGTAACAAACTGGCTTTCGGGAAGCCTGACCCCTATATCCTGTACCTGGGCCTGCTAGTCTTTTTTGCGGCCATCTGCGAAGGCGGTATGTTTGACTGGAGCGGGATTTACTTTCAGGAAGTGGTGCGCGTAGACATCTTCACCTCGGGCTACCTTATTTTTATGGCGTTCATGGCGCTGTCGCGGTTTCTCTCCGATCGTATCATCGACAGGATCGGAATGCCCGCCACTTATGCTTTAAGCGCCGTCTTCATTTTCTCGGGGATTGGGCTGGCTACACTTGTTCCGAGTTTCTGGCCTGCCATGGTTGGCTTTTCGCTCGTCGGATTCGGCACTGCTGCAGTCATTCCCATGACCTACACATTAGCGGGTGCCTCCAAAAAATACTCTCCCGGCATGGCCATCTCCATCATCGCCACCTATGGCATTGTCGGGATGCTGATTGGCCCGCCCATGATCGGGTACCTGGCCCATGCTTTTAACCTGAGGGTATCGTTTATCGCCTTTGCCTTCGCCGGCTTCATGTTCATTCCGATATCACAACTATTCTTCCGGAAAGAGGCCCAAGTGGCGGCAGTTCACTGAGGTTGCTCCTGATTATCAGCAGGATCAGGAGAGCACAGCTGCACTCCCCGTTGTAGAGGCGAACGTGGCAGAATATATATAGCCGCCACCGCTGCGAAAAGACTTGCTTTTGTTGTGGAAGGCTTTTATTTTGCCGGCAGATTCGGGGTGTAGCGTAGCCTGGTATCGCGCCAGCATGGGGTGCTGGAGGTCGTGGGTTCGAATCCCGCCACTCCGACAAAAGAAAAGGCCTTCTACTTTATGTGGAAGGCCTTTTCTTTTGCTATAAGCCTGACGCAACGTGTTTGCCTCTGCAGTACTAATGGCTGCAAGTAGCGTTTCTAACCGAGTTACTACGGCCTTCTTGCATAGCAGACGCAGCAGGAACTTACTTTCAAAACCCTACCAACACAACTTTCATTTTAGTCTTATATAATGGTGTATAAGGCTTTTTTATACCCTTTCATAACCTTTTGGAAAATTCAGCATACAAGTAGTAAGCAACAGCAAAATGGCGGAGTGCGCTGCAATACGCACTGGCACCCGTGGCAGCATAAGAAGCCTATAGGAGGAGCAAATCTTGCCGTGAAACTACTTGAAGCGGGCTGAAATACAATGAAACTAAAACCACCAAAGCGATGATAAATCCTGTATTAACTTACCTGCACGACTTTTACGGAGACGGGCAGTTTCATGACCTGACACCGCTTATCAGACAGAACCCATCTGAAATTTCAGAAACCTACATCCACAACCTGCATCTCGACGGGTTCATAGAGATTCAGGAAGCTTCTGCGTTCAAGGGATCCGACAACCCGGAGCATGTTCACCCGATCTTTGGCAGAATGACGGAGAAAGGGATGTATTACCTGGAGGGAAACCAAAAAGCAGCTGTTATCATCAGGGCCATCGAAAACCAGTCGGTGCTAAGCATCCTGTACCGCACTGACAAAGGCCATGAAGAGCAGGTCGCGCTGTCGCCCTATATATACGGCAAAGATTCAGAGGAACGTGCCTGGGTTTGGGGCGCCGCCGCAGCAGCAGACGATGACGACACCGCAGACCGCCGCTTTCTACTTGACCAGATCACTCTCACAGATAAACCGTTGAGCACTTTCACGATAGACAAGGAAATGATGCTGAGCCAGCCTAGAGACATAGAGGTAGTTGCGCAGGTGCAGTACTAAAAACCTTAAGGCTTTGCCTGTTTTGGGTAGCCCTCGACCCTTTCCTATATAAAAGCCCCTGCCGGTATCAGATACCGGCAGGGGCTTTTATATAGAAGAACCCATTGCCTAGCTATAACATAAAGCCGCTCCCATACCTATATAAGTGCCCTGTCGCCTGCTTCTCTCTTTGACTTTCGCAAAGTGCTGCTTACCTTCGGGATAAAAATCTTTTGCAAAAGTTTCACCTACAGGCAGCTTGGCCTGCCACAGAGGGAATGAACAAGGCAAATGATTGTAAAAGACTTAACACGCTAGTATAAAATCAGCGTTATTTTTCCGCCTGCCTGTATAGCACCAGCAAGATTTAATCCTGCTGTACGATATAGGTTTTGCGCATAGCTATATGAACCCAGAAAAACTGAAACAACTCACCGGTCAGCTGGAGGGGGAGTTTTATTACGATAACACGATGCGTACGCTGTACGCCACAGATGCTTCGGCTTACCGGGAAACGCCACAGGCCGTTGCCTTCCCGAAGTCCGTTCAGGATATAAAGAAGCTCATTACCTTCGCCCGCCAGCAGGGCACGTCGCTTATCCCCCGTACGGCCGGCACCTCGCTGGCGGGTCAGGTGGTGGGCAGCGGCATTGTAGTGGACGTTTCGCGCACCTTCACGCAAATTTTAGAAGTGAACCCGCAGGAGAGCTGGGTGCGGGTGCAACCGGGTGTGATCCGGGATGAGCTGAACATGTACCTGAAGCCTTACGGGCTTTACTTCGGGCCGGAGACATCCACCGCTAACCGCGCCATGGTCGGGGGAATGGTGGGCAATAATTCCTGTGGCTCCAATTCTGTGGTATATGGCAGCACCCGCGAGCACACGCTATCAGTAAAAGCCATCCTCAGCGACGGGACGGAAACCGAGTTCGGTGTGCTGAGTCAGGAGGAGTTTGAGGCAAAGTGCCGGGGCGAAAATACATCCGGAGCGTTGGAGACGCGCATTTACCAGGCCACCAAAGCCATGCTGTCGCATAAACCCTCGCAGGATAATATCCGGCGCGAGTTCCCGAAGCCCAGCATCCACCGCCGCAATACCGGCTA
>Ga0210040_10006660_pt1 | contig 14293 bp, 16 predicted proteins | sample CryGeyCG12114_NA_FD_185462 | JGI IMG/M metagenome (GOLD analysis project Ga0210040, IMG submission 185462) | Groundwater microbial communities from aquifer - Crystal Geyser CG19_WC_8/21/14_NA (SPAdes) (version 2) | ecosystem: Environmental > Aquatic > Deep subsurface > Groundwater | place: USA... | reverse complement strand
GGTATTCGAGGTGCCCGCGACTGTCGAGGGGCTGGTCGATCCGGTGCCGCTCAAGGCCATGGGCCGCTTCAACCACGAGGCCGCCTGTGTCGATCCGGCGACCGGCATCGTCTACCTGACCGAGGATCGCGACGACAGCCTGCTCTATCGCTTCCTGCCCCAGGTTCGCGGGGATCTGGCAGCGGGCGGCAAGCTTCAGGCGCTGGTGCTGGATGGCGTTGCCGATACTCGCAACTGGGAGGGCGTCACCGTCGCGCCGCAAAGCTGGCACGCGGTGCGCTGGATCGACCTCGACAATGTCGAGGCGCCGGACGACGACCTGCGCGAGCGTGGCGCTGCGGCCGGCGCGGCAGTCTTCGCGCGGGGCGAGGGCATCCACATGGGTGAGGAGGAGCTCTATTTCTGCTGCACCAGCGGCGGCGCGGCCAAGCTCGGCCAGATCTTCCGCCTGCGTCCCCAGGGCGTCGGCATGGACCAGCTGCAGCTGTTCTTCGAAAGCACGAGCGAGGATCAGTTCAACTACGGCGACAACCTCACCGTGGCACCCAACGGCCATCTGGTGGTGTGCGAGGACCAGTACACGCCCGTCGTCACCAACCATTTGCGCGGCATCACGCCCGATGGCACCGCCTATCCGCTGGCCTTCACGCGCGAGCAGACCGAGTGGGCCGGCGCCTGCTTCTCGCCCGATGGCCGCACCTTGTTCGTGAACCTCTACAGCCCGGCGAAGACGATCGCGATCACCGGACCGTGGATCGCCTGATCGCCATGCCGTTCATCGATCCCCGCGTGGCTGAAGTGTTCGCCGTCTACCACGAGAGGCACCAGCAGGAGCGGGAGCTGACGCGCGACCTGCCGCCGGGCGAGTTCGGCCAGCGGCGCGACGAGTTCCTGCTGCCCATTGGCGCTGCGACCGGCGGCTTCCTGCGCGCGTTGGCGATCGGTCGTGCGCCGGAGCGGATCCTCGAGCTTGGCACGAGCTACGGCTATTCCACCCTGTTCCTCGCCGATGCCGCGCGCGAATGCGGGGCCAAGGTGGTGAGCGTGGATCTGGACGGACGGAAACAGGACTACGCTGCCGCGATGCTCGAACGCGCCGGCCTTGCCGAGCATGTCGAGTTCCGCTGCGGCGACGCGCTGGAGGTGATCGCCGCCGACACCGGCCGGTTCGGCCTCGTGCTGCTGGACGTGTGGAAGAGCCTCTACCTCCCCTGCTTCGAGGCGTTGTATCCGAAGCTGGCGGAGGAGGGCGTCATCGTCTCCGACAACATGATCCAGCCCGCCAGTGCGCGCGACGCGGTGCGTGCCTACCGCGCGGCGGTAACAGCAAAGCCGGACCTGCAGAGCGTGCTCCTGCCGATCGGCAGCGGCATCGAGCTGACCGTGAGGTGGAGCGCGGGAAACGCAAAGCTTTAAGCGAGCTCGGCAACGATCTTCAGCACCTGCTCGGCCCATTCAAGGCGGCAGATCAGCAGGTCCGGCAGGTAGGTGTCGGGATTGTTGTAGACGAGCGGGCTGCCGTCGATACGGGAGCAATGGAGGCCGTGGGCCTTGGCGACGGCGGCGGGGGCGCAATTGTCCCACTCATACTGGCCGCCGGAGTGCAGGTAGATCTCCGCCTCTCCGCGCACCACCGCCATCGCCTTGGCTCCGGCGGAGCCCATCGGGACCAGCTCTCCGCCGAGCTGTTCTGCCACTGCGAGTGCCTCTGCAGCCGGACGAGTGCGGCTGACGAGAAGGCGCGGTTTACCCTCGTGCGGAGGCAGTTCGACAGGCTGATCTGAGCGAAGGACGGCGCCGTCGATGCCGGGCAGGGCGACGGCACCAACAGTGGCGACGCCGTCAATCGCCAGGCCGACATGGACCGCCCAGTCAGATCGACCCTCGCTGTATTCGCGGGTGCCGTCCAGCGGATCGACGATCCAGACGCGGCTCTTGCTCAGGCGTTCCGGCGTGTCTTTCGCTTCTTCCGAGAGCAAGCCGTCATCCGGCCTTTGCAACCGCAATGCATCGACGAGAAAGCGGTTTGCAACGGCATCGCCAGCCGCCCCCAAGGCTTTGCCGGAGAACAACCCGCTGGCACGAACCTCGAGCAGGATCCGCCCAGCGCTCTCCGCCAACTGGGCGGCGAGCGCGCCGTCCGAAAGGCTCAAAGCGTCGGGCTCCACTGGCCCAGCACGCGGGCGACGATCGCCTCCGCCGCAGCCTCAGGGCTGGTGACGGTGGTGTCGATCCGCACTTCCGGCCGCTCTGGCGCCTCGTAGGGGCTGTCGATCCCGGTGAAGTTCTTGAGCTGCCCCTCGCGCGCCTTGCGGTAGAGACCCTTTACGTCGCGGCTCTCGGCCAGTTCCAGCGGGGTGTCGACGAAGATCTCGAGGAACTCGCCGTCCGGCAGCATCGAGCGCACCATTTCCCGCTCCGCGCGGAAGGGGCTGATGAAGGCGGTGAGAACGATGAGGCCGGCATCGTTCATCAGCTTGGCCACTTCGCCGACGCGGCGGATGTTTTCGATCCGGTCCGCCTCGGTGAAGCCGAGGTCCTTGTTGAGGCCGTGGCGGACATTGTCGCCATCCAGCAGGAAAGTGTGCTTGCCGGCGGCGTGCAGCTTCTTTTCGACAAGGTTGGCGATGGTGGACTTGCCGGAGCCGCTGAGGCCGGTGAACCACAGCACCATCGGCTCCTGACCCTTGAGCCGGGCATGGGCGGCGCGGTCCACATCCAGCGCCTGCCAGTGGACGTTTTGCGCGCGTCGCAGGGAGAAGTGCAGCATGCCGGCGCCGACCGTGGCGTTGGTCAGCTTGTCGATCAGGATGAAACCGCCGAGCTGGCGGCTGGCATGGTACGGTTCGAAGGTGATTGGCCGCTCGGTCGTCACCTCCGCCACGCCGATGCCGTTCAGGCCGAGCGTCTTGGCGGCGAGGTGCTCGAGGCTGTTGACGTCGACCTCGTATTTGGGCGCGGCGATGCTGGCGCTGACGGTCTGCGTCGCCAGCTTGAGCCAGTAAGCGCGGCCGGGGATCAGCGCGTCATCGCTCATCCACACGATGGTGGCCTCGAACTGGTCGGCGCTTTCGGGCGGAGCATCGGCGGCGGCGATCACGTCACCGCGGCTGCAATCGACCTCGTCGGCGAGGGTGAGGGTGACGGACTGGCCGGCCACCGCTTCCGGCAGGTCGCCGTCGAAGCTGGAGATGGCCTTGACCGTGCTGGTCTTGCCCGAGGGGACGATACGCACGGGGTCGCCCGGCTTGACCGTTCCGCTCGCGATCAGGCCGGCAAATCCCCGGAAGTCGAGGTTCGGGCGGTTGACCCACTGCACCGGCATGCGGAACTTCTGTTCCTGCGCGGCGGCGGCGTCGACCTCCACCGTCTCCAGATGCTCGATCAGGCTCGGGCCTTCGTACCAAGGCGTCTGGTCCGAGGGGGCAGCGGTGATGTTGTCGCCCTTGAAGCCGCTGATCGGGATGGGGGTGAACGCCGCAATGCCGATGCTGCCGGCGAAGGCGCGGTAATCGGCGACGATCTGGTCGAAGATAGCGTGGTCGTAGCCGACGAGATCCATCTTGTTCACCGCCAGCACAATGTGGCGGATGCCGATCAGGTGCGCGAGGTACGAGTGGCGGCGCGTCTGCGGCAGCACGCCTTTTCGCGCGTCGATCAGGATTACCGCCAGGTCTGCGGTGCTCGCGCCGGTGACCATGTTGCGCGTGTACTGCTCGTGCCCCGGCGTATCGGCGACGATGAACTTGCGCTTCTCCGTCGCGAAAAAGCGGTAGGCGACGTCGATGGTGATGCCCTGCTCGCGCTCGGCGGCGAGGCCGTCCACCAGCAGCGCGAAGTCGATCTCGCCACCTTGCGTGCCGACGCGCTTGCTGTCTGCCTCCAGTGCGGCGAGCTGGTCCTCGAAGATCATCTTCGAATCGTACAGCAGGCGGCCGATCAGCGTGCTCTTGCCGTCATCCACGCTGCCGCAGGTGATGAAGCGCAAAAGGCCCTTGTTCTGGTGCAGCTCCAGATAGGCCTCGATATCCTCGGCGATGAGGGCGTCGGTCTTGTAGATGGGGTCGGCGGAGGGCGAGAGATCAGTCATCAGAAATACCCCTCCTGCTTCTTCTTCTCCATGCCGGCGCCGCCTTCGTCCTTGTCGATGGCGCGGCCCTGGCGTTCGCTGGTGGTGGTGAGCAGCATCTCCTGCACCACCTCGGCCAGCGTCTGCGCCTCGCTCTCGACCGCGCCGGTGAGCGGGTAGCAGCCCAGCGTGCGGAAGCGGATGGAGCGCATCTGCGGCTCCTCGCCGGAGGCTAGCGGGAAGCGCTCGTCATCCACCATCAGCAGCATCCCGTCGCGCTCCACGGTGGGGCGCGGGGCGGCGAGGTAGAGGGGGACGATCTCGATCCCTTCCGCCATGATGTATTGCCAGATGTCGAGCTCGGTCCAGTTGCTGATCGGGAAGATGCGGATGCTCTCCCCCTTCGCCTTGCGGGCGTTGTAGAGGTTCCACAGCTCCGGCCGCTGGTTCTTCGGGTCCCACCCGTGATTGGCGGTGCGGAAGGAGAAGATGCGCTCCTTGGCGCGGCTCTTTTCCTCATCCCGCCGGGCGCCGCCGAAGGCTGCGTCGAAGCCGTGCAGGTCCAGCGCCTGCTTCAGACCTTGCGTCTTCCACATGTCCGTGTGGAGCGGCCCGTGGTCGAACGGATTGATGCCGGCCTCCAGCGCCTCAGGGTTCTGGTAGACGAGCAGCTCCATGCCGGCCGCCTTCGCTGCCTTGTCGCGCAGGGCGTACATGTCGCGGAACTTCCAGGTCGTATCGACATGCAGCAGCGGGAAGGGCGGGGGCGCGGGGTAGAAGGCCTTGCGGGCGAGGTGCAGCATCACGGCGCTGTCCTTGCCGACGGAATAGAGCATCACCGGGTTCTGCGTCTCCGCCACAACCTCGCGCATGATGTGGATGCTCTCGGCCTCGAGCCGCTGAAGATGAGTGAGGGGCAGCATGAGGGCGCGACTTGGCCCGCGAGGCCGGCGGAGGCAAGGCGGCGGGCGGGTAGGAATTCTTTGCGGGCCCTAAGCTGCCGGCCCCGTTGCGGTGTCCGAGGTCGCTTCCGCGGTCTCCCGCTCGTCATCCCCGCGGAGGCGGGGATCCAGGTCCAGACGCGGCGCTGCCTGGGTTCCCGCCTCCGCGGGAATGACGAAGAGGGGGCGGGAATTACGAAGAGGGGGCGGGAATGACGAAGGGCATTCGGGGCGATGGACAGAGAGGTCAGGTGAGCGGCGTCCACTCCTCCCCGGGTGGGAGCGGGGCGAAGATCTCGTCCAGCATCTCCTCGGTCACTCCCTTCGGCTCGGCGGGGTCCCAACGGGGTGCGTTGTCCTTGTCGACCAGCACCGCGCGCACGCCTTCGGCGAAGTCGGGTCGGGCAATCATCCGGGCGGCGAGGCGGTATTCGAGCGCCATCTCGGCGGCGAAATCCGACTGCGGATTAGCGAACTGGCGCAGGGCAACCTTGGCGCTGGTGGGGCACTTGGCGGTGACGGCCTTGAGCTCCTTGGCGGCCCAGGTGCTGTCGTCGGCAGCCAGGGCGGCGATGATCTCCTCCAGCGTGTTGGAGGCGAACAGGCGCTCGATCCGCCCGGCATTGCTGGCGAGGCGGGCGGGCGGCGGCTCGGTGGAGAGGTCGGCGAGGGTTTCAGCGATCGTCGCGGGGTCGCCGGTGATGCGCTGCTTCGCCTCCGCCAGCCGTTCGCTCGGCAGGTAGTGGGTGGCGATGCCGGCCCAGAGGCACTCCGCCCCGTCCAGCCGCGCGCCGGTGAGGGCGAGGAAGGCGCCGATCCGGTGCGGCAGGCGCGGCAGGTACCAGCCGGCGCCGACATCGGGGAACAGGCCGATCGCGCCTTCGGGCATGGCGAACAGCGTGTTCTGGGTCGCGATGCGGTAGCGGCAGGGGAGGGCGAGGCCGACGCCGCCACCCATCGTCACCCCGTCCATAAACGCGACGATCGGCTTGGGGCAGGTGAACAGCAGGTTGTTCATCCGGTACTCGGCGAGGAAGAACGCGCGGCCTGAGGCGCCGCCATCCTCCAGAGCCGAGCGCCGGACCTGTCCCACGTCACCGCCAGCGCAGAACCCGCGTGTTTCGGGTGCGTGGTCGAGGAGGATGGCCTCGATGCTATCGTCGTCGCGCCATTCGAGCAGCGCAGCGGACATCGCCTCGCACATTTCCAGCGTCAGGGCGTTGAGCGCTGTTGAGCGGTTGAGCGAGATGTGCCCGGTGGTGCCGGTGCGGCGGATGATCATTTCGTCTGTCATGTCAGTTCACCTGCTCAACGCAGAGGCTGCCTGCCGGGAGGGCCGTCAGCAATTCGGCGGCGGAAATGGCGGGATCGAGCCATTGCTCGCACCGTGAGGGCGGCAGGACCACGATCGAGCGGTGGTGATAGGGCGCGACATCGGGAGCGGGTTCGCCGGTGAGCATGGTGAAGGCCTCCCCCACCGCGGGGTCGCTACGCCACAGGCCGGCGATGGCGAAAAACGGTTCGTTGCGCAGGGTGAAGAGCCACTTGTGCTTGCGCTTGGATTTGGGATCCGAGTGCGCGGTGAACTCGAAGAACCCGTCGGCGAGGATCAGGCAGCGGCCGGTGGAGAATTCGCGCCCTTCGGAGCGGAAATTGTAGACCGGCCTGCCGCCGGCGCCGGGCCAGGACCAGCGCCGCTGCACCAGCTCAGGCTCACCCGACAAGCCGGTGCGGACGATCGGCGCGCGGTCGGTGATGCGAATTTCTGGCAGCGGCTCCCAATTGGGAATGCCTTCCGGATAGGTGATCGCGCGGGCAAGCTCCCGCGTGAAGTGGGCGACTGCCGCGTGGGGCTTTTCGAGGCGAAAAAGATTGCACATCGCTCGCCCGCCTAGCCTCGCAGCAGGTCGCGCCCGATGATCAGCCGCATGATCTGATTGGTGCCTTCGAGGATGGAATGGACGCGCAGGTCCCGCCAAAAGCGCTCGATGGGATAGTCCTGCAGGTAGCCGTAGCCGCCGTGAAGCTGCAGCGCCCGGTCCGCCACCGCGCTGCCGGTGTCGGTGGCGAGGCGCTTGGCCATGGCGGCGAAGCGGGTGCGGTCTGGCGCTCCCTCGGTCACCTTGGCGGCGGCGAGGTAGAGGAGGGCTCGGGCGGCTTCCAGCTCGGTGGCCATGTCTGCCAGGGTGAACTGGGTGTTCTGGAAGTCGCTGATCTTGCGGCCGAATTGCTGGCGCTCGCTGGTGTAACGCAGCGTTTCATCGAGGCAGCGCTGCGCTCCGCCGAGGGAGCAGGCGCCGATATTGATGCGGCCGCCATCGAGACCGGCCATGGCGATGCGGAAGCCTTCGCCCTCTGCTCCGACGAGGTTTTCCGCCGGGACCTGCACATTGTCCAGGACCAGGGTGGCGGTAGGTTGGGAGTGCCAGCCGAGTTTCTTCTCCGGCGCGCCGAAGCTGACGCCGGGCATGTCCTTCTCGATGGCGAGGCAGGAAATGCCGGCGGGCCCCTCTCCGCCGGTGCGCACCATGGTCAGGTACAAGTCGTTTGCACCGGCACCGGAAATGAACTGCTTCGTGCCCGAAACGCGGTAGCAACCGCCATGCAACTCGGCACGGGTCGTTAAGCTTGCGGCGTCCGAACCTGAACCAGGCTCCGTCAGGGCATAGCTGGCCATCCATTCCATGCCAACCAGCCTGGGAAGGTACTTCGACTGAACTGTTTCAGAGCCGAACGAATCGAGCATCCAGCTCGCCATGTTGTGGATCGAGAGGAAGGCGCTGGTGGAGGGGCAGCCATAGGCCATCGCCTCCATGATCAGCGCCGCCTCCAGCCGGCCGAAGCCGATGCCGCCATTTGCCTCCGACACGTAGATCGACGCGAAGCCGAGGCCAGCCGCCTCGCGGATCACGTCGGCGGGGAAGATGTGCTGCGCATCCCACTCAGCGGCGTGGGGCGTGATGCGGTCGGCGGTGAAGCGGCGCGCCGCTTCCTGGATCGCGAGCTGGTCCTCGGTAAGCTGGAACTGGCCGGTTCTGCCTTCGCTCACCCGCCGCTCCTGCCGATCATGGCGCCACTTCCGGCTGCTCGGTGACGGAGTCCTGGTAGCGCGCGTCCTGGTTGGTCGGGGGCACGACGGCGGGATCGGCGGGCGAGCTGGTGCCGACCACCGGGGGAGGGGCGGTGCTGGTCGCGGCCGGGTCGGTGATCCCTGCATCGGGAAGTGCCGGGGTGGGAGTGCCGGCAGGATCGGCAAGCCCGGCGGAGGGGAGGTCGCTCTCGCTGACGATCGGATCGTCCGATTCGTCCGCCGCGTCGCCGCACCCGGCAAGGGCGGCCAGAACCGGTGAAAGGGCGGCGAGGAGCACAAGGTTACGCTTCATCACGACTTCTCCTGCAAAGGGCGAGGCTACTGGCCGGCGCCGATCACCGCCTCCGCCTCGATCTCCACCTTGAACGCCGGACCGGCCAATCCGGCCACGGCGACCAGCGTGCCGGTGGGCCGGACATGACCGAGCGCGCGGGTGAAGGCGTCGGTGACGATCTGGGCATCGGCAATGTCGGTCACGAACATGCGAACGCGCACCATGTCCTCCGCCCGGCCGCCGAGCTGCTGGACGTAGTCGAGGATCAGCTCGAAGCAGCGTTCCGCCTGCCGGCCGGCATCGGGGCTGATCGAGCCATCCGCCTCCACGCCGACATTGCCGGCGACGATGATCCGGTCCGCCACTCGCAGCGCTCGGGTGAAGCCGGCGGATTCCTCGAACGGCGAGAGTGGTGGAATGCGCTGGCGGCCGTCGCGTGGTTCGGGGCGCGGCGTTGGGGCCGGTGCAGGGGCCGGTGTCGTGGTCTGCTCAGCCACAGGCGATCCTCTCGATGCGCATGGAGCGATCGTACCAGACGGTCAGCCGGTCGGCGAGGAACTCGCGCGTCATCGGCGTGTCGGGCGGAGCCCAGCGCAGTGCGCTGGCGCCGGAGAGGTTCAGCAGCCTTTGCCCGACCTCGGCCGTGGCTTGCTGGTTGACGAGCTCTTGCGCCGGGCTGGCGTCGCAGGTGCCGTCTGGATTGCCGCCGCTCTCTGCCGTGGTCGCGCAGCCGGCGAGGGCCAGCGTGGCGGCGAGGGCGATAGCGACCGCGGGGAGACGGCGCGGCTCAGCCACAGGTGATCCTCTCGATGCGCATGGAGGCGTCATAGGACACGGTCAGCCGATCCGGGCGGAAGTCCATCGTCATGGCGCTGTTCGGCGGAGCCCAGCGCAATTGCCGCGCGCCGGTCAGCGCCAGCAGCCGCTGGCCCGCCTCCGCGCTGGCCTGCTGGCCGACCATGCTCTGCGCTGCCTCCGCGTTGCATTCGCCCTGCGGCGCTCCTGCCACCGGGCCGCCGCCTGTCTCGCCGGTGCCAGCGCAGCCCGCCAGCGCAAGGCCGATGCCGGCCAGCGTAATTCCCATCCCTCGCATCCGCATGTTCTCCCTCAGCACTTGGTATAGCGGAACGGCTCTGTCGCCGCATCCTCTCCGAATTCGCGGCGCACCAGCACTTCTCCGCCCTGTTCCACCGCAAGGGTCATGTCGCGCTGCCAGCTCATCCCCTCGCCGGTGAAGGCGAAGGCGGCGCGGACGTTGCCGGGAGCGGCTTCGTTGATGTCGGTCAGTGTCGCGGCCGATTCGTAGAACTCGAGCCGGCGCGGCGCGACGATCAGCAGACCCTTGGCGTCCGCGCGGCCGGGCTCGCAATCGGCCGGGACGAGGCCCCAGCGGCCCTGCATTGCGGCGGGGATTGCATCATCTCCAGCGGCCGCCGGCGGATCGAGGCCGGGGGCGCGGTTCGGCTCGCCGGCGGTTGTGGTGACCTGCGGCGCGGCAGGGGCTGGATCGGTAGCAGGCTGCTCGTCCGGAGTGGCGCGTTCGCAGGCGGCGAGCGCGAGAAGCGCCGCGGCGGTCAACAGCGTGAGGGGTGCCCGGTGCGTCATGCGTCCTCCATCATGGCGATCTGTTGGAAACGAGCGGGCGGCGCTTCCTTTCCCCTACGGCCCGGGCGCGCTAGGAGCGGGGCAGAGGAGAGCGCAATGGCCGGGCTGTGGTTCGACGAGCTGGAGGTGGGGCAGGTGTTCGATCACCCGATCCGCCGCACCGTAACCGAGACCGACAATTTGCTGTTCAGCACGCTGACTCACAACCCGGCGCAGCTGCACCTCGATGCGGAGGCGATGAAGGAGAGCGAGTTCGGCCGAGTGCTGGTCAACTCGGTGTTCGTGCTGGGGCTGATGGTCGGCATCTCGGTCAACGACACGACTTTGGGCACGGCGGTGGCCAACCTTGGGTGGGACGAGGTCCGCTTTCCGGGGCCGGTGTTCATTGGCGACACGCTGCGGATCGAGACGGAGGTGCTGGAGCTGCGCGAGAGCCGCAGCCGGCCGGGGCAGGGCATCGTCACCTTCGCGCACCGGGCGTTTAACCAGCGCGGTGAGCTGGTCGCGCAGTGCCGGCGCAGCGGATTGCAGCGGGAGCGCCCGGCGGCGGGCTGATCGCTGGCAGCGAGTTCAGCCTCGGCGGCCGGGCGTCCGCTGGTGCTTTGCCGCCCATGCCGTCCACATCAGGGAGGCGGGGATCGCGAACCAGATGCCGAGGCCGGGCACGACCTGTGCGATCGCAAAGGCGACAAGTGCGATGGCGGCGGCAACGGCCAGATAGATCCAGGTCGGAAACATGCGAGAGCTCCCCTCGGCAGCCGGCTAAAGTGCGCCACGCTTACCGCGGGCGGGCAATTTGTATTCATCGGGAAAACCCTAGCCAGGGGATCGATGTCCTGCTACATGCTTAGCCAGCTAAGTATACCTGCCGGGAGTCTGAACGATGCCGCTGCATGTCGAACCCATCCTGCCCCGCTTCGGTGCCGAGTGCTCCGGCCTCGACCTGACGCAGCCGCTTTCGCCTGAAGAGGTGCGGCAGGTGACCGACGCGATGGACACTTACGGCGTCACCGTGTGGCGCAACACAGGCATGACTGACGAGCAGCATGTGGAGTTCAGCCGCAATTTCGGCTTTCTCGAGCGGGTGCCCAAGCGCGAGGGCGTGAAGATGCGCCTGCCGTTCCGCGAGCTGTTCGACGCCAGCAATTTGACGGTGGACGGCGAGATCACGCGCGACAAGGCGGCGATCGAGTACCGCAAGGGCGACCGGTTGTGGCACACCGACAGTGCCTTCCTGGAGAAGCGCACCTCCTACTCGCTGCTGCTGGCGCATCAGGTGCCGGGCGCGGGCGGGGAGACCTCCTTCGCCGACACGCGCAGCGCCTATGACGACCTGCCGCAGGAGACCAAGGACCTCATTGAGGACAAGTTCACGCTGAACTCCCTGTGGTGGAGCCGCAAGGCGGCGGGCGCCGGCATCGATGAGGCGGAGATCGACGAGCGGCCCAAGGCGCGCCATCCGCTGGTGCATGTGCACAAGGGTTCGGGCCGCAAGTCGCTGTTCATCGCCGCGCACACGATGGACATCGATGGGATGGACAAGGCCGAGGGGCGCAAGCTGATCGCGGACCTGATCGCCCACTGCACCCAGCCGCAATATGTGTTCAGCGTGAAGTGGAACGTCGGCGACATGGTGATTTGGGACAATCTGTGTTCCATGCACCGCGGCGGTGATTTCGATTACTCGAACGAGAAGCGCGACATGCGCCGCACCACGGTGCGCGAGGGCACGGAGCCGCACACGATGGAGAGCGGCGACGACCCGTTCACCGAGCTGTTCGCGCGCACGCCCAAGACGGTCGATATCCAGGGCGCTCGCTACAGCGGACGGTAATTGCACAGGATGTGCGGTTGGGCCGGGACCCGCGCTCCGGCCAGGTCGGAGGTTCTGTGGAGAGCTGTGCTTCAGCGGCTCTCCCGACCTGTCACCGCAGAGCTTGCGGCATCGCTTCGAATTCCATCGGGGGAGCGTGTGGCCTGAGAAGCGGCCTCGGACTGAGGTCAGGGCTCGGTGCGCCGGAACGCTCGCGCGGTTATTGAGCGGGCGAGGTGAGCGGACGACACGCGGATCAGGCGTTGTCCTACGGCTGATTGCTCGAATGCTGTGGGGCCGAGATCCCGGCGCGAGCGGCAGATTTGGCTTGGCCTCAGCGGACGGGCGCTGGCTGCGCTGCCGTGGATCATTCGAGGCGGTAACTGGAGGGCCGGTGTGCCCCTCTCCGCGGGAGAGGGGGCCGGATGCGTTGTCTCGAAGCAACGCGAGCGCTCGTCTTCAACTCAGACGATATGCTGCAATGTCTACCGGCGCGACAGGCGGCCGGTGCCACGAGTGGCTCTGTCGAGCGATCAGAAGAGGACGGTGACGAACAGCATCGCGCTGATGGTCAGCGCGGCGATGGACGAGAACAGGTGGTTGGTAACGATCTGCATGGTGAACTCCTGAGTGAGAACCGAGCGAGGGCTCCGGCCCCCGCTCCATGCAGGATATGGGTTAACGACATATTGTTGCGTAGTTGCAAAATATCGTAATACAGTTGCGTTTCATGCAACTCACCTCCGGGCTGAGCGCTTGCAAACAAAAGCCCCCGGTTTCAGCGAAGAAACCGGGGGCCTGTTGAAGCCTGTTTCGAAGGATCAGCTTGGATCAGAACACGCGCGAGGCGATCTGTGCAGGGGCGCCGAGCAAGGTTTCCAGCTCGCTGTCCAGCTTCAGCAGGGTGATGGAGGCGCCGGCCATTTCCAGGCTGGTGCAATACTCACCCACATAGTTGCGCACGACGGTGTAGCCGGCCTTCTCCGCCAGCTCATGCGCGTGTGCGTAGAGCAGGTAGAGCTCACTGACGGGCGTGCCGCCGAGGCCGTTGATCATCAGCGCGACGCGGTCGCCGGAGGTGAACGGCAGGTCCGTCGCGACGGCCTCGAACAGCTCTTCCACGATGGCGTTGGCCGGCTTGATCGTGTCACGACGACGGCCCGGCTCGCCATGGATGCCGACACCGACTTCCATCTCGTTCTCACCGAGCTCGAAGATGGTAGTACCCTTGGCCGGCGGGATGCAGCTGGTCAGCGCGACGCCCATGGTGCGGACGTTGTTGTTCACCTGCTCCGCGATCGCCATGATCTCGTCCAGGCTCTTGCCCTGCGCCGCGGCCGCGCCGCAGGCCTTGATGACGAAGAAGTTGCCGGCCACGCCGCGACGGCCGACCGTGTAGAGGCTGTCCTTCACCGCGACGTCGTCGTTGATCCAGAACTGCTTGACCTTGATGCCTTCGGCCTCGGCCAGCTCGCAGGCGGTGTCCCACGCCATGCGATCGCCCTGGTAGTTGTTGACCAGCACCAGCACGCCGGCGTCGGAGGCGAGCGCCTTGATCGTCTCATAGCAGGCGTCGACCGGCGGGGCGGCGAACACCGCACCCTGGCAGGCGCCGTCGAGCATGCCGGGGCCGACGACCATGACATGCGCCGGCTCATGCCCGGAGCCCGAACCCTGGACGATGGAGACGCGATCGTTGCTTGGCGCGTCCTTGCGCTTGATCATCTGGAACTCTTCGTTGAATTCCAGCAGCTCAGGATTGGCGAGCACGACGCCCTTCATGAACTCGGGCACGAAGTTGGCGGGCTCGTTGACGAACTTCTTCATGGATGTTTCCCCTCCCGGAAAAATTAAGCGGTCTGCTCGAGCAGCTCGGCCACGGTCGGCGTCCGGTCCACTCCGAAAGTCTTGCACCAATCATTGAGGATGATGGCGATGGCGACGATGCCCGGATCGGGCGTGTTCGCGCTGCGATCCCCCACCTGGCTGGCGCGGCCGCGATGCGCGACGAGGCCGCGAGTGGCGTCGATCGCCTCTTCCGCCACGTCCGCCGCTTCCTTCAGCACCGCACCCAGATCGGCCGTGCCGCTCTCCGCGTGCTTCTGCAGCACCTCCTTCACCGGGATCAGCGCGTCCAGCAGGGTCTTGTCGCCCAGCTTGGCGCCGCCACGGGCCTGGATGCCGTCCACCGCGGTCCCGACCATCTCGGACATCTCGGCCAGCGTGACCGATTCCTTGCCCTTGCTGACCATGGCGGCCTTCATGAAGCCGGTGCCCCAGATCGGGCCCGAGCTGCCACCGACATGCTTGCTGACCTGCATGCTGATCTTCAGCAGCATCGCGCCGATGTTCGAGCGGTCAATCGTCTCGAAATCGTTCTTGATGACGCGGAAGCCCGTCGCCAGCGAATTGCCGAAGTCGCCATCGCCGGCGAGGCCGTCCAGATGGCAGAAATATTGCTCGTTCCGCAGCACGGTGTCGGCCGTGGTCAGGATCGCCC
>Ga0210040_10006659_pt1 | contig 14294 bp, 11 predicted proteins | sample CryGeyCG12114_NA_FD_185462 | JGI IMG/M metagenome (GOLD analysis project Ga0210040, IMG submission 185462) | Groundwater microbial communities from aquifer - Crystal Geyser CG19_WC_8/21/14_NA (SPAdes) (version 2) | ecosystem: Environmental > Aquatic > Deep subsurface > Groundwater | place: USA... | reverse complement strand
TGAGAGTGCTAGTTGTGTTGATCGGAGCCACCAAGCCACGTCGTCCTCTCCAAACTCCTATCCTTCCGAGGGCCGGACACTCTTCGACGTCGAACGATAAACCTGCGCAGCCAATGCCTGCAACCTGTCTCCCTCCTCCTGGTCACCCGACTCGATGCTTTGCCTCACTCTTTGTGGTGGGTGATGGCCAAATCTCGAATTGTACTGTCCGCGTGGGGGCGATCCGCTTGCCACATCTTGCAATTGTTGAGGAACACGCGGCGGTCGTACATCAAACCGTGCTTCAGGAGCCGCCTTGCTCACTGTGTCCATATGCATGGAAACGTCTTCGTCTCTGGGCCCTTCATCTACCTCAGACTCGTGGCGATCGACACGACCGTGAATTATGCCATGTCCTACTTCGGACGTAGTACCGGCGGGAATTGTCACTTCGTCTACCGTGTCAGGAACCTCGACGGCTCCGTGGTCAGAGCTAGGCCGTGTGGTCGCTAGTTCTTCAGGTCTCACATCTTTCCAGGAACATTTAGCATGCTTTTTTGTGCATCCTTGACAAGCCGTGAGATTCTTTAGGCAATCCATATGCAGTCTCCGACAACGATCGCAGGGTGGAAGAATTCTCTCTCCTCTGTGCATAGACTCCATGCGACCCACCATCTCCACTTTGTAAGGACCGCCGTCGTCTCGCTCGCTTGTTGGTGGCTTTGGCTGTGGCATTAGGGAGGCTGGTGTACTGGGAATTGGGACGCTCGATGGGTGCTTGTTGACATAGTTTACGCTCACCAGTTCGGTTGACCCTGCACGCTTGTGTTCTGGGTTGACGGCTTGCGTAGGTCTTGAGGCCTCAAATGATGATCGTCTGTCCTCTTCCGCAGGGACTGCTTCACGGTCGGTGCCGCTCAGGAACTTCCTCAGTAACTCAGCTCGCAGGGTTGGGGAAGCGGCTTTGACCGACTTCCCATTGATGATGGTCACGTTCTGTGTGCTAGAATCCGGAAAGGTGTCGCTCGAATTGCTCATTATCGTATCCTGCGGTACAAGTCCACTACGGACAGTTGTCTCCGCTGGCACCGGTTGCCGAAGGTTCACGGCCATAAAGCCGGGTTGAGGGGAGTGCGATGGCTCGGGCGCCTTAGGTGGGTTGTTGAGAATCGGAGGTTCCGTAGGACCTGTCGGAGATTTAGGTGAATCGTTGGAGCGTAGTACCGACCGACCATCGCCCTCAGGCTGACGTCTGGATTGTATGGCAGATTGACGAGTCTTCATTCTATGAAGCAATTGGCGTGCTCGAGCAGACACTTGGTCAGTGAGTTGGATAACTTCCGTGAGCTTCCTGTCCACGAGTTCCATGATCCCTAGCTCCTTCTCCTCATCCTCGAGAATTGGTTGAGGTGGTATCAGCTTCTGGGGCATTCCACTTGCTATGAGGACATAGTCCTCCTCTGATATCTCGACCCGGCACTGTTTGTTGTAAAACTGACAAACCCTGACGCCGTTCCGCATCTTTTCCAGGTTGAATTGTTCCGGCTTGTTCTGCGCAAACTCCACCACGTCGAGCCAAGTAATATTGGCATCCCTTCCGTTGGCTTTTAGCACACGTGGGGGACCGTCGAATAGCCTCTCAAAGCGTTTCAGCAGGATGGGACCTAGCGGACATGCTCCGAGGTTGCCTGCAAGACTTTCGTGCCGTTGTATGACTCCATCGTATTCGCCTAATATGCGTAGTATCTCTGGCAGTGTGTCTCGTGTGGATGCCAGCGGTAGAATGTTTGAATTCTGTCGGACAAGGTAATTGACCGGGTACGGTGTCGCGCCAACTCTCGGGACCTTGGGCGGAGGTAGTGAAGCATCGTTCGAAGGCGACCTCGGTCGCTTATTACTGTGGTTAGGATCGGTCAGAGAGGTAGCTAGGTCGTTCATGCTGGGCCATAAATCGAGGATGGTGGGTAGCGGGAAGGTGTCCTCGTGCCTCAGGCTTAGATTGAATAGCCGGAACAGAGCTCGGAGGATGCGCGGGAAGGAAGGGATTGCTTGCTTCCTAGCTTGGCAAGCTCCTTCGGGTGAGTTCCGCCGTACTCATTGGCCGCGGAGCTCTCAGCTTGGGTAGAAATGTGGAGGTGGAGGGAATGGGAGTCGAGGACACGGTCTGAGTGGTTGCGGAAAGTGAAGGAAGAAGAAGGAGGAAGAGGAAGGAGGTCGGAGGAACTTGAGTGAGGTGGCAGCTGGCACGAGGCCCGGTTCCAGGCGGGGTGGTGGTGTTGAAGTAGCTCGGGAGTCGGGGCGGTTCGCGCAGGACAGCCTTCCCTTCTCTTGCCAGTCTGAGTGCAGGCTGGCCTCACAAGGGCGGGCGAGCTCCGCGTCCAATCCCACTCCACACCAGCCCCACACCATCCCGCGAAAAATTGTGCATACATTGTTCATAGGTCAACATCTCGACAGAAACTCAAAAAGATCATGTCGGAACGAGGGCACTTCCGAGGTGGTGGCCGTGGTCAAGGAGGAGGTCGAGGCAGAGGAGGCGGCGGAGGAGCTGGGAGAGGTGGTGGTCACGGCACCCAGCAGCAGGAGAAGCCGAAGAAAGAAAACATCCTCGACTTGACGAAATATATGGACAAGCAAGTGAACGTCAAATTCAACGGCGGAAGAGAAGGTTGAATAAGCACGATCTTTGGTGCGAGTGTTGTGCTGACCAAAGTATAGTGGTTGGAACTCTCAAAGGCTACGATCAATTGATGAACCTCGTGCTGGATGACGTGAAGGAAACGATGCGAGGTACGAAAGGGTCAAGTACACTCACTGTCATGCACTGACTCAGAGCAGACGATGAGGGAAACGAGAGCTCAAGACCACTGGGTCTGATGGTTGCTCGCGGCACCTTATTGGTGCTCCTTTCGCCTCTTGACGGTAGTGAGGAGATTGAGAACCCTTTCCAGCAGCCGCCAACAGAGGACTGAACATTCTTGTCTCAAACGTTATGAGAATTTGATTAGGACAATCATATCAACGTATGGCAGTCCGCCCTCGATAACGAAAACAAAATGCAGCGAACTCGGATCAACCAGACAAGGTGATAGAGAAGATCACTATGTAAAGCACGTTGGAACAGGTCAAAACCACGACGCTACGCAGCATTGACGTGGCTCACGTACTGACTTTCGAAACCTGGAATCCATGATCGATGGAGATTAGAATTTTTTTGGACTCTATTCAAGATCAGGTGAATCCTTGCTCATCCACAAACAGTGTGATGTCGCTCCAAGTAGAGGGAGCCCCAGATGCTCTATTCTCTTTGGTCTCTCCAATCTAGCAGAGCAACCTCCACTTAATGTAGTCGCCTGCTTCCTTTCATGAGATCCTGAAACGCTGACTCCACGCCTTTCTTCAACTCGCGATAGCTGACCACAAAACAGCTCTGCTCGTCTCGGCTGACCAGCGTAACCCTTTCCTCCACTCCTGCATCGAGCTTGTTCAGGCACGTCAACACGTGCCCCAGGTCAACTACTGGATGATTCTGTGCATCCACCTGATGGAAAACATAATCTCGGAAGAGCTTGAGGAAATAGCGTTCCCCATTCTCTGACCACTGTCGGTCATGCTCAAATTCCGGTCTCTCATTGATAAAATTTAACTTAGCCATGAGTCGGAACAGCCTTCCATTCTCGACCTCGCGGCTGAATTCGCTGCGGATGCTGTCATCAGCATGTAGTGACCCGTTGAAGGCAGCTATCATCTGTGATGAGATGCTTTGTATGAATTGATCAATCGTTTTGTCCTGGTTCTGCATGGCACTGTACAACCATACCACAGCGTTCTGTAATTCCGGCTTGTAGTATCGCTTGAACTGGTCCATGGCCCTAGCAAAATTCTGTGACGAGTCGGCAACATTTGCTCCGACAGAGAGGATGACGAGACCAAAATTTACGAGGTCTTGCCGCTGAAGTTGTGCCACCGGTGCTTGCTGTTCGTACTGTACCACGTCTATGATGGCACAGCCGTTGAGGCGAATTCTATTCTTTCCCGTCACCAGGATTTTAGACGTGTCGATAATTCTTGCAGCCAATCCACTAGCATGAATCGTTTTCAACGCCGATGCGATCTGAGTGACATACGTCCACAGAATAGTTTCCGAGACGTGGTCCATGCTATTACGACCGCGGATAGTCCGGCTCTGGCCAATGTGATGATGCTCGATCAGAGTTTTTGAAAGCGGGTGGTAGTCCGTAACGAGGAACAAGGAACTGTCGCCAAACGCTCTATTGGTGAACGCGTCCACGATGCGCACACTACTAGCACTGACAACATGCTTCCAAGCCTGCACAGTACGTATGGCTAGCTCGTTAGTCAGACGGAAGCCTGGTGACGTTAGCCGCTGTCGAGCTGTCCCTCAACCATTTCCAGAATACCTTCAATTCGTCGAAGCACAAAGAAGTTGCCATTAGCACTTGATTGTACTTTATAGACCCATGAGTTGTATCCTCCAAAGATAGTAGAACCTTTCTGATTGTGTGTATCCAGGGGGACTAGAGAGTGGTAATTTTCGATGTGGGAGGGCAACTGAGAGTCTAGGCATAGTGGTTAATGGAGACTATGCACATTCCTTGAATACCTACTCGGGAGTGTTTGCAATGTGGCCGCAGATTTCTTCTGTATCTCTTCTCTCAAATCGTTCGGTACGAAAAGGTCATGCACGGTACGCTGATAAGGAAGCATGGTTGTGCTGTATGGTCCGATCGGGGCATACTGATGGTATTGTACCTATGCAATGTTTAGTTGTTGTGTAGAATCCTCAAGAAATACGCACGGGTTGTTGAAAAGCGGCGCTTTGAAAAAAAGCTGTGCCATTGATTGCCTGGTCGATGTAAGGATTCGGCTGTGGGGCGGACTGATAGCCCTCGAAAGGATGAGGGCTGCCCAGGGCATTTTCGCTTGTCTGATACTCGTAAGCCATAGAGCTAAGGCGCGATCCGGGTGGTGTTTGCTACAACAAAGCATTTCCTTTGAACAGACAAGAAGAAGAACATACTAGTGTAGGCTCTATGCGTCTCGGCACAAAGTCTTGGACATCTGCCATGGTCCAGTCAGGTGTTTTGGCATCTTGCCTAATGGGAGGTGTGCCAGCCACGGGTCCTTGGATTACGTATAAGTCCATGCTTGAGCCGCTGATGGATCACCTACTCTGGACAATGCTCTTTGGCATGAATGGAGCAGCAACTGCTGCCTTAGGAGAGATGGCGGTAGGTTTCTTCGTTCCTGCCGCAACGTTTGGCGAAAGGAAAGAGGGAGTGAAACTCGGCGAGTCCACGTTGAGGGTCTTCTTGGTTGTACTGGATCCACGTCAGCCCATAGTCCATACTTCAGGATTTCCTAGCGATCACGAACTTGTCTGCATGGGTGCCATCGACGACTGGCGGTTTGTCCACACCGTGACTGAAGGCGCAGCCTATACTCCATCAGTCGACCATTCGTTCTTTCCGAGACAGAGGTAAGCTACCCTTGTCCTCGTAACGACATTTTCCATAGATAGTGACATTGCGGCATAATGTATCTTTCGCATTTTCTGGTATAATAATTTATATCAGCCGTCCTTTCTATTGGCCCCTTGCTGGCGCATCGTAAAAGAGTAGGCGAACGTACCCCGACTCTTCAAGCGAGGGGAGAATGCGCTCTGCTTCGCGTCTTCGACATTGTTTCGGGTCACCGCGGCCATAATTTCTACAGATTACTTCTGTGCATGGCAAAAGGCTCCATCTGTCCGAAGAAGGGGCTGCACGGACAGATGCAAGGATGTGGTTGTCTTATGGCACGGCGTGCTGAGTCGTTTGGTAGTAGAAGCCCGCTTTCACTACCAGGTAAGGAAGAGGACGTTAGGCATAGTGAAGCAATGTTGTGTTCTAGCAAGTGGAGTGCGTGAGTAAGCCAACGTGAGCGACTGCGCGCTTAAAAGAAAGAACCTTTTCTATGTATATGTGCAGTTGTGAACAGGAGAGTAAGTTGTTTGAGCACTGGACATGGTACGCGCCGGCCTGCGGACATCGTCACTTGTAGATCTCCGAAGATCACACATGGTGTTCGAGTCAGACGGAATTGGTCGAGGACCTTTGATTACCTGGATACATATATTTTTCATTCACCTCTTGACCTAGGGTAACAGTCCAAATATGTACAGCGTCTACCGTCAATAATACAATCTCGAACCATGGCCACTCCAGACATCTCACAATTGAGCGCCGCGCAGCAGGAGGCGCTCCAGACTTACACAGCCGTCACGGATCAAGACCCATTAGCCGCGATTCCGTTATTACAGCGGTGCGAATGGAACGTACAAATAGCTATTGCGAGGTTCTTTGATGGCGAGCCTGCCACTGACCCACTAGCTGAAGCTCGCGCAGCACTTCCCACAGCTTCAAACCGACAGACCTCGAACCTTCAGTATGAGTCTTTATTGGCTGCCACGCAACCTCGCGCACCGCTGCGGCCCCAAGAAGACATTGTGGAAAGAGTAGATACTACGCCTGCAGGAGAACCACAGTATCGCCCTCCGCTGCTGCTGTCAGCAATCCTCACACCACTGAACATTATGTATCGGGTTTTCACAACTATCCTATCACCATTCAGCTTCCTCGTACCGTCTTTCCTCTCCCGGCTGCTTGGTCGACTCCTCTCCCAACGATCTAGGCCACTACGTCGGTCCTTACCACCAGCAGACAACGCGAGAAGATTCATTCGAGAGTTTAGCGAGGAGTATGGCGACAATAATCTGCCTTTCTCGGAGACAGGGTTTAACCTTTGTCTCGACAACGCAAAGAGAGACTTAAAATTCCTCATCGTGGTACTCTTATCACCGGGCCACGACGATAACAATAGTTGGGTACGTGAGACTATACTATCCAACCAGTTTTCCACCTTCCTCGCCACTCACAAGGACGAGTGCATCCTTTGGGGAGGAAATGTACAAGATGCCGAAGCATACCAGGTCTCCAACAGCTTACAATGCACGAAATTTCCATTCGTAGCATTGGTTTGCCACACCAGCGAAGCAGGCCAGTCTGGTATGACTACAGTCATGAGAGCTGTAGGACCCATGCCAGCATCAGAGCTTGTAGCCAAACTCGGGAGCGCTATAACGGCCCATCAAGCGCAACTTAGAAGCTCAAGAGCACAGAGAACAGAACAGCAGGCCTCGCGCAGCTTGCGACAGGAGCAGGATTCTGCTTATGAGAGGTCGCTTGCCCAGGATCGGGAGAGAGCTAGGAGGCGGAAAGAAGAAGAGGAGGCCCAAGCAAGAACAGAGAAGGAGGCCCAGGCGAAAATCGAAGCTGAGGAACGAAGGAAGAGCAACGCTGAGCAGTGGAGGAGATGGCGGGCACAGTCTCTGCCTGCAGAGCCCAGTGGCGATGCAAAGAATGCGATTCGCGTTAGTATACGAATGCCTTCAGGTGAAAGGGTGATACGAAGGTGTCGGGCTGAGGCAGATGTTGAAGAGCTCTATGCGTTTGTGGACTGCTACGAACTCCTTCAAGATAGAGAGTCAGCGGACATTGTTGAGGAACCATCGAACTACGAGCACGATTATGGCTTCCGATTGGTCTCGCCCATGCCTCGGAAAGTCTATGAGGTCAAGGAAGGCGGCTCGATAGGCGAAACCATAGGCAAAGGAGCGAATCTGATTGTGGAGCCTATAGCGGAGGAGGAGAGTGAGGCGGAAGACGGATAACTTTAGGTATACCAGTTGACATATAAAGCACGTTGTGTGGCTATGGCGTCAACAAGCACCCCGACAGCTTTCGACCTGGCATACTGTGGTACAGTGCTCCGAGTTCTTGGCTGGAGTCAGATCGTACATTCTTGAATAGGGGTTCCGCTACTGTCAGCCGAGAGGGGTAGCCACTGATGGCATTGGCTGGAGATGGGTTATCGGAGCCACAGAGCCGTCTCTGTGGATGTCCCCCATTCGCCAATCTTGCAACGTGTAATGCAAGCGGAAGGACAACTTCGAATGGTCGGCATCCACCACAAGGGTCAACGGCAGGGGAATTTGTCCATGATGTATGGGTAATTCGAGGTTGTCTCTATGTCGATCTAGGGAATCTTATCCATGACAGCAATGTTAGACTTCCATAAGGTATGTTTGCATCTCTCACTGCACACGATGATGCCAGACCTGCACTCGGTCGGCGCATGTGTCCAGTCCGGACATCACGACGAAGACATCAAGAACAGGGACTTGTTCCGAATGAATGATCGAACTTATCGGCCACCCCCAGCCGTGTGGAAATTGGCGGATCTCCGAAAGTTGGTGAAGCTGGGGCATGGCGTGCTTCGCGGTTCGTGCGGACGACGCGTAGAAAGTTGGCGCGCCCTCAGGCCGAGTTAGTTGGAGCCCAGTTTGGCAGGACTGGAGCCGACCTTTCCTCGTAAACATCCCATCCACTCGGCTGGCGAAGGCCTGATGCTTGGTGGATGCTCTATCGCTTGTCATCGACAACCTTATCCTGGTCGTCATGCAACCTCTTAACTCGTTTGTGGCTTAAACCGTGTCCTGCCTGTCTCGCACTAGCCAATCAAACCAGACTGCGGCTTGTCCACCAGAGATGACTGCGCACTTCCAGCACCAGACAAGCAATATAGGAAGAGAGCCTACAATACTGATCGTAGAGAAGAATTGCTCTCCCTAAGGCATATTGGAGCTCCTATCTGCTGGACTCTTGACAAGGGGACATTCCTCGCCCGGGTGAACGGGCCTTGAGTATTTGATCCTTCGCCCATCTGTTCACCCTACCTTCCCGTGCCCTTCACGATAGGGGACTGAACACCGCGGCTCCTTCTTGCGAGACAGCGACGACGACATTCGCACTTGCTCCTGAACAGTCAATCCCCGCTGTCAGACTTTCCACAGTGGACCTGTGCAGAGTGGGTATCGGGTGGGTTTCTGTTCTGTCTGGCAAAAAAAGTTACATGGTACCTCTTGTACAACAATCTGAGCACACGACATTGAAAGGTGCAGAAGTCCAGCATGCCATCGGAATCAGATGCTGACCAGAATAGCTTCAGAAATACGCACTTCATTCAGTAGCTCCCCAAAGCTGCCGGCTGCACCGAAACTCCCGCGTCCAAACCCCACATTCATTGAATCAACGACAATTCACATCCGACGCACCGTTTGGAAGAGGGGGAATACACGGAATCGTTTCATCTTTGCAGTGTTCATTCACTCGCAGTGACGTTCCACCAGCTAGTGTGACTATAACCACTCGTTGGAGTGTCAGATCCTATGGACCAACCAGTACCGTGAAACTACAACCTAGCTACAATGGCCGACCAACGCAGAACCTCCATGGGCCAGAGGCAGGTCATGGGTCCTCCCCAGACACCCAGCAGGATGATGCAAGCATCCCCAAACCTTTTTCCGAGCTTACAATACTCACCGGACCTATTTGCAAATTCTCCCTTTGGAGCTAACACGGCGCCTGCTTATCCGCAACAGAGGCTGTTCTGGGACCCTGCATCTGCCTTCCCGGAGGAAAACGCACCAACTACGTTCTTTCAAGACAACTTTTCCATGACCGAGGACGAGTTCAGCAATTCATTCCGGTCCAGTTCAACTGTAGTTCCTTCTTTTAGTGCTGCCGAGACCTTACCAGAGACTCAACCCTACGATTTGCCGACGGCTCCAAGATTTCCCAACTCTTCATTCATTGATGGTGCGGCTTTTCCCGCACCCTTTACCACATCGCCTCGTGTTGTACCACAGCATCGCGATAACCCAACACTCTTCCTCAGTTCGCCGGCTCGTAGGTTTGGCGGGCCGAATCCTGCCGCAACCACTGTTTCAAAGAATATTGTCAGGGATATGCCAGCTTATCATCATCAGATAGAGGAATCTCGAAGAGAAAAAGAGAAACAACGAGTACGTAGGACCGTTTCAACACGGACGAAGGACGCGGACTTTCATGCACAACTGCCAAGACGCCCAATCTCCCCTTTGAAAGACAATCGACCAAATCTCAAGAGAAGCTCTACACATGCAGGAATATTGCAGGAGCATCATCTCCTCCGTAGAAGAAGCGATGCCTCTCTCACAGACTCAGCTTCTCGCACGTCAGCTAGTAGCGCTCGGTCACTACGCCAAGGACGTTCTTCACCACTGAAGAACGCAAGAGATGCAATACCGAGATCACTGTTGTCCGCACGGCCGCTCTCGAGGAACCGTATGTCTTTGGCTCTTGCTGTTGATGACCAAGGTGTAGCCAGGACAGTTGTCACCAAGCTACAAGAGGAGTCGGAGCACGAAATGGACATGGACGAACAATCCTCACAAAGCGCCGCTAGTTCTTTCGATCAAGAAGATTTCAATATGCTGCATAGCCAGAACAATTCTTTCGCCTTTTCAGACCACGATAGCTATGCGAGGTCGACCCAGCAGCCTCCGACAAGGACCAGTATTCATTCCAAGAATAGCTCCTACTCATCCATCGTAACATCAAGCAACTCTGCGAAGCCTTCTTCGAGGACTAGTTCGGCTAATAGTGGCTTCAACTTCAGAAGTGGGGATGCTACTGTTCGTAGAAGGCGCTTTAACGACGGAGAGGATACGATCATGGAAGAGAGACCTGGGAATGGAGATGCTCAGCAAGCTCTTCGCGCAATTATACAAGCAAAGTCCGCTTCGACTTTTGTCCAAGATGACAGTGCGAGCGCACGACAATCTGGGTCGTCAACACAATTTAATTCTTCGCCACCGATGCCGCATGGCCGCTTCAGTCATTTCAATGCCTCACCAACCCCACTCACCGACCCAGAGTTGGCGACGCCAAACTCAGATCGCGAGAGTTTGTTTGGAAATGGCAGCACGCGCTGCATATGCAATTCCACGCTCACTAGTGGATATTTGATGATTCAATGGTACGTCCCCTTATTTTCGTTGTTCCAGACTGTGCTAAACCTGCCGTCAGCGATTCATGTACGAAATGGCTACATGCGAATTGTGTCGGTATAGACGACAGACGGGTTCCAAAGGTGTACGTCTGCGTATTCTGTGCACAGACACCTATGCGCCATGGTCGTATAAGGGAACCAGGTCGTGCATCCATCTACGGTCCACCAAGTCCGTTGGCCCACAAGTCGCACAAGTCTAACAGATATCGTTGAGATCCCCTTGATTTGTTTGTTGCTGCGTTCAAGCGTGTACACACTATATCGGTGCTGGTTGAGAGCAATACTCGGGCAATTCCCTGAGCTCTGAATACATTGGATTACAACCTCCAGATCTTCTCCACTGTGTCGAATTCACCTAGCGAAATTCCTGTAGTTCTGTTTCGAAAACCCTTGGCATTCTAATAGTCAGCAGCTCCTTCATGGTGAAATGGGTTACCGGGCCATCGGCTCGTCTGCGGCCGGCTTGAAGTCATGAAGGGCTTCGAGCTGCTATACACGGCCTGAATTTTAAGGCCTATATCTCGACCCTGTCCACTCTGAAAGCACTCTGACTGCTTGTCAGGCAGCACGTTCGTTCGAATCTCTGGCCATTCCCAATGACGCTCTTCTGCTCGGGACTTCCCTTTACTGTCGTTGCAACGAATGTTGCTGCAAACACGTCTGCACCAGATGCATACGATCGGGATAAATAGGCTCGCTGAACCCGCTTTTCTTTCGGACAGCACACGCCTTTACTAGAAGATGGCTACATCTGTGGCGTCCTAGCAGCCCCTGCTATATCCTTCGATGACAACGTGGGATATCATACAAATTTGCAGCAGAATTTCCCGGCACTCGAGAGCAAACAGTTTTGAAGGCTCTGTAGCGCCAGTCATGGACACCAGTTTGTTCTACATAGAATTCGCTAGTGGACAAGTATATATGAACACCCTGAACTACATCCAATTGCATGAGTGCAAACATAGGTTAACCGGAATATCAAACTGGACAAAGGACAGTGTTATGTGGAAGTGGCGATGGCCCAAGATCCCTGCGCAGACTGTCGGAGGTTGAGGTCATTGACGGTGGTGTTCCCGTGGTGTACGGTCGAAGCTCAGCTTGCTCTTGCGAAATGCCCAGATTGTGAGTTCCCAGATAGGAGTTCGTCGCATCTTGCATTGTCAAAAAACGCAACCTTGGGGGACGCCGTCGACCTTGGACCATTCGACTAAGTCTCAGTTCTAGTTCGGTTCCCTCTATACCCCGCTAATAGTGAAGATACCTCGATTTTTGGCGGGCACTGGGCATTCTAGTGCTCTATTTAATCATCGTAATTTCATCATCATTCCTTCTGTCATTCACAAAACATCTCCAGAACCCAAAGAAGATGGCGGGCAAGCGAATATTCGCACAGGAAGTAGCGACAACAGATGTGCTTTGAATCAACGGGATTTACTAACGTGACTAGGGCGTTCGAGGCGGCTACGATCGTTGTTATACTCGGTATCGCAAAGGACTACCGTGTCCACAAGGATGTCTTGGTCGAGAAGTCAACATACTTCAGACGTTGCCTCTACGGTAACTTCATCGAATCGAAGACTGGCAAAGTTACTCTCCCCGAAGACAGCCCACAGCCTTCGGATGCATCATAGAATGGATTCACAAAGGCTATGTCTATCTCGACACCCAAGGGTATTCAGCATCATTCACCTGCCGCGGGCCACACTAACATCACCGGCATCCTGCTTGACGCCGTCATTTGCAGTCCGAGGCCGAGGAGCAACCTTCGATGTTGAGAATTTGATCCAATACAGAGTCCGTGAGGGTTCGAAACCTTGATTTGCCGACACCATAGTCATATGCCTGATTAAGGCTAGCGCGTTATCCGGGACATCCCGAATCTAGTGCACATCGGTACGGGACTACTCCACTATGAGGACCCCACCATGCGGACTCCAATAACGGTCGTAGATCTGCTTGATGCTGTCCGCGCAAAGTCAAGCGGCACCACAAAACATGAGATAGTCACCCCGAAACGTATCTGTATACTCATGAATGTCGACTGATACCTCGCTATGTGGAGATCATCCCAGATGGTACATACAGCTCTTTGAACCCTTTGGGGATGACGCCTCGAGTCACACACCCGTTTTGGACTCCGGCTGCTTCAGTATGAGTCTCGCGCGGTCTCTTGAACAGATTACTCTGATCCACAGTGAATGTGTCCGTCTTCGGACCCCAGCTGCATCAATACGAGTCTTGTCGAACTTCTTGAACAAACTAGCCAGACCCACAGTGAGTGCGTCTGTCTTGGCCGTCTTGTTCTATCGAGCATGAAGTAAACGATTAGTGGATATCGACTCCCAATAGTGTTCTTAGCATACTTGTGCGGCTCGACCACTCAGTACTATGAGTTTCTCGTTCTCCCTCGGTTCAATGGCCTTCATCACCATCATCACCACAACTACATCCCTCATGCGTTTTGTCGATTGACTCCGCAAAGACACACAGGCCGAGCCCGAACATGTCGAGGATTACTGTCGCTGACGGATTCCTCACGGTTTGATATAATCTAGCATGCATCGTTCTCTACCGACGAAATTCAGGTTCAGCATCCGGCGAGATACATTTTGAACAAACGGATTGCCAAAAATGTTCCCGTTGTAGCGTACAATATCCTTATCCAGGAACCTCACACACGTCGTATCGTCGATGTAGGCGATACCATATCTCATCCGGTTCCAACACTAACAGAGCAAAGCCCGACCTCTTCTTCTCTCCACTTCGCCTTACTTCACTTTACTTCTCTTGCTCCAGCTCCTTGACCCCACCTTTCTTCATTCATTCCTTGGTCCAACATAACGACTGGGAAAGCCCTGATCAAGTGAAAACTCGACACCTCGATCTGTTTTCTCACTTTCAAGATCAGATGATTTATCTGGAAGTAGTCTTCCTATATCTATCTGGACACTTCTTCCTTCCGCTTCTCTTTCCACCATCTTCGATCTCAAGATCATCCACCATCTATAAACCTCAAAACAGGTCTTTACCATCGAGTATTCATCCATACATCACTTTCAATCCCGATGAAAGCGACCTCCTAAAGGAACGAACAGCTCCAAACAACATGACCAAGTAAGTTGACACGACAATGACTCCCTGCCGTGGCAGAAGCTGACTTACTACAGCTATTTCACCGGCGAAGTGATTACTGTCTTCGTGCAAGGATCCACGGGCGAGGATCTGCATAAAGAACGACTTAAATCAGTATCTCTTCTCCTTAAGCGGTTAATAGAATACGCGAACCCCGCACAGACGGTACCAGAGGAGCGGATTGATGATGAGATCGCCATCGTATACCGACCTGAAGCACCGATACATCG
>Ga0210040_10006658_pt1 | contig 14294 bp, 8 predicted proteins | sample CryGeyCG12114_NA_FD_185462 | JGI IMG/M metagenome (GOLD analysis project Ga0210040, IMG submission 185462) | Groundwater microbial communities from aquifer - Crystal Geyser CG19_WC_8/21/14_NA (SPAdes) (version 2) | ecosystem: Environmental > Aquatic > Deep subsurface > Groundwater | place: USA... | reverse complement strand
GCCTAGCTTATAAAAATATATATTTTTATACAGAAATGTTAGTGGTTCCTAAAAAGCAGAGAAAGGTCGATCAGTATATGGTCAAATATAAAAAATACCATAAAAAAAGAAATGTCTATTTTTGAAGCTGGAGGAACGCGAGGATTAGTTCTCGAAGGAGCCTACAAGGCCTTGTTGGCTATTCCACCGACCAGTGTGGAATCAGAAAGAGCTTTTTCTGCGGCTGGATATTTATGCAGTAAAATACGTTCCAGAATGGCAGACAAAACCCTTGATACTTTATGTTTCTTGCGCTCATATTTTCAAAATCATGCTTGAATGAAATTCTAAGAGAATAAAATGATTAAAAACACTTTTTTGTGTAGAGGCATTTTTTATATTTAATATTTAGGTAATTTTAACGTCAGTCCCGAAAGCCCGGGCTTAGCCCGGGCTTGGAAATTTTCCAGTCCCGGAAGCCCGGGCTTGACAAAGTGGTCCGGGCTTATCATCCCTAGAATTAATGAAACGTTCAAAAATTACTCTTGCACGCAAGAAAAGGGCTCTTGTCGGTCAACAAAATTACCTTTTTGAATTTCAGGACTAATGATCGTGAATCTAAATAGAGTAAGGATAAATTTTATCCTATTAGTATATATCCTATTAGTTTTTCATGGTTTTGAGGTGAAGGTGGTAAAGGTAGTCGTAATGGCTATTTGAATTTACCCCTGTTATGGACCTAAGGTGTTTTTGACCAAGTTGTTTTTGACAACGATGTTGCTGAGAAGTTTTTTTAATCTATAGAAGCCAACAATTGCATTGAACAAACTGAATTCAAACCATATCACTAAGATACTCTATTTATGCAATGCAAGTACATAAATTGGACATGATCAATATACGTTATAGTTTTTCACAATACGAACATTTTTTTAAATTCAGTAGTTATTCAAATATGACTACGGTGATTTCAACAATCGTTTTTTCATTGCGTAATATTCTCATAAGTAAGAATCACCAATGAAAATCACGATTAAATGCATACATGCAATGCTTAGCTACAGTGACTATAAACAAGATTTATTTTTCACTGTAAACATTTGTTGATCACAATTGATAATGGTAATCATCAATAAGAAGTAGCTAATTGAACGGATAATTCGAAATTCAAGTTAACGTTTGAATTATTTCTGAAAACTGTTTTGATTCGGGCCAAAGTCGTATCGGCCTGAGCGATTAGTTTTCTCGTCGGTTCCTTTGGTTTCTTCCGGAACATTTGAACTAAGTTTTAATCCAAACTGACCAAACTTTGGTGCACAATAATCCAATTCTGTTTTTTAAGCCTTTCTTGCGTAAAGAATGTTTCCATTGGATTCTAAACTTAAAACAAACCTCTCCAAGCAAAATCATTACCGCAACTCCAAACAGTGCACAACAAAGTCGGACTGGAAGGTTGAAAAAATTCAAATCCAGCGCCGTAGCTGGACTCACAAAATTCAAACTGTGCGGTCTATTCAGTACGAAGGACAAAACGGCATTGTTGACTTTTGCACTCCTTCGTGTTTGCAACTCTCGTTTTCCAATATTAAGGATCGATCGGGACAAAATCGCCTCATGGTAATAGCTCCACCTAGCATGTAGCCCGCCTTCATACACTCCCGCCATATATGGTCGGATGAGCCTCAAGAAGGCACTTTGGTCCACAATCCAATGATCGCGGCGGGTGTACATATTCAGCACAGGCGAGGTTTCAAACGTCAAGTTGGTGGCCACATCAAACAGCATTTTGAAAACCTTTACATTCTCATCAGTATCAATATAGATTATGTCATTAACCGGCTCAAAAGAGCCCGGCATCTTCTTATCCCGCATGGCCAGCACCACGTCCATTAGAGCTGTGGGCGAGATCCATGAAGCGATGGAGTTCTCAAGGCTGCCTAAATATTGGCCACCATCATTTGATTTCTTATACTGTCGATAATAAGACAAATGTTGACGGATGACCGATTTTGTTTCCCGTCGTCCAATCCTAGGGTCCACAATAGTCATGTGAGTAGTGGTAACTAAGGCTGCTTTAAATTGAGCCAACTCTTCCAGATTCTGAGGTGCCCGACTGTACTGAATAGTTGTCATTGCGGAGAACAGAAACTCCTTGTACGCATTCCCAATGAGCATTGCGGAGAATATGTAGATGACCAATAGTAGTCGTCCAAACGGGCTCAGCTTACCTAGCTCATGAACTTGTTCCAAAAAGAGAGCCAAAATAGACATTTCTGAGATTTTTACTTTCGAGTTTTGTGCTCTCAAAATGCGGAAATACATGGATACAGCGACAATTGATAAAATGAGAGCAATCCAAGTGGTTACACTGAAAGGTCGAGCTAGGGTTGTCCAATTGGCTCTCATGGGATTCACAACAGTCCCGAATCGGTATGTCCTAACTTTCATGCAGTAAGGCAACACTTGCACTTTTTCTAATTTGTTTGGCTGCAGTATTGGTTCCAAATTCTCGGGCGCCAAGTTCAAATATTTCGCGGACACGTGACGAAAGTTTCGATAATAGCCGTCAGTTAGATTTAATATAGGCTGCATTGTGCGTATAAAGCAAAGCCAGGGAACTGGATGCCCTAAATCACGAGTATGCCTTTTATCTGAAAACTCGCAGTAATAGTTCGGCTGGCGAAATTGCCAACCTAGTAAAGTGAATACACCCAAAGGAGAGCCAAACTTTTTATGGATTGATCTCCACAGACGATCTAGGTCTAAGTTTGAATCCACGTCTACATGGAATAAAGTTATACCTTTGAACAAAGAGGTTCTACACGTTGTGCAAACAATGTATGTCTGATTCGCACCGAGGACGTAGAATGTTGATGTCACGTGCATACGACCAACATATTGATATAAGGGTGATTGAATTTTTCGCCAAGTTATGAACAGTATCACTGAAGGGTTCTCATTTCGGATTGCTATGGGGAACGCTTCAATATATCGAGTCAATGTTTGAGCTTGAGATTTCATGGGCGACATTTGATAATGGTCCAACAGGAAATCTTGATAAATGATAAGGGCATAGCACATAACGAATTTCGATATCCAATGGCGTGTAGTCACGTATTCGGGGTATGGATAGTTTGCCAGCGTTTTTGTGAAGTCGGGAATTACTTCGATGAGAAATGTTCCCGGGTAAGGATTTTGGTTGTTTACCAAGTTATGCACAATGAGTCCAGTTTCAGGGCTGTTTTTAAAAAGAGATAGTCTAAACACACATGGTTGAAAATTGTGCAAAAAAAGGATATGAGGGGATGAGACTGAGACATGATAAGGATTTGGTGGAGGGTCCATACTTTTTGAATAGTGTGAAGGACAATTATTGCTAGCCGAGGATGTTAGACGGGGTAAATTAAAAACTTATCTAAATATCGCTGTTTTCCAAGCAAATGTGAAAGGGTCGATGCAATACAATATGCAGAAAACATTGTGTCCGACTTTTAATTAACTAAGTGTATATCATTTTCATTTGGCTAAAAAAAAGAGCGTATAGTAATGTTGTAGAATGATTACAATTAATCATGAGTAAGATTTTGTTATGGAATGAGAAGCTTTTATTTAATTGAATGAAATTCATTAGGATAACAGAGGTTTTAGGTTTATTGTAAGTCACTTGAACTTTTTATTATTGCATGCTTAAACAGGCTATTTTCATTGAAAAAGGAAATCAATGACAAATTGTTTTGGTACAGCTTAGTCAAGGGTCACGACAGAGCATTTAATATAATAGCGTTATTGTCTTAACTCGAATGGAAAAGACCAACTGAACGGGAAAACTTTATTGAAAACTATTTTATAAAAACAACAAAATTAAAGCGTTTATTTCAAAAATTCAAATTATAAGCAGCAGCATAAAATAAAAAGTTTATAAGCCAAAAGGTATTTTCTCCTCAAGATTGTTAATAGGTATTTACAATTTCGACTATTTTGGTTGATTTTGCTGATCTTCAACATCACAAATATATCCTGGTATATACTTTATATACTCCATTCCAAACCGTTGTTTTGGGTGTGAGTTATTTTGCTGATAAGAGAACAAATATACTGATGGACAGGTGGGAGGACCGAGCGATTTTTGATGTTAAAGCGTTTATAATATTTTCGCAAGTTATACACAATAGCTAACAACTCTAATTATATAGAATCCAAATGCCAAAGCAATTATGTTCAATTACACTTCGTAAAGGCGCTAAAAAATTAATTTGTTGAAATTTTTTTACCCAAAATCAATTTTTTTTTACTTTCACTTATAAAAAAAATTTTTGACATTGATTACTTAAATTGTGACAGGTATTTCTAAGAGTAAAGTTGAATTGATGCTGAACAATATCAATACTTACCTATGTCTTCGGAAGCACTCTTCAAAAAAACGCTTAACTTTTAAAGCTCCAAAAACTATTGATGGCAGGAATGTAAAAAAACATAAGCAAATATGTCGATAATGACGCCCATGATAAACTACTCTGAATTTGTAATGAATTAAACTTGAATTGATAAGAAAGAAAAAATTATTAAGTGCAATTTCAGAGCTCATTTTTTTTTCGACATTTTTGAACTGTGCGTTGAGGACATTGAACTCATTTTATGTATCGGTCCTTATTACCCTTGCAAGACCAAATGCATAAATTTATTCTCACAACAATCATCTGGCAAACTGCCTTAAAACCAGCAGTTTGCTTTCCAAACTTTTTAAAAAGTCTTTATAGCCCTCAATCAAAACTATTAAATTCTTTGGACTCCTGTGTGTTACGGATGGTATTCCTTGAAGACTCCAGATCCGCTTCGCAAGACGTACTCTACTGTTCAAACTATTACAGAAATCGAGCCACATTCATTTTGGAATCTATTCCTGTCGATCCCAGGGCGTACATCAATAACAAAAAACTAGCATCAGCACGTCAAATGGATCGAAATTTCCTAACTTCCGATGCAATCTTATATTTCCAAGATTAATAATAATAATAATATTGTTTATTACAGACCAAAAAAGATCCACATTTTACATTAGAATATCACATTAAGGGTTTAAGAATAAGTAATTAGTCAGTAGGGTATAATAGAGTTTTCCATTCGTGTCTAAGTCTAGAGTTAAAAAACGAATCAGAACATAAAACAGACTTGATGATATCATTGTCTATACTGTGCAATCGGTTATACAATGATAAAATTGCTTTTCGTCTTAATGCATCAAAAGTGAACACATTTTTCCTAACTATTTAAGCAGATACACTATATCTGCCATATTTATTAAAGACTGCACGGAAGCAATCATTATGTGCGACTTTTACCTTCCTCAGACAACGATTACTAGGCAGCCACAGCGCTGCACAATAAATAGTACTAAAAAACGTTGAGAAAAGCTTCCTTTTCACCTCAAATGACGCTTTTGCAAATCTTATGCCCAGAATAATAGCTTGTACACGCATATTTTTAGTCCGTTTTTCTACTTCTAGATAATCACAATTTTTATTATTACTAATCGTATATCCCAAGTAATTAAACTTATTAACCTAGTCCAGTACATAATTGTCTAAACGAATATCAGGAGTCATACGACTTGCCTCTCCCTTTGCAGAAAATTTCATACACACAGTCTTTTTACAGTTAAATGCTATGTTATGGTTTTGTACATATGTGAGGCAGATGTCAATTAACCGCTGTAGGGCTCTCCTAGATGGCGCAACTAAACATAAATCGTCTGCGTACCAAAAATTGTTGCAATAATTGTTACCTAGCCTACACCCAATGCCCGCATTATCCAGCAGCTCACCAAGACAGTCCATGTAAATGTTAAATAAATAACGACTGAGCACTCCTCCTTGTCTTACAGATTTTTGGGGCACAAATGTTTTGGATAAAATTCCATCCCACGAAACATTGTATACTTGGTTTTTTAGCCAAAAATAAATTATCTTAACTAAATGTACAGGCATTTTGCTATCTAATAGCTTAGAGCAAAGTTTCTCATGGATGACACAGTCAAAGGCTTTGCTGGCATCAAGAAAGCATGAATAAACTGTACTACCATTTACTATGTAATGATTGATCACATTTTTTAAGGCAAAAAAACTAGCAGAAGCTACCAAGTCCAAACTAAACCAAAAAAATTTGAAACCATTCTCGCTCTTTAATGAATACTTTAAAAAATTCACAATATATTTGCGAAATGAAAATCCATCTTCAATTTTGTTTATTACCTTTGGTAACATTCTGTCCCTGCAATACCACATTTGTTTAAGAAAAATAGAAACTATACATCCTTATTTTTTCGCCTTTTCACTTGCAGCGTACATAAACGAACTGATTTATGGAAATCGTAAATTTGTTTTTGCTGATTTTGGGAGCGATTACTCTTGGAATTGAAATAAGCGGCGGCGAGAGAATTCCTTTAATACCTGTGAGGTTTCCTGAGAGCCCCTTCTTCTATAAAGATATTCTCATTCTGGCTAGATATTGTATATTCCGATTAGCGCAAGAAATTTTGAGCATTCCGTAAGCTCACTATCATAATCCCAGAGAAATTCTTAACGTTAAGAAGGATATTTTTTCTTCTGTGCACAATTTAGCGCAGCACTAAAAATTTTGAAAAATTGCTCTCAAGGTATGTGCTCCTGCCATAAGGTGACATTACAAAAATAACCTTTCTGAATTTGAAGCCAATTGATCGTAAATCTTAATAGAGTTAGGATAAAGTGTGTATCGGGTAAGAGTGTTTTTTGGGACAAGAAATCATGACACATAGTTCAATTTTCAGGGCACTGTGAGATATAACAAACTCCTTTCGAACAATTTTGAAAAAATGCAATTTTGAACAAAACTGTTGCAACTTTTTCAATTATAAGTTGCATACTTTATTACTTTTTCTTGTTTAGATTTTATACACACAAACAAAGATATGCAATACAAGAAAACTAATTAAAGCTAGTTAATTAGATGACGACCTATACTTTTGAAAATTATTAGATTTAGTTTCATCTTATATATCCTGTTTGTCCTGTATTTTCAATATCATGCACTTATATAGAATGAAACTAAATCTAATTTTTAAAGCTACCCTTGAATTCTTATGATATGATTATATCTAACAAGTCGGACAGCCCGTTGACAACGGGGAAGGCAAATCAGCATGAATTCATTTCGAACGTATTCGAGTATCACGAAATGCCACAACTGTTTACTAAATTCAGCGTATCTGAGCACATGAATTTAAATGAATTTTTCTATTTTTAAATGAATCCCATTTCAACTTGTTTCGCTTTTAATTCCAAGTCTCACGTCATTTCATTAATGAAACAAATCGACTCATTGCAAGTTGTATAAAAAAATAACAGTCATTCATAGTCCGTTTCAAAAAAAAAATGGAAAATTTTTAGTAAGAAGTTATTTGACAATGACTTTTTTCTTTCGGTTTCCGTGTGAACAAGGTAGTGATGAACAAAGTTAATTTTTTTCAAGGTAAATAGAATAATATTTGTAGAAAGTACGGCAAATAAAGTCAATTTGCTAAGCAACGATTAAAATTATCGAGTGCAGAAATTCAGTACGTATTTATTCAGAATTCACATAGAGTGATAATGTAGAAATGTTATAATTTGCACAATTTCCTAATTTTGACTGAAATTTTGAGCTAAATTTTTCAAAAATAAATTGCTAACGACACTTGCAATGTGCCAAGATTTTAAAAAGCGAAACTTTAATGCATTCCTTCCCTCACGACCACGACTAATTTAATCCAAACTGGACTTTTGACGACAATTTTTCTGATCTGAAACTTCACAAACTGGAAATAATTCATTTTCTTCACTGTTGAAGCCTTGTGACATATTTTGAAGTGTTTTTGTGCCCTCAGTTGTGGAAAACTTGGTCAATATCAGTGCCATTGGAAAAAAATCACAGAAAATGTGAAAAATGATTAGCTCTTTTGTAGTTTTAATTTTTTTACAGCGTCAAATCAAAATATGGACATTTTTTTACACAAAATAAGCGAAAAATTCTTCAAAATTCAAATTTTGATCAAAAAATTAGAGTTTTTTTTACGATATACTCCAGTTTTCCATGTTAAATCCCTATGCTAAATGAAAATTTTATTGCAGTTTCTGCGACAAAAAGTTTGTTTACTAGTTTTTGCAAATTGCTAGGCGATCTGCCACCCCCTGATTTTTTTCAGAAAATCGCATTTAAAATCACGCAATTTATTTCTTTTTTTGAAACTCCTGTTCAGTTATTGCCATAACAATGACCCCATTTTTCTCCCATAATTGTAACAAATGACCATTTAACCAAAATAGCAAACTCACTGCTGCAAAGGTGTCATTCAATTTGAAACAGACAGTAATAATGATCCCTTAACCCTTTCGGTTGGGAGAAACTTTCAAAAAATTGTTGCGCGCATGACCACAAATTATTTAAACACTATAGCTAAGCTGGGAGGACATTCTGAATGTTACCCTCTTCGAGCAGCAATGTTATCCACCCTATCTTCAATTTAGCATCGGCGAGATAGGTGGACGGATCAAAGGTCAAATCAAGTGCTATTTAAGTGCTAAGTATTTTTTATCAATTATTCGACTATTTTTACTAACAATTTTTTCATGGTTCCAAAAAAATTTCAAACTTTAATTTTGAAAAGTCTGAGAGGTTGGCTGGAGCGTGAAATCCAAATTTTGGATGACCTTAGTCAAGCTTCATTGAAATAACACAGCACATGTTATTTAGATACGGGATCTCATCAGACCATGCCATCTGAAACAATTTTTTCGTCATAGCTTTCGTCGAGCCCATACCGGCTTTGCCAGAGTGTTTTACAAGGACTCTCAGGAGTTCATCCCAACTCAAAGGGTTAACTGGCCTCCAGTAATCAAACCACAACATCAGCACTTATAAGTCGAAAATAAGTGAAATCATTCAAAGCATTTAAATTCATGTTGTCATAAACATAATAGCAAATAACAATTTCATTTCAAAAGTTTAATAAAACTGTATGCTCATTTCACTTCATATTGCTGGCCCTACTCCTTACCAAGAGAGAATTCAAAATCAATGAATATTTTAGTTCGTTAAAGTTGTAGCAACAGAGCGCTAGTTGAAACAAGCAGCACGCAAGCATAAAATTAAAATGCTGATGGATATTGGCATAACAGTACGACATCTCATTAAATGATTGTGATTTAACTATTAATAAAATTCGAGCACTGTCAGACTGAAGCATTGCGAACAAAAAATTGTATTTGGCTCATCAATTTTTCATTGTAACTTCACATTTCAAAAGAGATATAACCTCTTCAATAGTCAATTTGCTAGTTAAGTTGAATGTTCAATTTTTGATGATAAAGGAAAATTGATCTGATTCATACTGTTATGACAATAAGTTTAACATAGTTCAAATTGCTCGATTCTAACTATGTTTTTTTTGAATAAAAATTCGCGTTTATCATTAATATGCTTCCACAGACCTTAATAAAAAACCACGGCTGCCAAATAACTTTGGAAATAAAACTTTGCTGTTGAAAATTAAACAAGAGGACACACGAATCCGCTAGACACCAGGATCCATTTAATCAACCTGATAAAATAATTGATAAGTAGCTCTAATAAGATGATTATTGAGTGAAACAGCAATAACAAATTCTCTTTTCATTTTTTAAACAATTAAAATGAACTAGAATGAAAAAAGGCGCTTCAGAAAGAAAAAACTCAGAGTGGACACATCATGTAGATCTAGCTGAATTGTCTATAACTTACCGATCACAGTTGCAAGCTTAATTTCGGAACAATATATAGAATTATCCGAAAAAACGGAGATAATTTGATAAGTAATTTCATATAAGATCAAACTTATTAAACAATGCAAAACTTTGGCAAGTTTTATCAACTATTTGAACTATTTGCACCCTTTTATTCCCTAATATTCTTGCTCTATCACTGTGAGGTAAACTCCAATCCCTCAAGTTATTCTAAAGTACATCACCTGCTTGCAAAGTTTGATTTTTGTCACCAAAACATAATATTTCACAGCGGAACCTGCAAATTCTTTTCACAAGGTTATTTGATCCACATTCCAATCACTGTCATCTGTTTGAATAACAATCAAGAAAATATCACCATTAACCTAGAAAAAGCAATCAATCAACACGACTTGACTAGAAAATTTGTTCTGAAATGTGAAATAAATATTTTCTCGTATGAAATAGAACCAAATTTGAATACAAATTCTTTTTCTTTATTGAAAAGCGTACTTTTCCTCAAAGCCAGGCCTTACTATTTAAAAACTTCCCTCGATTCTAAAACTGCATTTGCTCCTAAAGTGGAAAACGTTTTTAACTTGCTGATAACACCAGAAACAGTGAAAATTTCCCAACCTATCAAAATAATTGAGTCAATTTTAATAAAAAGTAAATTAAAAAATCTCTTCTGGATATTTGCTTTTGTTACACTTGATTCTACTGAAATAAAAGCTCAACTGTTTTTCCACTGTTTTTTCTGCAAATATCCAAGCACAATAATTGAGCCTTGTCTGACCCTACTAAAGCTGCAAAATCTGGTACACCTACAAAGCGCGGGATTCACATGGCGCTTACAAGGACTGAAATACTATCCTACAGGAGCAGGACTGACACCAAAAGTATTCATGGACCGAGCAGCCAAATTGAGAAGCCAAATTGATCAAAATGACATTGGATTGCCATCATTGGTCTTTGTGATGATTCAAGCAACCGCTAATGCAGGACTTAATCAAAGTGCATGGAAAAAAGAAACGAATTCGGTGGCGGATTTTCACTTTTTTGGCCTGAATTTAATGATTGATTTTTGGTATGGACCCGTGTACGCTTACGGTTGGTTTCCAGATAATCTGTTCTCATTTGTTACTTGCGGAACCTCAGAGTCCTCAACGGATTCTCTAAATTTGTGGATATCTTTCATTACCCCTCTAAAAATTGAAGTTTGGGCAGCACTTGCTGGCCTGATTGCGCTTTTCACACTGACTGTTGCCTTCTGGGTTTATTTAAAAAGATCGTCCATTTCTGTTAAATTAGTGTTTCTACGATTACTTGAGTTTTGTTTAACAGCTTTACTTCGGATTTCCGTGTTGGACCGGACGCAAATTATATGCCAAACTTTTCGGTTCAATGGAGCCGCTGTGCTTTGGTTATTCATCAGCTTTCTGGTTTCAAGTTTATATGAAGCAGACATGACCCAAGCTTTGATTGTCGAGCCAGAATTCGACCATCCCTTTGATTTTGCCTCAGTTTTACAGCTGCATTATACTATTATGTTATTGGAAAAACACCCCGATTTTTACAACAAAACAACAGATCAGTTTGACGAGCAAAAAAATGATTTGGATAATTTTACGGAACTTTGGTTTCGATCAATATCACATTCATTTTTTCTCAGGTATGACATAATCACAAAGCAAATAGAATTAAAGATAAAATTAAAACAGATTGAGAATATTTATGGTGTTGTTAATTTGAAGAAGTTATCACGAAGCATTTTTTAATCAATCGAAATCAGATCTTATTATGGACATCCTTGAAAACTGCACTATCGTAGATGCCGATACTGAAATTATTACAACGCAATTGTCCACATGCCCAGATTGGTTAAATATTGTTGAGAATACGTCATACATGCAAATATTTTCTCGTTTCAAACCAGTATTTAACTATGTGGATACATACAACTCACTGTCACAATGCAAAGGTCAAATCCTCATCCATCAGAGACAGGAAATGAAACGGGATATCAAAAGCATGTTGCCCACTTTGGAATTCAAATCTCGACGACGCTATAAATACTATGATGTTGAAGATAACCTCATTCCAAATGGTCACATTATAGTCGCGCATACACATGCTGGACGGCGAGTGATTGACAGTTTCACGCGTTTCGTTGAGAGTGGATTGCTCAATGAGTGGGAAAAGGTGAAAAAATGGGTCAGTTTGGGTTTAAAATCTTTTAATCCAAAAGTAGACGGCGAGCCGATAGAAGTAGTTAGGAAAAAAGAAGTGATGATGATAATAGTATGCATGAGTTGCTTTTTAACAATTGGACTTGCTGGTTTGCTTGGAGAAATTGCTGTTGACTCAGTGAATCGTGCTGTAATCTCAGTTTGTTTTCACAAAATTTGTAGATGGTTTAGGATTTGCAATCTTTATAAACGCTGGATCAAAAAGTAGCTGAATAAAAATTTTTTTGAACGACTAGACGAGAGTATTTTCTTCACATGAGCAATCCTCGGGTTTGTCTCGTAGACGTCAATTTGTCAAGGAAAGAATACAAGCAAATTAGGGGTTGGATTTTTGAAAAAGAAACTCCTGACGTCTTGAAATGTGCAAAGAAATCATGCATTCAAAACTTGTTTGTACGAGCGATATCGATATTAGAGAACCTTTTTTTAATGATGAAAAGCAAATATCAGTTTGCAGCTGTAGTGATTAAGGTAAAGAAATATAATAGGAGCAAACAATTACGCACAATACAACTAGGGAAAAAAATACTGAGATACAGATTAAAAACTATGCAAATGCTGTGTGAGAGATGTAGAGTTGGGTGTGATTCTAGTAGGCTCATTTTTTACTTGTTTCATGTTGTATCTTCTCCACAGATTTTTGCATCACAAGGAAGCTACATGATTTGCTAGGACGTTGTTATTTACGTCACCCATAATATACATAGCGCTGAAGAGTGATTTTGGTTATGTGAAAAAATAAAGAATTAAAAGATTTAAGGAAATATTTTTTGATATATGTGGTGGATTAAATATCAATTATTTTACAAAGTATGGATTGAAAATATGGAAATTTCAGTTTAAAACAATGGACTCCCATGCGGAAAACTTACTCTGAACTCTGGTCTCTAGACATAAATATAAACACCCTAAACGTCTGAGCTGGACTCTGGAAATCGTGTCAGTTTAAAGTAGTTTAGTTTAACCCTTTGCCATGGTCAGTTTTGAAGCAAAAACAAGTCAATTTCTCTGCGCAAAATTTCTCAAAGCGAGTTCAATTCTGGGGATCGCAAAGCTTTAAATCATCTCTCAGTTGGTGTGTTAAATGCCCTATCCAAGTTTTAACATGGGCGATATAGGAATTCAGAACTGTGTACACCCAATCTGCCATTTGACCTCTCAGAGTTTTTTATTGTTCATTTTATATTTTTATGAACAAAAAACATACAAGACAAAAAAATTTCAAAATTTTATTTTGAAAAATTCTAGAAAGTTAACTGGCAGAAAAACCGACGAAAAAATTTGACATCGGTTGTGCCTCATTGAAATAACATTGTCAATGTTATTTAAAGGTGGCATCATATGATGCCAAACCAAGGGAGAGCCTTTGCAACCCATGGCATCATATGATGCCAAGCCAAGGCTGAGCGTTTTAAAAGCATGGCATCATAGGATGCTAAACCAAGGCGGAGCCTTTTTACTTCATGGCATCATATGATGCCAAACCGTGGCAAAGGGTTAAAGTAAAGATAGTGTAATAATATTTTCACAGATTACCTTTAACAGCTAACAACTAAAAATATATAGAATTCAAATTTCAAAGCAATTTCGTTTAATTACACTTCGTTTAGACGCTAAAAAAAAATTTGTTAGAAGTTTCTTACCCAAAATCGATTTTTCTAACCTTCAGCTACAGGAAAATAAATTGTGACATTTACTTCTAAGAGTAGAGTTAAATTGAAGTTGAAGCATTATTATCAATACTGAAATAAAGTTTATTTCTTGTTTTCCTATTTGCTTATTTTTAGCTGCATACTTGTGTTCATGTACTATTGAAAGTCTGCAGGTTATTACTCTAGGTTAGTTATTCAAATTATTTGGACAAGTTATCTCGTTGTCCAGTACAATTTATCATTAGACGGCTTTGATCGCTTGGCAAGGGAACTTGACTGCTAAAGCTTCAATAATTAAAGCATAAGCTTGTGTGTGAGTGTCAATTTGCCCCATTGTGTGTTTTGCGTGCCTTCAAATAAATATAACTACGTAAAATTGCCAAGCGCGTACTGTGTGTTTATTTCAGCATTATTTGCCAGTGCTATTTTCCTGCATCACAAAAAGCCGCGTCTCATTAGGTGCTGGGGTAAGGATTGTGAGACCCTGGACCAGAAAAACTTATGGTATGGTTATTTTTCACCATTATTGGTTATAAGTTATAATTGGTGGTAGGTCGGCAAAGTCTTCGTACTTTCATTAGCCAAGAGAGTTGATACCCAATTTGAAATAGAATTTTCATATAAAGTAAAATTATGGCTGT
>Ga0210040_10006657_pt1 | contig 14303 bp, 16 predicted proteins | sample CryGeyCG12114_NA_FD_185462 | JGI IMG/M metagenome (GOLD analysis project Ga0210040, IMG submission 185462) | Groundwater microbial communities from aquifer - Crystal Geyser CG19_WC_8/21/14_NA (SPAdes) (version 2) | ecosystem: Environmental > Aquatic > Deep subsurface > Groundwater | place: USA... | reverse complement strand
CGCCGACGCCAACGCGCCCTCGGCAAGCTCACACCGGTCGAGTACGAACTCGCCTTCACCAACCAGGCCGCAGCCGTCGCGGCATGATCACCACTCACCCGGTGTCAACCGACCCTGCAGCAGTCCCTAACGCCGGCTCTCGAGGACGGGCCCGGTCCGCTGAGCATCACTTATTTGCGTGGCCGCAGCCGCCGCAGGAGCAGCACCCCGACAAGCAGGACGGGCACGACGACCCACCCGGACCCCAGAGGCGCGTCGTACCCCAGCAACGTCATACAGGAGGACAAGCAACGCCCGTCAACGCCTGCCGTCTCGTCGAAGTCCTCGCAGTAGCCGACGCACTGCACAGGAGCAAGGAGCACGAACGAGACGGCGAGGGCGACGAGCGACCAGAGGGCCAGCACTCGCTTGCTACGCGCCACGAGCATGAGACGCAGCGTGCCAGCGGTCCGTTCCGCAGTGGCTGGCGCCGGCTGCCGTCGCTCGACCGGCACCTGCACTTCGCCACCGCGGAAACCGGGGGCGGCATTTAGCCTTCGGCGCGGACCTCAAGGACGGCCATGTCGGCGCAGCCAGGACCCATGACATGCGAGTCCACCTCGAACCCCAGTCGCCACGCTTCGGCGCGAATGTTGACGAGGGGCAGAGCCGCCTCGGATGCTGTCGCAACAGGGAGCAGCACGGAGACATTGTGGCAGCCCTGGGCATCTTGTGCTACAAGCACGCGTACTTCGCCGAGGCCACGGCGTTCGGACTGCCTGTTTGGCCGCCCTCCAAGCGCACCTCGAGAGCCTCCAGGGGCAGCGACCCCGACCAGTGAGGTCGGCCTCCACCAGGAGCGCACGCTTCGGCGAGGACGCCGTGAGCACGACTGGGCGTAGGGCTAACGCGGTCGCAGCCGCCTCAGTCAACGTCAACGTGGCGATTTGACCCACGGCACCCTCACTAATGTGACAGAAGACGTCGAGGTCCTGCCATGCACCCTGCATCGCCTGAGTATGCGTCCAGCGGCAGGAGGGTAACGCCGACTGACGCCGTGACGCTGACCTGCCGGACGGCATCACGTGTGCGTCCTACTCGCACGAAGCACTCGACGCGCCCAACGCTGTTCTGCTCGATGCTCAAGCCAGTCGGTGACGCCGCCGTCTCCGAACAGGAGGAGACCCGGTAGAGCGGTAACGCGCCGCCACCACCGGTCCTCGCGCCAGAAATCCCCGTCCACGATGAGTACTTCCGCCCAAGCCCGAGCGGCCAGGGCGACGCGCTCGTCTGGGTGTTCACGACCATCTCGGGCGAGACGACCGACTGGGCGTCGCTCATCGTCAGACAGCTGCGAACACGCAGTCCACGCGGGGAAGCGCTCGGCGTCCTTCACGCTGTCACCTTCGCGCTAGCGAGCTCGACACCGAAAGACGGTAACGCGGCTCTCTGCCTAGCCGGCGTCTGCGACGGTGACGCCGGCTAGTTGTCCCTCGAGCCGTGGCGCCCAACCCTGGCCCAGGCAAGCCGGACATGCTCTACCAGGACGTTCACCGCCATAACCCCGATAGTCACGCCGATCACCCGCCACGTCCACTCGTGCCACCCGTCCGAGCCATTGGCCTGACGCATAGAAGTGAGTGAGACAGCGAAGAGTGTCAGGACACCTGCCGCCACCTTGAGGCGGTGTCTCATGGGGTGGCCCACTCGCTTCATCGGACGACGGTATCGCCGGCTCTGCCCGCCGGCGTCCTCGACGGTAACGGCCGTCGTCGCCACGCTGAACCCGCGGAGCGGCACTCACCGTTCCCGACGTGGCCGGACCTACGGCATCCATCCGGCCATGCCCCGTCCAGGATCCGGGTCGTCCCCGCCACCGAAGGCCTTAAGCAGCTCCTCGTTGCTGAGGCCTAGCCATGCCCCGAAGGCGGCGGGCACCGAGAAGGCCAACATCAGCAAGAACCAGCCTGACGTGAGCACGGCGAGAACCACCGCCAAGGCCGACACCAACGACAACAGGGCGGTCATCCGCCCCCTGCGCCCTCGGTGCCGGCCAATCACGGCAGGAGGGTAACTCGCCGTTAACGCTAGGCCACCCATGCCGGGGCTTGTCTACGTGCGCCCGTCGTTCGGACGCTACGCGCCTTGCCGAAGGAGCCGTCGTCGTCGTCGTCTTCTCGGTGCTGGCCGCCGCAGCGTCGCGCGTTCCTCATCGGGTGCTTGGAGTCGGCATCGTCGGATCGAGCGTTGCCACGCTGCGCACGAGGCGGAACGCCGACGGGCAGCCGCCGGGCTCAGGGCCCGACCGGCGGCGCGAGCGTTAGCCTCTCCTATGGACAGGTGTCTCGCGGCCATGCTTGTCGGAGGGGCGATGACTCTGACCGGCGTCGCATTGACCGCGTACACGCTGTTCGTCACGCCCAGCGAAGGGGTCAACATAGGCGGCGGCGTTCTCGCCATGTTCGGGTTGGCGCTCCTCACCGTCGGCGGCGCGCTGCGTGGCGAGTAACCGTCTGGGTGGTGAACGGCACCGAACCGGTCGTGCAGCAACCCCGGCTCAGCAGTCCTCATGGACGACGAGCAAGTGCTCGCGTTCTTCGTTCTTGAAGTCCGCCCCGTAGAACTTCGACTGCGGGCAGGCGTCCATGACCCGACGCGCCGCCGCCCAGAACTGCTCGCGTTCGGAAGGCGAAACTTCCCGTGTCTCACCCATGTACTCGTGCAGGACCCGCAGACCCGGGTTGAGCAGTAGTCGTTGCAGCGCCTTCCCTTCGAAGCTGTCGCCTCGCCGCCGCCATCTGATGCCATCGGCGTCGGTGAACTCGGTGAGGCGAGCGAGCTCGACAAGCGGCGTACCTGGGCCTGCATGTGGGTCTGCCGGCAAGCTGCGCACCACGTCCGCAAACGTGGGCTCGTCACCCGGGCTGCGCCGCATGGTCCGAGGCTAACGATGCTCCTCAGGTCGTCAACGGGGTGTGTTGGCGTGGGAGGAGCTTGAAGATCTCTCGTGCGACGTGGCGCTTGAGGCAGCGCATGATGAAGGCTGTTTGTTTGCCTTCTTTGGTGCGTCGTTCGACGTAGGCCTTGGTGTCGGGGTGGGTCGCCATGCGGCTCAGGACGATGGTCCACAGGGCGCTGTTGGCTTGTCGCTCAGACCCAGCCACCCAACCGCCAGGTTCCGGACGAAGGCGAAGGGCACCAACACCCAACTCGGAGAACGGCCCCCGATACGCAGGTGCGTCTCGTACACCGCCGCTGCTGGCACGTCCACGACCGGAGGCTAACGGCTACCTGCGTTGCGGCACCAACACGTCAGTGATAGCCGTCGTGTTCGTCGCTGACCGCAGCAGCGCCGTCACCGAGGACACGCGTCACTGCCGACACGCGACGACCGACATCACCGCGATCGTCGGGACGACCAGCGTCGCGTCGTCGGCTCCATCGGCCGCCTTCTACGACCGCTCAGCGTTCGTAGAAGTAGCCGAGGAAGATGGTTCCCATCACAGGACAGCCTTCGACGCCGGCTTCAGCGGGGTCAGCGTTCCCGCCGCCGACGTCGATCTGCTCACCGACCTTAGCGACGACGGTATCGCCGTCGAGGACGGCGGCGGGGGAGGCGTCGACGTCGACCCGGTAGGAGTCGCCTTGAAGCAGCAGTGGCATCTCGCCGGGGGCGTCTGGTGTTTCGATCCACAGGCAGCCGGTGACGGGGTCGGCACGGAGGACGCCTACAGCTCGCGCCTCCATGCCGCCGTTAGCGGGAACGGGTCGCACAGCGGCACGGTCAACCGACGGCTCATCAGCGCCGACGTCGAGGCCGCCACACCCCGCCAGCACCAGCGGTACGAGCAGCAACACCAGGCAGGCCCGCAGCTTCATGGCGATCAGACGCCCGAACAGCCGGGAAAGTTCCGATGGATCTCTAGGCAGCCGTTGTACTCGCAGCTCCCAGCAGTGCACCGTGACAACGCTGCCTGGATGTCGTCTGGCCCGTCGCCCTGAAGGCCGTCAACGACGCGGCGTTCATGGATACGCACCGTGGCCGCGACCACCACCGTGGTCATCAGCACGATCGACGCGACCGCTACGTCGTCAGCACCGCGTCCGTGACGGCGTCCAGAACGGCACCTACTCATTGCCGTTGAGCGCCGTGCTGCAGCCCGGACACGCCCTCACGTCTACCGGCACGGGTTCCTTGCACTTCGGGCAGTGTAAGGCCGCTGGTCCGGTCGGCGGAACCGTCGGTGGGGTCCTCGTCGGCCAGCCGTCCTCCAACATTCCGTACACCCGCCGAAGCCACCGCATGTACTGGTGCTCATCTCGTCGGCCTTTCGCGGCGAACGGCACTTAGCCTCTGCCGCTCCGCGCTCGAACAGCCCTCACCCCGTTCAACGAGAACCGCAGCACGAGTGCGGAGATGACGAGCCAGACACTGGCCAGCGCGAGGACGACCAGCCGTCGTCCCAGCGAGACGGGCGGCTTTAGGAAAAAAGCGGTTCCCACTATTCCAGAGAGCGTGGCGGCTAGGGACAATACCGAACCGATGATGCTCAGGCGATAGTCGTCCTCGCTCCGGTCGTACTTCATGCTGCTCGACGTGCCCGTCCTGGCCCGGCGACAACCGCCGGCCCCAGCCAGCGACCCAGCCGGTCGGGGTCGTGGTCGTACCGCAGCGGCCAGCTCACTTCATCCCCGACGGCGAAGCCGGCACCGCAGCATTCGTGCTGCCAGTGCTCGACATAGACGGTGTCCACCGCAGGGGCCTTACCCGACATTCGTCAGAGGCGTCGTGCCGAGGTCTGATGCACGGAAGGCCGCCACGAACGCCTCGTTGTACTCCTCGTCGTCGGACTCGAAGCGGCGTCCAGCCAGCAGTGCGGCGTCATCCTCCCGGTCCGACCGCGCATCGCCCAGATGAGAGGCGCCAGCAGCGCCGAGCAGCTGTCGCTGGGCCTCCTCGCCTCAGGTTGCCGCTGGCCGACTACCGCCGCTCGTACGCCGTCCGCGGCCGGCGAGGCGATCTTCGCCGGCAGGTTCATCGACTCGGTCCGCCGGCACCTGGCGCATCCGTTGTTGCACGTCCTCGGTGCCGGTTGCACGGCCTGACGGGGACTGGGTGGCCAGCGCAGCCGCGCCGGACCAGGCGTCCGTGCCGTGCCACGCACCGGACCGCCTTGCGGCGGCTCATCGGACGACGGCGGCCCAGCACCTCGCCACCGGCAGAGACATACCCGTGGAATGGCGTACAAGGGGGGTCTTGCACTTGTCCTCGGAGCCGACGTGCCCGCCGTTTCCGGTGCCAGCGCGGTTGCCAACGAGCGCAGTACGCCACCGTCCGCGGCCGGCCCAGATCGTACGGACACCCCCGCTGACCTGCGCTGACGCACTTCCACGTACCTCTACGTACTACAAGCGGTCAACCTTGTAATGAGCAGGTCGTCCGTTCGATCTGGACCGGGGGCTCAGGACCAGGCTGACGCAGCTCGTCGCTACCGTCGCACCCATGCTCACCGTGCGCACCGCCACCGACGAGGACTGGCCCCGCATCTTCCCGTTCTACGCGGCCGTCGTCGCGGAGGGCGCCACCTACGCGTTCCCCCTCGGCCAGACGCTGGAGCAGGCACGCCCGTGGTGGATGGAGTCGGCTCCCGGCCGGACCGTGGTCGCCGTCGACGGCGACCGCGTGGTCGGCTCGGCGAAGATGGGGCCGAACCGGCCGGGCCGCGGCGCGCACGTGGCCACGGCCTCCTTCATGGTCGACCCGGCGGCGCGAGGGCGTGGGGTCGGCCGGCTGCTGGGCGAGCACGTCGTGGGCTGGGCCCGCGATGCCGGCTACCGGGCGGTGCAGTTCAACGCCGTGGTCGAGACGAACACGGCGGCGGTGGCCCTGTGGCGGTCGTTGGGCTTCCGCGTCGTCGGCACCGTGCCGGAGGCCTTCGACCACGCCGAGCACGGACCGGTGGGGCTGCACGTGATGCACCTGCCGCTGTCGACGGGCGACGAGGAGCCGGCGCGCCGGTAGCGCGCGCGGTCGTCGTGCGGTGCCGGCCGTCCTCGTGTCCGGGCTCAGGTACGTTCCGGCGGCATGGGGGCGGCCACGAAGTCGGCGTTCCTGGCACGCCGGCGCCTGCGGCGCGGGCAGGACCCGTTGCACCCGACCGGGTGCTCGTCCCGGACGCTGCGCCCGTCGACCTCTCGCCCGTGACACCACCGGTCCCTCCCGCGGCGGCGGCCACCGCTGCGCCCGTCGCCGGAGCTGAGCGGTGGCGACGCCGGCGAGCCGTGTGGCGGCCGGTGGCCTCGGACGGCCGCGTCGTCGACTTCCTGCTGCACGAGGTCGACGAAGGCGCGGAGCGCCTGCTCGCCCTGCCGAGCGGGGTGGCCGCCGGGCAGCGGATGACCGTGCTGTTCCCCGACTCGGTCCTCGACGGCCGGCTGCCGGCCTTCCGCGCCGTCGTCGAGACGGGGCGCCCGTTCCGCCTCACCCGGCCCTCGACCCCGACCCGCCCGGAGCTGTCGCTGGCCGTCTCGCGCACGCCGGACGGCGACGTCGTGGTCGAGCTCGAGCCGGAGGGTGAGCGTCCGGCATCGCCCGCGGAGGTCCGCGACGCGCGCCGCTGGCAGCGGCTGTTCGACGACACCCCCCTCGGGGTCTGCGTCGTCACGCTCGACGGCTACGTCGTCGAGGTCAACCGGGTGCTGCTCGCGATGCTCGACCGGCCCGCGGAGCAGGTGGTCGGTGCGCTGTTCCACAGCTTCGCGGCCCCCGACGACGTGACCCGCATGGACCGCGAGCGGCTGCTGCGCACCGGGCACGCGACGATGCAGAAGCGGTACCGCCGCGGTGACGGCCGCGAGCTGTGGCTGCGCGTCGCCGCCAGCCTGGTCGTGGAGGACGGCGAGCACCGCGTCCTGTCGATCTGCGAGGACGTCACCGAGGCGCGGCGCGCGCGAGCGCAGCTCGCCCACCGGGCCGAGCACGACCCCCTCACCGGGCTGCCCAACCGCGAGCGGCTGCGCCGGCGCCTGCGGTCGCTGCTCGAGGACGTCCGCGCCGGGGACAGCGACGGCGTGGGACTGCTGTTCCTCGACCTCGACCGCTTCAAGGTCATCAACGACTCGCTGGGGCACGCCGCGGGTGACCGCCTGCTGCGCGAGGTCGCGGTGCGGCTGCAGCGCGCCACCCCACCCGACGACCTGCTCTCCCGCCTGGGCGGCGACGAGTTCGCGCTCGTGACGCGCGACTCCCGGCACGCCGCCGCCCTCGCGCAGCGGCTCGTCGCCGTGCTCGAGGCGCCGTTCACCCTCGACGGGCGGGAGGTGACGGTCGGCGCGAGCATCGGGGTCTCGGTGCGCGAGGGCCCGGACCGCGCCGGCCGCGACGTCGCCGACGAGCACGCGGTGCTGCGCGAGGCCGACACGGCGATGTACGCCGCCAAGCGGACCGGTGAGGGTCCGGTCGTCGTCTTCGAGGACACGCTGCGCCGCCGGGCCGTGGCCCGGCTCGAGGACGAGCAGGGCCTGCGGCGGGCGCTGCAGCGCGACGAGCTGCGTGTGCACTACCAGCCGATCGTGCGCTCGCACGACCTGCACCTGTCGGGCTTCGAGGCGCTGGTGCGCTGGCAGCACCCCGAGCGCGGCCTGCTCGCTCCGGGCGCCTTCCTGTCGACCGCGGAGGAGACCGGCCTGGTCGTCCCCCTCGGCCAGCACGTGCTGCGAGAGGCGTGCAGGGCGCTGGCGGCGTGGCACCGGACCGGAGCGCACGGGCGCATGTCGGTGAACGTCTCCGCGCAGCACCTCGCGACGGGCACCCTCGGCACCGACGTCGAGCAGGCCCTGTCCGCCAGCGGCCTGCAGCCGCAGGACCTCGTCCTGGAGATCACCGAGCAGGCCCTGGTGGTCAGCCACGAGAAGGCGGCCGCGGTCCTCGCCGAGCTTCGCGAGCGCGGCTGCCACGTCGCCCTGGACGACTTCGGCACCGGCTACAGCTCACTGGCCTACCTGCGGCGCCTGCCCGTGGACGTGCTCAAGATCGACCGGACCTTCGTCACGGGCGCCGCCACGGCCAGCGACGACGGCCGGCTGCTGTCGGCGATGACGGCCCTGGGTGCGAGCCTCGGACTGCGCACCGTCGTCGAGGGCATCGAGACCGATGCCGAGCTGCAGGCGGCCCGGGCCGCCGGCGCCACCCACGTCCAGGGCTACCTGCTCGGCCGTCCGCTGCCCGAGCCGGCGCAGCCGCCGGCCTGAGCGTCAGGTGGCCCGGCGCCGGCGCGCGACCTCGGCGAGCGTCACCGCGGCGGCGATGCCGGCGTTGAGCGACTCGGTGCCGCCGGCCATCGGGATCGACACCGTCAGGTCGCAGGTCTGCTCGACGAGCCGGCCGAGCCCGTCCCCCTCGGACCCGACCACGACGACGAGCGGGTCGGTCGCCAGCTCGAGGTCGTCCAGCGACACCGCCGCCTGCGACGCGAGTCCGACGACGAACAGGCCGGCGTCGCGGTAGTCGCCGAGCGTGCGCGCCAGGTTCGTGCAGCGGGCGACCGGCAGCCGGGCCGCCGCGCCGGCCGACGTCCGCCACGCCGCGGCCGTCATCCCCGCCGACCGCCGTTCCGGGACCAGCACGCCCTGGGCGCCGAAGGCGGCCGCCGAGCGCACGACCGCGCCGAGGTTGCGCGGGTCGGTGACGCCGTCGAGCGCGACCAGCAGCGGCGCCGCGGCGCCGAGCGCCCGCTCGCGCAGCTCGTCCGGGTGCAGGTAGGCGTAGGGCGGCACCTGCAGCGCGAGTCCCTGGTGGAGCGCGCGACCGGTCATCCGGTCGAGCTCGGCCCGGCTGACCTCGAGGATCGACAGGTGGGCCCTGCCGGCCAGCGCCACCGCCTCGGTCACCCGCTCGTCGGCGTCGACGCCCAGCGCGACGTAGAGCGCCGTCGCCGGCACGTCCGCCCGCAACGCCTCGACGACCGGGTTGCGGCCGACGACCGTCTCGGGCGCATCGCCGCCGCCTGCCCGTCGCGGACCCCGCGGACCGGCCGCCCGGTCGACCGGCCGGGTCGCGCCGGCCGGGTTGGCGCCGCCGCGCTCCGCCCGCCGCGCCGAGGCCGCGGCCCTGCGGGCCGCCGGGTGCTTGGTGCGCTCCTCCGCCTTGGGCGTGGGGCCGCGGCCCTCGAGCCGGCGCTTGTTGTTGCCGCCACTGCCGACCGAGGCCCCCTTGCGGTGGGACCCGGGCTTGGCCCCGCGGCCGCCCTGGCCGCCCTTGCCGACGCCGCCGGCCCCGCCCCGCTGCTTGCCGGTCATCCCGAGCCCCTCGTCGATGCGGCCTTCGCCGCGGGAGTGTTCATCGAGCCAGCCTCCACCGGACGCCGGGGACACCGTCCACGACGGTGTCCTCGAGCACGACGCCCGACGCGCCGAGCCGCTCGCGCAGCGCATCGGCCCGGGCCCAGTCCTTGCGGGCCCGGGCGTCGGCCCGCGCCTCCACCGCGATCGCCACCAGCGCGTCGACGACGGGCGCGAGCTCCCCCGAGCCGCCGGACGGCCACTGGGCGACGGGGTCGAGCGCGAGGACGCCGAGCATCCGGCGGACGACCGCGAGCGTCCCGGCGAGCGCGGGCAGCTCGCCGGCGGCCAGCAGCGCGTTGCCGGCGCGCACGCCCGCGTGCACGACGGCCAGCGCCTGCGGGACGCCCAGGTCGTCGTCGAGCGCGGCGGCGAACTCCTCCCACGACGCCGTGCCGGCCTCCGGCTCGACGCCCTGCGTCGCCTCGGTGGCGTTGCGCACGAACGTCTCGATCCGCCCGTACGCCGCCTCGGCGTCGGCGACCGCCTGCGGCGACCACTCGAGCGGGGAGCGGTAGTGGCCGGCGCCGAGCGCGTAGCGCAGCACCTGCGGCCGGACCGTCCGCAGCACGTCTGCGACCAGGGTGCTGTTGCCCAGGCTCTTGCTCATCTTCTCGCCGCTGCCGCCGGCGACGGTGACCAGGCCGTGGTGGAGCCAGTGCTGCGCGAAGGGGTGGCCGGCGCACGTCGACTGCGCCAGCTCGTTCTCGTGGTGCGGGAAGACGAGGTCGAGACCGCCGGCGTGCAGGTCGAAGGACTCGCCGAGGTGGTCGACCGCCATGGCCGAGCACTCGATGTGCCAGCCGGGCCGGCCCGGGCCCCACGGCGACGGCCACGACGGCTCACCGGGCTTGGCGGCCTTCCACAGCGCGAAGTCGAGCGGGTCGCGCTTCTCGCCGGTGTGCCCGTGGGCGACCGCCTTGCCCGAGGCACGCAGCCGGTCGAGGTCCTGGCCGGACAGCGCGCCGTACCCCTCGACGGTCCGCACGGCGAGGTAGACGTCGCCTCCCGAGACGTACGCGTGGCCGCGGTCGAGGATCCGCTCGACCAGCGCGACGATGCTGGGCAGGCTGCCGGTGACGCGCGGCTCCGCGGTCGGCGGGAGCACCTGGACGCTGTCGTAGGCCGCGGTGAACGCCCGCGTCATGCGGGTCGCGAGCGCCCACCACGGCTCGTCGGCGTGGCTGGCGTCGTGGATTATCTTGTCGTCGACGTCGGTGACGTTGCGGACGAGCACGACCCGTTGCCCGCTCTCGAGCAGCCAGCGGTGCAGGACGTCCAGGGCCACGGCGCTGCGCAGGTGGCCGACGTGCGGCTCCGCCTGCACGGTCGGGCCGCAGACGTAGATCCCGACGGTGCCCGGCACCTGCTGCGACAGCGGTCGCACGGCGCGCGCCCGCGTGTCGTGCAGGCGCAGGCTCATGGATCCCGAGGCTACCGGGGCGGGGCCCCCGGCAGCGGACGGACGGCGACGACGAGGGCGGTCGCGATCGCGGCGAGGCCCTCGCCGCGGCCGGTCAGCCCGAGCCCGTCGGTCGTCGTGGCGCTGACGCTGACCGGCGCCGCGAGGACCGCCGAGAGCGCGGCCTCCGCCTCCGCGCGGCGCGGTCCGAGCCGCGGGGCGTTGCCGACGACCTGCACGGCGACGTTGCCGATGGCGAACCCGGCGGCCTCGACGCGGCGCCGGGTCTCGGCCAGCAGGGCCGCGCCCGAAGCGCCTCTCCACCGCGGTGCGCTCGTGCCGTAGTTGCTGCCGAGGTCGCCGAGTCCGCAGGCCGACAGCAGGGCGTCGCAGGCAGCGTGGGCGGCCACGTCGCCGTCGGAGTGCCCGGCCAGGCCGTCGACCCCGGGCCACTGCAGCCCGGCGACCCAGCAGGGACGGCCCGCCTCGAAGGGGTGGACGTCCGTGCCGACGCCCGTGCGCGGGAGGCCGGTCACACCGGGCTGCGCCGGGAGGAGGGCATCGACGCGGGCGTCGGACGGCCGGTCGCCGGTCGCGGGACGGGCGGCCGAGCGGCGCGCGGCCGGCGCGGACGGGTCCCGCCGTCGTCCGGCTCCTCGGCGGGCACGGCGAACACGAGCCGTCCGTTCGCGGTGGTCAGGACGCTGGTGACGCGGACGACCAGGTCGGCGCCCAGGTGGGAGCGACCGCGCTCGACGACGACCATGGAGCCGTCGTCGAGGTAGCCGACGGCCTGGCCGGGCTCCTTGCCGGGCTTGAGCAGCAGCACCGGCACGTCGTCGCCGGCGGCGACCGGCGGCCGCAGCGCCAGGGCGAGCGCGTGCAGGTTCAGCACGGACACCCCTGCGAGGGCGGCGGCCTTGGCCAGGTTGGTGTCCAGCGTCAGCAGCGCGGTGCCGCGGTCGAGGCAGATCCGCACGAGCTTGGCGTCGACCTCGTGCACACCCGGCACCTCGAGGTCGAGGACCTCGAGGTCCACGCCGTGCTCGCGCTGCAGCGCCTCGAGGACCTCCAGCCCGCGACGACCCCTGGCCCGGACGTGGTCGTCGCCGGCGTCGGCCATGCCCTGCAGCTCGGCCAGCACCGGGCTGCACACCAGCACGGTGCCGTGCAGGAAGCCGGCGCGCACGACGTCGAGGATGCGGCCGTCGACCGCGACGGACGTGTCGACGACCCGTGGCAGCGCCGCCGCGGACAGCGAACGGGGCGTGATCCCGGTGCGCTCGCCGAACAGCGCCAGCACGCCCGAGCGCTTGCTCATCGCGATCTGCGAGCCGGAGTAGGCGAGCACCACGACGACGACGCCGAACAGCGGGAAGGCGAGCGCGTCGTCGGGCAGCAGGAACACCGGCCAGGCCACCCCCGCGCCGACGACCACGCCACCCACCAGCCCGAGGGCGCCGGCGACGATCTGCTCCGCCGACACGTCGCGCAGCCGGGTGCGGGCGAGCTCGGTCGTCTGGGCGGTCCGGCGGCCGAGCACGCCGCCCAGGACGTAGCCGAGGCCCGACCCGACGACCAGGCCGAGCGCGGTCCCGTTCAGCGCGCCGAGCACCGGGCGGCCGTCCCCCGTCGACACGCCGACCTGGTAGCCGGCGCCGGCGAAGAACACGACGGTCAGCAGCCGCAGGACCTCGACGACGGCGTACGGCGTGCGCTGCGGTGCCGACCGCACGACGTGCGTCGGGCCCGGTCCGGGCTCCTCGACGAGGAGCTCCGGGTCCGGGCCCGCAGCGGGATCAGTGCGCATGGGACGTCTGTCGGCAGGTCGGCCCGGCAACACGAGCGTCCCGGCCGTCAGGACGCAGGTCAGGAGGCGAGGACCTCGTCGAGGATGGTCTCGGCCTTGTCCTCGTTGGTGCCCTCGGCGAGCGCCAGCTCGCTGACGAGGATCTGCCGGGCCTTGGAGAGCATCCGCTTCTCGCCGGCGGACAGCCCCCGCTCCTTGTCGCGGCGCCACAGGTCGCGGACGACCTCGCCGACCTTGTTGATGTCGCCGGAGGCGAGCTTCTCGAGGTTGGCCTTGTAGCGGCGCGACCAGTTGGTCGGCTCCTCGACGGCAGGCGCGCGCAGGACCTCGAAGACCTTGTCGAGCCCGGCCTGGCCGACGACGTCGCGCACGCCGACGATCTCGGCGTTGTCCGCGGGGACGCGGACGGTCAGGTCGCCCTGGGCGACCTTGAGGACGAGGTAGACCTTGTCCTCGCCCTTGATGGTGCGGGTCTCGATGGCCTCGATGAGCGCGGCCCCGTGGTGCGGGTAGACGACGGTCTCGCCGACTGCGAACGTCATGTGTGAGTAGCCCCTCTCGCCGCCTCCAGGGTAACACCGGTCCGCGGGGGCAGCGTGAGCAACGTCGCAGGTCAGGGGCGGTGCGGCGGTGACCCGGGGCTTGACGGCAAGGCCTCTGGTGTGCTGCCGCGGCGGCGCAGGAGCACGGCGTACAGCGTCAGCCCCGGCCCGAAGGCCATGGCGACGACGTGCCCGCCCGGCGGCACGTCGACCGTCTCGAGCAGCCGCTCGAGCACCAGCAGCACCGTCGCGCTCGAGCAGTTGCCCACGTCGCGCAGGACGTCGTACGACGGCGCGAGCGCGTCGGCGGACAGGTCCAGGACCTCGCCGACCACCTCGACGATCCGGCGGCCGCCGGGGTGCACCGCCCAGCCGCTGACCTCGTCGACGCGGATGCCGTGGGCGCCCAGCAGCTCCTCGACGACCGGCCGGGCGTGCCGTGCGAGCACGCTCGGCACCGCAGGGGACAGCCCCATCTTGAAGCCGAGGTCGGTGACGTCCCAGGTCATGTGGTCGGCGGTGGAGACGTCGGTGCGGGCGACGACGTCGACCACCTCGAGGCCGGCGGGCCCGTCGTCGGCTCCCCCACGGCTGCTGGGCTCGAGCACCACGGCGGCCGCGGCGTCGCTGAACAGCGCGTGGGAGACCATCTGCTGCAGGTCCTCCGGCGTCGGCCGGCCGCTCCGGGCGGTCTCCGTCGCCGGCTGGACGTGCAGGCTCGTCAGCTCGAGGCAGAGCATCACGGCGGGCCGCGACCGGGCGACGACGAAGTCGGCCGTCGCGCCGAGGCCCGGCAGGGCGGCGTAGCAGCCCATGTGACCGACGTGCAGGCGCTGCACGTCGGCGCGCATGCCGAGATCGCGCGCCAGCAGGATGTCCAGGCCCGGCGTGACGTAGCCGGTGCACGAGACGACGGTGAGCAGCCCGACGTCGGCGGGGTCGAGCCCGGCGTCGGCCAGCGCGCCCGTGACGGCCTCCTTGCCCAGCGGCATCGCCTCGGCGAGGAAGCGCTGCATCCGGGCGGCCGTGCCCAGGCCGGAGACGTCCTCCTGCGTCGGGTCGACGACGCCCCGGCGGGTGCGGATGGCGGCCGACTGCCAGACCCGGCGGGCGATGCGGGCGTCGGCGTAGTGGTCGCGGAAGAAGCCGTCCCACAGCGCCTGCTGGTCCATGGGCGCGGGAAGGGCGTGACCGGTCCCCGTCACGGCAGCGGTCGTCGCGGCGGTCATGC
>Ga0210040_10006656_pt1 | contig 14303 bp, 17 predicted proteins | sample CryGeyCG12114_NA_FD_185462 | JGI IMG/M metagenome (GOLD analysis project Ga0210040, IMG submission 185462) | Groundwater microbial communities from aquifer - Crystal Geyser CG19_WC_8/21/14_NA (SPAdes) (version 2) | ecosystem: Environmental > Aquatic > Deep subsurface > Groundwater | place: USA... | reverse complement strand
CGACATCTCCGGCATCCGGCACGTCTACAACTACGACCTGCCGAACGTGCCCGAGAACTATGTCCACCGCATCGGCCGCACGGCGCGCGCCGGGGCGGAAGGGAAGGCGATCGCCTTCTGCTCCCCCGACGAGATGGGCGAGCTCAGGGACATCGAGAAGGCCATGAAGGCCAAGATCCCCGTGGCCTCCGGCGCCCCCTGGGAGGTGACGCCCGAGCAGGCCAAGGCCGCGCGCCAGGCCGCGAGGCCCCAGGGCCACAAGGGCGGCGGCCGTCCCCAGCAGGGGCGCCCCGCCGCCAACGGGCCGCGCCGTCCGGCCCAGGGCGCCGGCGGTCTCTCGGCCGGGGGCAAGCCCGCAGGCCAGAAGCCGCGCCGCCATGCGGTGCCCCGCCGCAACAGCAGCAACGCGGCCTGACAGGACGCTCGGACGGTGGGGGTTGGATCCCCCACCGCTGAGCCGAGCTGCCGTGCCGCGCCGCCTTGGCCCCAAGGGCTTTCGCAGGGCGGCCACACCAAATGTAGGCATCGAGGAGAGGGCAGGGGCGGGAACGCCGCCTGCCCTTTCCGCATCCCACGACATCAGGGGACCGGCAAGACTTCCCCCTCAGGCGACGGCGGACTTCCCCTGGGGCCGCCAGAGGGCCATGATCCTGTCGATCGGCATCGGCCGGTCCAGATGATAGCCCTGGGCCAGGTCGCAGCCCAGCTCGCGCAGCGTCCTCAGCTCCTGCGCGGTCTCCACCCCCTCGCAGGCGACGCGCAGCCCCAGGGCATGCGCCAGGAGGATCATCGCCTTCACCAGCGCCAGCCGGTTTGGCGCCTCGCAGCAGCCGGACACGAAGGAGCGGTCGATCTTAAGCGTGTCGAAGCCCATCTGCTGCAGGTAGCCGATCGAGGAATAGCCCGTCCCGAAGTCGTCGAGCGCGGTGGAGAAGCCGGCATCGTGCAATTCCCGCAGCCGGTCGGCCGCAAGGGCCGGGTCGTCCACGACAACTGCCTCGGTGAGCTCCACCTCGATGCGGGCGGGGTCGACGCCCCGCTCCGCGAGGTCGGCCAGGAGGTCCTGCACGAAGCTCGGCGCCATGAGCTGGAGGGGCGAGATGTTGAGGCTCACCCGCAGGTCGGGATGGGCCGCCAGGTCGTCGCGGACGAGCCGCAGCAGCACGCGGCCCAGCCGCAGGATGAGGCCCGACCGTTCCGCCACCGCGATGAAGCGGTCGGGCGGCACCGTCCCGAGCTCCGGCGAGGTCCAGCGCGCCAGGGCCTCGACATGGGCGAGGGCGCCTTCGGGCCCGGCGATGGGCTGGTAGTCGATGCTGAACTCGCCTCCCCGGTCCAGGGCGGCCCGCAGCGCCCGCTCGACGGCGCGGGCATCCTGGACGGTTGTCTCGATCAGGTCGTCGAAGCCCACGGGACCCCGGTCCCCGCGCCGCTTGGCCTCGTACATGGCGAGGTCGGCCTGCCGCAGCAGGTCGTCTCCAGCCATGTCGTCGGTGGCCTGCACCGCATGGCCCACCGCCGCCGCAAGCCGCAACTGGTGGCCCAGGGCGTCGAAGGGCCCGGCCATGGCTTCCTCCACCTCGCGCGCCACCTCCTCGGCCCGGGCGCCCGCGTCGGGGCCGGTGATGAGGACCACGAATTCGTCGCCGCCGATGCGGGCCAGGAGCCGTCCCCGCTGGGCGAGGGGCGCGAGGCGCCGGGCGAGCTGGGCGATCACCTGGTCGCCGGCCGCATGGCCGATGCTGTCGTTGACGCGCTTGAACCCGTTCACGTCGAGGAACAGGATCGCCCTCTCCCCCGCGCGGGCGGGGGCGGCCAGGGCCGCGCGGAAGGCGGCGCGGTTGGGCAGCCCGGTCAGGCCGTCGGTGCGGGCGGCCGAGGCGGACTCCCTCTCGGCCAGGACGAGGCCGTGGGCGGTGCGGCGGGCCAGCAGGATGCCGAAGGCGGCGAGGGCAACCGTCGACGCGAGGATGAGGAGGAGCGGCGGCGTCATCCGCAGCAGCACCGCCGTCCCGGGCTGCGCCGGCATCCAGGAGAGGAAGGCCACGGGCGCGCCGTCGCCTCCGGGGAGCGGCACCGAGGGCCGGTCGGCCGGGGCCGCGCGGTCGACCCGGACCCCCGTCGCGAGAAGCGCCGTCCCGTAGCGGCGGATCATCGAATCGTCGATCCGCCGCCCGACGAGCAGCCGGGCGATCCTCCCGTCGTCGGCCTCGGCGCCTTCGCTCCCCTGGCTGCGCTCGATCCGGGAGGCGGCAACGGCGAAGAGATCGCCCGCCTGCCAGTCGAAGAAGGTCGGGGCGGTCGCCTCGCCCACCGGCACGGCCCGCAGCCGCTCGTCGGCCAGGGCGAGGAGGCGCTCGCCCACCAGGTCGGGCCGCCCGTCCTCGACCCCGTCGTCGGTCCAGCCCAGCCCGGAGGGGAGGGGGCCGCCCCAGAGGACGACGAGGTTGGCGACGGCGGCGGTCGTGGCGGAGGAGCCGAGGTTGTCGTAGATCCAGCCCTTGTCGCCACGCTCGACCGCGACGGCGGCGTCGTCCCACTTGGAATAGTCGACGCCGATCCGCGACAGCTCGTCCAGGGTGCCGGCCGTGGCGGCCTCCGCCAGCCGGCGGGAGGTGCCGAGGTCCTGGTCGTCCAGCGCCCGGGTCAGCCAGAGGACCGAGAAACCGACCGTCAGCACGAACAGCAGCAGCGTGCCGATCATCACGGCGGCGATGCGGGTCGGCAGTCGATGCATCCTCAATCCCCTGCGCCGCGGTGTCCGGCCCCGGGCTAGCAGAGGGGGCGTGAGGAAGCGCCTAACGGCAGGACCATTCAGTGTCGGCTATTTGCGTCGCATTCGCGTCCATTCCGCGGCGCCAAAGTGAAACGCCGCCCCCCGTTGCCAGGCGCGGCGTTCCATCCATCGGTGTCGGAAGGGCTCAGAAGCCCAGGCCGGCGTACTTGTTCTTGAACTTCGACACGCGGCCGCCGGTGTCCATGAGGCGGGTGCCGCCCCCGGTCCAGGCGGGGTGGGAGAGCGGGTCGATCTCGAGGTTCATCGTGTCGCCTTCCTTGCCCCAGGTGGTCTTCATCTGGATCATGGTGCCGTCGGTCATGCGAACGTCGATGAGGTGGTATTCGGGATGGATGCCGGACCTCACTTGGAGCCCTCCTTCGGCTTGTAGTTGGTGACCTCGGCGATGCGGGCCGACTTGCCGCGGCGGTCGCGGAGGTAATAGAGCTTGGCGCGACGGACCTTGCCGCGGCGGACCACGGCGATGGAGTCGATGTTGGTGGAGTAGAGGGGGAACACCCGCTCCACGCCCTCGCCGAAGGAGATCTTGCGGACCGTGAACGACCCGGCGATGCCCGAGCCGTGCTTGCGGCTGATGCAGACGCCTTCGTACATCTGCACGCGGGTGCGGGTGCCTTCGGTCACCTTGTAGCCGACGCGGACGGTGTCGCCGGGCTTGAAGTCGGGAATGTCCTTCCCGAGGGAGGCGATCTGTTCCGCCTCCAGTTGCGCGATGAGGTCCATCGGACCCTCCTGATGTTGCCCGGGGTGGATCCCCGGAGGTGTCACGCGGCCTCAGAGCTCTCGGTCTTCCTCCGGACGCCCCTGCGATGCAAGGTGGGCCCGCCAGAGATCAGGTCGCCGTTCCTTGGTCAGCCTCTCGGCCTCGGCCTGCCGCCAGGCGGTGATCTTCGCGTGATGCCCCGACAGAAGAACCTCGGGGATCGCGCGACCTTCCCAGACGGCCGGCTTCGTGTACTGCGGATATTCCAGCAGGCCGGAGGAAAAGCTTTCCTCCTCGGCCGAATGGTGATTCCCGAGCACGCGCGGCATAAGCCGAACCGTCGCGTCAATCAAGGCCTGCGCGGCGATCTCCCCGCCCGTCAGGACGAAGTCCCCAAGCGAGACCTCCTGGAGGTCGAACCACTCGATCAGCCGCTCGTCCACGCCTTCGAAACGTCCGCAGAACAGGATCACCCCGTCGCGCCCGGCGAGGTCCCGCGCCATCGCCTGGTCAAAGCGCCGCCCCCGGGGGGACAGGAGGAGCCGGGGCACGTCGCCGCGCGCCCGCGCGGTCGCCTCCTCCAGCGCCCGGGCCCCGATGTCGGCCCGCAGGACCATGCCAGCGCCGCCCCCTGCGGGCGTGTCGTCCACGTTGCGGTGCCGCCCCTCCCCGAACTCCCGCAGGTCGATGGTCCGCAGCGCCCAGACCCCCTCCTGCAGCGCCCGGCCTGTCAGCGACAGGCCCAGGACGCCCGGAAAGGCCTCGGGCAGGAGCGTGACGACCTGCGCGGTCCAGACGCCCGCCAGCTCCTCGTCGGCCATGAGGTCGCGGGGCACCAGCGTCGGGCGGATGGACTTGCGCCCGAGGGCGCGGAACCGGGAGGGATCGTCGCTCATGCCGGCGCTTCTAGGCGCGGGCGGCGGCGGAGGCCAGCCGTCGATCAGCCCACGATGGCAATGATCCCGAAGAGCACGAGGAGGAACAGGACCAGGACGATGATGGCGAGCCACTTGGCGCCGGTCAGTGCCGCCCCCTGGACGCGGTGCATGCCCAGGAGGCCCGCGATAGCGGCGACGGCGAGGAGGATGAGAATCCAGGAGATCATGGCTGCGGCCCTTCATGGGCGGGGGCCCCACGCCCCCGCGACCCGGGCCAACGCCCAAAGGGTGCGATCGGTTCGCTCCGCTTCCTGCGCCCCCGCCGCGAAGTGGCGGCAGGGTCGCGAAAGGTCAGTGCAGCCGGTCTTCGTCGTCCTCGCGGCCGGGCTCGGGCTGCGCGTCGCCGTCCTCCTTGGGGCGGGAGGTGCCGGTCTTGCGGGCCCAGTCGCGGCGGATCGTCTCGACCACCTCGGTCACGACCTGGTTCACCGCCTGCGACACGCCGCTCACCGCGTCGCCCGCCTTGCGGGCCGCGTCGGCGCCCCCTTCCTCGGCCGTCTTCGCGGCCTCGGCAGGGTGGTCGAAGATGTTGCGGAAGAAGGACCCCTTGGGCGCCCCGCGCGAGGCGAGCGCAGCCCCGAGCGCCAAGAGCGCGCTTCCCGCGACCTCGCGGGCGCGGGGGTCGGCCAGCACCTTGTCCCCCATCTTGCGGAGGTTCTTGGGGATCTTCACGCGGCCGATGCGCTTTGGGATGATCTTCTTGCGGGCCATCGCGGGCCTCCCCGTGTCCAGTGGTTCACGGGGAAGATAGGCAGCCCGGCCTCCGCGTTCCAGGGTCCCGGCTAAAGGCTCCCCTCCGGAGGGTCCGCCACGATGCGCCGTCCGGCGACGTCCACGAGGGGCACGGCCGCCAGCGTGAAGGGGATGAGGACGCTCGCCCCCCCGGGGCGCGCCACCTCCAGGATGTCGCCCGCCCCGTGGTTCAGCACGGCGCGCACGACGCCCAGCGCGTTCCCGCCCGCGTCCTGCACGGGAAGGCCGATGAGGTCGGCGTGGTAGTACTCGTCCTCGTCCAGCGCAGGCAGCCGCGAGCGCTCCACGAGGAGGGGGGTGTTGCGCAGGGCGTCGGCCTCCTCCTTGGAGGAGATGCCCTCGACGCGGGCGGTGAGCGAGCCCTGCGTCCGGCCGGTGATCTCCAGCGAGCGGAAGATCCGGCCGTCCGGGGTCGCCAAGGGCACGTAGCCCGCGATGTCGTCGGGCTCCGCGCAGAAGCTCTTGAGGCGCACCTCGCCGCGGACCCCGAAGGCCCCGGCGAGGCTGCCCACGACGATGGGATCGTCGTCCATGCGCCGAGCTTACTCGGTGACGACGGCCCGCGCGGCCTTCTTCTCGGCGCGGTCCTTGGAGGCCTTGCCCGGCTCGCCCTTCTTGAGGTTGGCGCGGTCCTTCTTGGGCAGCACGCCTGCGGCCTCCAGCATGCGCTGGACGCGGTCGGTCGGCTGGGCGCCCTGGCTCAGCCAGTGCTGGATGCGCTCCATGTTCATCTTCACGCGCTCCTCGCTGTCCTTGGGCAGGAGGGGGGCGTAGGTGCCCAGCTTCTCGATGAAGCGGCCGTCGCGCGGGGAGCGCGAGTCGGAGGCGACGATCGAGTAGTAGGGGCGCTTGTTGGACCCGCCGCGGGCGAGCCGGATCTTCATGGCCATGGGTATTCTCCTTGAATGGCTTAGGCTTGGTGGCGTTCGTGGTGCTTGATGACTTCCTGGATGACGAAGGCCAGGAACTTCTGGGCGAACTCGGGGTCGAGGTCGGCCTTCTCGGACAGCTCGACGAGGCGGGCGATCTGGCTCGCCTCCCGCGCCGGGTCCGAAGGGGGGAGCCCGTGGTCGGCCTTGAGCCGGCCCACGGCCTGCGTGTGCTTGAAGCGCTCGGCGAGCGTGAAGACCAGGATCGCGTCGAGTCGGTCGATGCTTTCGCGGTGCTCGCGGAGGAGCTGCGCGGCCTTGGCGGTGGCGTCCATGGGCGTCTCCATCACGGTCATGCGGCGATCTCCGGCCCAATCTCTGGCCCCATCTCTGGCCGGGGGTGGCGATAGACCATCAGGGTCTGGCCAGCGACCTCGGGCACCTCGGCGAGGGGATCGAGCACGGCCCCGAGGCGCTCGGCCAGCGCGACGGAACGCGCGTTGCCCTCGGCGATGTAGCTGACCACGGTGGGCCAGTTCAGCACGGTCCAGATGTGCCGCAGCGCGCCTTCCGCCGCCTCCCGGGCGATGCCCTTCCCCTCGGCGGCGCCGTCCAGCACCATCCAGCCCAGCTCGCGCTCGGGCCAGTCGGGCGGGTTCCAGGGGCCGACCAGCGCCAGCGCGCGGTCCTCGCCCTTGGGCGTGACAGTGAACATCCCAAAGCCGAAGATCTCCCAATGCCCGAGCTCGGCCGCGAAGGACCGGAAGGCCCGGCCCAGGTTGCCCCGGCTCCCGAAGATCGCGGCCCGGTCCGACATCATGAAGTCGCGGAACGCATCCCAGTCGGCGGGCACCGGGCGGCGGAGATGGAGGCGCGAGGTCTCGATCATGCCGCCACTCCCACGGGATGGCGCCAGATGTTCACCGTCTTGCCGGACCGGTAAGCGTGCGTTCCCTCCAGCCGCGCCCCGAGCCGCCGCGCCACTCCCTCGGAGGCCGCGTTGGCAGGGTCGATCAGGCTCCAGAGCGGGCCGATCCCCTGGCCGGCCGCCCAGTCCCGCGCCGCCCCGGCCGCCTCCACGGCGTAGCCGCGCCGCGTGAAGGGCTCGTAGATCACCCAGGCCAGCTCCGGCTCGGGCAGCCAGTCGGGATGGTAGAGGCCCACCCGCCCCACGGGCTCGCCCGAGGCCGTCTCGTTCACCCAGAAGATGCCGTAGCCCCGCAGCGTCCACTGGCCCGCATGGCTCGTCACGCTCTGCCATGCGTCTTCGCGGGCCTCCTCCGCCGCGCTGGGCCCGCCCAGGAAGCGCGAATGCTCCGTCGTCACGAACCCGGCGAAGGCCTCGAAATGGATCATCGTCGCGGGGCCGAGCGTCAGCCGCTCGGTCTGGAGGGTCGGGCAGGTCACGCGCGCTCCTCCGGCCGCGCGATCCGCAGCACCACGTCGCCGACGTCCACCATCGCCGCCTGCGCGTCGCGGCAGCCGCCCAGGCGCTCTCCCAGGCGGATGGACCGCGCATTGGCGGGGTTGATATAGACGACGAGGCTCGGCAGGTCGGTGTTCGCCCAGGCCCAGTCGAGCGCCGTGCGGGCGGCCTCCTGCGCCAGGCCGCGCCCCTCGAAGCCGTCCATCAAGGTCCAGCCGATCTCCACCTCGGGGAAGTGCGCCGGATGATTCAGGCCCACGATCCCCGCGAAGGCGCCCGTGGCCCGCTCCTCGATCGCCCAGTTCCCGATCCCGTCGATGCTCCAAAGCCCGAAAGTGGCGGCGAAGTCCTCCCACGCGGCGCGCGGCTCCTTCGGCCCGCCCTCGTGGACGGACCGCTCAGACGCCCAGAAGGCCGCATAAGCGGGGAAATCGCCCCTATGCGGCCCCCGGAGCGTCAGGCGCTCGGTCTGGAGAACAGGGATCATGCCGTCACTTCTTCTTGCCGAACCCCGACAGCCCTTGCGGCAGCCCGCCGCCCATGCCGCCGAAGCCCTTGGGAAGCTGCATCCCCTGGGGGAGCTGGGGCATCTTGCCCTGCGCCATGCTGGCCTGCGCGGCGGCGATATCGGCCTCGGACGGGCCGCCCTTGCCGAACATCTTCTGGACGGTCTGCTTCAGCATCCCGCCCTTTCCCATCGCGCCCAGCTTCTTCATCATGTCCGCCATCTGGCGGTGCTGCTTCAGGAGCCGGTTGAGCTCCGCCACCTCCAGCCCGGCGCCCGCCGCGATGCGCTTCTTCCGCGACGCCTGGAGGAGGTCGGGGTTCGCCCGCTCCTTCTTGGTCATGGAGTTGATGAGGGCGATCTGCCGCCGCACCATCCGGTCGTCGAGGCCCGACTCGGCGGCCTGCTTCTGCATCTTGTTCATGCCGGGCATCATGCCCATCAGGGCCTCGACGCCGCCCATCTTCTGCATCTGCTCCAGCTGCATCCGCAGGTCGTTCATGTTGAAGAGTCCCTTCTGGAACCGCTTCATCATGCGCTCGGCCTGCTCGGCCTCGAAGGTCTGCTGCGCCCGCTCCACGAGGGCGACGATGTCGCCCATGCCCAGGATGCGGCCGGCGATGCGCTGCGGGTCGAAGGTCTCCAGCGCGTCGAGCTTCTCGCCCAGGCCGACGAAGCGGATGGGCTTGCCGGTCACGGCGCGCATCGACAGCGCCGCGCCCCCGCGCCCGTCGCCGTCCATCCGCGTGAGCACCACGCCCGAGACGCCGATCTTGTCGTCGAACTCCTTGGCGACCTCCACGGCGACCTGGCCCGTCAGACCGTCCACCACGAGCAGCGTCTCGCGCGGGCGCACCACGTCGCGCACCTCGGCCGCCTGCCGGATCAGCGCCTCGTCGATGTGGAGACGGCCCGCGGTGTCGAGCATGTAGACGTCGTAGCCGCCCAAGGACGCCTGCGTCTTGGCCCGCCGCGCGATCGCCACCGGGTCCTCGCCCGGCACGATCGGCAGGGTGTCGACGCCGATCTGCGTCCCAAGGATCGCCAGCTGCTCCATGGCCGCCGGGCGGTTGGTGTCCAGCGACGCCATCAGCACCCGCTTGCCCTCGCGCTCCTTGAGGCGCTTGGCGAGCTTGGCCGTCGTCGTCGTCTTGCCGCCGCCCTGGAGGCCCACCATCAGGATCGGCGCGGGCGGGCTGTCGATCTTGAGGGAGCCTGCGTCCTCCTCGCCGCCCAGCACGTTCACGAGCTCGTCGTGGACGATCTTGACGACCTGCTGGCCGGGCGTGATCGACTTGGTGACCGCCTGGCCCGTGGCCTTGCGCTCCACCGCCTTCACGAAGTCCCGCGCTACGGGGAGCGACACGTCTGCCTCCAGAAGCGCGGTCCGCACCTCGCGGAGCGCGGTCTGCACGTCGGCCTCGGTCAGCGCGCCCTGACGGGTGAGGCGGTCGAAGACGCCGCCCAGGCGATCGGATAGGCTCTCGAACATCACCGTCCTCCTTGGTCCGCGTCCCCATATGGGGATCGTCCCACGCGCTCCAAACACCGATCGCGCCCGCGGGCGCATCTGCGCTGACGGACGGCGATCCCCCATGAACGGGGGACCGGACGACGCAAAGGTGTCCGGTGATGGGCTGGCGCTTACGCCCCGCAGGCCGTTTCGTCAAGGGGAGGAGGGCAGGGCGCAGGCCCCGCCCCGCCCGCTCAGGCCTCCGGCTTGAAGGCGAAGAGCTCCGTCTTGATGGACGGCGGCGCCGAGGGATCGAACCAGACGGTGTCCTGGATGTGGCTGGCGGTGACGTAGATCGTCCCGTCCGGCCCCTCGCTGAAGGTGTCCGGCCAGCGCAGCCGCTTGTCGGTCAGCACCGTCTCGACCCGGTTCCCCACCAGCTTCGTGACCGCGTTCTCCCCTGGCGACGTCAGGTAGAGCACGCCGGCCTTGCTCATCCAAAGCCCGTCCGCGACATGGGTCGTGGCCACCGTCCGCACCGCCGCGCCCTGCTCCTCCTCGCCGACCCCGGGGCGCAGCATTTCCGTGTCGATGGCGTAGAGCGTCCGCCCCGTCAGCGCCTGCCAGTAGAGCGTGCCGCCGTCGTTGGAGATCGCGATCCCGTCCGAGGCGAACATCGGCTGCCGCCCGTCGGGCCGCACCAGCGGCTTGCCGTCCACGACGACCTTCACGCTCTTGTCCACCTGGGTGGAGGAATGCCCGTCCAGCGCCCGAACCCCCTCGCCGCTCTCCAGGTCGATGACGATGATCGCCCCCCGCGTGCCGCTGTCGGTGACGTAAGCCCAGCGCCCGTCCGGCGAGAAGCGGATGTCGTTGAGGTAGGTCCCCTGCAGCGCCACGTCCTCCTTCACCGGAATGACCTTCGTCACTTGGTCCGTCGAAAGGTCGATCCGCACGAGCTTCGGCGCGCCCTCCAGGATGCGCTCGTTCCCCGGCGCGCCGGTATCGATGACCCAGAGGTTCCCCTGGCCGTCCGGCACGATGGACTGCACGCAGACGAAATGCCCATCGTAGGGCATCTCCCCCGCCCTGGCGTTGCGCCAGGCGTTCCAGTCCTCGTCGGGGTAGGGGCGGAGGCCCCCGTCCTCCATCACCTCCGCGACCGACACCGGCGCGTCGTCGGTCCAGCGCGGGAAGTTGACGAAGAGCCGCCCGTCCGCCGTCGCCGCCACGCCCGTCACCTGATGGTCGAAGCGCGCGATCAGGTCGAGGGCGCCGCTCTGGCCGGCCCGCCGCACCGCGAAGGCGGCGGCCACCGCGGCCCCGGCCCCGGCTGCACCGGCCGCCACCAAACGTTTGTTCACCATGTCGAGGTCCTCCTTCGAATCCCTCTTCCAACGCGCAGGGGCCGGGCGCGTTCACTCGCACTCGGTTGCCCTCCGCCGCGCGGCCTGCGAAGTTGCCCCGGAACGACCAGGGACCGGGCGGGCGGAACGCGATGACCAGTTGGGACGAGATCCGCACCGCCTTCCAGGTCGCGCGCCTGGGCACCGTCTCGGGTGCCGCCGAGGCGCTGGGCGTCCACCACGCCACCGTCATCCGCCACATCGACGCGCTGGAGGCCGAGCTCGGCGCCAAGCTCTTCCAGCGCCATGCCCGCGGCTACACCCCCACCGAGGCCGGGCGCGAGCTCCTCGACGCCGCGCAGGACACCGAGGACCGCTTCGCCCAGCTCATCGGCCGCATCCGGGGCCAGGGCGAGGGAATGGCGGGCGAGCTCGTCGTGACCTCGCTCCTGGCGCTCTCCCCCTACCTCGCGCCCATCCTGACGGAGTTCCAGGACCTCCACCCCGGCGTCATGGTGCGCTACCTCGCCGCCCAGAGGCTCTTCCGGCTCGAATACGGCGAGGCGCATGTGGCCGTCCGCGCGGGCCAGGCCCCGCCCAACGAGCCCGACAACGTCGTGCAGCTCCTTGTCCGCATGCGGACCCACCTCGTGGCCTCCGATGCCTACATAGCGCGGCACGGGCTCCCCCAGCCCGACGACCTCGCGCGCCACCGCTTCGTCGGAACCGATGAGGGTGAAGGGAACGACCGCGCGCCGTTCAACAAATGGATCGCGACCCTCGCCCCGCGGGAATGCGTGACCTACCGCGTCGGCGACAACTCCTCGCAGCTCGACGCCATCCTCGCGGGCGCGGGCCTGGGCTTCGTCTGGGTCAACGACAGCCGCCGCCCCGAGCTCCACGAGGTCCTCCCCCCGCGCGACGAGTGGATGGTGCCGCACTGGCTCGTGACCCATGTGGACCTGCACCGGACGCCCAAGGTGCAGGCCATCCTCGCCCTCCTCAAGGAGCGCGCCAAGGCCTGGGAGGCCTGATGGCGCCCGTCACGCGGACCGATCCGGCGCCCCGGCGGCGTGCCCTGGGCCGCGAGGGGCAGGGCCATCTCGCCATGCTCCTCTTCTCCGCGCTGGTCGCGGGCTCCTTCTCGCTCGGCGCCCGCATGGCCGACCTCGTGGACCCGGTCGCCTTCACCGCGCTCCGCTTCTGGGTCGCGGTGCTGGTGATCGGCGGGGGCCTCGGCGCCACCGGCGGCCTGAAGGCGCCCCGCGCGCCCTGGCGGCAGGGGGTCCTGGGCCTCCTCTACGCGATCTACTTCGTCCTGATGTTCGAGGGGCTCAAGACCGCCCCCCCCGTCAGCGCCTCGGCCGTCTTCACGCTCACGCCCCTCCTGGCGGCGGGCTTCGGCTGGCTGCTCCTGAGCCAGCGCTTCTCCGGGCGCATCGCGGCGGCGCTTCTGCTCGGCGGGGCAGGGGCCCTGTGGGTGATCTTCCGCGCCGACCTCGCCGCGCTCCTCCGGCTGGAGGTCGGACGGGGCGAGGCCATCTACCTCGTCGGCTGCGTGGCCCATGCCTTCTACACGCCGCTCGTCGCCCGCCTGAACCGGGGCGAGGGCGCGGCCGAGTTCTCCCTGGGCGTGGTCCTCGCCGGAGCCCTCCTGCTGACGGTCCTGGGCGCGCCCGCGCTGCTGGCGACCGACTGGACGGCGCTGCCCCCAATCGTCTGGGTCACGCTCCTTTACGTCGCGGTCTTCGCCTCGGCCGCGACCATGGTGCTCCTCCAGTTCGCCGCGCTCCGGCTCCCCTCGGCCAAGGTCATGGCCTACACCTACCTCGTCCCCGCCTGGGTCCTCCTCTGGGAGGCCGCGTTCGGCGCCACGCCCCCGCCCGCGCTGGTGCTGGTTGGGGTGGCGATGACGGCGGCGGCGCTGCTGCTGTTGCTGCGGCCCGAGAGGGGGGAGGGGGTTAGATGATCCCGAGGTCGTTCTGCAGCGCCTCGACGTCCGTGAACCCTTGAAGGGTCAGGACGTTGCCGTGCCGGCAATCGATCACGAGGTCGCCGCCCACGACCCGGGTCAGGGTCACGAAGTCCTCCCAATACTGGACCCAGCCCGGCACGACCCGCTGGTCGAGCCCGATGAGGTCGTGGTTGTCCTCGAAGTCGACGATCACGTCCTTCCCGCCCGTGAAGTCGAACCGGTCCCCATCCGCCCCGCCCGAGAGCCGGTCCGAGCCCTTCTCCCCGATGATCCAGTCCCGGCCCTGGCCCCCGTACAGGCGGTCGTTGCCGTCACCACCGAGCATCGTGTCGTTTCCATCGTCCCCAAAGAGGCGGTCGTCGCCCCTCCATCCGTCCAAGAGGTCGCGCCCCGGGTTCCCGTGGAGCTTGTCGGCACCCGAATCCGCATAAAGACCGTCGTCACCTTGGCCGCCCTTGAGGATGTCGTCCTCCTTTCCAGCGTTGAGCCCGTCGTCGCCGAGCCCTCCATCGAGGCGGTCGCGGCCGCCGTCCCCCTCCAGAATGTCGGACCCATCACCGCCCAGCAGCCGGTCGTTTCCACCCTCGCCGAGAAGCTGGTCCAGGCCCGCGCCGCCGTGGAGGCGGTCGTCGTCTTCTCCGCCGCCCAGGGTGTCGTCGCCCTCGCCGCCGTCGAGCGTATCAACGCCCAGCCCGCCGTGAAGGACATCCGCGCCGTCATTGCCCCAGAGTGTGTCGGCTCCGTCGCCACCCGTCAGGACGTCGTTCCAATCGCCTCCAAAGATCTGGTCATTGCCGCTGCCGCCATCGAGAATGTCCTCTCCCCCATTGCCACGCAGAACGTCGTCGCCGCTCATCCCAAGAAGTGTGTCGCTGCCCGAATCGCCATTGAGGTCGTCGCCGCTCGCGGATCCCCGCACCGCAGCGGGATCAACGACCGTCATAAGAACTATTCTATCGAGCATGGGATCGGTCGTGATCGTGCCATAATAAGGGCTCGTGGTGACCGAAAGATCGAAGGTTTCGGGTCCTTCGATGCGGCCATCGTCCTCGACGTGAATGATTATGTCGACCGTCCACGTCATGGCCTGCCCCGGCGGCACGGTGATCCCCCCACTGGAGTACCCGCCGATGTCAGAGACCTGCTGTCCATCGACGGTCATCGTGTAATCATAACCGAAGAAAGCAAAATCGGAGTAGACCAGGGTCCCGAGATCAGTAGCGACGCCGTACTCGTAATACTCGGGAACGTCGGACTCGGTGCTTCGATAGGTCAACGTGATCTTGGTATCTTCGCCTTCGACAAGTGTCGTGGGAAACTCGGCAGACACGGAGATAGTCAAGATGACCTGTCCTACTTTGATGGCCTCGGAGCATCAGAAATGAGCCCAAGTCATCTTATCGGCTTGCCTGGGACCGGGTAGCCGTCGGTCGAGCTATCCAGGAATGTTGTGTCCGAAACGCCCACCGATCGGCTGAGCACCCGGTAGGGCTTGCAACCTTATCCCCTAGTCCTGGGGCAGTGATGCTTCAGCCAAT
>Ga0210040_10006655_pt1 | contig 14305 bp, 1 predicted proteins | sample CryGeyCG12114_NA_FD_185462 | JGI IMG/M metagenome (GOLD analysis project Ga0210040, IMG submission 185462) | Groundwater microbial communities from aquifer - Crystal Geyser CG19_WC_8/21/14_NA (SPAdes) (version 2) | ecosystem: Environmental > Aquatic > Deep subsurface > Groundwater | place: USA... | reverse complement strand
CTCTTCTATTATATTATTCTAGATTAAGCTCTATTAACTATAGTATACTAAAGGGCTTAATAAAGAGGCCTCCTTATATATAGGTAAAATAATAGTAACTAGTTTTAGTAGCTTATTAATAATTTTCTTATCTATTAACTTCTTTACTTTATTCTTTAACTAGTACTTACTAGAACTACTAGGCTTAGAACTAAGCTACTTATTAGTAAAGGAATAGATAATAAGAATAGACTTTAGTAGAGAAAAGAACTTATCTTTACTTACTTTACTAGTAATAGAAGATATATATACTCTCTTTATTTAATCTAGAGAAGCTAGAAGTAACTAAGCTTTATACTTTAGTCTATTATTAGGGCGCTCTATATATATAGTTATATAATCTTTAGAGTATATTTTATATATAGATTATAGTAGGTACTAGGCTAGGTTACTAAACTTAAATTTATAGATATAATTAATAGTTAAATTACTATAGATAACCTTAGAGCTAAGACCTAGACTAGTAGGACTCTTAGTACTAGCTTTTATTTTTAAAAACATAAAGTTTAGAAAGAAGAGTATAGTTAACTACTTATAGCTAGAGTTATTAAGAATATTCTTATATAGTACTATTATTAGCTATATAGACTTAGGTAGCTTAATAGTTATATTCTTTATCTTATTCTTATCTTTCTTTAACTTAGGCTCTATAGGTATCTCTATACTATTAAGAAGTACTTTACTAGTATAGGTAAGCTTAGTAGTAATATCTTTATATTACGTCTAACTCTTATAGGCTACTTTAATAGTAGAGATCTTAGTACTATTACTTTTATTATACTCTATTATATTATTTTTATTACCTTATTCTATATAAAGAAATATATTAGTATTACCTATTTACTTATAAGTATTCTTAGTAACTATCCTTAGCTTAGACGCCTTTATTATTTAATTACTATATATAGCTAGGTTCTTTATTAGTATAACTTATAATAACTTTAGGTATTAAATAAAAGTAGTAGTATAGGCTATAGTAATATTACTACTCTTTTTATCTATCTCTATCTTCTATTTAGTATAGGTAGAACTCTAGAAGATATATAATAGTAGCTTATCTAGTACTAGTATTAACGTTAGTATTTATTATAAGGATAGTATATCCTCCTAAAAAGTCTAGGTTTTATAGTTACTATATAACCTAAACTTTTATAGAGAAGCTACTAGAGTATTAATATTATAGAAGAGAGTTAGTACTTATATATATCTATATTATACTTATAATCTTTAGAGAAGTTAGTAGCGCTATAATATATAGGTATACTATTAATTATAATATACCCCTCTAGCTACTAGAGACTAATAATACTACTATCTATATTATCCTTTCTATCCTTTAGCTAAACTCTACTAAGAAGTTAAAGTAGTATAGATATATTAATAGTTATACTTATAGTAGTAATAGCGTTTTAGGTATTCTTTAAAGTAACTATAGTATTAAATATATTTAGATTATATAATTCTATAATAAGATAGTTATACTTTTAGCTAACGTAGATAATATATCTATAATATTATAACTATATAGCGTAGTTTATAGTAGAGCTAGTAATAATTATATAATAATATAAATACTATAAATTTAGGCTAGTATTTTAATATATTAAAATATAGAGTATATTAACCTTATCTTCTTTATCTTTAGGAGATTAGATAGTATTATAAAGTATAATAGGCTAGTTAAATATATCTACTATAGCTTTCTTATTATTACTTAAGTATTATAATAAATACGCCTTTAACTTAATACTAGTAAGATTTAGTATATAGTTAAGAATTTCCTACTTCTATAGATTTTAGTAGAATATAATTATTTTCTAGTTATTAAAGGTATACTAGTTAGCTATTAACATAAAGATTATATATAAACGCTTAGAATAGAAGATAAAGTAATTTAGTATACTAGTAGTCTTCTTAAGTACTAGATTATTACCTAAGAGAATATTATAGCCTTTTAATATTAATACCTAGTAGATATTACTTAGTAGGCTTTAGAGATAGCGCTTATAGTTACTATAGTTATATAAGTTACTATATTATTAGATATTAGAGTTACCTTCTACTTAGTTAATATTAGTTATAAAGAGAAATAAAGAGTATAGGTAACCTAATATAAGGTTATAAATAGCTACTCTATTAAACTAGCTACTACTACTAGAATTAGTATTTAGTAGAATAAATAGTTTACCTATAAGCTTATAGGCTTTAAGATTATAGATATTCTAAGTTTAGGTTTTATTCTTAATAGTTAGGCGTATAGGAGTTATATTTAGTAATATATTTATAAGTATATAGATATCTCTACTAGAGTATATAATATAAGTTAAGTTATATATTTACTAGATTATAACTTACTTAAAGACTATTCTAAGAATCTTAGCCTACTAGGTAAGACTTAGTAACTTAGTAAGAAAATAAAAGAATATAGATATTATTACGTAGTACTAGTAGAGTTTCTTAAATATATCTCTACTATATAGATTAGAAGAGTTCTTCTAGTAGAGTAAACTCTTTATATCTAAGTTAATATCTAGGTCTTTAAAGAAGGCTAAAAGCTTAACTAATCTAGATAGTAGCTAGAGAACTAGCGTAGTAGTAAAGAGAATATAGGATACTATATATAGCTTATATAGTGCGCTTATAATATAGGTAGTAGAGTTATAGATAGCCTATACTTTATTAATAACTATAATTATAATATACTCTAAGATATTAAATAAGTAATCCTTAGGATAGCTATTATATTTAATCTAGACTAATATATTATACTTAGTCTAACCTCTATTATTTACTAGCTAAGTAGCTATAGTAAGTAAACTATACTTACTTATTAAGGTATTCTATAATATAATAAATATAATATAATTAGTTATAATATTATTAGAATTAAGAAAAGGATTATTTTAAGTAAAGTAGTCTTAATATATAGTTATACTAAAGGAAGCTAGCCTCTCTACTTTATAGTTACTAGTATAAAGGTAAATATTAAACTATTTAGAGAAGCGTATAAAGTCTTTAGTAGCCTATTTAGTTAGATAGGCTAGTATAACCTAAAAATAGGCTTTAGTAGTACTATATAGTAACTCCTAAAGACTAGTTTAGTTATTTATAGCGTAGAGCTCTATAAGGTTAAAGTTTAACTTATTAATATACTAAAACTAGTTAGTACTTACTCTAAACAGCTAGGTATAGGCTTTATCTAGAAAGTTTAGGTTTTTACTAAAGTTAGTATAATAAACCTATACTTTCTATAATAATAGCTAGTCTAGATAGGTACTTATATTAAGAATTATTACTACCTCTACTAGTATCTTCTCTATCTTAGTATTATTACTATTTATAAAACCTTTTATACTTTTATCTTTTACTAGTTATTTCTAAACTACTTTATAAGCTTTAGCTATAAATATTATTTAATTCTATATAAGTAAACTATTACTTTAACTAAGAAGAATAGGTTTTAAGTAATATATAATATAAAGGTTACTTAAAGAGTATCTATATATACGCTTTAAGATTTTATTATAAGTAGTATAACTTAAAAACTTATACTACTATATATAGAACTTAGAATTATTTAGATCTACTAAGAGTATAAACTTAAGAGTATTATACTTTAGGTTACTAGACTTTATATTATAGTAGTTAATAGTTACTATACTATCTACTTAGAGCTTATTAGTAATTTTAAATAAGCTATCTATAATAACTCTACTCTCTTATAAGATATCTTAATCTAACTTATTATAGTAGCTATAGAGACTTATAAAGAGACGCTAGCGCTTATAGGCTATATTATTTCTCTCTTTATACTCTACCTCTATTAGAGCTATATTTATAGGTATAGATAAAGAGATACTTAGCTTTATTTTATTAGACTTAGAAACTAGCTTTAAAGAGTTAAAGCGTATTAGCCTCTTTAACTAAGATTAGTAACTAACTCTTAAAAGAAGTAGTAGAGTTTCTATACACACTATAAGCTCTTTAGTAGAGTTTATAGTAAGTCTTATAGTAAGTACTTTTATACTAATAGTAATAGTTTTATCTATTACTATAGGCTTATTATTTTCTAGCTAGTTAATAGTATTAATATCTATACTAATTAGTAACTCTAGTATAGAAAGAAAATAATTCTTATAATTATACTCTAAGTTATTCTTAAAGTTTACTTTCTTATAGTAGTCTATACTAATAAGGTATCTAGCTCTAATTAGCTAAGTCTCCTCTTTATTCTAGATAAACTAGTATTTTAGTAAGTTAAGATTTATATTATTACTTTTTAGCTTTTACTAATAGGCTATAGTTACCTTTTTAGAGATTTTACTATTTTTTAAGTAGAGTAGCTAATTACGTTTAAGCTACTTAATTAAGGTAGTATTTAATATAGGCTTTAGCTTCTAGGCGTTAAGAATCTCTCTATATATCTTTATCTTTAGTATATTTAGTTTAGCTTTTAAAGTAGTAAGACTTAGTATAAGTAAAGCTTAGAGTTTTAGTTTACTAAGTAAAGAGATATTATAAAGATCTAGCCTATTAAGTAAAAAACTATATTTATCTTTATTATATATAAGTTTCTTTAATAGAGCGCTTTTATCCTTCTTAGCTACTCTTAGCTTCTGTTTTAGTATAGCTTTTACGCTCTCTATACTAAGAGCACCTATCTTTTTTATAGTATATTTTTTAGCGCCTATCTAGAGTTTTATAAAAGCTATATATAGAGTAAACGTATAGTTATTTTATATAGAAAGTAGTATACCTAGATCCTTAAACTTTATATCTTTATCCTTAAATAACTTATTATAGAGATTATTTATAAACTAAGTAATAAATATTATACTTATCTATAAAGATATATCTAAGCTATAATAATATATCTAGGAAGTATTCTACTTCTTCTACTCTATTATTAGAATACTATAAATAGAGGCTTAGTTAGACTTAATAGTCTTTAGAATAGTATTTATAAAGTCTACTTATAGCTCTATAAAAGGTAATAGTAGAGTAGTATAATAGAACTTAGTAAGGTTAGCTTTAGAGTAGCTAAAGAACTTATATACTTTACTAATACTACTAAATAGCCTATTAGGAGTGCTTATTATAGGTATTAAGTTAAGTAAGTTAGTTAGCCTAAATACCTTTTTACTAGCTTTCTTATTCTTACTTTTCTTACTCTTCTTACTCTTTTTATATAAAGAAAAGAGAAAGCTAGATACTTAACTTTCTAACTTAGAGCTACTAACTAATAGCTAGAGTTCTAAGAAAGGTAGTAAGTTAAGTTATAAAATAAGCTTAATAGATACCTTATTACTAGAGCTAATAGATACTTTATTACTAGAGCTAATAAATATATTATTACTAGAGTCTAATAAGATATTATCTACTACCTCTAGTTAGTAATTCTCTTTACGTAGTTTAGTATCTACGTTAGAACTCTAGTTATTTTAATTATTATTATTAGTAGTAGAAATAGAAAGTAACTAAGAGTTAGTAGATAGTATATAGTCTCTATCTATACTATATATATTATATAGTATTTTAAGTTTAATAATTAGCTAGTTATTAAAGGAATTATAAGAGGTATAGCTAATACTACTAGTAATAGTATCTCTATTACTTAGATCTGCGCACTCTATATTATAGTTACTATCTTAGATATAGTTATATATATTACCTTTAGTATTATTAGACTAAGAGTTATAGTAAGTCTAGTAGTAAGTATTATACTCTTTAGTTATAATATCTTTAGTTAGGAGTATATTCTTTATATTATTATCTACTATACTCTCTATTACTATAGAAGTCTTATAATAATTAGCTATTCTAGGTAAAGAGGCGCCTAAATAGAGGTTTATTAAAAAAGTTTAGGTTTATTACTATAGTAGTTAATAATATACTCTAGGATTAAAGTTATTATAGTAAAGGAGGTAGCTATTACTATAGTATAATAGTAGCTTACTTAAGAGGTAGAAGTATATAAGTAAAGTTATAAAGACTATTATAGTATAGTTATTATCTTACTAGCTTTATAGTATAGCTATATAGTAATATTACTAAGTATAAAGCCTAACTAAAAACTATAAGTTTTAGATCTTAAGGTAGCTAAAAACTTATACTTTCCTAAAAGGTAATAGGATAAATCTATTTAATAGCTACTTTTAAAGCTATTATTAGTATTAAATAGAGTTAAACTTACTTATAAAAAAGTTTAAAAAGCTAAAAGTCTAGCGTAAAATCTATTTATAATAAATACTAGTGTCTAGTTTTTAAGGGCCCTAAGGCCTATAGTATATAGGTAGGTTATTAATATATAGTAAGTAGGTAGCTAATAGGTTTATTACTAGTATTAGTAAAGGAGTAGTATAGTAGTATTAAAGTAGTAGTATAGTAGTAGAGAGGTAAGGCCTAGAGTCTACTTAGAAAGTATAGGTTTTTCTTAATACTTAAGTTCTAAATTACTAAGTTAATTTAAGAAGTTTAAAGTAGAGTAAAAGTTAAAGAAAAGGTTTAAAACTAGAAGAGGAGAGAGAGAAGTATTTATATACTAAGGCTCTAAAGGGCGCTAGTAAAGTATAGACTAATTTACTAAGTAAGCTATATACTTAATAGAATTTAATAAAGTATAAACCTAAACTTTCTAAATAGAGCCTAGAGCCTATTAGATAGATACTAACTAATACTTATTTAGTAATAAGTATTTACTCTCTTATATTATTTTATAACTACTACTAACTCTAAATAGTATATAGTATCTACTTTAAAACTTATAGTTTTATAAATTATATATTTACAGCCCTAAGTAGTATTAAAATATATATAGATATACTATACCTATGCCTTAATATAGAGGTATATTATATATAAGTATATCTAAAGAATATCTTATTTAAGTATAATAATACTATTATTATTAAGCTCTACCTACTAAAGCTTATATTTATACTAATAAAAGGCTTTTAGTCTACTTTAATAAAATATATATATATAAGCTAGTTTAACTTTAAAATAATTTACTCTACTTTTATATCCTTATTATAGTTAATAATACTCTTAAAGTATTACTTAAAGGCTTTCTTATTACTATCCTCCTAGATTAGTAAGCTCTAGTCCTAAATATAGCGCTTCTATATAATCTATATAGCGTTATAGTACTCTTATAGATATATCTATATATCTATAATAGTAAATTTATTAATATAGAGAGCTTCTTATCTTAGTTAAGAAAGTACTTATATTATACCTAGTTATATCTATTTCCTATAATAGTTAGCTAGTATTATATAGGACTAATACTACCTATATCTATACGTTTTATAGAGAAGACTCTTATATTTCTAAGTATTACTCCTAAGATAACTATATAAAAGTAAGTAGAAGTAGTTAAAGTCTTATTTATCTATAAAGTAAATAATATAGTAGCTTATCTAATACTACTATATTATAATAAAACTCTTAAAGAAGAGTTTCTAAACTTATAACTTCTAAGTATCTACTTTATTAACTATATAATTAAGCTTATACTATTACTTTAAAGTAGTAAACTATACTACTTCTATATCTATCCTCTCTAAAAGAAGAGAGCTTATAGAAGATTATAGAATATATACTTACTTCTAGAGTAATATAGACGTTAGACTAGATAAAATATTAACGCTTATATAAAAGTATTTCTTAAAGCTTAAGATAAGTAGTATTAGGCTTTTTTATAAAGGGCGTATTATAGGTATATAACTAGTATTTATACCTCTAAATCTTAGTAGCTAAGTAGATAATTAGTATAGAGAAGATAATAGAATAGTAGGTAATTTTAAGATATTATAGAAAGAGTTAGATATTACGTATATAGACGTTTATAGCTCTCTTACTAGAGTTCTAGAAATTACCTATATAGTTCTAGTATAGCTATATATATAACTAGGAGTATACTAGCTAGATAAGGCTAAAGTTAGCGCTATATTCTCCTCTACTAGTAGAACGTAACTAGAGTTTAAAAACGTATAGAAGTAGTCTTTATAAATATTATACTTCTCTTCTATAGCTATATATATATAGCGCCTTATATTACTATTAAAGTACTAGTTAAGTATTTAATGTTAATATAGTAGAATATTAATACCTTCTTAAATAAATATATTAATAGTTACTTATATACTTAGCTCTACCTTATTATAGTATTTACTTTAAATAGCTAGACTAAGTATAATATATATAAGTATAGGCTTTCTATTATAGCTAGTATAGCTAGATTCTTAGCTCTATTAGATAAGGTATATAAAGTAGGTAATATAGAAAATAGCTTATATATTAGGTATATCTATACTAGCTATAAAGGCGCTAGTTATAATTATTATCCTTACTATTACTATAGAGTATGTAAACTAATTTAAGCGCTATTTACTTAATAGTAGCTAGCTATAGAACTTCTAGTATTAAAGAGTATCTACTAGCTTATTTACTACCTTAGTAAATTTAATATATACTAGAATTTTACTATAGTATTATACCTTACTTTTAAAGTATTATACTATAGTATTAGTATTAAAAATAGAGTCCTTAAGGTATTAGACTTTATATCTAATATTTAGATAGACTATAGACTTATAGAATATAATAAGATTACTAAGTATACTTAGTAAATAAAATGCTTTACACTAGGCTTCCTTAGGAATTATTACTAATAGTAGTATTATATAAACTCTATATTAAGTAAAAAACTAAAGGCATAGTAGTAATAGTTAATAGCTAGTATTTAGTAGTAAAATATAGTAAAACTTATCTATAATAAAGTATTTAAGATATCTAGCTATACTAAAACGTTAGATAAGAAAGATAAAGGAACTATTATTAATACTCTTTAGTATTATAAAGATAATACTAGTAGCTTTATTATAGTTTCTAGCTTTCTAGATAGTTACTATAATATAAAGACGCTAGTAGTATACTATAAAGTTATTTTAAAAAGTAGCTAAAGGTATAATAATAATACTTTATCTATAATTTAGAAAGTAGGCTAGAAATAGAAAAAGAAGGCTTTTTTCTAATCCTATTCCTATAATATATAGTATAATAGTATCTCCTCTTATAATAGCTCTTAGTATATCTTATTATAAGTTATAGAAGCGTATATAATTACTAAAATTTATCCTTAAAAGCTTTAAGAAGTTAGCGCTAATATATAACTCTAGCCTCTAGTAGTATTTATATATTATATAATCTTCTATAGTTAGGTTAAAATCCTAATTAGTTAGTTTAAATTTAAGTGCGTAGTACTAGTCTAATAAGGATTTAAAGTAAGCTTTTACTATATTAAATTTCTAGCTAAATATCTTAGAAATATTAATAGTATATATAGTATACGTAGTCTCTACTAAGTAACTAGCCTATATTTTATACGCCTCTACCTTAGTATTATTAACTAATTTATCTACTTCTTCTTTACTAAGTTCTTTAAGAAGCTTATCTAAGCTACTAATCTTCTAAGTAAATATAATTATAAGGTGCTTTATTATATTAATATTAATTATCTAGCTTATCTAACGCTCTATAGTATACTATAGAACCTTTACTAGTAGTTATAATATTTTCTACTACTACTTATCTTTACTAGGCTATAGTAAGCTACTAGTAGCTTAGTAATAGTACTACTCTTTAAGTATAGGTAAGGCTTACTATAAGATTAAGCTATAAAATAGTTAAATAATCTATAAGTACTAGGTAAAAAGACTCCCTACTTCTCTTAAGAAGAAGTAGAAAATAGACTTTACTAATTTATTATAGTTATAGCCTTTATAGTACTTAAGTATAATAGTAATAAGGCTATTAAAAAGATAGAAGTTCTATATACTATTATTTAATATATTCTCTAATTAAATACTTAGTAGCTCTATTCTATAAACTAGCTAACTACTTATAAAGTAAATAAAGTAGAGAAGGTACCTTAGAAACTCTTATACTTTTTTATAGTACTTTACTACCTATTTTAAGTTACTTAGGTTATTAATAAAGGTATCTATATATACTTTCTACTATTATTTTTATATAGTAGTAATAAGATACTTCTTAATAAACCCCTTATATTAGCGAAGTAGCTTAGATAAGAGGTTAAATATACTAAATCTAGTATCTTCCTTCTATAGCTCTTCTAATATATTATTCTAGAGTATATTAGAGAACTTATCTTACTACTAAATAAAAGTAAAACTATATAAAATAGATAAGGTAGCTTTATACTTATTCTATACTATGCTAGTAAACTTAGTAAGTATTATTCTTACTTTATATATAGTTATAGTATCTTTATTCTACTAGATAAAAGTATTAAAGTTATTACTATAGTAAAAGTAACTAAGAAAGCGCGTATTCTAAATAAGCTAGTCTATTAGCGTTAAGTACTTAGTAGTAAGGTAATTATATACTTACTTTTTAAAATCTATTACTACTATATAATTCTACTTTTTAATCTTAATATCTTTAGCTATAATTATAGTATCTTACTCTATAATTAGTTAGCTAAGCTCTTTATATAAGAGTACACGCTATATAGAGTATACTAGAATAAGAATATTATTTTTATCTAATCCTAGTAGTAAAAGAGTATCCTAGAGATATTATAGGCCTATAAACTATACTATCTTTTTAAGAGTAGAAAGATTAGTAGTAAAGCTATAAACTAAGCTATATCTATTACTCTTTAGTAAGAGTAATAGAAATATAATAAGAGTAAGTACTACTAGTTTAAAGTTATCCTAGTATAACGTCTATTAAAGAAGAGTTAACTAAAATATATAATAGTAAACTTTAAGTCTAACTAGCTTAGTATAGTTATAGCTATAGTTAATCTTAGTTATTTTACTACTATTATCCTCTAGTACTTATATAATCTTCTATTAGGTATACTACTATAAGTTATATAGGTATAACTTATTTAGCTTTAGTAATTACTATATAAGTATATAATAAAAGAAGATAAATATCTTTTAAAGAAGTCCTATATATTTAGTATTAAAGTCTTAGTATAGCTTAAGTAAGAATATTAAAATATTAGTATAATCTTCTTATATTATATAGATTTAAGTATAGTATAAAGTAGAAGTACTAATATTCTACTAGGTTTAGACTATACTTTTTACTATAGAATATAGTAGAAAAAGCTTTAGTTTAGTCTTTTCCTTTAAGATAGTAATATACTAAAAGGCTTTATTTTAAGTAGAGAACTACTTAAAAATTTTAGTATATTATAAGTATATAACCTAAGGGTTACTCTAAATACTAGGTTTAAGAAGAATAGCTATATTCTAAAATAAGTAATCTTATTCTATAAACTTTTTAGCTTTAAGTATCTAAGCTATAAGTACTACTATAATAGTTTTTAGTTTATAGTTACTTACTTCTCTAAGAGCTATATATATATTATAAGAGTTTATATTAGAAGATAGTAGGTTTATATTATAAGATAGTAATCTTATTTTAAAGATATTTAAAGAAGTAGAAAAAGTAGATAATATTAAGGTTAGAGCTAAGAGTATTATAGGGCGCTTTACTTTAAAATAGCTAGTAATTATATTATATTTAGAGACGTATAGTATATTTAAGAAGAATTACTAGCTAAAAACCCTCTTAATATACTTTAGGTACTATTTATCTTTAGCGTTTTTATATATAAAGAATATATTATATATCTTTAGATATTTCTATATATTATTCTATACGCTTATACTATTTATAACTATATAAGTATAATATAGATATTAATAAGAGTTATAGAAGATAGGGAGCCCTAAGAATAGTTAGTATAGATTCTTTAAGTTTAAATAATTACTATATACCCTCTTTACTATTAGATAGGCGTCTATAAATTCTTATACTTTAGTAGTAATAGTATATTAAACCTCTAGACTTATAAAGTTATAGTACTAATTAGTAAAGTATAGTTAGACTCTACTAAGAAATATTATAAACTAATAATACTTATAAGAGAGAATACTAGTACTATACTTAAAGTAGAGGTATTATTTAAAATCTATAATATTATTAGATTAAGATAATATTAACTTAGAGTTTAGTATATTATATAGTAGTTAGGTTTTACTATAGACTATAATTTTAGTACCTAACTATAGCTAAAATTAAATAGTAGAGTAGTAGCTTAGAGCTACTAGTACTACTAATAACCTAAGCAGTATATAGAAATATACCTACTATTAATAACTTCTATTATATTTAGCTATAATATTATAAGTAAACTTACATCTATCGCCTAAAGCACTATATTAAATTAAAGATAATAATATACTAATTTAAGACGCCCTATACTACTTAGCTTTAATTATACTTATCTTTAGCTTACTAAGAGAAGGGCTTTAGTATATATAAGCGTTTATTACGCCTATACTAGAGCTTATACTATAATAGATCTATTAAAGAGTAAATAAGTAATAACTATTACACTTTATAAATAATATATATAATAACTTAATTAATAAAGTTATAGATACTAATATAGAGCTAGACTTAGATAATACTACTACTAGCTATAAAGTACTACTACTAAAGTAAAAATAGGCTAAGAAGGAGATAATAATAAAATAGATAAATAAGAAACTAAAAGAAAAGTTTAATAGTATTATACTATAAACTATTATAAGTATATAGGACTAGTAGTAAGTAAAGTATAATAACGTAATATTAGATAAAGAAAAGTAGTAGTATAAGACGTTTATATAAAAGCTTCTAGATATAGGCGTTAAGCTAGCTATAAATATAGTTATAAAAGTAGCTATAATTAGTACTATTAAATATCTATAAGACTAGTATACTATATTAAAGATATAGAAGAGGTAGTATATAGAAAGTAAGTAGCTCTTTTTAGGTATAGAGTAGAACTTACTATTACTATTAGAGTGTAAAGATAGTAGACTAGATAATAATAATAATAACTTATTCTATATCTAACTAGATAATTAACTAGTACTTTTATAATATATATAGATAGTAATAAATAAAGTAAACTTAAATAACTTTAAAACTTAAGAGTTTATAGCGCTCTTTAATGCTATATAATATAGCTAGATATCTAAGATTATAAGGGATATATAATATAGGTAGATAATAGTAGTAATATTTAAATAATATAAAGTATTAGAGATATTAGTATAGAAGTATTAAAAAAAAAGTATAAAGAGAAGAGGTTTTATAATAGTAGTAAAAGAATACCTTTTTAAGGCGTTGTATAAAGCTAAAGATAGTACTTTTATAGATATAAAGAAAAACCCTATTAATTTCTAAGAGTTTAGAAGAGAATTAGAGTTTAGTAAAAGATAGTATATACTTAAAGCTAAGTTTAGAGTTAGAGTGTTTACTTTATTACTACGTAGTATAGTTACTAACTATTTTATTAAGTAAAGTATAAGTATAATAAAGTACGCGTAATAGATTAAAATAATAAAAGTATATAATTTATAGGTTAAGATAGTTACTTAAGTAATCTAGCTATTATATATTACTTATATAATAAATAAGTTACTACCTAAGCGCTTAGTACTTAAGGCTATAAAAGATAATAAGTTCCTTAGGTGTAATCTCTATATTACTCTTTTAATAGTAACTACTTTATAATAATCTTTAGTAGAGCTTAGAGGTATAATATTAGTTAAGGTAACGTAGTATAGTAATTTATAGTTTAATAATATATATATATTATAAGGCTCTATTTAGAATATTTAGGTTTTATTTATATAAAAATAATTATAGTTATATATACTATAAGGCAGAGCTTACACTAAAAAGTTTAGGTTTTACTAAATCTAAACTTTCTAAGGCACGTATAGTTATATACTAAATACTAAATAATTTAGTATTTTAATACTATATAGGTGTTTAAATACTACTAATATACGTAAAAATATTAGGTAAATATAAGGAAATATTAAGTATAGATATAAAAATATTAGGTATATATATAAAAATATTAGGTATATACGTAAAAATATTAGGTATATACGTAAAAATATTAGGTATATATATAAAAATATTAGGTATATATATAAAAATATTAGGTATATATATAAAAATATTAGGTACTAGTATTACGTGTATATACTAGCTTAGTATAAATATTAAATTAATATTTAGAATCCTAATATATATAGCTTTAATATAGAAATTACTTAGTAATATTTATCTTAAACTTTATTTATTAAAAATATATATATAGAAATAATTATTATATATATACTTAATACTTATAATATAAATACTAAAACTAAAAGAG
>Ga0210040_10006654_pt1 | contig 14306 bp, 15 predicted proteins | sample CryGeyCG12114_NA_FD_185462 | JGI IMG/M metagenome (GOLD analysis project Ga0210040, IMG submission 185462) | Groundwater microbial communities from aquifer - Crystal Geyser CG19_WC_8/21/14_NA (SPAdes) (version 2) | ecosystem: Environmental > Aquatic > Deep subsurface > Groundwater | place: USA... | reverse complement strand
GAACCCGCCGTCAGCAATTCCCAGAACCGCTCCTGCCGCTCATCCCGAACCCGGCGCCACTCCGAAACCACCACAACACCCCACGCTCGACGGGTGTTGCGACGACCGCCTGAATCCGCCGCCCACTTAGGGACACCGACCCACCAGGCCGATCCCCGACACAGACCGGCGGGTCTGGGTGAAACTGAACGACATGAGCGGAGACCCCTCACCGAAAGAGGCAGGCGTACGACCGCTGGCGAGTAACGAGCGCGAGCTCCTCGATGCCCTCCTCCGCAGAGAGTTCCCCGGCGTGGGCGAGCTGCGCCTACAGGCCCGCCAGACGAGCGCGTCCCCGGGCTGCACCTGCGGGTGCGGGACCATTGCCCTGCACGTACCCGACGATTCGCCGCGGTCCTCGGCGAGCCATCTCGTTCCGGTCGAGGGCACGGTCGTCACTGCGGAGGGCGAGCCGATCGGCGGTCTTCTCCTATTCGTCGACGATGGTCGGCTGTCCAGCCTGGAGGTCTACGCCTACGGCGACGACCCGCTGCCGATGCCGCGACCAGAACAGGTTCGGTGGTAGACGATCCCGGGAGTTTCTCGGTGGCCCCGAAGCCGCTCCCGCGCGGCCAGCCTGGCGGCGTCCCTGAGCGGCCGGCCACTTAGGGACACCCCGGCGACGCCCCGATCGGGTACCTGGGTCGACTAAGGGGCCTTGCCCGGTGCTGCTGCGGGCGTCTTAAGCATGTGTGGGGTTGCCGGCCTGGGTACAGCCGGGTGGTAGACAGCCACGCCGCTCGGTTGGCGTATCGCCCGCTGCCCAAGGTGATCTGTCAGGGGCCGGGGCTATCCGGCGCGGACGTGCCCTCGGGCTCTATGCGGTTGCCTTGGCGGGTGACTCGACCACCTGTTCCACGTCTTCTATCAGCCCCAGCACGGTCTGGTAGCGCTGGCTGAGGTCATTGCTGGCGCACTTGTGGATGATTTGACCGATGGCGTCGTCGCTGGGGGGAAGCCTCTCCTTGCCGGTGAATATGTAGGCGAGAACCCAAGCGATCGAGTACATCTCGTTGACGGCCGCGTAATCCTTAAAACTCGCGAGCAGCGGGTCGCGGTAAGTTCCCTTCATGGCGGTTTGAGTGTGGGTGAAGTTCTTGCTCGGGTCCTTCACCAGGCCAAAGTCCGACAGCTTGACCAGCACTGCACTCTCTCCGTAGACCTTCAGCAAGGTGTTCTGAAGGCTGATGTCTCGGTGCAGATAGTGGTTCACGTGCAGATAATTGACGCCATAAAGGAATTGAAGAGCAATGCGCTTCCGCGTGCCGAACTTGAGCGTTGAGTTCTTTTTGCTGATGTAGTCCCGTAACGTGGTGTCGCAGTACTCCATCCGGTACTCGTTGCGCTCGTCGTTGTATCTGTAGACCTGTACCACGTAGGGAAAGCTCAGCTTTTTCATCACGTCGAACTCCTGCTTGAACCGCGCCAGCTCGCGCTCGTCCAACTCCTTCTTGGCCCTCTTGACAGCAAACTTGATGTCGTAGTCCGGGTCCACGTAGGAGTAGACGTGGGCGTAGGAACCACTGCCCACCATCGTGAGCGGTACCGGCTCCTGCCCCTTCTTAAGCTTCACGCTCGCGGCCAAGAAAGTGAAGACTGGCTGGTAGTCGATGAGCTCAATGAGCTCGAAATCCTCGGGGACCGTGCTGCCCCCCGAGGGGGAAAGCCAGGGCCTGCAGCGATCCAGCGCGTCCTGATAGGCAGTGTCGAATTCGACCTCTACGCCGCACCTCTTCAGCGCATGGAGGTCGGTCTCGATCTCGTCGATAAGCGCGAGTAGGTCGCGGCTGGGGTCCGCCCAGTAGTGATGGGTGGACTTGGCGCGGCCGTTGATGTTACTGAAGTGCTGGTTCAGCTGTTTGTGGAGAACCGCGAACATGTGGCCCCAGTCGGGGTCGTCATACAGGCGCGAGAACCTTGGAGACGCCGGCATCCCCGCGTACTTCTCTCGCAGGTCCGCCACCATCAACGCCACCGCATCGGCCATCGTCTCAGCCCCTTCGAGTCGAACGCCATCCTCTCATCGGGGTCCGACTCAAGGCGGTGATGAGCCCGGAAAAACGACAATGGCCACTGCGCAGTTGTTGTGCCGCGCCATCTCCGCCGCCATCAGGCAGCAGCGCTCCCGCATCTCGAGCGGAAGGTCGAGCGTGGTGGTGAGGACCGGCACCGCCCGGCATGCGGCGGTCATCGGGCGTCCGTCAGGAGCGCCGCGAGGCGGGCACGCTGCTCGGCGGTGATGGGGGCGCGGTAGCGAGCGCCAGCCCCGTCCCTGTCCCTGAAGCCGCCTTTAGGGACACCGGCGCTGGCGGCTCGTCCCCGAGGTAGGGGCCAACTCGACGTCCACCTCCCGCCGTCCCTCAGAGTGCATGTCGCGGGCAGTGCTCCGACCACCCGCCCGGCACAGCGCAGATCCGCGGACCACGTCACTCAGCCAGGGCGGGACGAACACCAGCGAAGAGCCGCTCTTCCGGCGGCGGTCGACGGCGTAAGGCACGTGGAAGGCACGGCTCACGGCCTAACCCCAGGTTGACCAGCCAAGATGGCGATGAGGGTGTCCAGCCTTCCAAGCTGGCCATGCCGGTTCGATCCCGGTCACCCGCTCCACGCCTCTTCCCGGGGCCGCGAGACCACAGTCGGGTCACGCGGTGAGCGCAAGGCCGTGCCGAGCGGCGACCCGTCGCGGAATGTCCTCCACTAGCACTGCCAGCCGCTCGACCGCTGCCCGGCTGTGGATCACGAGGGCGAAGCCGGCGTACGGCCACAGCGGGCTCTGCCACCAACCAGCACCGCTCAGCAGGTCGAGCTGTGGGCCGCCGCGCATACAGGCGGCGGCGAGGGCGTACTGGCTGTCGTGGTGCTCAAGCCGGCTGGGGAGCGTCCCCACGGCAGCGCTCGGGGCGCATCTTCGCCTTCAACGGCTCGACGTTCGCCGGACATACGAGACCGAACGCCGCGACGGGCAAGTGGGTCTGCCCCCTGGTGCATCGACTTCTCAACCTGCCCCGCGGCTCAGGTACCTCGGCTGTTGCCGAGCAACCCGAGAGTCACCTTTCGGGTCACTCCTCCGAGGCGTTGCTCTCCGCCTTGCCACTAGTACCGGTATCCTCAGCGGTATGCCCGACACGGTTACCACCATCAAGGTGCCGCGGCGCCTGCGCGAGCGCATCACCGAACGGGCGGGTCAGCAACGGATGACCGCCGCCGAAGTGATCGCCGAACTGCTCGACGATGCGGACCGGCGTACTCGCTTCGAGGCCGTCCGCGAGGCCTACGCGAACGGGGACGCGTCCTACCGCGAAGAGACCGAGGCATGGGACTCGTTGGCTGACGACGGTCTCCACCCGTGACGGACGAGGCTCCCTCGCTCGAGCGTGGCGCCATCGTCTGGGTCGACTTCGACCCGACCGCGGGGCGGGAACAGCGCGGCACCCGACCCGCCTTGGTCGTGTCCAGCACCGACTACCTGGCCAGCGTCCGCGATCTAGCGATCGTCGTCCCGATCACGTCAGTGGACCGAGGCTGGCCCCACCACGTGCTCGTCGAGGGCGACCGCACCGGCCTCTCCAAGCCCAGCTTCGCCATGACCGAACAGCCGCGAACGATTTCGACGATCCGGATCACGCGACGCACGGGCAGCGGCGGCGCCGACACCATGCGACGCGTCGACCAGTGGCTCCGCGACTTCCTCGGCATGGGTCGCCAGCCTGGCCGCGACTGACCCAAGGGCGCCGCTTCAGGACGCCGACCTTGGCGGCGCGCTACTGGACGGCGGACGAGGCGGCGAGAAGGGCGCGCCGTCCACGGGTGGTCGAACGCGACGCGGTCCGACCTGGTAGGCCTGCTCCATGCAGTACTACGACGTCTTCTCGTGGGTGTACGAGTCGGGGACCGAACTCCTGCACGGCAAGCACCGGCAGGAGGCCGTGGAACTCCTCCGGCTACGGCGCGGCCAGACGGTCCTCGACGTGCCGACCGGCACGGGCGCGAGCCTGCCGCTCCTGCGGGAGCGCGTCGGTCCCTACGGCAGGGTCGTAGGCGTGGACTACTCCCCCGGCATGCTCTCCAAGGCCCGGTCGAAATCGACCGACGCCGGATGGCGCAACGTCGACCTCGTCGAGGCCGACGCGCGCACGCTGGACGCCGAGCTCGTCGGGACCGACCGGGTGGACGCCGCCATCTGCATGCTGGGCCTCAGCGTCGTGCCCGACTGGCAGGAGGTCTTCCAGCGCATGTTCGACCTGGTCCGCCCCGGGGGCCGCGTCGCCGTCATGGACCTCTACCTGGACGGTCGGGTCGACAGCCGCATCGCCAACACCTACTACCGCCTGCTCGCGCAGGCCGACCAGCGCCGGCGATTCTGGGAGCCGCTCGCCGAGCAGGCCACGGACGTCCAGACGATCGACCACACCTGGTTCGGAGGCGTCGCCCGGATCGTCGGCGGCACCAAGCCGCTCTGACGCCGAACACCCGCTGGCTCCCCGACCGGCAGCGCAGGACCCCCTCCGGGCGTCTCACCCCTTCAGGTGAGGGGACGTTCACTCCAGTGGTGTCCTCGCCCCCGCGCGCCGATCAACCCTGCATGGAGAGGAACGGACAGACAACGACCGCACCCCGGCGTCCCGCCCTCGCGCTGCACCTGACCATCGTCCTGACCCTGCTGTTCGCCACCGGCGTCTGGTTCCGCCCGGCCGGGGCAGCGTGGGACCGGACGTACGACGTGGTGCTGTTCAACCTGCCCTACCTGGCAGCGTCCTGGGCGCTGTTCTCGGCAGGGCGACGGATCCGGATCGACCGGCTCGCGTGGTGGGGCCTCGCGGTCGCCCTCACCCTCAGCGCGGTGGGCAACGCCCTCCGGGTGCTGGCCGCCGGCGTCGACGGGAACGGGCCCTCGTCGCCGATGGCCGACCTGATCTCCCTGGCCGGCTACCTGACTCTCTACGTCTTCGTCGTCGGCGTGATCAAGGCGCGCGTGCCGCGCTTCCACCCGAGCATGTGGCTCGACGGCCTGATCACCGCTCTCGGCAGCCTCTCCCTCGGGATCGCGCTCGTGCTCGGGCCCTACCTGATCCCGGAGGCCGGCAAGACCGCCGTCCCCGGGATCGAGCTGATGAGCCCGACGATCAGCGTGGTACTGCTCGCCATGCTCGCCGCGGTCGGCTCCATCCTCGGGATGCGCCTGGACCGCACCCTCGTCCTCGTCATCGCCGGCCTGACGTTCGTCGCCGGGTCGGACCTCGTGTACTTCACCCAGGCGGTGCGCGGTGACTACGTCGACGGCGGCCCGCTCGAGCTCGGCTGGCTGACCGGCGTGGTCTTCGCCGCGCTGTCAGCCACCAGCGCGGTCGACCGTCCTGCGCCGGTCGACCGCGGGGCCTCGCGCATCGGGTGGCGTCTGCTCGCGGTGCCCCTGGCCTGCATCGGCGCCAGCCTCTTCGTCCTGGGGTCCGGCTGGACGCACCCCATCCCGCCGGTGTGCGCGTGGCTGGCGATCGCCTGCGTGGTCGCCGGCGTCGCCCGGATCGCCGTCACGTTCTCCGAGGTCCGGGGCTTCCACGAGGTCAAGCAGGAGTCACGCACCGACGAGCTCACCGGACTGCCCAACCGCCGGGCGCTGCTGGAGTCCGCCCAGGAGATCGTGGCCACGTCGGCGACCGGCCGCCCCTCGGCCCTGCTGCTGCTGGACCTGGACGGGTTCAAGGAGGTCAACGACAGCCTGGGCCACACGGCCGGCGACGAGCTGCTGCGCCAGGTCGGCCCTCGCCTGCGCCGTGCCCTGCGCTCCGACGACGTCCTCGCCCGCCTCGGTGGCGACGAGTTCGCCGTCCTGCTGCCCGACACCGGGACGGAGCCGGCGCGCATCCTCGCCGAGCGGTTGCGCGCCCTGCTCCTCGAACCCTTCACGGTCACCGGCGTGCGGCTGCACGTCGGCGTGAGCATCGGTATCGCGACCACTCCCGCGCCGGCCACGACGGTGCAGGAGCTGCTGCACTGCGCCGATGTGGCGATGTACTCCGCGAAGACCGCCCGGGAGGGCGTCCACGTCTACGTCCCGGACCCGGTGACCGGCACGGCCGGCAGCGACCGGCTGCGGACGATGGAGGAGCTGCGCGTGGCCCTCGAGGGCGACGAGCTCGTCGTCTTCCTCCAGCCGCAGATGGACCTGCGCGACGGGAGCATCGTCGGCGCCGAGGCGCTCGTCCGGTGGAACCACCCCACGCGTGGACTGCTCTCTCCCGCCCACCTCCTGCCGGCTGCCGAGCAGGCCGGGCTCCTGCGCCCGCTGACCGACCGGGTGCTCGAACTCGCGCTGCAGGCGACCCGCCGGTGGTGGGACGAGCGGCACGTCCCGGTCTCGGTCAACCTCTCGGCCGCGAACGTCACGGACCTGGACCTTCCGGAGAAGGTCGCCGCCGCACTCCGGCGGCACGGGCTGCCCACGGCGGCGCTCACGCTCGAGCTCGTCGAGGACACGCTCATGGCCGACCCCGACCGCGGCCGCGCCGTGCTGGCGGACCTGCGCCGGCTCGGCGTCCGGACGTCGATCGATGACTACGGCACCGGCTACAGCTCGCTGGCCTACCTCCGGCACCTTCCCGTCGACGAGCTCAAGATCGACCGGAGCCTCACTGCGGAGGTCGACAGCGACCCGCGCGCCGCCGCCATCGTCCGGCACACCGTCGCGCTCGCCCACGACCTCGGCATCGCTGTCGTCGCCGAGGGCGTGGAGACGGCCTCGACCAGTGCCGCCCTCGCGCGGCTCGACTGCGACGTCGCGCAGGGCTACGGCATCGCCCACCCCATGCCGGTGGACGCCTTCCTGGCGTGGCTGGACGCGGCGGACTCCGGGCTGACCGAGACGATCCTGCTGCCCGAGCTGAGCCGCGGGGGCCGCGCGACCTGAGCGTGGCTCGTCGGCCGGCTGCGAATGAGCGGGATCACCTCGTCATCCGACGACACGCCGTCAGCCGACATGCGCTCTGCGTAGTGAGCGGTACACCATGATCGCGTGATGCCAACTTCCCCCAGTGATCTGCTGCGGCCCCGCGTGGGCCTGGGCGCCGAGCGCCTTCCCAGCCGCCTGGCATCCGAGGAGTGGCGCGACCTGGCGCCGGAGATCCTCCGCCAGCGACTGGTGATCGAGGGCGTCCCGGCCGAGCCCGTCGACGACGAGCAGATCCGTCACTACCTGTCGGCGCTGTCGCGCGAGGTCGACATGGTGCAGCTGTTGGAGCCGGTCACCCATCGGTCGGACCTCTACGGTTGGGCCGGCTGGATCCACTGGGAGACGTCGGGCGCGCACTTCTACGCCTGGGAGCAGCCGCGACTGTTCTTCTCGGTGGACGTCTACACGTGCAAGGCGTTCGACGTGGACACCGCTGTGGGCTTCACCCGCGACTTCTTCGCCGCGGGCACGATCGTCGCCAAGTCCTTCTGACATGGCGCTCCGGCTGCTGGTCGCCCACACCCCGGCCGAGCGGGACGCCGCCCGGCGGATCGAGGGCGCGGTGTTCCTGCAGGCGTTCGGGAACACGCCGGAGGTGATGGAGGAGGAGTACGGCGCCTACGAGGCCCGCTCCCGCTTCGTCGTCGTCCTCGACGAGGAGTCGGGCTCGGCCATCGGGGCCGCCCGGTTCATCGTCGACGCCCCCGGAGCCGAGCCGGTGAAGACCCTGGTCGACGTCGCGGGTGCCCCGTGGCACGTCGAGCCGGGGAGCGCCCTCGCCGCCGCGGCGCCGGCCGGTGGACCGGTGTGGGACGTGGCGAGCCTGGCCGTGGACCGCCGCTTCCGCGCCGGCGCCTCCGGCGCGGAGGTCACGCTCGCGCTGTGCCACGGCATCCACGAGTACTCCCGCCGCAGTGGCGTCGAGGGCTGGGTGACCGTGCTCGACGACCGCGTCCTGCGGCTCCAGCGATCGATGGGCATCCCGTGGCTGACCATGCCCGGGGCGGCGTCGCAGCCCTACCTGGGGTCGGCCGCCAGCACCCCGTGCACCCTCGTCATCGACACGATCGAGCCCCACATGCGGTCGTCCCGGCCGGACGTGGCCCCCGCGATCATGGACGGCGTCCTCCGCTCGATCGCCCTGGACCCGGCCGATCTCTCGGCCGACCGCGGCGCGTTGCTCTCGGCGCCCGACTCCCCGCCGGCGCGTCTGTCCCCGGCGAGGCGCGACACCACGGGTTGGCGGCCGCCGACGTCCGGCCGCCCCCAGGTCCGCAGCGGCACACCGGCAACGTAGTCCCCACCTGCTCCTACGATCGCCGCATGACGGTGACGGTGGCCGCGTGAGCATCCGGTTCGAGGAGCTCGCCTACAGCCCCTCCCCCATCGGCGAGGTCAGCCTTCGCCGCCGGCGCGATCCCCGAACCGGTGATGACGTCTACGAGGTCAAGCTGGGCGACGAGTTCCTGATGTCCTCGATGTTCACCGTCGCCGAGATCGAGGTCGCCCGGCTGGCTCTCGCGCGGCTCGAGGGCGAGGGCTTCGACGTCGTGGTCGGGGGTCTCGGGCTGGGCTACACCGCGCAGGCGGTGCTCGACGACCCACGGGTCCGCGAGCTCGTGGTGATCGACCTCCTCGAGCCGGTCATCGCATGGCACCGGCGGGGGCTGCTGCCCCTGGGTGCCGCCGTCTCGTCGGACCCGCGGTGCCGACTGGTGGGCGGGAACTTCTTCCAGATGTCGGCGGAGGCCGGTCTCGATCCTGCTGCCCCCGGGCGGCAATTCGACGCCGTCGTCGTGGACATCGACCACTCCCCCGCCGACCTGCTGGACCAGGCGAACGCCTCCTTCTACGGGCCCTCCGGGATCCGCCGGCTGGCCGCCTCGATCCGGCCCGGCGGCGTCTTCTCGCTCTGGTCGAACGACCCGCCCGACGCTGCGTACCTGGCCGCGCTGTCCGAGGTCTTCGTCGACGTGGAGGCGCAGGTGGTCTCTTTCCCCAATCCGCTCCAGGGCCGTTCTGCCACCAACACCGTCTACCTGGCGACCGCTCCGGACTGAGGCGTCGTCCTCAGACGGTCGGGTCGCCCTCGGGCACCTCGATCGCGACCACCTCTTCCACCTTCGCGTCGGCGCCGGACAGCCCCTCGGCCTCCTCGTGCTCGTCGTGGAAGGCCAGCCAGCGCATCCCGAGGGCCTCGCGCTGCTCGTCGTCGACCGCTTCCTTGAAGGGCGGGAAGAAGTCCGTCTCCTCCTCGGCCATGTGGTCGGCGTTGACCTGCCGGGCGTTGCGCACCGCCTCCCACCAGTCCTCGCTGCCGAGCTCGTGCTCCCCGACGGCGGTCGCGGCGTGCCGGATCTCGTTGTGGTCGTGCACGCCCTCCGCGGTCTCCTGCTCGCCGTCCGCCTCCTGGGCCAGCAGCGGGTAGAACAACTGCTCCTCGGCGACGGCGTGCACCTCGAGCCTGGCGTGCAGCGCCTCCCAGGCAGCGGCGAGGTCCTGCCCGGACAGGTCGTCGAGCGCGGCGAAGTCCCGCCGGAAGATCTCGTGCTCGGCCAGGACCAGTGCGGTGATCTCGAAGTCGGACATGCGGACCGCTTACCCGCCGCGGGCGCACCTAAGGCTCCGGACCGGGCGCGCCGTGCCCGGCATCTCGCCGGCTCGGTCCGCCGCCGGTTTGTCCGGGCTCCCGCACGGGGTAGCCGCGCCGCAGCGGAGCGACTTCGCTCCGACATCTGCGCTGGAGGAGAAACCATGGCAAGCGGTGTGGCGACGGTCTGGGTACCCGTGGACGACATGGACAGGGCGGTGCGCTTCTACACCGACGTGCTGGGTCTGACCGCGAAGAACACCATGGACGACTGGTCGGAGATCGACGCGGGCGGGCTGACCATCGGCCTCAACGCGCGGGAGGGGACGTCCGCACACTCCGACGGCGGAGCGGTCATCAGCTTCACCCCCGATTCGAGCATCGAGGAGGAGGTGCAGCGGCTCAAGGACGCCGGCGTCGAGTTCGCCGGCGACATCGCGAGCTTCGACTGGGGCCGGATCGCCGCCTTCAAGGACAGCGAGGGCAACGACCTTCAGTTCTACGCGCCGCCGGCCGACTGACACCGTCGCGTGGCCGGCGGTCGATCCGCCCGTCGGCCACGCGCCCCCCTCGTCGAGGAACGGGCCTCCCGGGCTCGACGGAGCGGCGCGGGGAGGGAAGGGTCAGTCGAAGCCCGCCGGCAGGCCGAGCTTCACGAACAGGCCGGTGTCGAGATCGAGGAAGCTGGAGATGTGGGAGACCCTTCCGTCCTCGATCTCCAGCACGTGCAGCCCCCACGGCGCGTGGCCACCACCCGCGCGGGGCCGGTACTGCGCCACCGCCGGCGACCCGTTCGCCTCCACCGGGAACACCCGCGACCCCTCGCACTCGCTGCCCGGGCCCCGCATCCAGGTGCCGATGTCCGATGCCCCGCGGAGCCACATCTCGAACGGGGGCATGTGCTGGGTGGCGTCCTCGTGCAGCAGCTGCACGAGGGCCTCGATGTCGTAGCGCTCGAACGCGTCCAGGTACTTGGCGAGCAGCTCGCGGTCGTCGGGGTCCAGCGAGCGCGGAGCCGGACGCGCGTCCAGGTCGGCGAGCGTCGCGCGGGCCCGCTGGAGCGCGCTGTTCACCGACGCCACCGTGGTGTCCAGCAGCCCGGCCACCTCGTCGGCCTTCCAGCGCAGCACCTCGCGCAGGATCAGCACCGCGCGCTGCCGTGGCGGCAGGTGCTGCAGCGCCGCGACGAAGGCCAGCCGGATCGACTCGCGGGCCACGGCCTGCTCGGCCGGGTCGCCGTCCTCGGGCAGCACCTGGCGGTCGAGCACCGGCTCGATCCACGCCGTCATCGGCCGGCGCCCGGCCAGTGACGCCGGCACCGGCGGGTACGGGTCCCCCGCCAGGTCCATCGGCAGCGCCCGGCGCTTCCGGCCGTTGAGCGAGTCGAGACACACGTTGGTCGCGATGCGGTACAGCCACGACCGCAGTGCCGAGCGGCCCTCGAAATCACCCAGACCCCGCCACGCGCGGACCATCGTCTCCTGCACCGCGTCCTCGGCGTCGAAGGACGAACCGAGCATGCGGTAGCAGTACCCGGTGAGCTCGCGACGGTGTTCGAGCAGCCGCGGGTCGAGCTGGTCGGTCGGCCCGAGGGCCACGCTGGTCACCTGGGAACCACTCCTCCGGTCGGGATGCGGATCAGTCCATCACGGGGCAGCGACATTCCGGGAGGGCCAACAACGGATTCACCGCTACTGGTAGGTGATCAGCTCCGGGGTCGGCAGCGCCTGCTGGATCGTCTGCTCGGGGGTGAGCATCGGGAGGTCCTCGTCGTAGAAGTTCTTCCACCCCCACGTGATCCCCTCGGGCGCGCCCTGGTGCAGGGCGCTCCAGGTGGCCTGCTTGCTCCCCTGCGGCCCCTGCCCGTCGGCGTGGATCATGATCGCCAGCTCGTCGCGGGACATGTCGAGGAACTCCCGCCCGGGCAGCATGTCGAGGCGGAACTGGTGGAGCAGCAGCAGCTTCTGCGGCAGCGCCTTCGCCCGCGTGAGATCGGCCAGCCAGGCGACCACCCGGTTGACCTCCTCGATGCCGACCGACCCGATCTGGGTCAGGTGGACCTCGTTCGGCGCGAGCCGCCACTCCGGGTCCAGCGCCAGCCCGACGTGGGGCAGCTCCAGCAGCGGCCGGTACAGCTCGGCCTGCGCGACGAAATCTGTCCGGCCCGGCTGCAGGTCCAGGATGACGTAGACACCGGCCGCACCGGCCGCCTCCACCCACGGCCGCACCGTCTCGACGGGGCTCTCGGTGGAGTAGTTGCCGTCCGGCCCCGCGAACTCCGACGCCACGGTCACGATGACCTCGAACGCCGGGACCACGGGGGTGTCGACGAGCGGGTCGTACGGGGCGGCGGTGTCGCGGGCCCGCTGGATCGCCGCATCGACCGGCTGTTCCCCCAGCACGCCGAGGGCGCCGCTGCCCGGGAACCCGTAGAGCGCCACCATCATCCGGCCCGGGAAGAGCAGCTGCCCTCCGCCGGGCAGCTCGGTGCCGGTGGCCGCCGTCTCCAGCTTCCAGTCCAGCCCCTGCTCCGCGCCGAGCCCGGCACCGACCGCGAGCACGGTCTGCGCCTCCTCGTCGGAGAGCGCCTCGACGACGTCGGCCGATGCCCGCGGATCGGTGCTCCCCGAGAGGGCCACCACGCGCGCCCCGGCGGCCCGGGCGGTGGCGACGGCGGCGGGCGAGGCGTCGTCGCCGGCGAGCAGCACCACGCCGTCGACGGGATCGGCGCGTTCGAACTCCGGCAGCTCCTCCACGTCGACGTCGTCCGCCGGCGCCTCGTCGTCCTCGGGCCGCAGGGCGACCGGCCCGTCGGGATCGAGCCCGGCCACCGCTGCGACGTCCCCGTCCGACGGGACGGTCTGCTCCTCGTCCAGCGACAACCCCGTGGCCGCCGCGACCGCCTCGACGTCGGCCGGCACGGATCGCACCTCGGGGCCGTCGTCGGGCCCCTCGGCCTCGCCGACGGCGAGGACGACCTCGACACCGAGGCGGTCCAGCTCCCCGCCCGGCTCCGCTCCCCCGCCGCGTGCCGGCTCGACCAGCAGCGGCACACCGAGGCCGACGGCGGCCGACGCGCCCAGGAGCTGCCCCGCCCGGTCGTCCGCGCGGACCAGCACCGCGACCGGCGAGCTCTCGAACAGGGCGCGGCTCGTGCTCACCGCCTGCGCGACCGGGTCCTCGTCGGCGACGACGGTCAGGCCGCCGCCGAGCTCCGCAGGGACCGGCGACGACGCGGTGCCGGCCGAGGTCGCCTCCTCGTCGTCGGAGGACGACGACCCGGCTCCGGAGTCGGTGCAGCCGACCACCAGGAGGAGAAGGGCTGCGGGCATGGCCGCCACGCGAGAGCGCACGATCCTCCTTCGACCGGGGTCGACGCCCGGGCGGACGGCGGTACGGACACCGGTGCTGGCCCCCGACCCTACGACCCACCACCGACCGGGGCCCGGACCTGAGCGGCTGCGGCCGCTCACTCCCGGCCCAGCGCCCGCTCGACGTTCTCCACCATCCGGGTCAGCACGAGCACCGTGCGCTCGTACTCCTGGCGGGACAGCCCGTCGGCGGTGTGCCGGCGCACCCTTCCGACCGCCCGCGAGACCCGGTCGTGCGCGGCCGTGCCCTCGGCGGTCAGCTGCAGGGCACCGCCCGCGGCCCGGTCCACCCAGCCGCGCCCGGCCAGGTCGCCGAGGATCGCGCCCGCGTCGCCGGGGAAGTCCGCCAGCGCGGCGACGACGTCGGACTCGCGGTCCATGCCGCCGGCCAGGGAGTGCAGCACCTGCCAGTGCCGGCGGGTCAGCCCCTCACCGGCGACGACGGAGTCGAGCGCCTCCTCGAGGAGGGTGTCCAGGCGTTTGACCCACCAGCCGATCGGCCGCTCGTCGTCCATCCGCGCATCCTGTGCAGCCGGATCGCTCCCCGACAACCCGTTGGCGCCCCGCCCGTCCGCACCGGTAGACACAGGGCGTGCCCGAGGACCTCGCCGACCAGCTCCGCCCGATCACCGCCGAGGAGTGGCCGCCGTTCATCCGCGCGATGTACGACGTGTTCGGTGACGAGCCCGGCGGGCGCTTCCTCGACACGCCGTCGCCGTGGGCCGAGCTCGACCGGTCGCTGTCGTTGTGGGACGCCGGCCGCGTGGTCGCGACGGCGGGGATCTACAGCCGCCGGCTCACCGTGCCGGGCGCGGTCGTGCCGTGCGCCGGCGTCACCTGGATCACCGTCGCCCCCACCCACCGGCGCCGCGGCGTCCTCACCGCGATCATGCGCCGCCAGCTCGACGACATCCGGGCCGCCGGGCAGGAGCCGGTCGCCGCCCTGTGGGCCGCGGAGGCGTCGATCTACGGCCGGTTCGGCTACGCGCCGGCCACGCACCGCGGTGGCTGGACCGGGCGCACCCAGGGGATGCAGCTGCGGCCCGGCGTCGACACCGGCACGGGAACGGTCCGACCGGCGGAGCCTGCCGAGTTCCGCGCCGCGGCGACGGTGTTGCACGAGCAGCTGCGCCGCTGGGTGCCGGGCAACCTCGCGCGCGACGAGCGCTGGTGGGACCGGTTCATGCTCGACGAGCCCGAGGAGCGCAAGGGCCGGCCGACCAAGCAGTTGCTGCTGCACACCGAGGCCGACGGCGCGACGACCGGCTACGCCACCTACCGGCGCACCTCGGCCTGGAGCGAGTCGAGCGAGCCGCAGGGCGAGATCGCGGTGGACGAGGTGCGCGCGTCGACGCCGGCC
>Ga0210040_10006653_pt1 | contig 14308 bp, 17 predicted proteins | sample CryGeyCG12114_NA_FD_185462 | JGI IMG/M metagenome (GOLD analysis project Ga0210040, IMG submission 185462) | Groundwater microbial communities from aquifer - Crystal Geyser CG19_WC_8/21/14_NA (SPAdes) (version 2) | ecosystem: Environmental > Aquatic > Deep subsurface > Groundwater | place: USA... | reverse complement strand
CACCACTTCAAGCTCTACACCGAGGGCTTCCACGTCCCCGCCGGAGAGACCTACACCGCCATCGAGGCGCCCAAGGGCGAGTTCGGCGTCTACCTGGTCGCCGACGGAACCAACAAGCCCTACCGCGTGAAGATCAGGGCGGCGGACTACGCGCACCTCCAGGCGATGGACTTCCTCGCCAAGGGGCACATGCTCGCCGACGTGTCGGCGATCATCGCGACGCTTGACGTCGTGTTCGGCAGCATCGACCGCTAGGGGGCAGGCGCCGCTCGGACAGGGCGCGAGGCGGACTTGGCGAGGGGACGTGGAGCGGCTCGGGGCGGCTCAGGTGTTGCCTCGTGGACAGGGCCGATCGCGCCTTCTGCGCCCGGCCGGGTGGGTCTCGAGCTGCGGCACGGGCCAGTTCCCCGGCCTCGGAGTGGGTCGTGGCGAGGTCGGCCACGCTCGCTCTGCGGAGCGGCCGCACGACCTTCTGGACAAACCCGAGGAAGGGTATCAGATCGATCGGGCGACCGGAGGGCAGGTGTCCTGCTGCGGCGCGACGTGACGCCTGACCCATCAGAAGGGACCAAGATGAACGCCAGGACTTCGACGCTTCTTGCGCTGGGCGCTGCCCTTGCGCTGTCCGCCTGCGCGCAGCCCGCGCCGGCGCCGCAGCCGGTGGGCGTCGCGGCCTCGGTCGCGCCCGAGGACCGTCTGGTGGCCGCCATCGAGGCCGAGGGCTGCGTGCTGAGCACCGCCAATTCGGGCGCCGTGCTGCTGCGCGCGAACCTGACGCGCGACGAACTCACGCCGTTGATGAGCGGGCTTGTCGCGCAGGGCCGCGTCGAGGCCTCCAGCGATGCGTCGATCCGCCTTCTGTCGGACAACTGCATCTGATCGTGATGCGGCAGGGGCCTGTCCCTGCCCGCCGCCCGCGTGTATAGGGCGGCCCCGACGCCCCATCGCATTCGGATCGGTACAAGACGATGCTTCGCCGCCTCCACAACGACCAGCCCACAGCCTTCGCCTTCACGCCCGCGAACCTCGCTTGGGCCGAGGCGCAGATCCAGAAGTACCCCGAGGGCCGGCAGGCCAGCGCGGTGATCCCGCTTCTCTGGCGCGCTCAGGAGCAGGAGGGGTGGCTCTCGAAGCCCGCGATCGAAGAGGTCGCGCGGATGCTGGGCATGGCCTATATCCGGGTGCTGGAGGTCGCGACCTTCTACTTCATGTTCCAGCTCTCCCCTGTAGGGAGCATCGCGCATATCCAGGTCTGCGGCACGACCCCCTGCATGCTGCGGGGGAGCGAGGACCTCCTCGAGTTCTGCCAGCGCCGGATCAGCCCCGAGCCGCATCACCCCTCCGCGGACGGCAAGTTCTCCTGGGAGGAGGTCGAGTGCCTGGGCGCCTGCGCGAACGCGCCCATGGCCCAGATCGGCAAGGACTACTACGAGGACCTGACGGTCGAGAGCCTGGGGCGCATCATCGACGAGCTGGCTGCGGGGGGCGTGCCCCGGCCGGGCTCGCAGATCGGGCGCTTCGCCTCGGAGCCCGAAGGCGGCGCCCTGACGCTGACCCAGTACGCCGGCGAGGGGCGGCAGGAGTCCAACGCCAGCGTGGAGCTGGCGCTGAGCATCGGCGACACCGTGAAGCGCATCGACGGGACCGAGGTGCCGCTGCGCACCCCCTGGCTGAAGACCCCGCAGCCCGAGGAGCCGGAGCCCATCGCGGTGGAGGACACGGACCATGTGACCCCGCCCGACGGCGAGACCAGCGAGATCCCGACCGCGCTGGACCAGGAGAACACCGCCCGCCCGCCGGGCGTCCGCCAACCGCTGGCCGACGGAACGACCGTGGCGCCCGAGCCTGCGGGCGCTGCCACGGGTGTGACACGGGACGACGCGGCCTCGCAGGCCGGGGGCGCCGCGCAGCCCTCGGAGGTCAGCGCGGCCCTCGTGCCCGAGGTGGCGCCGCCGACGCTGACGGCGCCGCGCGACGGGGTGGGGGACAACCTCCAGGCCATCACCGGGGTGGGGCCCAAGCTGGAGGCGCTGCTCCATGACCTGGGCTTCTGGCACTTCGACCAGATCGCCGCCTGGAGCCCGGGCGAGATCGCCTGGGTGAACTCGCGCCTGGGCGCCTTCCGCGGTCGCATCGAGCGCGAGCACTGGGCCGACCAGGCCCGCAAGCTGATGGGGCATTAAGGCCGTGGCCGAGCGCCGGACCCAGGACTCCCGAAACGGCCACGCCCGGCTGGTGCCGCGGCGGGACCGCTCCGCTGCGCCGTCCAAGCCCAGGGCGCGTCCCGAGCCGCTGACGGACCCGCGCCGGCCCGCGACCGCGTCGCGCCGGACGGACCCGCGGGTGACCCAGGCGGCGCGCACGGCGGGGCTCGTGCTGGCGGGCGTGGGCCTCCTCTGGGTCGTCGCGACCTGGGCGGGGGACGCGCTGGGCTGGTCGGCGCGGGTTCGCGTCTTCTTCGATCTTTTCGCGCTCGCGGGCTTCGGCTTCGGGCTCTATCTGACGTGGCAGGCCTGGCGGATCGCCCGGGCGGACAAGGGGTAAGTCCCATGCTTGAGGACAAGGACCGCATCTTCACGAACCTTTACGGGATGCACGACCGCAGCCTCGCCGGGGCGCGGGCGCGCGGCCATTGGGACGGGACCAAGGATATCCTGGGCAAGGGCCGCGACTGGATCGTGAACGAGATGAAGGCCTCCGGCCTGCGCGGGCGGGGCGGCGCGGGCTTCCCGACGGGCATGAAGTGGTCCTTCATGCCCAAGGAGTCCGACGGGCGCCCTGCCTACCTCGTGGTCAACGCCGACGAGTCGGAGCCCGGGACCTGCAAGGACCGGGAGATCATGCGCCACGACCCGCACACGCTGGTCGAGGGCTGCCTGATCGCGAGCTTCGCGATGGGCGCGCACGCCGCCTACATCTACATCCGGGGCGAATACATCCGCGAGAAGGAGGCCCTCCAGCGCGCGGTGGACGAGGCCTACGACGCGGGGCTGATCGGCAAGAACGCCTGTGGCTCGGGCTGGGACTTCGATCTCTATGTCCACCACGGGGCCGGTGCCTACATCTGCGGCGAGGAGACTGCGCTGCTGGAGTCGCTGGAGGGCAAGAAGGGCATGCCCCGGATGAAGCCGCCCTTCCCGGCGGGGGCGGGCCTCTACGGCTGCCCGACCACGGTGAACAACGTCGAGTCGATCGCCGTGGCGCCGACAATTTTGCGGCGCGGCGCCTCGTGGTTCTCCTCCTTCGGGCGGCCGAACAACGCGGGGACCAAGATCTTCGCGATCTCGGGCCATGTGAACAAGCCCTGCGTGGTCGAGGAGGCCATGTCGATCCCCTTCAAGGAGCTGATCGACAAGCACTGCGGCGGCATCCGAGGCGGCTGGGGCAACCTCAAGGCGGTGATCCCGGGCGGGTCGTCGGTGCCGAACATCAAGGCCGACGTGATGATGGACGCCATCATGGACTTCGACTGGCTGCGCGAGCAGCGGTCGGGCCTGGGCACGGCGGCGGTGATCGTCATGGACCAGAGCACCGACATGGTGAAGGCGATCTGGCGGCTCGCGAAGTTCTACAAGCACGAATCCTGCGGCCAGTGCACGCCCTGCCGCGAAGGGACCGGCTGGATGATGCGGGTCATGGAGCGGCTGGTGAAGGGCGAGGCGGAGGTCGAGGAGATCGACATGCTGCTCGACGTCACCAAGCAGGTCGAGGGGCACACGATCTGCGCGCTGGGGGATGCGGCGGCTTGGCCGATCCAGGGCCTGATCCGCAACTTCCGCGACGAGATCGAGGACCGCATCAGGGCCAAGCGCGCGGGTCGCATCACCGCCGTCGCGGCGGAGTAGGCGCGCCTTCGGCCTGACCTTTGTGCGGCCCGGGCTATCTTCCGGCCCGTGCAGCAGGGGGAGGACGGAGATGCCGAGAGTGATGGTGACGACCGGCGCCGCGCTGGCGCTTCTGGCCGGCCTGGCGGGGTGCGAGGCGCCGATGCCGGGCGGAACCGGAGGCGGGGCCGCGCCCGTGGTGACGCCGGTGGCGGCCGAGCCCCGGCCCCATCTTTTCCCCGAGTCGCTGGAGCGGAGTCCCGAGGGGCTCCTGATCGTGAACCCCGAATCGGCCTTCGTCACCGAGGGGCCCGCGCTGCGGGTGAGCGGGGCGGCGGACCGCGCGGCGGCCAAGGCGGCGGCGGATGCCTTCTGCGGGGCGCCCCTGACCTTCCCGCCCGAGTTCGGCGGCGTGCCCGTCCGCTTCGACCCGCCGACGGGCGACTTCGTCCTTTACGCCACCTGCTGATGTCACGCGCGCGCGACGGGGTGGCGCCGGGCGATCCCGTGCTATCCTTGCTCCATGCGGCACAAGGAAAGGGCGCGGGCATGAAGGCATGGGCATGGGCGGCGGCAGTGGCGGTCCTGGGCGGGACGGGCGTTGCGGAGGCCGGGGGCTTCGCGCCCCCCTACGGGACGGTCGCGACGGTGGTGGCTCCGACAAGCGCGGCACCCGGGGTTTCGGGTCTCGAATGGGTGCGCCAAGAGAGTCCCCAGATCGGGCGGAACGTTCTGGCCGTGCTGGACGGCGTGCAGGTCGCGACCATCGAGTGGCGCCACGAGGTCACCGCCCGCGTGCGGACCAGGAGCGGCGCGGCGCTGACCGAGGCTGAGCGCGCCTCGGTCCGAAGCCAGGCGCTGGTCTGCCGCCGAGGCGAGGTCCGCGCGGGCCCGGAATACATCGAGCCCAACGGGACCTATGTGTTGAAGTTCGCCTGCGTCTGGACCCAGGGGGCCTAGTAGCTCCCCGGCGGATCGCTGGCGGGGAAGCTCTCGTCCGAGGTCTCGTCCACGATGTCCCAGCGGCGGACGGGCATGGTCATCTCCTCCGGTCCGGCGTTGCGGACCGGCTGGTAGGGCGACTTGGTGCCGCTGCCCAGGCGGGCGGGGCGGGGGCGGACGGCATAGGCGGCCCCGGCGAGCCCGAGGGCGATCAGCATCAGGGCCGGGCGGGTGAAGGTCATGGTCGGTCTCCGCTGTGACGGCTGCGTCGCGGGGGCAACGGTCGGGCGCGCGGGATGTTCCACGATCCCCGCGGCCCGGTCCGGCACCGGCGGCAAGGCGCACAAGGATGTGGCGCGACCCGGGCGTGACGCGTAACCTGCGCGCGTCGGTCCCCGGGGGAAGATCATGGCTCACCTCGCGCAGCTCAATGTCGGTCGGCTCGTGACGGACACGGACGACCCCCGGGTCGCCCCGTTCATGGCCGCGCTCGACCGGGTGAACGGCCTGGGCAAGCGGATGCCGGGCTTCGTCTGGATGATGGAAGGGTCGGAAGGGCAGGGGAACACCGAGACCAAGATCGGCGGCGATCCCCGCTTCGTGTCGAACCTGACGGTCTGGGACTCGGTCGAGGCCTTGGAGCGATTCGTCTGGGGCACCATCCACCGCCAGTTCTACGAGCGGCGGGAGGAGTGGTTCGAGGTCCTGGGGCGCATGCACTTCGTGATGTGGTGGGTCCCCGAGGGGCACCGGCCGACGCTGGACGAGGCTCTTGAGCGGCTCGCGCGCCTGGAGGCGGAGGGGGACAGCGACGAGGCCTTCGGCTGGCGCCACCTGCCCCAGGCCCGGCTCTGGCGCGAGAAGGCCTGCTCTCGCGGGGCGGCCTGAGCGGCCCGTCGCCCGCTCGCGGGGTGTTGATATGGCCTAGCGGGCGGTGCGGTCCCATATCCGGGGCGAGACACGGCCGGACCGGGACCCTCCCGCAACCGGCCCCGGACAGGAGCCCACGCCATGACCCGACCCCTTCGCCCCTTCGTTCTGGCCCTGCTCTGCGGGGCGCCCGGCGCCCTCGCGGCCCAGGACCTGCCCCCCCTGGGCGAGGTCGAGGTCGTGACCGAAGGGCTCATCAACACCGCCATCGCCTACGAGCTCGACCGCAAGTGCGACGAGCTGGACGGGCGCAGGCTCCAGGGCATCGCCTTCCTGTGGTCGCTGGAGTCCCAGGCGCGGCGCCTGGGCTATTCGCGCGACGAGATCCAGTCCTTCATCGACGACGACGCGGAGAAGGACCGCCTGGAAGCCATCGCGCGCGAGCGGCTGCGAGGCATGGGTGCGGTCGAGGGCGACTGGGCGACCTACTGCGAGGTCGGGCGCCAGGAGATCGCCAAGAAGAGCCCCATCGGCGTGCTGCTCGACGACTGAGCGGGCATCTCGCGCCGGCGCGAGGGCTGCGCGAAGCGTCTGGCCTCCCCCCAGGGTTCCCGCTAGAACGCCGGGCAAATCGGGGCGTGCCCGCGTCCCGCAGCCGAAAGGGATGCGCGCATGTCCGACCTGAAGCCCATCATGATCGACGGCACGGTCTACGAGGTGCCGGGGGCCATGACGATCATCCAGGCCTGCGACGTGGCGGGCATCGAGATCCCGCGCTTCTGCTACCATGAGCGCCTGTCGATCGCCGGTAACTGCCGCATGTGCCTCGTGGAGGTCGTCGGCGGGCCGCCTAAGCCCACCGCGTCCTGCTCGCAGCAGGTCAAGGACCTGCGGCCCGGCAAGAACGGCGAGCCGCCCGAGGTGAAGACCAACTCGCCCATGGTCAAGAAGGCGCGGGCCGGGGTGATGGAGTTCCTCCTCATCAACCACCCGCTCGATTGCCCGATCTGCGACCAGGGCGGCGAATGCGACCTCCAGGACCAGGCGCTGGCCTATGGGATGGACTTCTCGCGCTACCGCGAGCCCAAGCGCGCGACCGAGGACCTGGAATTGGGACCGCTGGTCGAGACGCACATGACGCGCTGCATCTCCTGCACGCGCTGCGTCCGCTTCACGAGCGAGATCGCCGGCATCGACCAGATGGGCCAGACCGGCCGGGGCGAGGACAGCGAGATCACCTCCTACCTGAACCAGACGCTGAGCTCGAACCTCCAGGGCAACATCATCGACCTTTGCCCGGTCGGCGCGCTGGTGTCCAAGCCCTACGCCTACAAGGCGCGGCCCTGGGAGCTGGTGAAGACCGAAACCATCGACGTCATGGACGCGCTGGGATCGAACATCCGCGTCGACGCCAAGGGGCGCGAGGTCATGCGCATCCTGCCGCGCAACCATGACGGCGTGAACGAGGAGTGGATCTCGGACAAGACCCGCTTCGTCTGGGACGGCCTGCGGCGGCAGCGGCTCGATACGCCCTACATCCGCGAGGCCGGGCGGCTCCGCCGCGCCACCTGGGGCGAGGCGCTGGGCGTCGCGGCGCAGGCCATGCGCGGGCGTCGCGTCGCGGGCCTCGTGGGGGACCTCGCCCCGGTGGAGGCGGCCTTCGCGCTGAAGGACCTGATGGCGCGGGTGGGCGGCACGACGGAATGCCGGGTCGACGGCGCAAAGCTCTATGCCGGGACGCGCGGCGGCTATGCGGGCAACGCGCGGGTCGAGGACCTGTCGACCGCCAAGCGCATCGTCCTGATCGGCACGAACCCCCGCGTCGAGGCGCCGGTGCTGAACGCCCGCATCCGCATCGCCTATCTCCGGGGGGCGGAGGTGACGCTGGTCGGCGAGGCCGCCGACCTGACCTATCCCTTCGACCACGCCGGGACCGACCGCGCCGCGCTGGAACGGCTCGCGCAGGGCTCGCAGGCGGCCGAGGGCGCCATCGTGGTCCTGGGGCAGGGGGCCCTGAGGGAGGCGGACGGCGAGGCGGTGCTGAGCCAGACGCTGGCCCTTGTCGAGGTGATGGGCGCCAAGCTCCTCATCCTGCACACCGCCGCGTCGCGCGTCGGCGCGATGGACGTGGGCTGCGTGACCGAGGGCGGGGTGCAGGCCGCGGTCGAGGGGGCGGAGGTCATCTGGAACCTCGGCGCCGACGAGATCGAGATCGCGCCGGGTCCCTTCGTGATCTACCAGGGCAGTCACGGCGATCGCGGCGCCCACCGCGCCGACCTGATCCTGCCCGCTGCCGCCTACACCGAGGAGAACGGGATCTTCGTGAACACCGAGGGGCGGCCGCAACTTGCGCTGCGCGCCGGTTTCGCACCCGGCGGAGCCAAGGAGAACTGGGCGATCCTGCGCGCGGCCTCCGCGGCCCTGGGCTCGGTCCAACCCTGGGACAGCCTCCCGCAACTTCGGCAGGCCATGGTTGCGGCGCATCCCGTGCTGGGCGAGATCGACACGGTGCCCGAGAACAGGCTGCCGCACATCCCCCCGCGCTCCATGGGCCAGGCGACCTTCCGCAACGCGGTCCGCGACTTCTACCTCACGAACCCCATCGCGCGGGCAAGCCAGCTCATGGGCGAGCTCTCGGCGCAGGAGGCGGCCCGGGTGCGGCCGCGGCTCGCGGCGGAGTGAGGGCGTGGCCGGCCGGTCCTGCCTGCGCGAAATCGCGGCGGAATCGGCTGGAATCCCGTGGACGGATGCTGTTTACACCGCCATGCCGACGCACCCCCGGTGGGGCGCCGGGTGGGTCCCGAAATCCTGCGGCCGCTCGCGGCCCTTGCGGCGGATCGACGATCTAGAGGAACGCGATGGCTGAATTCTTCACGGAAAACTGGCTCGGCATCATCCTTCTGACGCTGGGGCAGTGCCTTCTGATCGTGGTGCCGCTCCTGGTGGCGCTGGCGTTCCTCCTGTACGCCGACCGCAAGATCTGGGCAGCGGTGCAGCTTCGGCGCGGCCCCAACGTCGTCGGGCCCTTCGGCCTGTTCCAGAGCTTCGCCGACTTCCTCAAGTACATCGTCAAGGAAGTGGTGATCCCGGCCGGCGCCGACAAGGCCGTCTTCCTGATCGCACCGCTCATCTCCTTCGTGGTGGCCATCATCGCCTGGGCGGTGATCCCGTTCAACAACACCTGGGTCCTCGCCGACGTCAACGTGGCGATCCTCTACGTCCTCGCGATCTCCTCGCTGGGCGTCTACGGGATCATCATGGGGGGCTGGGCCTCCAACTCGAAGTACCCGTTCCTCGGCAGCCTCCGGTCGGCCGCGCAGATGATCTCCTACGAGGTCTCGCTCGGCCTCATCATCATCGGGGTCATCATCTCCACGGGGAGCATGAACTTCGGGGACATCGTGCGGGCGCAGGACGGGGCCTGGGGCCTCTTCAACTGGTACTGGATCCCGCACTTCCCGATGGTGTTCCTCTTCACCATCTCCGCGCTGGCCGAGACCAACCGCCCGCCTTTCGACCTGCCCGAAGCCGAGTCCGAGCTGGTGGCGGGCTACCAGGTGGAGTACTCCTCCACCCCGTTCCTCCTCTTCATGATCGCCGAGTACATGGCCATGGTGCTGATGTGCACGCTGACCGCGATCCTGTTCTTCGGGGGCTGGCTCTCGCCCGTGCCCTTCCTGCCGGACGGCGTCCTGTGGCTCGTCCTCAAGATCCTCCTGTTCTTCTTCATCTATTCGATGGTGAAGGCGATCACCCCCCGCTACCGCTACGACCAGCTGATGCGCCTCGGCTGGAAGGTGTTCCTGCCCTTCTCGCTGTTCTGGGTGGTGCTGGTGGCGTTCCTGGCGAAATACGAAGTCCTGGGCGGCCTCTGGGCCCGCTGGACCTGGGGAGCCTGACATGAGCACGCAGTTCGACTACGGCCGCGCGGCAAAGTACTGGCTGCTCGCGGACTTCTTCAAAGGCTTCGGCGTGGGCATGAAGTACTTCTTCAAGCCCAAGACCACGCTCAACTACCCGCACGAGCGCTCGCCGCTCTCGCCCCGCTTCCGGGGGGAGCACGCGCTCCGCCGCTACCCCAACGGCGAGGAGCGGTGCATCGCCTGCAAGCTCTGCGAGGCAGTCTGCCCGGCGAACTGCATCGTCATCGACGCCGAGCCGCGCGAGGACGGCTCGCGCCGGACCACGCGCTACGACATCGACATGACCAAGTGCATCTACTGCGGCCTTTGCCAGGAGGCCTGCCCGGTGGACGCCATCGTCGAGACGCCCAACCTCGAATTCTCCACCGAGACGCGGGAGGAGCTGTTCTACGACAAGCAGAAGCTCCTCGACAACGGCGCGCGCTGGGAAGGCGTCATGGCGCGCAACCTCGAACTCGACGCGCCGTATCGGTGAGGATGGGACCGACTTAGATGGGAACCTGGGACACCGGCATCTTCGACGACGACGTCGCCCTCGACTTCCTCCAGGATTTCGAAGTGGGTGGAGCATCGGCCATCAATGATGCCTTCGCGACTGTCCAGAGGGATGCTGCTGCGGGCTACATAGACCGGGACAACGGCTCGATGGCCCTCGCTGCTGCCGAGATCGTGGCCACCAGCTTCGGCCAGGCTGATCCGAAACTGGACTCCGATTTGCTGAGTGCAATCCTGTCCCATAAAGGTGAGGTGCGAGCGTTGAGTTCTATGCCTCAGCAAGCGCTTCTCACGATCGATCTTGTGATCGGCTCTCCTGAGAGTTCGGAACTTCTCAGTCTCTTCGGAGAGGCCAATCTGGAGGATGAGTTCCTGGCTGGCGTGACCGGCTTGCGAGAGCGCTTGGAGGCTATCTCACAATGACCGACCCAAACCCCTTCGCGGCGATGATGAAGATGGGCCAGGACTGGGCCCGGGCGGTGAACCCGGCGCTCGAGTCCTTCACGCCCAAGGGCTTCGAGGCGCTAATCCCGACCATGCCCAAGGACGTGATGGAGATGTTCATGGGCAAGACGATGAACCCCGAGGGACTCGACGCCAAGACGCGGCTCCTCGTGACGCTCGCGGGGCTGACGATCCAGGGTGCGCAGGCGGAGCCGCAGGTGCGCCTCACGGTGCGCCACGCGCGCGGGGCGGGCGCCTCCAAGCAGGAGATCGCCGAGACCATCGCCGTGGCGGGCCTCTTCGGCGGCGTGCCGGCCATGGCCAAGGCGATGGAACTCGCCACCGAGGCGATGAAAGAGGACAAGACCTGATGACCGCGCACGCCTTCATCTTCTACGTCTTCGCGGTCACCACCCTCGCGGGCGGGCTGATGACCGTGGTGAGCCGCAACCCCGTGCATTCGGTGCTGTGGCTGATCCTGTCCTTCCTGTCCTCGGCCGGGCTCTTCGTGCTGCTGGGCGCCGAGTTCGTGGCGATGCTCCTCGTGATCGTCTACGTGGGCGCGGTCGCGGTGCTCTTCCTCTTCGTGGTGATGATGCTCGACGTCGACTTCGCCGAGCTCAAGGCCGAGATGGCGCGCTACATGCCTCTCGCGCTGCTGATCGGCCTCGTGATCCTGATGCAGCTCGCCATCGCCTTCGGGGTCTGGGAGGTGGACGCGGGCGCCACCGGGCGCATCGCGGCGCCGATCACGGCCGTGGACAACACCCGCGCCATCGGCCTCCTGCTCTACGACCGCTACTTCCTGCTGTTCCAGCTCGCGGGGATGATCCTGCTCACGGCGATGATCGGGGCCATCGTGCTGACGCTCCGCCATCGCCAGGACGTCAAGCGCCAGGATGCGCTGAGCCAGATGTTCCGCGACCCGGCCAAGACGCTCTCGCTCGTGGACGCGAAGTCGGGGCAGGGGATCGCCGCGCCCATCGAAGGAGCCCGCCAATGATCGGCGTCGAACACTACCTCACCGTCTCGGCCGCGCTCTTCGTGGTCGGCATCTTCGGGCTCTTCCTGAACCGCAAGAACATCATCATCTTGCTGATGTCGCTGGAGCTTATCCTCCTCGCGGTGAACATCAACTTCGTGGCCTTCTCGTCCTTCTCGGGCGACCTCGTGGGCCAGATTTTCACGCTCTTCGTGCTGACGGTCGCGGCGGCCGAGGCGGCCATCGGGCTCGCCATCCTGGTCTGCTTCTTCCGCAACCGCGGCACGATCGACGTCGAAGACGTCAATGTCATGAAGGGCTGACGCCGTGACCTCGATCATCCTCTTCGCGCCGCTGATCGGCGCCCTGGTCTGCGGCTTCGGCTGGCGGTGGATCGGCGAGAGCGCCGCCTGCCTCTTCGCCACCGCGCTCCTCGTGCTCGCGGCCGTCCTCGCCTGGATCGTCTTCTTCACGGTGGACGGGCCGGCCCAGCACATCGAGATCCTGCGCTGGATCCAGTCCGGCACGCTCGATGCCGAATGGGCGATCCGGCTGGACCGGCTGACGGCGATCATGCTGATCGTGATCTGCACAGTCTCGGCGCTCGTGCACGTCTACTCGCTGGGCTACATGGCCCACGACGACAACTTCCACCACGGCGAGAGCTATCGGCCCCGCTTCTTTGCCTATCTCTCGCTCTTCACCTTCGCGATGCTGATGCTGGTGACGGCGGACAACCTCCTCCAGCTCTTCTTCGGCTGGGAGGGCGTGGGCCTCGCCTCCTACCTCCTCATCGGCTTCTACTTCCGCAAGCCCTCGGCCAACGCGGCGGCGATCAAGGCCTTCGTGGTCAACCGGGTCGGCGACTTCGCCTTCCTCCTCGGGATCTTCACGCTGTTCTTCCTGACGGATTCCATCCGGCTCGACGACATCTTCGCGGCGACCCCGGACCTCGCCACCACGCAGGTCACCTTCGCATGGAGCAGCTGGAACGCGGCGGAGCTTGCGGCCTTCCTCCTGTTCTTCGGGGCGATGGGGAAGTCGGCGCAACTCTTCCTGCACACCTGGCTTCCGGACGCGATGGAGGGCCCGACGCCCGTTTCCGCGCTCATCCATGCGGCGACCATGGTGACCGCGGGCGTGTTCCTGGTCTGCCGGATGTCACCCCTGTTCGAGGTCGCGCCCTACGCCAAGAACTTCATCATGTTCATGGGCGCCTCGACGGCCTTCTTCGCCGCGACCGTGGGCCTCGTGCAGAACGACATCAAGCGCGTGATCGCCTATTCGACCTGCTCGCAGCTCGGCTACATGTTCGTGGCGGCGGGGGCGGGCATCTACGGCGCGGCGATGTTCCACCTGTTCACGCACGCCTTCTTCAAGGCCATGCTGTTCCTCGGCGCGGGCTCCGTGATCCACGCGATGCACCACGAGCAGGACATGCGGAACTACGGCGGCCTCCGGAAGGTGATCCCCTACACCTACTGGGCCATGCTGATCGGCACGCTCGCCATCACCGGCGTTGGCATCCCGCTCACCTACATCGGCTTCGCGGGCTTCCTGTCCAAGGACGCGATCATCGAGACGGCCTGGGGCGCCGGCAACACCTACGCCTTCGTGGCCCTGGTCCTCGCCGCCGCGATGACGGCCTTCTACTCCTGGCGGCTGATGTTCCTGACCTTCTTCGGGACTCCGCGCTGGGGTCAGGCCGAGCACGCCCACGACCCGCACGCCTTCCAGCCCGCCGCCGCCGGCTCCGCCCCCCTGGTGGGCACCGAGGCCGCGCCGCACGGCGACCACGGGCACGATCACCATGCCCCGCATGAAAGCCCGATGGTCATGCTCGTGCCGCTCGGCGTCCTGGCGCTGGGCGCGGTCTTCGCGGGCATGATCTGGCACAACAGCTTCTTCGGCGACCACGATCGCATGGTCAGCTTCTTCGACATGCCCGAGCACCACGGAGCCGAGAGCAGCGAGGCCCGCGCTGGCGACGGCGAGGCCGAGCCTGCAGCCGAGGTGGGCGACACGCCCGCCCAAGCTGCCACCGAGGCCGAGGGCCACGCCTCCGAGGCCGCACCCGAGGAAACTGCCGGTGGCGAAGGAGAGGTCATGGCGGCCGAACTCGGTGGCGCCATAGCGATGAACGAGGCCAGCACCGAAGTCCTGGAAGCCGCCCACGCCTCGCCCTGGCTGGTGAAGCTCTCGCCCTTCCTCGCCATGCTGGTCGGGACCGGGCTGGCCTACATCATGTATGTGCGCCGGCCGGACCTGCCGGGGCGCATCGCGGCGACCAACCGGCCGCTCTACGACTTCCTCCTCAACAAGTGGTACTTCGACGAGATCTACGACGCGGTCTTCGTGCGCCCGGCGGTCTGGATCGGCCGCTTCCTCTGGCAGCGCGGGGACGGCACCGTGATCGACGGCACCATCAACGGCGTGGCGATGGGCTTCATTCCCACCTTCACCCGGGCCGTGAGCCGCGCCCAGTCCGGCTACGTCTTCCACTACGCCTTTGCCATGGTGATCGGGATCGCGGTCCTGCTCACCTGGTTCACGCTCACCGGAGGGGTCGAGTGATGCTCCTTTCGCTCGTCACCTTCCTGCCCGCCATCGGCGCGGTCGCGCTCCTGCTGCTGCGCGGCGACGACGCGGCGGCGCAGAGGAACGCCAAGTGGATCGCCTTCGCGACCACGGTCATCACCTTCGTGGCCTCGCTCTTCATCTGGGCGCGCTTCGACAGCACCAACCCGGACTTCCAGCTCGTGGAGGAAAGGGCTTGGCTCCTGGGGCTCAACTACAAGCTCGGCGTGGACGGCATCTCGGTGCTGTTC
>Ga0210040_10006652_pt1 | contig 14310 bp, 15 predicted proteins | sample CryGeyCG12114_NA_FD_185462 | JGI IMG/M metagenome (GOLD analysis project Ga0210040, IMG submission 185462) | Groundwater microbial communities from aquifer - Crystal Geyser CG19_WC_8/21/14_NA (SPAdes) (version 2) | ecosystem: Environmental > Aquatic > Deep subsurface > Groundwater | place: USA... | reverse complement strand
TGTCAATCGAGTCTGTCAGGTTCACCTGCGGCGAGTGCTCGAATAGCGCCATCATGGAGGCCAGCTTGAAGGTAGATCCCGGTTCTGTGCGCCCCTGGTTTCCCACCGCATAGTTATAGTCTTCTATATAACCGCCTTTCGTTTTACCGAGGTTGGCAATGGCTTTGATTTCGCCTGTCTTCACCTCCATCATGATCACACAGCCATACTCCGCCTGCGTTTTCTCCAGGGCTTTGTAAAGCGCGTTCTCGGCTACGTCCTGCAGGTTTATGTCGATGGTGGTTTTGATGTCGTAGCCATGCTGCGGCTTCACATCTGTGCCATCGTATATAGGCTTGCTGCCGCCGGCAATGCGTTCGAACAGCGCCTCGCCGTCCGTGCCTGCCAGGTTATTGTTAAAGCTGAATTCCAGCCCCGCCCCGTTCTTGTCTTCGTTGATGAAGCCGATGGTGCGGTCTGCCAGCATACCGAAAGGCTTGAAGCGCTTCTCCACCTTTTCGAAGATCACGCCGCCCCTGCCCTTTCCTTCCCGGAAAATCGGCCACTTCGCCATCATCTTCTTCTCCTGGTAGTTAATCTGGCGGCTGTTCAGGCGGAGGTACTGCCGGTCAGAATGGCGCGCGTTCTTGATCTTGCGGCGATACTGGTCCGCCGACTTGTCGCCGTAAAACCGGGAGAGCAGCAGGGCAAGTGAATCCACGCCCCGGTTGAAGACCTCTGCCTTCGCCACAGTCGGGTCGATGGCTACGCGGTAGAAAGGAAGCGAGGTGGCGAGAATGCTGCCGTTGTCGGAGAAGATGTTTCCGCGGGTAGCCGCCACCGGTTTGTAATAGATGCGGCGCTCTTTGGAGATGCTCTTCCACTTCTGCCCGTCCATAAACTGAATCTGCGCGATCTTATACAGGATCGCGCACGCAAAAAGGCATACCAACAGGAATGCCACTCTTACCCGAACCAGTATGGATTTCTTAATATTCATCGGCAGGCACAATTACTTGATAAGGTGGAGATGAACTTTCGATCAGGCCCAGAGGCGCCACGTTGCGCGCCACCTCCGATTGCTTGCTGGCTTCCATATATTCTGACTTCAGCGTCGTAAAATCTGCGCGAAGGTCTTCTGTCTCTACTTTAATCTTGTCTATCCTGCGAATGGTTTTTTCGGCGAAGTGCGTGTTGCCGATATAGAAAAGGGTGATGCCCGTCAGGAACAGGACGTGCGGCATAAACTTAAGCGGCACGCCGTGCTCAAACAGGGCATCTACGTTGGCATATTTGTCAAGCAGGGCAAAAATGCTGAAGCCCTTGCCTTTTTTGGGTTTGGGCGCCGCTTCAGGCTCTGGCTTCACCACACGCGCCTGGTTGGCCCTGGGTGCGTCTGCTTTCTTTGTTAATACATTTGAAGCCATAATAATCTGTTTCCTTTAGCTAATCGTATGCGTTACTTTCGTGCGTCCTCCTTCTTCTCTGCCACCCTTAGCTTCGCGCTTCTGGAGCGGCTGTTTTGCAGCAACTCCTGCTCGGTTGGTGTAATGGGTTTGCGGTGCACCGCTTCCAGCGGTTTTATCTCGTTGCCGAAAAGGTCTTTCTCTACCTCCCCGAAAAACTTGCCCTTTGCTATATAGTTCTTCACCAGCCTGTCTTCCAACGAATGGTAGGAGATGACCACCAACCGCCCTCCGGGCCTCAGCAGTTCCGTGGCCTGCTCCAGCATTTCCTCCAGCGCCTTCATCTCGTCGTTCACCTCAATGCGGAGCGCCTGGAAGACCTGCGCCAGGTACTTGTTCTCCTTGCCTTTCGGCGTGCAGGAACTAATTGCCTGCTTAAACTCGCTGATGGTCTGCAATGGCAGCCTGTTTCGCTTCTCCACTACCGTACGGGCCAGCGTCCTGGCGTTTTTCACCTCCCCGTATATACCAAAAATGCGGTGCAACTGCTCCTCAGAGTATGTCTCCAGCACCTCTTGTGCCGTTATACCCGCCTCTGGGTTCATGCGCATATCCAGAGGGCCATTGAAGCGCGTGGAAAAACCGCGCTCCGGCACATCAAACTGATGCGATGACACCCCCAGGTCAGCCAGAATGCCGTCTACGGCTGTAACGCGGTAGAGCCGCAGGTACTTTTTAAGGTCGCGGAAGTTGGCGCGCACGAACTGGAATGTAGCGCTGTCTAACTTCTCCGCCTGTTCCTCTGCGTCCCGGTCCTGGTCAAAGCCATAGAGCTTACCGGCTGTAAGCTTACTTGCAATCAGGGCGGAATGCCCTCCTCCGCCAAACGTCACGTCGACATAGATCCCGTCCGGCTTTACAGCCAGCGCTTCTACTGACTCCTCTAACATGACCGGGCGGTGGTACTCCATGTATTACAGCAATGGCTCTTCAGCCGGTTTATCACCCAAAAACTTCTGGGCGAGTTGTGAGAAATTCTGTTGGTCCTTGATCAGGAAGTCTTCATACCGGTCCGGGTTCCAGATTTCCACCCGGTTCCCGAGCCCCACCACGATCGCCTCCTTGTCGAGCTCAGCGAACCGAGCCATCGTTTTCGGCACAATGAAACGCCCCGTGCCATCCAACTCAATCTCGGTATTGCCCCGAAAGAAGTTCCGCTGAAAGTGGCGGTACTCTTCGTTAAACTCGTTCAGCCCGGCTACCTTGTCATAAATCACCTTCCACTCCGCTTTCGGATACAGTACCAGGCAAGGCTCAAACCCTCTCATCAGCACAACATGATTGCCCGACTCCTCCGGCAGATTGGCTTTTATCTTTGCAGGTAAAACCAATCGTCCCTTTGGGTCAATCTTGCACTCATATTCGCCAGAGAGAAAATTCATAGGCATCGAGGTTTAGACCATATAGATTTCGGACTCTACAAATGTAGCGATTCAGTAAAACTCAGCAACCACAATCTACCACTTTTTACCACTTTGTGGATAAATTATGGTTATCCACCCCACTTATCCACATTATCCACATTTTGAGGTTCATATTTTGGGTATAAGTTTTTTTGCTTTCAATATAGACTTTCACTATAATACGAGGATCGCCAAATTAACCTTCTATATATCAGAAGCTTAAGCATCAGTAGCAAAGCAAAGATTTAACTGCTCCTGCTTTTACAGCAAAAGTGGGGGAAAGTGGAAGAAGTGGGACATTGTGGAGAGAGGGTGCTGGTTCGGAAGGGGAAAAACTCGTTGCAGAGCAATGATTTGCTGCTGACGAGTGGCTTTGTGGGGAAAGATCCAAGGCTGTGGGTGCTGGCGGAAAACAGCATCTGTTGAAGGGCCTGCGCAAGGCTGGAAAGCTGCATCAAATAGCCTAATAGCTATAGATAATTGAATGACTTTGGTGACGGCAGACGAAAAACTGTGCAATTTTTCTGCGCTAAAGGTTATAGCCGCTGCTATACAGGCAGTTAAAACGGAGCGTGAGAAGCAGCCAGAGCAGATGGCAAGTTATATGCAACCGGCTCTCCCAGGCCTTCCTTTGCCCGTGCTTTTTAACCTGAGCGTATAGAAGGAGCAACCAATGCCACCTGAAACAGAAAAGGGAGCGCTTAGGCGCTCCCTTTTCTGTTTCAGGTGTATACACTAATCTTAGAAACGGAAACCAAGGTGCAGGCTGATCGCTAGTACAGGCGTTCCTTCCGTGAAGTACATATACTCCACTCTGCCACCTGCCACACCATTGCGCAAAATGCCGAAGTCGTTTTCTATATAGCCGTTAAAGCCGACGTCAGAAGTTCTCACGTGCACAACAGAACCATCCTGAGTACCTCCATTCGCATTATCCGTGCTTATTTCTGAACGGTGGCGCGCCATGGGGCCAGCCCCCACCCGAAAGGCAACGGATTCATTCTGCAGAATATCAAAGCTGGCCTCTAAGCCTGCCATATAGTAGGAGCTTTTAATGGTATATATCTCCTTCACTTTGTCGTAGCGCGAGCTTGAAAGCAGCCCGGCGGTTAAACCCACCCCAAGCCGCTCCCCGACATAATGATGCAGCCGGTTACTGAACATAAGGCCCTGGCTGTCGAAATCGGACAGCCACACAAAGCCAGCGCTGGCACGCAACGAGGTAGGCTCTTTGCTGCCAAAAGGACCTTGTGCTGCAGCGGTAGAAGCAGTTAGTTGTATTAAAAGAAATGCCAGAAGCAGAACAGCACCTGTAAAAGGTATTTTCATAAACATAAGGGTTGATGGGATAAAGATGTAGCCGCATGTGCAGATAAATCCCTTACGTTACGTTATAAGCATAGCCCCTGTTGCATATTTATCAAATTACATTTCCCCTTGGATGGCTACAACAGCAGGTTCAGCTTTTCGCTTTGTGCAACTGCCACCAGGGCAGGTAGGGCTTGTCGTGGTGTTCGTAGTGATAGCCAAAGAAATAACAGCTTACGAAAGCCCACACATGGTTTTTTGCCTGTGTGCCGGATTTGTGGGGATTATCCTCCGGGTGCTCGCCGCGGTGCGGCAAATAAGTGCCGAAGTAGAATAGCTGGAAGGTAGCCAGTATAGCGGGAAGCATCCAGAACAGGATCACATTCTCCAGCGGAAAGAACAGCTTTAGCACATTAAAAGTAATTGCCATCAGCAACAGTTGCCACCAGGTAATGTACTGCTTCAGGAAACTGAAGTACCAGGGCCAGAAGGAGCCAGCATGGTAATCGGGGTCGGCTTCGGTGGCCACATGGCGGTGGTGCTGGTGGTGGCGCGGCAGGAGGCGCGGGTACCAGTTATAGGCAAACAGAAACGCCGTTAGCGTACCGATGCCCTTGTTCAGTTTGCGGTGCCCTGGGGCCACGACGCCATGCATGGCGTCGTGGGCAGTTATAAAAAGACCCGTATAGAGGTGCGTTTGCAGGAGGAGAAACAGGTACGGAAGCGGTGAGGCGAAGGAGAACGGCCAGCGCAACAGATACACCAGCAGCCCGGCCCACAGCGCCACAATCACTGCCGCTACCACCACACCCCTGTAATCATTCTGCCTTTTCCTCACCATGTATCGCTTACTTTGATTGCACTGATTTTAATGCCTGCGAAGCCGCCGTTTGCTACTATTTGATGAAGGACTCATGCTGCAGCAACGCATCGCGCACCGTTTCCATCAGCCACATGGGCGTGGAAGTAGCCCCGCATATGCCAATACGGTCGCCTGCTTCAAACCACTCCGGCTGTAGCTCCTCTACCTTGGAGATAAAGAAAGTAGCGGGGTTGGTGTCTTTGCAGACCTGATAGAGCACTTTGCCATTGGACGATTTTGTGCCAGACACAAAGATAACCTTATCGAACTGCGCCGCGAACTTGCGCAGGTCTTTGTCGCGGTTGGAGACCTGCCGGCAGATGGTATCGTTCGCGTTTACCGCATAGCCGCGTTCCTCCAGCTCTCCCTTGATATGGTAAAAGCTGTCGGTGCTTTTGGTTGTCTGGCTGAAGAGGGTAATGTTCGCGGGAAGCTCATGCTGCAGCAGCTCCGCCATGCTCTCAAACACTACTGCTTCGTTGCCCGTCTGCCCAAGCAGGCCCATCACTTCCGCATGGCCGTGCTTGCCATATATAAAGATCTTGTCCTTCTTGTCGAAACTGGTCTTGATGCGGTTCTGCAGCTTCAGCACCACCGGGCACGACGCGTCGATCAGGGTCAGGTTGTTGCGCATGGCCAGCTGGTAAGTTTCTGGCGGTTCGCCATGTGCCCTTATCAGCACCTGCACATGCTGCAGCTCCGCCATTTGCTCGTGGTTGATAATGCGCAGGCCGCGTTTCTGCAGGCGCTCCACCTCCTCGTCGTTGTGCACTATATCGCCCAGGCAGTAGAGATAACCCTGCTCATCCAGAATATCCTCTGCCATCTGAATGGCATAGACTACTCCAAAGCAGAATCCGGAATTTGAATCGATGGTGACGCTGAGGCTTTGCATATACTTTACTATACAGCTAAAGGCTCATATTGTTTTGCTCTTTTTCGCTGCCGCAAACCTTCATATACTGAGACAGTTAGCAGCAGCATCAGCATGGAGTACATGGTATCTTCCACAGGTATGGTAACGATGCGCCTGCCAAGGTTGTAGGTGTTGTTATACCACACGATCGGGAGATAGGTCAGCACACCGTTTACAAGCAGAAACGGCACCAGGTGCACAAGGTACATCAGGTAGAAGCGCCCCAGGTAACGCGTCCCGAAGAAGCGCAGGTGAACCAGGTGCAACAGCGCGAGGCCGCAGAAGGTAATGGAGGTGTAGAGCCTGCCCATATGGAAAACGGCTAAGAGCGGCAGCAGCAGCAGCAGCAGCATGGCAATTACTTTCGCGTACGGCTGCAGCAGGTCTTTCTGAATATAGGCATTCAGCACATCATATATAAACACGCAGGCGTAAGGCACCGTCACAAAAAACAGCACCTCCTCCAGCGGCAGGTTGAAGATGTATAGACCGATCAGGTACTCCTCGTTAAATCCCCACACGCCCAAACTGGTAAACCAGCTGTCCCACACCATAAACACCACCGCATTCACAAAGATGGCCGGGAACAAGGCCGGCCAGTTTTTATAGAAAGCCACTTTTTTGTCGAAGGACAGCAGCAGCGGGAAAAATACGGTAAAGATGTGCAGGTAGAGGTAGATGTACATTTAGATGTCTATGTTGCGCAGTATTTTCTTCTCAGCTTCTGTGCAGTGGTCTTTGGTCAGCATAAAATCGCGCATGGTTCTCGCCAGGCCTTCCGACAGATTGGATGCCGGGTAGGCCTGCAGGCTGCTGATGATCATTTCCTTATCCTCGACTACATGCGCACTCAGGTTCAGGTAGCGGGGCACGTAGTGCTCCAGGGTAAAGCGCAGGAAACGAATCTCAGCATTGTCTTTGTCCCGCGCCACCGCATCGGCGAAAATGGCATTGGCGGTTTTTATCTGCTTAAGCTTGCTGTAGGGGTTCCAGACGTACTTGGCCATCACCGCCTCCGACGCCGCCTTGTACGCCAGCACCAGCGGGTCGTCGTCGTTGTAGTCGCTCATTTTCTTGTGAAACTGCTTGGCCACTGCTTCCTCTTTACTGGCTTGCAGGTACTGCAGTCGCAGCTGCGACACATTGTAACGGGTGCTATCGGCCATTGCGCTGCTGTATAGGAACACCAGCAGGAAAAGGAAAAAAATGCTTTTTGACATGTATTAGATTGCGTTAAGCCTGTACTTGAGATACGAGCCGAGCAGGAGCGCCAGCTTTGTATTATCAGGTACTCTTACGCGCTCTCTCAGTATATGGGTTGCAGGGAGATTCTGTATCTTCCTGAAAAGTTTGAGGTAATATACGTAGGCTAAGTAGACGCCCATCCGCGCAGACCGGGGCAAAGCCATAATCCCGGCGTAGGCATCTTCAAAGTCCCTCAGGATATCTTCCTCGATCTCAACCTTACAATCGTTACTAAAGTTCATATACTCCACTTTCGGGAAGTACACCCGGCCGCGGTCATTGTAGTCGCTCTTCATGTCGCGCAGGAAGTTCACCTTCTGGAAAGCCGCGCCGAGGCTGCGGGCCGGCGCCTCCAGCCGCTGAAACATCTCCTCGTCGCCCTCACAGAACACCTTCAGGCACATCAGCCCCACCACCTCCGCCGAGCCGTAGATGTATTCTTTGTAAAGGGAGCAGTCATACACATGGTCATCCAGGTCCATCTCCATGCTTTTCAGGAAAGCGGCTATATAGCTTTTGTCGATCTTGTACTCCTTCACCACACACTGGAACGCGTGCAGCACCGGGTTCAGGCTAATGCCTGTTTCGATGGCCTGGTAAGTCTGCTGCTCAAAGTCAGCCAGCAGCTTTCTTTTGTCATAGTCGTGGAAGGTATCAACAATCTCGTCGGCGCAGCGCACAAAGCCATAGATGGCGTAGATAGGCAGGTGAAACTTCTTGTCGAGCGTTTTGATGCCCAGCGTGAAAGAGGTGCTGTAGGCCTGTGTGATGATTTTGCTGCACTGCAAACAAGTTTGTTTAAATAGCTCCATATGCGCATTCTGGGGTTGATTTTACTATATATTCACGGAAACCGGGGCAGGGTACTCCTTCGCAATTTCCTTGGCAACTACCTGGCCTGAGATCAGGGAAGGGGGAACGCCCGGCCCGGGAACTGTCAACTGCCCGGTGTAGAATAAGTTTTTGACTCTTCTGCTTTTAAGGCTCGGTTTTAACAGCGCTGTCTGCATCAGGGTGTTTGCAAGACCGTAAGCATTGCCCTTAAAAGCGTTATAGTCACTGACAAAGTCGTTGTGGGCGTAGCTGCGCTTGTATATAACAGAACCGCGGATGTCCTGTTTTGTTAAATTTTCCAGCCGATCCATCACCAGGTGGTAGTACTTCTCGCGCACCTCCCCGGTGTCCTGCAGGCCTGGCGCCACCGGTATCAGCACAAAGAGGTTTTCGCAGCCTGCCGGCGCCACTGTAGCATCGGTGACAGAAGGAGCCGAGACGTAGAAAAGCGGCTTGTTCGGCCACTTTGGTTCGGTATATATTTCGTGGGCATGCGGCCCAAAGTCTTCATCAAAGAACAGGTTGTGGTGCTGCAGGTGGTGCAGCCGCTTGTTCACGCTCAGGTAGAACAGCAGCGACGAAGGCGCCATCACGCGCTTTTCCCAGTAGCCGTCGGAATAGCTCTGGTACTTCTTCGGCAGCAGCTCTTTCTCCACGTGGTGGTAATCGGCACTGGCCACCACTACGTCGGCTTTATATCTATCCGTGGCCGTTAGCACCTGCGTCGCGATTCCCTCCTCCACCTCCAGGCGCTGCACATCCTGGCCATATAGAAACTTCACCCCTTTTTCCTCCGCCAGTTGCACCATCCCCTCCACTATTTTGTGCATCCCGCCCATCGGGTACCACGTGCCCAGGCTAATGTCGGCGTAGTTCATGAGACTGTAGAGAGCGGGGGTATTTTCGGGGAGAGCCCCCAGGAAGAGGATCGGAAACTCCATCAGCTTGATGATTTTCTCATGCCGGAAGAAGCGGCGAATGTGCTTGTGTATCGACTGGAAAACATCCATGCGCAGCACATCGAGCAGCAGGCGCAGGTTCATAAACTCGGTGAGGGAGCGGCCTGGCTTATAAACCAACTGGTTGATGCCTACTTCGTATTTGTAGGCTGCCTGCTCCAGAAACCTGTCGAGTTGCCGGGCGCTTCCCTTCTCCAGGCTTTCGAACAAACGGCGCATCTCGTCCATGGAGGCGGGAATATCCATAAAATCGTTTTCACCGAAAACAACTGTATAGGAAGGGTCCAGGCGCCTGAGGTCGTAGTAGTCGGAGGTGCTTTTGCCGAACCGGCGGAAGTAGGCCTCAAACACATCGGGCATCCAGTACCAGCTGGGGCCCATGTCGTAGGTAAAGCCTTCGGCAGAGAAGCTGCGGGCCCGCCCGCCGGGGCTGCTGTTTTTCTCCAGCACCGTTACTGCATACCCCTGATCAGCCAGGCACGTGGCCGCCGACAAACCTGAGAAACCAGATCCGATTACGATTACATTGGTTGGGGCCATGCAGGAAGATACGGAATTTAGCTTGCTTATACGTCTTGGTTATACACTTTCAGCGCCTGTTTCAGCTCCTTGCGCGCAATATGGATACGGTTTTTCACTGTCCCGATCGGAATCTGGAGTTTTTCGGCGATCTCGAGGTACTTATACCCGATATAGTACATCATGAACGGCGTGCGGTGCTCCTCGCTGAGGTTGGCGATGGCTTTGTTTATATCATTCATGACGAAAGTAGCCGTACCATTGTTTTGCGTGATATAGTTTTCGTCGGTGTTCAGGTACTGCAGGTACTCCGAACTGTCGATGTTGCTGCTGCGCTTCGTTATCTTGTTGTAATTATTGATGAACGTGTTGCGCATAATGGTGTATAGCCACGCCTTCAGGTTGGTGCCAGACTTAAACTTGTCGCGGTTGGTAAGCGCCTTCAGCATCGTCTCCTGCACCAGGTCCTTGGCATCATCCGCGTCGCGGGTCAGGTTCATGGCCACCGGCCGGAGAGATTGTGCTATGTTCTGTACGAGGTGATTGAATTCGATGGAAGTCATTGTGTTTATACTTTTATGGTTAAAGCATAAACAAATATACGGGTTTATCAGAAATAAAACCCATTATGTTTAGGTTATTTTTGATAATATTAAACAAATGCGACAAACAGCTTATCATATCCTGTGTATGTACCTGTTTCCCATGCGAACGACACAGTACAAAAAGAAAGCTCCTGCGGCTGCCAGATAAACGGCAGGCGCAGGAGCATGGATTTCAGTGGTCTACTTTATGCTTTCAGTTCCGCTGCGAAATCACGCATACAGCTAACGCGCTTCACGTTAGCAGGAAACGCCAGGGAATCGCCCTGCACCTGGTAGCCATACACATGAATGGTGCATTTTGGGAAACGGCCGGAAAGCTGGTTCAGATAAGCCTGTACCTGGTCCCGCTCCGGCACCGTTGTCAGCACAGTGCAGATATAGGAGGCTTTAAACTGTTCGTAAGTCAGCTCCAGGTCCTTGAAAGGCAGGTGCTGGCCCAGGTACACCACGTGCTGCCCATTGGCCCTGAGCAGGTAATTCATATAGAGCAGCGCCAGTTCATGCAATTCACCCTCAGGCAGGTAAAGGATATAGGTGGGGGTATCTCCTTTGCGGCGCGGCGACTGGCCGTCTATCGCCACAATCAGTTTCTGACGGATGAGGTTACTTACAAAGTGCTCATGCGCCGGTGTGATGTTGTCTGTTTGCCACAAAATGCCAATCTTCCGCAGGAAAGGGTACACCACTTCCTCCATGGCCTCGTGCAGCCCCAGTTGCAGTGTGGCGGTAGAAAGCTGTTTGTCAAACTTCAGCTCGTCCATATCCACCATCGCTGACACCAGCGCGTTTATATGGTGCGAGCACTCACAGGGGGAATCGCACAGCTGCGATACTTTGCTACGGATCTGCTCCGGTTCCATCTGCGCAATCTTGGATATCTTGTAGCCCCGCTCGTTCAGCAAAGAGATGTTCAGCAGCGACTTCAGGTCGTCATCGTCGTAGTAGCGGATGTTCGTGTCAGTGCGCCTGGGGTTCAGGATGTTGTAGCGCTGCTCCCAGATACGAATGGTATGGGCTTTAATCCCGGAAAGATGCTCGAGTTCTTTGATTGTATATTGCGCCACGCTGTTGCTGTTTTTTAACTTTTCCGTATGCTGACTTAAAGTACCGCGGTGCCACCCAAAGCATTCCAAAGGACTCCGACCCATATTTACCCTGCGTTTTATGATGCACTTTGTGCGCCATGTTTAAAGCTTTCAGGTAAACATTAGACGTGCTTCCGAATATTTTGATGCGGCGGTGAATGAACACATCGTGGATCAGGAAGTACGCCACGCCATACAGCGTTATGCCCGCGCCGATCCAAAACCTGTAGTCTATGGGCTCGCTGCCAAAGATGAAGAACAGCATCGCCAGCGTGCCATAGTAGGCAAAAAACAGGTCATTTAGCTCAAAAGCATGCTTGTGACGCGTATGGTGTGACTTGTGCAGGAACCACATAAACCCGTGCAGCACATACTTGTGCATCAACCAGGCTACTCCTTCCATCGCCACAAAAGTCAGTAACATTATTCCGATGCCTTCCCGCATATCCAATCAACAGCAAGTTTAACAAATAGTTTAAAATATTAAACAGAGAACTACCATGCCAGCGGCTCTTTGTTCAAAAAAGCGGCAATGCCGCGCTGGCAGTCTTCGCTGCTCCGGGCTACGGCGTTCATCTCGGCCGCATACTGCAGCCCGCCCTCCAGCCCCATCTCCTGCACGCGGGCGATCATCTCCTTCGTCACCTCCATGGACTGGCGGGAGTTCTCTGTGCAAAGCTTGCGGGCAAAGTCAAACACGCGCTCTTCCAACTCTGCCGCCGGCACCACGTAATTCACCAGCCCGTAGCGCTCCGCTTCCGCTGCCGGAACCAAATCGCCTGTCAGCAGCAGTTGCTTTGCCCGCGCCTCCCCGATCTTGCGCAGCAGAAACACTTTTACAATGGCCGGGATAAAGCCGATCTTCACTTCTGTGTAGCCGAACTTTGCCTCCGGCACGGCAAAACCGATATCGCAGATGGCCGCCAACCCGCAACCGCCGGCAATGGCGTGGCCGTGCACCTGGGCAATCACCACTTTCTTCAGCGTGTAAATCAGCCTGAAAAGCTCCATGAGCTGCGTGGAGTCCAGGAGGTTCTCGTGGTAATCGTTCTGCTGCAGGCGCTGAATATACGCCAGGTCAGCACCGGCACAAAACACGGGGCCTTCAGCCCGCAGCACGATCACCTTGCAGGCTTCGTCGTCTTCGGCGGTGGCGAAAGCGCGCTTCAGCTCTGAGACCACTTCCTGGTTGAGGGCGTTCCGCTTTTCAGCGCGGGCCAGGGTGATGTAACCTACCCGCTCCTTAACCTCATAATGCACAAATTCCATTGTCTGCTGCTCTTCGGTGGCGTTGGTGGTGTTCGTCATAGTAGTGTTATTACAGTAGGTATATCTTGAAAAAGGTAGGCAAGGTTTCGGATAAATACAAGCCCGCCATTGCTGCACGCTGCATCTTGCGTGTGCGTTGGCATATACGGTCTTAAAGGCAAAGCAGAGCAAAAAACAAACCAGCCTTGGCGCAAACGCGACGCTGCCTGAGAGGTTAATATACTGTGCATCAACTTTTACAGGGCTATGAACGTTTATCTTAATCAACTTGCTAACGAACGTTAGGTTGCTTATCTTTGTTATAAACCTATGGAGGCTGTAGTGAGCAGAAAAAAACAGATTGAACATACCGCCACTGCCCTATTTAAAGCAAAGGGCTTTTCGGCAACGTCCATGCGCGACCTGGCCAATGCGCTCGGCATTGAGGCTGCCAGCATATACTCGCATATCAAATCTAAGGAAGAGATTTTGCAGCGGGTTTGTTTTCGCATGGCAGCAGAGTTTTTTGAAGCCATTGCCGCCGCCGAGGCAACCGGGGCTACAGCCACTGAAAAGCTTGAGCAAGCCATTGCCGCCCATGTGCAGGTGCTCACCCATAACACAGAAGCTTCTGCGGTGTTCCTGCATGAATGGCGCCACCTCAGCGAGCCGTTTCACAGTCAGTTCCTGGCCCTCCGCGACAAATACGAGGCACATTTTCGGAACATTATACGGGCTGGCGTGGAAAGCGGGGAATTTAACGTGCCGGATGAAAAGTTTGCCGCCCTCGCCATCCTTTCCGGCCTTAACTGGATACACACCTGGTACAGGCCGGACGGCAAGATGAAACCCGCAGAGATCGCGGCAAATTTAGCTGCCATGCTACTGAACGGGCTAAGCGCCGAAGCAAAGCTGCCAGTAACACAGGTAGGCACGCCCTGAATGCAGTGCACTGACCGGCCCAAAAAGCCTGTCACTTATATACAGAACCTTAAAAGGAAGATACTATGTACGGAGGAGGAAACGTTTTCGAGGCTACGAAGTTTGATGATCTTCAGACCGAGGACCCGGCAAAATTAGCTGAGTTTGAGGCACGCATCGCCCGTGGCGAAAAGATTGAGCCCAGCGACTGGATGCCGCAGCTGTACCGCAAGCAGTTGATCCGGATGATTGAGCAGCACGCGCACTCAGAGATCATCGGGGCGCTGCCGGAAGGCACCTGGATTACCCGTGCCCCGGGTTTCCGTAGAAAAATGGCGCAGATGGCGAAGGTGCAGGATGAAGTGGGCCATGCACAGCTGTTATATAGCGCCGCCGAAACACTGGGCAAGTCGCGCGAGCAGATGCTGACGGACCTCATCAACGGCAAATCCAAGTACTCAAACGTATTTAATTACCCGGCTTTTACCTGGGCCGATTCCAATATTATCTCGTGGCTGATCGACGCCGGCGCCATTGTAAACCAGATGGCGAACGCCCGGGGCAGCTACGGCCCCTACTCCCGTGCCCTGGAGCGCATATGCGCGGAGGAGGCGTTCCACCTGAAGTACGGCCACGATGCGGTGGTACACCTGGCCACAGGCTCCCCCAAGCAACGCGAGATGGTGCAGGCAGCCCTCAACCGCTGGTGGCCACCGATCATGACGTTTTTCGGGCCTTCAGATAAAATGAGTACGCACACGGAAACTCTCATGCGCTGGAAAGTGAAAATGGCAACAAATGACGATTGCCGCCAGCAGTTCCTCGACATGTATGTGCCGAAAATATGGGAACTTGGCCTGACTGTGCCGGATCCGGATCTGAAGAAGAACCCAGACACAGACCAGTGGGAATACACGGAACCCGATTGGGATGAATTTAAGCGCGTGATTAACGGAGACG
>Ga0210040_10006651_pt1 | contig 14310 bp, 26 predicted proteins | sample CryGeyCG12114_NA_FD_185462 | JGI IMG/M metagenome (GOLD analysis project Ga0210040, IMG submission 185462) | Groundwater microbial communities from aquifer - Crystal Geyser CG19_WC_8/21/14_NA (SPAdes) (version 2) | ecosystem: Environmental > Aquatic > Deep subsurface > Groundwater | place: USA... | reverse complement strand
GAGGAACATCTCCGCCAGATCCCGAAGGGTGAGGCGGTAGCGCAGGCGGGCATTGTCACGTTGTCCAGGTCTGGCTGAAACGAGATGGTCAGGTGAAGCTGGCGGAATGCCGTCCGAGCCCACCACCTACCCCGGCTACCGCTTTCCGGCCGAGGTCATCCGGCATGCGGTCTGGCTCTATCACCTCTTCAGCCTGAGCTTTCGAGACGTCGAACTGCTTCTCGCTGAGCGAGGCGTAATGGTCAGCTACGAGAGCATCCGCCGGTGGTGCCTCCGCTTCGGCACGGATTTCGCCGCCAGGCTGCGCAAGCGTCGCCCGAAGCCGGGTGACACTTGGCACATGGATGAAGTGTACCTGAAGATCAACGGCGAGCTCTTCTATCTCTGGCGCGCCGTGGACCAGCACGGTGTCGCGCTCGACATTCTCGTGCAGAGGCGGCGGAATGGCACGGCGGCTAAACGCTTCTTCAAGCGCCTGCTGGCTGGCCTCAAGTACATGCCCCGCAAGATCGTCACGGATGGGCTGCGAAGCTATGGCGTCGCGCAGCGGGAGGTCCTGCCCGAAGTGCGGCATCGGACCAGCCGCTACCTGAACAACCGTGCCGAGAACTCCCATAGGCCAACGCGACGCCGAGAACGCCAGATGCAACGTTTCAAGTCATGCGAGCAAGCACAGCGGTTTCTTTCGGCACACTCGATGATCTACGGCCACTTCCGTCCGCGGCGGCACCTGATGACGGCCGATGGGTACCGCCGTGCTCGTGACAACGCCTTCCGGATCTGGAAGCGGGAGACGTGCGTCCAAGTGGCAGCATAAGGCTGGCCAAGCTCTGCCGCTCGGTTCAACGTGCCTCTTAGCCAAACAACGTGACAATGCCGCACCGAAGGAAACAGTGGGTGGGCATGGCTGCGGCGTTTGGCTTTCGCTTCGAGCAGGTCAGCCCGGCGTCACCCCGGACGCCGCCCCTTGTAATGCTGCATGGTAGCGGTGGCTCCGAGTTCTCGCTGAGGGACTTCGCGTACAGCATCGCGCCCGACCGCACCGCCTTCCATCTGCGCGGCAGCGTGCCCTGGGAGGACGGGTACGCCTTCTTTCGGCGGAACCCGGATCGGACCCTTGATTGCGAAGATCTCGACCGGTGGGTTTCGAAGCTCTGCGGCTTCCTCGCCTACCTCGACGCCGAAGGCTATGGCAGGCCCTGGCTGGTCGGCTATTCGAACGGCGCCATCATGGCAGCGGCCACCGCGCTCAAGGCTCCTGCGCTGTCATCCGGTGCCATCCTCCTCCGTCCCCTCTCTCCGCAGGCGGACAACGACTTTCCGCTGCTCCCCCGCTATCCCGTCCTCCTCCTGGGCGGCGCGGCCGACGAGCGAAGGAACCCGTCCGACACGCCGCACCTCGCGGAGCAGTTCCGCCGTTCCGGAGCCATGGTCACCGAGCACCTCTTGCCAACGGGGCATGCGGAAAGTGACCTCGATCGCCGTCTCGTGCGAGCTTGGCTGGCCGATCGGAGCCCGGTGTAGGTCCGGATTCTACCCTCCCCGACGCTATCTCTGGTTGGGGAGGCTAGCGCCGCCCCCGACCCGATGCGGTCATCCACCAAGGCGCTTGTTAGAAGGCGGCAACTCAGGAGGCGCTGACTTCTCCCGCATCGGCGACGACGTGCCCAGCACGCTCCCGGGCACGATGCATGACGCTTTCCGCGGCCGGGCCCGCCGCCATCTCGGCGAGGGCTTCGTAGAGGGCAGCGCGGAGCCTACCCATGACCTCCATCGGGTCCGCGATCGGCGCCAGAACAGGACCCAGCTTTGCCGGCAACGCAAGCAGCTTGGCCCGGGTGCTGGCCACCAGTGCTCCGACAGCCGCCTCCATGTCCTCCACCAGCACCGCATCGCCGCGCATCTGCTCGTTGAGCATCTCGCGCGCTTCGGCCTGGGCTGTGAGAAGGCGCACCCGGGCTTCGTCCAGGGCGCCGGCGGCCTCCGCACCACCTGCAGCTGCCCGGCCTGCTGCAGGGCGGTTGATTGAGCAGTAGGCGGGAACAGCCTCGACAGCTCGGAAGCGGCCGTTCGCAAGCCGAGGCACACGCCCCTCTCCGCCCAGGTCCCGCATGCGCCTGCCGCTCATGCCGCAGATCCGACCGGCTTGCTCGGCCGAGAGGGAAAGCCGGCCGAGGTCTCCGTCCGACAAGATCAGATCATCGCTCATGCAGGGGAACCCTCAGAGATGGTTTGGACCTACCGGACCGTTGGGCCGCGAAACCCCCGCATGCGAGAGGGGGGTCTTCTGGGGACCCGTTGGGGGGGGTGGGGGTATGCCCCCCTGCCGTGCCCCCCCTGCCCCCTCCGGGGTCAGCCGGTCACCAGCCGACGTCAGGCGGCGGCTGCCACCCACCCTCGATGCGCACCATGCGGGGCTGGGCCATCCCCTCACCCCGGAGCGCCCGCGCCTCGAGGGCGGCCCGTTCCTTCGCGGTACGCTCCAGCGCCTGTTCCTGCGTCTCGAAGACGTGGACCTCCGGCTGCCTGGGAGCGGTCCAGGGAGCCGGCGCCTTTGCCCTGCCCGTGGCGGGATGGAGGATCGTGCCGTTCTGGTAGAGACGGCTGGCCTCGGCCTGGCTGACCCGATGCGTTGATCCTGCTCCCAGGATGAGCGGGCCTACCTCCGGGATCCCGGAGGGGTGAGGGTCGATCTTAATGGTCGAGCCCGGCGCGACAGTCACCAGGACCGTCTCTGCGGTGTCGTTCATGCCTCCCTCCTCAGCTCGACTGCCAGTTCGGAAACTGCGCGCGAGGCAGCTGGGCCGGCATCGGCGGCACCGTGACCCCCAGCTCGCCTGCATCGCGGATCGCAGGTTCGGAGTAGGCGCGACGCACTGTCTCAAGGTACGTGTCGCGTTCAGCCTGCGCGGCGTCCTGGAGGCGGAAGCCTTCGCCCATGATGGCGATGAGCTTCGGCAGCTGCACCCGCTGCCAGGTCTCCAGCGCGGCGACCTTCTCCTGCACGGGCGTGGCGCCGGCGCGGAGGGCGGCCAGCCCTTCGGCGCCCTCTGCCTTCGCAAGGTCTGCGCGCATCAACGGCAGCAGCGCGTCGATGCGCTCGAAGGCAAGGGTCGCCGCCGCGGTGTCCTGCGCGGCCTGGGCGAGCTCCTCGTCGGTGAAGGCCAGGACACCCTTCGAGCGAACGCGCGCCAGCTCCTCCGTCTGGAGGTTGAGGTCCCGGCGCAGGAGCTCCGCACGGGCGATGGCGGCGCGAAGGGTGGCGGCGTCTGCATTCTTCGGGTGCAGCGCCAAGATGTCGTCGCGGGTCATGGATGGGTCTCCGACTAGCGGGGGCTGGTGCCGGCCATGGCGGCCGCGACGAATGCCGCTGCGTCCTCGGCGGTCGCAAAGGGCACATTATCCTGCTGCGTGTGTCGGGCATGCCAGGCTGCGAGGGATGTGCGTGCTTCCGGCGTATCCAAATGGGCGAACTGGCCCTGCGCCCTAAACTCAGCGACGACAGCCTGAGCTGCAGCGGTGTTGCCGGCGGCAGCGTCCTGGATCAGTGCGGCCATGGTGGCGGGGGGAAGTCTGTGGGTCACGGTGATTTCCTTGCGTGGAAGGGTAGTCGGCTCAGCTGCCGAAGGGTGTTGCCGACGTGCTGTCGGCGCGTTCCTCGCGCCGCAGGATCTCGGTCTCGGCCAGGTCGAGGCGTTCGATCGCCAAGTGCAGGCGGTCAGCCTCGCGATCGACCTCTGCAATGATGGCGTCCGATACGTCGGAAAGCATGAAGACATCGCGTCGGCGCGAGAGGCTGAACACGGCTTCGGATAGGGTGGTGCGCTCGGTTGCCAGCCGCTCCAGAGCGGTTCTCGGCGGCAGCGACAAAAGGCTTGAGATGAGAACCATGAACACCTCCTGCGAGAGACAGAAGGTGCCTACGAATTTCTGAAAGTGCGCGCCTTCTTGCTTCGATAACTGCCGCCGCGAGAGTGATTGAACACGTTCAAGATCTGTCGCGGCGTCAGGGACTCTCTCCCATTGAGGACTGCGATGCGTCGGATTGCGCCATCGTAAGTCGAGGGACAGCAATCGCCGGCTGCCGTTCGAAGCGTGGCCAGTGCGAGACACCGCGTGAGGTCTTGTGAGATCCGCCTTGCCCGTGGGTCATCTCGCATGTCGGGCAGGAAGGCCGTTGCTGCTCGGATCGTCTCATCTCGACGATCTAACCTCCATTTCTCGCAAGCCCTACGCGGCGCCATACGGCCCGCGGCAATCACGGCGAGCTCCAGCGGGAGAACGTCGAGGAGACGGACTGCCTTCGCGTCCTCGTCTTCGTCGTCCGTCACTCCGAGGTACCCCTGCGGTGCGCCCAGAAGCCGTGCGCCAGCCCTGCTGCGACCGAATCAGGCTGGGGCAGCTCCGGGCCGACTGGGGCGGCGTAGTGCTCGACCAGGGCCGCAGCCTCAGCCTCATCGTGCTCCAGTTGGAAGCGCCAACGGGCGGCCAGGGCGGAAAGGCAAATGCTATTTTGACCTCCCCCCTGCGTTTTGCGGTCGGACAGGTCGGACAGGTCGGACTGATCAACAAAACCGGGCCTTTTCCGCTGTCCGACCCCCTCACTGCTGGTCGGACTGGTCGGACAGGGGGTCGCCATCAGCCGCCCCCTTTTGTCTGCTCTGCATCGCCCACCAGGTCGGCCTTGATGACGTAGACGCGAGGGCGGCCAACGCCCGGGATGGTTTCGCGCCGCGCCAGGTTCTTGTCCTCGCCAGCGGTCAGGAACCCTTCCGCCTTCAGCGTGCGTGCCGCTTCCGTTGGATCAATGCCTGCCTCCTGGCATAGCTCCCGCCACACCTCGGGCGAGATCAGGTACTCGTCGCCACTCCCCACCCGGCGGCGCCAGCCAGCGCGCTTGATCACCGGACGGTCGGGGTGGCTCTCCACCCAGCCGGCGCCGTTCAGGCCGCGCTCGAAGTGGATGGCGACAAAGCGGCTGGCACCGTGCTCAGTCAGGAACAGCCGGACCGCCCGGACGTGCTGGGCTTCCTCCGTCGCTCCTCCACCGCCACGCTTCTCAATCCAGCGCGCCAGCATCGCCTTGGCCGCACGCTCCGCCTCCCCTTCGGGCCAGGGCAGCACACCCCATTCCCGCGCCAGCTCGCCAGCCAGCGCGACGAGCACAGCGCCGTGCCACGTCGCGGACCTGCGGATCCGCATTTGCCGGCAGCATCATCGCAATACGGTTCCGCATCGCAGATGTGACCTCCTCCAGGCCGGCCGCGTCGTCGTGGCGTGCCTGTACCAACCGGCCGATGAAGGCCCTGGCGGCGGTGCCGTGCTGGCGCCGGACCGCGGCGTGCAGATCCCCCATCAGGACCTCAGCGGACTTGCGACCATGCAGCTCCGGCCAGGCGCTCGCGCCGTCCACGCTGATAGAGGGCAACCGCACCTCCGCCCCGGCGGGAAGGCTCTGCCCAGCCTTGGACACGACGGAGGCGATGTCGAGCTCGCCCGTGGAGAGGATGAAGGTGCGCCAGGTGCGGCGCCGCTGGGCGCTCGTATCGCGCCGCATGCGCCCTTTGCCGCTCTCGTTGGCGATCATGTAGACCGCGCCCGCCACCTCGCGAGGATCAGCTTGGTGCAGCTCGTCCAGGCCGAGCAGCCCGTCGCCGGCCTCCTCTGCGGCGCCTTCGAGACCGTTGGCAGTGGAGCGCCAGTCCCGAAGCATCGCGCCCTTGATCGGCGGCCCCCACGCGGAAAGGGCCAGACGCAGGGCGAGGGTCTTCCCCACCTTGCTGCGCCCGGTAATGTGGAACCCACCCGAGGGCTCGCCGCAGGCGTCCAGCAGCGGCCCGACGAACGCGGCGGCGAGACAGAAGACGGCGAGCGGGTTGCCGACAGCGGGCGCGGCCACCTCGGCCTTCCACCCGTCCAAGGTGCCAGCCTGCGCCACCATCTGCGCCGCGTTTTCCGGCGACGACTTCATCACCAGCGTCTCCGCCGTGGCGCCGATGACCGCCCCGTCGGGGAGGATGTAAGCCGCCCGGTCGCTGCCCACCGCGTGCCAGCCGGCCCGGGTGACCAGCGTAACGCGGGAGCCGGCCTGGACCCCACCCAGCGCCTCGCGCAGCAGCAGACGGGCAGCAAGGTTGGGCGAGACGCGCAGCCCCCGCTCCAGCAGCGCCGCTTCAAGCTCGCCAGGTGCGGTGACCAGCAACCGCGCCGGCATCGGCCAAGTGTGCGGCCAGCCGCCGTCGCGATCTAGCCACCGCAGCCACAGAGACCAGCCTTCGCGATTGGCCTCGCGCGCCTCGCCCAGGATCTCGAACGGGGCGCAGAGCCACAGCTGCCCGGCCTCGCCCTGGTCAGCGCACAAGCCGTCGCTCTCCATGTCGAAGCCGAGAGGCCAGCGCACCTCGCCCAGCTGCGGCGGAGCCGTGCGGCGGGCTTTGGCCGCCTCCTCCGCTCGACGTCGGCCGCGCTCGGCTTTCACCAACTTGTCGAGGGCGGCGAGGCTGAGGCCGCATTCGCGCGCCGCGGACTTGCGTTCCGCCTGGTACTCGGCCTCGCTCAGCCCGGCGAGCCGCACCACCGCCAGCGCCACGTCGGCCCGGCTGGTCGCGCTTTCCGACGTCCCGTCCTCCGGCATAGCTTCCGGACCCATGTGCCCGTCCATCACGCCTGCCCTCCGGTCGGTGCATTTCCGGCGTCAGTGCGGTGGGACACAGCCCAGGCGGCGATCGCGGCCCCCTCGCCCGCGGGCTTCCCGGCCTGCTGCAGGGCGCCATCCACGGCGCGGATCATCTCGTCGGCGGTCATCAATCCCGCCACCACCAAGCGTGCCAGGCTCCAGGCCTCGGACACGGCGGTCGGGTGCCGGCTGTCCACAGGCGCGGTTGCAATGCGGGTGCAGGCCCGCATCAGGGCGGCGCGGACGTAGCGGTCGCCATTCGCTTCCGTGGCAATGCGAGGCTGGCTGGCCTGGGCACGGGGCGGCGGCTCCAGCTCCGCTTCGGTGGGGCACGTCACCGCCTCGGCGCCAGGCAGCATCGCCAGCCGGGAGGGCATGGGGTCTGCCATGTCGATGAAGAGGGGAGCTGCCGTGTAGATGACCTGCGCGGCGCGGAGGGTGGAGGGATCCACTCCAGGCACCCCGCGGAGCCAGCGCTGGCACTCGGCGCCGGTCAGCGCGCGCTCAAGCAGGAACCAGAGCCGCAGCCGCAATCCCGGCTTGATGGCGTGGCCGGCGGTGGCCTGCACGATGCAGGCGGCGCCGTGGAAGGCCTCTGGCATCGTCAGCCGCGCCAGGAGCCCGCAGGCCTCGAGGTCGCGCCGGTCCATCCCTTCCGGCGCCGGGATCCCGTCGCAGTCCAGCGCCACCCAGCGCCGCGGCGCGTCGGTCAGCGTCGGCAGTTCGCCCGTTTTCTTGTCTGGGTGGACGAGCCGGCGCACGCCCACAGTGTAGGCTGGGTCCAGAATTGCGCCGCGCACCACGCAGTGCTTGGGCCGGTGAGCGAGCGCACCCACCTCGCCGCGCAGGCTCTCCAATCCGTCGAAGTGGAGCGCGTGCATGTTGTAGGTACGAGCGCGGTCATAGTTCTCCACGTCGCCGTCGGCGCGGATCAGCTTGGCCAAGCGCGGGCCGCGACTGCAGAGGACCGTGAGTGTGTCGGAGGTGCTCACTGGCACTCCTCCACCGGATGGAAGCCGCCCCGCGGCGTCGCGCTCCAGCAGAGGCAGGGCAGGTGCTGGCCGCGAGCTTTCCGCCGCTCCGCCTCCGCCTGTGCTAGTGCCGACCAGGCGTCTTCCTGCGGGGTGCCGGTCTCGATCAGCAGGACGCGCCGCATCCGTGGCGCGGCCGCGGCGATGGCGGCGTAGTGCGCCCGCGTCCCACCCGTTGCATGGATCACGATCGAAGCGGCCCAGGCGAGATAGCGACCCACCTTCCGGAACGCCTCCGGCGGCGGGGTCGGCGTGGGGAAGCCCGGATCGCCTGAAAGAATGATCACAGTCGGCGGACGCGTGGTGTCCAGTACCTTCGACGGAAGGCACCCACCCGGGAGCGCGGCCGCGATACGGTAATCGCCGCTCAGGGAGCCGCGCCACAGCGGCACGGCGAAGTCGCCGCGTGTTCCTTCCATGCGGCGGACGGCTTCGGATAGCGCGGCCGGCGGCAGGTCCATGAAGGCCAAAGGCGGCATTGAGGTGGAGCCCAACATCAGCGCCGCCCCTCCAGCGCGCGGCCAGCCAGGACGTGGCGGGCGTTGTCGGCAGAATGGCGAACCATCGCGTCGATCGGCAGGACGCGCTGGCCATTGAGACGCGACGTGCTGAGGCCAGACAACCCAGCTGGTTCGATCCAACGGCGGCGAAAGTGCGCGTTGCATTCCGGGTCGGACTGGCGGGCGTAGTCGGCAGAAGACTTGTGCATGGCAGAAATTGCTCCTGCCCCAGAGCACAGCGACCTTGCAGTGGATTCCTGGTGACGCTATCTATTCTGTGTCGATGTTCAGGATGAGTAGCGTACCAGGAAGCCCCAGGCCCCGTGCTTGGGGTTTCTTCGTTTCTGGGGGTTTGACTAAGCGGCGGACTGCGCCAGCTCGGCGGCGCGGTGGGCGAAGGAGCGACTGGCCAGCCACTCGTCGGTCTTCACGGGATCGTAGCCGACGCGCCGCATACCGATGCGAAGGTACGGGGGGCCGTTACCCTCGGCGCGCCAGCGCTGCAGCGTACGCGGTGAGACGCCAATGCGCTTGGCCTCGGCGCCCTCGGAGAGGTAACCCTTCAAGCCTTGCTTCCAGCTTTCCGACATATGGTGTCCGTTGGAGCGCGCAGCGCGACATGCGCCGCCGGGACACCTCAGGTATTGCCCGCAAAATCCGCCGTCTAATTCCGCGGTATTCCGCGGACCACAAAGCCGCGTAATTAGGTCTGCGGATCGCGTGGACCACGCTTCAGCCAAGCTGGAGGCGCGACTTCTTGCCGAACCTTTCTGAAGGCTTCGCGAGGCACTGCTGCAGAGAGCGCTTCTTTGCAGGCCAGCCAGTCCTCGTCTTCGGTCGGACCTTTCCGCCCAGGTGGCCATGCCTCCACCCGCTCTTTGTAGAACTGCGTCAGCCGGGCTTTTGAATACCGGCGATTGGGTGCTTCGACGCCTTCCTGACCAGTGCGCTTGGCCTGAGGCATTTCGCGCAGCTTGCGCCCGCAACGCTCCACAAAACTGAATTCGGCGTTCGTGAAAACCCGAAGCGACATGTATGTCATCGCACCAGCAAACAGCGGTTCTGCGATGTCGTCCCCGGCGATGAACCGCCAATGCGGAAGCATCGTGGGCGTGAAGGGTGTGTACTCCGGGTCCGCGGTCGGTGGCGCCGCAACACCGGCGAGCACCAACTCCCCACAGGCGACGCGGTCCAAGACCGGCCTCAGTAGGTCGGCCACCTCCAGGTCGGAGAACACAGCAGGCTGGCCACCTCCGATGCGAGCAAGCACCTCTGGTGGCATGGTCTGCAGCACGGCTTGGCCGAACGAAAGTCCGGGACGCGAGGCGGTCAACATCCAGGGTGGGCTGCCGGCGGCCGCAACCTGGAGCCCCATGAGCCCCATACGATAGGGATGCCCGGGCACGGAGTAGGCGATGTCGGCCACCTGCACCGGCGGCTTTCCGTCGCCTGGATGCAAGCGTCCGAGTATCAGGTGCCCAGGCGCTGTTTGACCACGGCGCACCTGCACGCGAAGAGCTGGGAATCCGGAACGGTCGAAATCCACCAGAACCTCCGCAAGGTCCGCAGGAAAGCGGCAGGGCGGCCGGAGGGCGGAGACCCCCGGCACAGAGGGTGGCCACCCTCGCCCCGCCGCAGCGGAGTGTGACAGGCGCACTCGGAGCCGCAAGGGTGCCGCTCACGTTGTCCCCGTCGCGGCCGCCAGTTCGGCCTCGGCCTCTCGGACCATTAGCTCGGCCGTCCGCAAGATTGACCGCGCGCCTTTCAGCTTCTCCTCAGGCGTGCGGGTGTCGCGCCAGGGCTCAGGCGCGGGGCGGGCTGCCAACATGGCGTTCAGCCGGACATCGGCCTCCTCCTGGCGGCGGGCTTTTGCCTCCGCAAGCCGGTCTTCCTCGCGAACTACTTCCAGGCCGGCGATGTGGCGGAGAATTTTGTGTGCGATCCACGCCCCCTCCCCGTTGTCCCAGGGGGACTGCTCGATGCTGGCGTCGCAGACAAGCGCCACTCTGGCCAGGGCCGCGCAGCCTTCGGGTGTCTGCGGCTCGGTTCCCTCGATCGCCTCCAAGATGTCCAGGTACTCAGGGTATTCCGGCAGCTTGTCGAAGTCCTCGTCGTGGTCGGGACGGTCCGGATCGTTCATGACCCGCTCCAGCTCCAAGTACCGCCCACAGGCACGGATCAGGTCGGCGTCAGGGTTCGGCGACGCCAGCCCGACGGCCGGAGCGGTGGCGAGGGCAGCGAGGACGCCCAGCAGGCTCCGGCGGCTCATGAGAAGGCCCGCCCGATCAGGCCGCGCAGACTGCTGGGGACGGCATCACCGTTCGCGCGGTACGCCGCGCGCTGCTGCTTGGCAGTGGGGCGGTAGACCACAGCGGCGCGGCGGTCCGGGCAGAGCGTGAGAGGCTGAACCCAGGCCTCATCAGCCTCGGCTTCTGCGTCCTCTGGAGTGCCGGCGCCAAAGTCATTGCGGTTCTGCCGGCAGGGCATCGTGATTGGGTTGTCGTCGGCCGCGGCACAGCAGCCTTCGTGCGCCTCCTCGCCGTCGAAGTCCGGTTCGGCGTCGGGATCGCCGTCGAGGGCATCCAGCGCCTCGATTGCTTCCTCGATGAGTAGCTCCAGGCGGGCGCGGAGTGCGGCTGGGACGCTGGGGAGGCGTCTTTTTCTGGAGGCGCCCCCGACCGCTCTGCGCGATCTTCTGGGCGTGCGTGTGCTATGCTGCTCAACAGCCTGGGGCATGGGGCTATCCTTGCCTGGGTTAGGCCGGGCGGAGTGGTGACACACTCTGCCCGGCCGGTATGCCAACGCTTTTCGTTGGCATTGCAACCCTACTGCCTTTCCATGTACTGTCAACGGAAATCGTTGATGGAAGCTCAAGTGCCCGAAACGCGTTTGTCTCCATCTCAAATCCGGGCAGCCCGAGGTCTGATGGATTGGTCGCAGGATCAGCTCGCATCAGCTGCGAGGGTGGGTAACAGTACTGTCCGCGATTTCGAGGCTGGCCGACGAATTCCACAGCCATCGAACCTCGCCGCCATTCGCACAGCCCTAGAGGCCGCAGGTGTCGAGTTCATTTCAGAGAATGGCGGCGGACCCGGTGTCCGACTGCGAAAGCAACAGGGCGGCGAGGAGCCGGCGTGATCGAGGAGCCCAACGCTCGCGAACGCCGCGCGCTGGAGGGCATGGCTGCTTGCCCTTACAGGTATGAGTTGAGAGAAAATCTTGGCCCGGCCGGTGCACAGACTTTGGCGAACCTCGGTGATCGCGGTTGGGCAGTAGGCGGCCTTTGCCCAGTGCAGCCTGAATCACATGGTTGGGCAATTACGGAACTGGGGCAGAAGGTGCTTGATGCTTGCTATGCTCGTGAACGGGCAAAGCACGTGCAGAAAACTACGACGTTAACGCCTCAGCAATGCCGGGCCGCTCGCGAGCTGCTCTCTTGGACTGCAGTCGATCTCGCGGTCAAGGCACGCTGCACATGGACTACGATCCAGAGCTTCGAAGAGGAGCATCAGCAAACCTTTCTGCGGATCCGCTACCGTATGCGGGCTGCCCTCGAAGCCGCCGGGGTCATCTTCGTGGACGAAAACGGAGCAGGACCAGGGGTGCGGCTGAGGAGGTCACCATCATGACCCCGGAGCAGTGTCGCGCAGCCAGAAAGCTGCTCGGCTGGACCGAGAAGCAGCTCGCCGAACAAGCTGGCACTCAGGCAGTCACGGTGAGCTATGTAGAAAGAGGAGAGGGACACCCCAGAACGCGAACCCTTGTTGCCCTCCAGACTGCTTTGGAGGCTGGAGGCGTCGAATTTATCAAGGCGAACGGCGTGGGGCCAAGTGTCCGGTTGCGGAAGTTGGACTCGTGATCCCCGAGCAATGTGTGCAAGCCCGTAAGCTCCTTGGCTGGACTCGCCACGACCTGGCGCTTCGGGCTCGCTGCGCGTCGCAGACGGTCAAGAACGTGGAAGAGGGGCGTTCGCCAGGTTCGGTGTCCACGCTACGTTCCCTCATCTCTGCTCTCGAAACTGCCGGTGTCATCTTTGTTGAGGAGAACGGCGAGGGACCAGGGGTGCGCCTACGGAAGGGCGGCACTTGAGCGATGAGCCTGCAGAGGAGTCTGGTTGGTATCTTGAGAGCCCCACAGTTTGGGCGCGCATGCAGCCTGGGCGAAGCGCTGAACTCGGCTTAATTCTCCGCGTCTGGCTCGACGTCGAAGCCGAGGTCGATCTGTGGACCTGGGAGCTCGCGGAAACGACGGATGAGAGCCCATCGGAGACCGAGGTGGATGTTGGGGGCGCCACCACCCGAGAGGATGCAATGGCTGCAGCTCTGTCGCGGGCGACAGCATTTCTGGAGGTTGGGGAATAAACCAGTGACCCCGGACCAATGCCGCAAAGCTCGCAAGCTGCTCGGCTGGCATCAACAGCGCTTGGCGCTTCAGGCTAACAGCTGCGTGTCTTCCGTGGCTGGCTTCGAGGCAGGCGAGAAGATGACCCGGCCTGCGACGGTGAACGCCTTCCGAACAGCTCTGGAGGCCGCTGGCGTGGAGTTCACTGATGGCGATGCGCCAGGCGTCCGCCTTGGGAGCAAAGCCGAGTGACCCCGGAGCAGTGCAGAGCAGGACGCATGGCAGTTGGGCTCAGTGCAGCCGCTCTCGCGGAAGCGGCAAGCCTCAAGACAATGGCGGTGGAAAGTCTCGAGAGGGGCGAAAAAGTCCCGGACATGGTCCATCGTCGCCTGCAACAGGCTCTAGAGGCGGCCGGCGTGGAGATCCTTGCGGAGCGCGGCGAGGGAGCAGGGGTGCGGTTGCGGAAGCCATACCCATGACCCCGGAGCAGTGCCGTCAAGCCAGAGAGCTACTGGGTTGGAGTCCGCAGGGCCTTGCTTTCAGAGCCAACACTAGCCGCACGGTAGTAGTAGGATTCGAAACCGGCATCAGGCGGACACGCGCGAGGAGCCAACTCGCCGTGCGGCTCACGCTGGAGGCTGCCGGTGTGGAGTTCATGTCGGAGAGCGGAGACGGCGCTGCGATACGTCTGCGGCCGCGTTAGGCAAGCCCCTACTGCGTGTTCCCCAGCGCCGCCGGAGGGGGAGAGTTCCGTGCCGCTGCCGAGGGACCTGGCCCCACCGGTTCCTCCAGCCCTGCGCCTCCTTCAGAAGGTCGCAGCGCGCGGGACAGGATCACCGACTGCGCGGGCAGCGCAATCTCAATCCCGAGTTCCTGGAACCGCTGTTTGATGCGACGGTTGAACTCGCGCTGCACGCCCCAGCGCCCCGTATCCGTGCAAGGTATCTGGCCCAGCACCGTGAAGGTGGCGCCATCCACCTTGTCCACACCCCACAGCGCGAAGTCGTCCAGCACCTCGTTCTGAAAGGAAGGATCGCGCCGCAGGTCTGCGCCGATCTCCTTCAGCACGCATCCCACCCGGTCCGGGTCCTCGGACAGTGCTACGGTGACCGATACGGCGGCATTCCCGATCCCGCGGTTGGTATTGGTCACGGTGCTCACTGAGCTGAAAGGGATCACGTGCACAGATCCGTCTCCCGCCCGCAGCCGGATCGTGCGGATCGACAGGTTCTCCACCTTCCCTGAGAGCCCGGACACGGTCACCCAGTCGCCCACCTGCATGGTGTTTTCCAACAGCAGGAAGATGCCGGTGATCACGTCCTGCACCAGCTTCTGCGAACCAAAGCCAACTGCGACTCCCACGATTCCAGCGCCCGCAAGCAGGGGCGCGACGTTGATCCCAAGTTCGGAAAGCGCGGTGAAGCCGACCACCAGTACGATTGCGACGAGCAGCGAGGAATGCAGCAGCGGCAGCAGCGTCCGCAGCCGCGCTGCATGGGCAAAATCCCCCTGCGCCATCCAGCCTTCGATCCGGTGGGCCACCCAGCTGTCCACCCCTTCCCAGATCAGCGCTGCGAGCACCGCCGCCACCAGCAAGACCATCGTGGAACTGGCCACCCGCTGCCCAAGCCCGCCGTCGCGGAAGGAGTCCGTCACGTCCAGGCCCCAGACCTGCAACAGCACCAGCCCTGCCAAGAGCGCGACCGCGCCCGAGATCGCCTGGCGCAGCAGCGGCACGTAGCGGTTAGCCCGCCCGGCCAGG
>Ga0210040_10006650_pt1 | contig 14311 bp, 11 predicted proteins | sample CryGeyCG12114_NA_FD_185462 | JGI IMG/M metagenome (GOLD analysis project Ga0210040, IMG submission 185462) | Groundwater microbial communities from aquifer - Crystal Geyser CG19_WC_8/21/14_NA (SPAdes) (version 2) | ecosystem: Environmental > Aquatic > Deep subsurface > Groundwater | place: USA... | reverse complement strand
AGGCGGTCCTTGATGAACTGCCAGATGATCCGGGTCATCTCGTCGCCGTCGAGCTCGACGACCGTGCCCTCGACCTTGATCTTGGCCATGCGCGTTCCTGTCCTCCGTCGGGCAGTGCTTCGACGTCAAGGTATCGCCTCAGCGCAGATGCGCCTCCAGGGCCTCCCTCACGACCTGCGAGACCGGGACGCCGCGGCGCAGCACCGCCGCCGCGGGTGGCCGGCTCTCCGGCCACGGTGGGCCGCCCCCGCGACGGCAGGGCCTCGATCCGCTGCAGCAGCCGCAGCCACTGCTCCTCGGTGATCGCCACCGCCCCAGGGTGCCGCTGCAGCGGACCAGGGTGCCGCTGCAGCGGAGGCCCCGGGGCCCCGCCTGTGGACGACGCGGCCCCGGGGAGCGCTCGTCGCAGCGATCGGCTTTCCGTCCGACACAGAGCCCATCGCGGTGACAGGCACCTCCAGGGGCGCGGCGGAACGCCGGTGGCAGGGTGGCGCCCGTGTTCCACGTCGTCTTCTACCGGCCCGAGATCCCGCCCAACACCGGCAACGCGATCCGGATGGTGGCGACCACGGGCGCGACGCTCCACCTGGTCGGGCCGCTGGGCTTCACGCTGGACGAGCCGCGCCTGCGCCGGGCCGGCCTGGACTACCACGACCTCGCGCGCGTCCACGTGCACGAGGACCTCGACGCGGCCTGGGCGGCGCTGGCCGAGGCCGGCGGCGGGGCGCTGGGCCGGGTGTTCGCCTTCTCCACGGCCGCGACCACGCGCTACACCGACGTCGGCTACCGCCCCGGCGACGTGCTCCTCTTCGGCCCCGAGTCGGTCGGGCTGCCGCCTGAGGTCCAGCACGCCCGGCAGGTCACCGACCGCCTGCGGGTGCCGATGGTGCCCGGGCGCCGCTCGCTGAACCTGTCGAACACCGCTGCCATCGCCGTCCACGAGGCCTGGCGCCAGCACGGCTTCGCCGGCGGGGAGTGACTCAGGGCAGGCGCGGCACCACCCGGGAGGCCGCCTCGGCGGCCCGGGCCCGCACCGCGGCGAGCGGCTGCGCCTCTTCCTGCGCCCCTTCCTGCGCCCCTTCCTGCGGGTCGCCGTCCAGGGCCCGGGCCAGCGCCACGCCCAGGCGCCGGCGCGCGGAGCTGGTGGGCTTGCCGAACAGGCGCAGGTCGGTGCCGGGCACGGCGAGGGCGGCGTCCACGCCGTCGAAGACCGGGGCGTCGCCGTCCACGGCGCCGTAGACCACGGCGCTGGCGCCGGGGCCGCGCAGCGAGGTGTCGACCGGCAGGCCGAGCAGCGCCCGGGCGTGCAGGTCGAACTCGCTCTGCCACTGGGTGGTCAGGGTGACCAGCCCGGTGTCGTGCGGGCGCGGGCTGACCTCGCTGAACCAGACGTCGTCCCCGCGCACGAACAGCTCCACGCCGAAGACGCCGCGGCCGCCCAGGTCCCCGGTGACGGCCGCGGCCACCTCGCGGGCCCGCTGCAGCGCGAGGTCGGACATCGGCTGCGGCTGCCAGCTCTCGACGTAGTCGCCGCGCTCCTGGCGGTGGCCGATCGGCGCGCAGAACGACGTCTCGACCTCCCCGCCGGCGCCCCGCGCGCGCACGGTCAGCAGCGTGATCTCGTAGTCGAAGTCGACGAAGGCCTCGACGATGACCCGTCCGCGGTCGACCCGGCCGCCGGCCATCGCGTACGCCCACGCCTCCTCGACGTCACCCGGCCCGCGCAGGGTGCTCTGCCCCTTGCCCGAGCTGGACATCACCGGCTTGACCACGCACGGGAAGCCCACCTCGGCCGCGGCGGCCGCCAGCTCGTCGGCGGAGTCGCAGAAGCGGTAGTCGCTGGTGGGCAGCCCGAGCTCCTCGGCGGCCAGGCGGCGGATGCCCTCGCGGTCCATGGTCAGGCGCGCGGCGCGGGCGGTGGGCGTGACCCGCACCAGGCCCTCGGCCTCGACGTCGACGAGCACGGACGTCGCGATGGCCTCGATCTCGGGGACCACGACGAGCGGGCCCCGCGCCGCCTCGGCCTCGATGACGGCGCGCAGCTGCTCCGGGTCGCTCATGGTCAGCGTGTGGGCGGTGTGCGCCACCTGCTGGCCCGGTGCGTCGGCGTAGCGGTCGACCGCGACGGTCTCCACGCCGAGGCGCTGCAGGGCGATGAGCACCTCCTTGGCCAGCTCCCCCGCGCCGAGGAGCATCACGCGGGTGGCGTCGGGGGACAGCGGGGTGCCGAGGGTGACCATGGCGCAGAGGCTAGGCGCAGCGGCCGGACCTCGGGGGCCTCAGCGGCCGAGCAGCACCGCGACCAGCACGAGCACCGGGACCGACAGCGCGGTGGTCAGCAGGACGGCGTCGCGGGCCAGCGCCGTGCCGCGGTCGTAGCGCACGGCGTAGACGAACACGTTCTGCGCCGTCGGCAGGGCCGCGACCAGCACGACGCCGAGCAGGGCGCGCCCCTGCAGGCCCAGCAGCGGGGAGGCCACGACCCAGGCCGCCGCGGGCTGCACCACCAGCTTCAGCGCCGCGGCCAGCCACACGTCCGGGCCGCGCAGCTGCACCCGCGCCCCGCCGGCCAGCGAGAGCCCGAAGGCCAGCAGCGCGGCCGGCACCGCCGTGTCGGCCAGCAGGGCCAGCGGGTCGGCGACCGGAGCGGGCAGGTCGACGTCCAGCAGCCCCAGGAGGACGCCGAGGGCGGCGGCCAGCAGCAGCGGGTTGCGCAGCGGCCGCAGCAGGTGGGCCGCGGACGGGCGGCGCGCGCCGGCCGCCCGCGCGTCCAGCACCGTGATGGCCACCGGCGCCAGCACCGCGAGCTGGAACAGCAGCGCGGGGGCGACGGCCGTGGCGTCGCCCAGCACGTACACCGCGATCGGGATGCCGAGGTTCACGGCGTTGACGTAGCTGGAGGCCAGGGCGCCGACCACCACCTGCTCGACGTCGCGGCGCCAGACCCACCGCGCCACCGCGGCGAACGCCAGGGCGCTGACCACCGCCGCGCTCGCGGAGACCAGCAGCGCCCGCGAGAGCACCGCGTGGACGTCGGCCGAGGACAGCGTCTGCAGCAGCAGGGCCGGCGTGCCGACGAAGAAGACCAGCCGCGCCAGCACCACCTGGCCCTGCGGCCCCAGGACGCCGGTGCGGCCGACGACCCAGCCGACCGCCACGACGCACGCCACCACGGCGAACCCGGCGAGGACGCCGGTCACCGGGCGCTCACCGGGCGCTCACCGGGCGCTCACCGTGCGCTCACCGTGCCCCTCGCAGGGTTCGTCGCCGGGTCACGGCACCGAGCATCCCAGCCGGCGGGCGCGCTCGGGGCTGCGGTCAGCCGCCGCCCGGGGCGGTGACCGCGAGGACCGCGAGCCCCAGGGCGAGCAGCCCGGACGTCGTGACGTCCGTCACCCTCGAGCGCACCGCGAGGGGCCCAGCGGCGGCCACGGGGAGCACCGCGCGGGCCACCGACGCCCCGGCCAGGACCACCGCCAGGACCAGCCCCGCCACCCGGAAACCGGCCAGGACGCCGCAGATCGCGGCCAGGACGATGCCCGCACCGAGGGCGAGGAGCACGCCGGAGCGCGGCGCCCTCACCGCACCGGTGCCGCCGGCCTCCCGCTCACCCACGCGGGGCAGGCTAGCGCCGCGCAGGGTTGCCGGTCGGGGTGCTGGGTACCTCGCCCCCCGTGCCGAGCCCCCTGCCCTCCACCGGGTCCACGTCGGTCCAGGACCTGTCGACCATCGCCGCCGAGCGCTTCGGCTGGAGCGAGCTGCGCCCCGGCCAGCTCGAGGCCGTCGAGCACCTGGTCGCCGGGCGCGACGTCCTGGTCGTCATGCCCACCGGGCACGGCAAGTCCGCCGTCTACCAGCTGGCGGCCCTCGCCCTGGACGGCCCGACTGTGGTGGTCTCCCCGCTGATCGCCCTGCAGCAGGACCAGGTCGCGCACCTGGCCGGCACCGGGACCGACGACGCCGTCGCGCTGAACTCCGCCCAGCGGCGCAGCGAGACCGAGCAGGCGTGGAGCGACCTGGAGTCCGGCAGCGCGGAGTTCGTCTTCCTCGCCCCCGAGCAGCTCGCCAACGAGGCCGTCCTGGAGCGCCTGCGCGCCCTGCGCCCGTCGCTGTTCGTCGTCGACGAGGCCCACTGCGTCTCCGCCTGGGGCCACGACTTCCGGCCCGACTACCTGCGCCTCGGCGACGTGATCGACCAGCTGGGCCACCCGACCACCGTGGCGCTGACCGCGACGGCGGCCCCGCCGGTGCGCGAGGAGGTCGTCCAGCGGCTGCGCATGCGCGACCCCCACCAGGTCGTGCAGGGCTTCGACCGGCCCAACATCTTCCTGGAGGTCGTGCGCCCCGCCGACGACGCGGAGAAGCGCCGGGAGGTGGTGCTGCGCGCCGCGACGTCGGCGAAGCCCGGCCTGGTCTACGTCGCCACCCGCAAGGACGCCGAGGCCTACGCCGACGAGCTGTCCCACCTGGGCCTGGACGTCGAGGCCTACCACGCGGGCATGAAGGCGGACGAGCGCGAGTGGGTGCACCAGGCCTTCCTGATGGGCGACCTCGACGTCGTGGTGGCGACCTCGGCGTTCGGCATGGGCATCGACAAGGCGGACGTGCGGTTCGTGCTGCACGCCTCCATCACCGACTCCCTCGACAGCTACTACCAGGAGGTGGGGCGGGCGGGCCGGGACGGCGAGCCGGCGCTCGCGACGCTGTTCTACCGGCCGGAGGACCTGGGCCTGCAGCGCTTCCTCAGCCGCGGCGGCCCCGACACCGAGCTCCTGGCAGCGGTGGCGGGCGCGGTCAAGGACGCCGGGGAGCCGGTGACGGCGCCGCAGCTGCGCGAGGAGCTGGGCCTGCCGGCCACCCGCCTGACGACGGCGGTCAACCTCCTGGAACAGGCCGATGCCGTCGAGGTGACCGGCGGGCGCACCCTGACCTGGTCGGCCGACGGCACGCCCGTGCGCGAGGCCGTGACCGGGGCCGTCGAGGTGGCGGAGTCGCGCCAGCGGATGGACCGCTCGCGGCTGGAGATGCTGCGCGGCTACGCCGAGACCACCGGCTGCCGCCGCCAGTTCCTCCTCGGCTACTTCGGCGAGGGGCTCGCCGGGCCGTGCGGGGCGTGCGACACCTGCCGGACGGGGACGGCGGCCGCGGCCGCGCGGGCGGACGAGGACGGCGGCGCCGGCGACTGGCCCGTGGGCACCCGCGTCGTGCACGCCGAGTGGGGCCCCGGCGTGGTCATGCGCCCCGAGGGCGACCGGATCACGGTGCTCTTCGAGCAGCAGGGCTACCGCACTCTCGCGCTGCGGGCCGTCGAGGCGACCGGGGTCCTGGAGCGCACCGCCGATCCGGTGTAGCGCCGGCGCGAGGACGCCGGCCCTGCCCCGCGGACGCGCGAGGGCCCCTACGCTGGCCCGGCAGACGAGGAGGGCGCCCCGTGCCTGACACCCACGACCGCGTGCACGAGCGCGCGCACGGCCGCGAGCCCGAGAGGGCGGTCACGATGGAGACCATCGCTGCGGCAGCGGGGGTGTCCGTCCCCACCGTCTCCCGCGTGCTCAACGGCCGCTCCGACGTCGCCCCGCGCACCCGCGAGCGCGTCGAGCAGCTCCTGCGCGACCACGGCTACCAGCGCCGGGGCCTGCGCCCGCAGGTGCGCGCAGGCCTGATCGACCTCGTCTTCAACGACCTCGACAGCCCCTGGGCGGTCGAGATCATCCGCGGGGTGGAGGACGCCGCCCACGCCGCCGGGGCCGGCACGGTCGTCTCCGCGATCCACCGGCGGGCCAGCTCCACGCGCCAGTGGCTGGAGAACCTGCGGGCGCGCGCCAGCGACGGCGCCATCCTCGTCACCTCCGACCTGGACCCGGCGCTGCACGAGGAGCTGCAGAGCCTGCACGTGCCCGCGGTGGTGGTCGACCCGGCCGGCGTCCCCAGCCTCGACGTGCCCACGGTGGGGGCGACGAACTGGGCCGGCGGCCTCAGCGCCACCGAGCACCTCACCGGCCTGGGGCACCGGCGGATCGCCTTCGTCGGCGGCCGCCCGGGCCTGTGGTGCAGCCGCGCCCGCCTGGACGGCTACCGGGCAGGCCTGGAGGTCGTGGGCCTGGACGTCGACCCCGCCCTGGTGGTCGACGGCGACTTCGACCACGAGTCCGGCTTCCGGGCCGCCCAGCGCGTGCTGGCGCTGCCCGACCCGCCGACCGCGGTGTTCGCGGCCAGCGACCAGATGGCCCTGGGCGTGTACGAGGCGGCCCGCCAGCACGGGCTGCGCGTGCCGGAGGACCTCAGCGTGGTCGGCTTCGACGACCTGCCGGTCTCGCGGTGGTCCTCCCCGCCGCTGACCACGGTGCGCCAGCCGCTCGCGGAGATGGGCATGGTCGCCGCCCGCGCGGTCCTGCGCCTGGTCGCCGGCGAGCCCGTGGAGACCCCGCGGGTGGAGCTGGCCACCACGCTCGTCGTGCGCGACAGCACCGCACCGCCGCGCCGGGGCTGAGCCCCGGCGCGGCCCCGGCACGGCTCCCCGGCGCGGCTCCCGGGTCAGTGGGCGAAGTGCCGGGCGCCCGTGAGGTAGAGGGTCGCGCCGGCCGCGGCGGCGGCCGCCACGACCTCCTCGTCGCGCACGGACCCACCGGGCTGGACGACGGCGCGCACCCCCGCGTCGGTGAGCACCTGCAGCCCGTCGGCGAAGGGGAAGAAGGCGTCGGAGGCCGCCACCGCTCCGCGGGCGCGCTCGGCGCCGGCGCGGGCGACGGCCAGGCGGCAGGAGTCCACGCGGTTGACCTGCCCCATCCCGACGCCGACCGCGGCGCCCTCGCGGGCCAGCAGGATGGCGTTGGAGCGGACCGAGCGGACCGCGCGCCAGGCGAAGACGAGGTCGGCCAGGGTCGCCGCGTCGGCGGGCTCCCCCGCCGCCAGCTGCCAGCTGCCCGGGTCGTCGCCGGCGGCGTCGAGCACGTCGGCGTCCTGCACGAGCAGGCCGCCGCTGACCTGGCGGACCTCGGTGCGCGGGCCGGGCGCCGGGAGCGGGCAGCGCAGCAGCCGCACGTTCTTCTTGCGGGTGAGCACCTCCAGGGCGGCGGGGTCGAAGTCGGGGGCCACCACGACCTCGGTGAACACCTCCGCGACCTGCTCGGCCATGGCGAGGGTGACGGTGCGGTTGGTGGCGATGACGCCGCCGAAGGCCGAGACCGGGTCGCACGCGTGCGCCCGTGCGTGGGCCTGGGCGACGTCGGCGCCCACGGCGATGCCGCACGGGTTGGCGTGCTTGATGATCGCCACGGCGGGCTCGTCGAAGTCCGCGGCGGCGCGGCGGGCCGCGTCGGCGTCGACGTAGTTGTTGTACGACATCTCCTTGCCGTGCAGCTGCTCGGCCGTCGCCAGTCCCTCGCCGGCACCGAGGGCGGCACCGCCGACGTACAGCGCGGCGCTCTGGTGCGGGTTCTCCCCGTAGCGCAGCACCGCCTGCCGCTGCCACGCGCCGCCGAGGAAGGCCGGGAAGCCCGGGGCGTCGGCGTCCTCCTCCAGCGCCTCGCTGGCCAGCGACTGCGCCCACCAGGTGGCCACGGCGGCGTCGTAGGCGGCCGTCGCGGCGAACGCGCGGGCCGCCAGGGCCCGCCGCTGGGCCAGCGTGGTCCCCCCGGCGCGGACGGCGTCCAGCACGTCGGCGTAGTCGGCGGGGTCGGTGACCACGGCCACGTTCGCGGAGTTCTTGGCGGCCGCGCGGACCATGGCCGGGCCGCCGATGTCGATCTGCTCCACGCACTCGGCGGGCTCGGCGCCGGAGGCGACCGTCGCCTCGAAGGGGTAGAGGTTGACGACGACCAGCTCGAACGCCTCGATCCCGAGGTCGACGAGCTGGCGGCGGTGCTCGGGGTCGCGGCGGTCGGCCAGGATCCCGGCGTGCACCCGCGGGTGCAGCGTCTTGACCCGCCCGCCGAGGCTCTCGGGGAACCCGGTCAGCTGCTCCACGGCGGTCACCGGGACGCCCGCGGCGGCGATGGCGGTCGCGGTGGACCCGGTGGAGACGATCCGCACGCCCGCGGCGTGCAGGCCCCGGGCGAGCTCGGCGAGCCCCGTCTTGTCCGAGACGCTGACCAGCGCGCGGCCGACGGCGTCGCGCACGGCGTCAGTGGCAGCGTCGGTGGCCTCGTCGCTGGTGGGGCTCGAGGTGCTCATCCGAAGGTGACCTTCCTGCCGGTGACGGTCCAGCCGGAGCGGACCATGAGGGTGAGGACGTCGACGAGCAGGCGGCGCTCGACGACCTTGATGCGCTCGTGGAGCGCGGCCTCATCGTCGTCGTCGAGGACCTCGACGGCGCGCTGGGCCAGCACCGGGCCGGTGTCCAGGCCGGCGTCCACGAGGTGGGCGGTGCAGCCGGTGACCCGGACGCCGTGCGCGAGGGCGTCGCGCACGGCCCGCGCGCCGGGGAACGCCGGCAGCAGCGAGGGGTGGGTGTTGACGGTGCGACCGCCCACGGCGTCCAGCACGGCCGGACCGAGGAGGCGCATGAAGCCCGCGCACACCACCAGGTCGGGCGCCAGGGCGCGCAGCCGCTCGGCCAGCCCGGCGTCCCAGGCGGCGCGGTCGGGGAAGTCCGACGGCGCGAGGACCTCGGCCCGGACGCCGGCCGCGGCTGCGCGCTCCAGCGCCGAGGCGCCCGGCCGGTCGGTGAGCAGCGCCTCGACCGCGAAGGGCGCGCCCTCGGCGTCCAGCAGGGCCTGCAGGAGGCTGCCGGAGCCGGAGGCGAGGACGACCAGTCGCGCCGGGGAGGGCGGCGTCGGCGGGCTGGTCACGGTCGGAGACGATAGCGATCTCCCCGAGGAGCCCAGGAGGGCACGTGAGCGACCGCGATCCAGCAGGGCCCGCCGCCGGCGCGCGGACCCCGCACCCCGACGACCGGAGCACCGACGGCCGGCGGGACGCCGCCGTGGCCGCCGCGCGCCTCGCCCTGCGGTTCGGTCTGCTGGTGACCGCGGGCCTCGTGGCGCTGTCCCTGCCGCTGCCGTGGCGGGTGGGCGGCCTGGTGTTCCTCGTGCTGGGCCTCGTGACCGGCGTCCTGGCGCTGCGGGCCTCGGCCCGCGCCTCCAGCGGCGCGGGCCCGATCGTCGTGCTCTCGCTCGGCCTGGTCGTCACCGCGCTGGTGCTCGGGGCCCAGCTGCTGCTGCTGGCGGTGTGGCCGCTCAGCGCCGACCTGGACGAGTGCCGGGCCTCAGCGATCACCGACCGCGGCGCGCGCGCGTGCCAGGAGGACTTCCAGCGCGACCTGCAGGGCCTGCTGCCCGGCCGGTGACCGGCCGGGCAGCTCAGGAGCGGCCCAGGAGCGGCTCAGGCGGTGGCGAGCCCCTGCATGACCTCGCGCATCAGGGCAGCGGTCTCGGACGGCGTGCGCCCCACCTTGACCCCGGCGGCCTCCAGGGCCTCCTTCTTGGCCGCCGCGGTGCCCGCGGAGCCGGAGACGATCGCGCCGGCGTGGCCCATCGTCTTGCCCTCGGGCGCGGTGAACCCGGCGACGTAGCCCACGACGGGCTTGCTCACGTGCTCGCGGATGTACGCCGCGGCGCGCTCCTCGGCGTCGCCGCCGATCTCGCCGATCATGACGATCGCGTCGGTGCCGGGGTCGGCCTCGAAGGCCGCGAGGGCGTCGATGTGGGTGGTGCCGATGACCGGGTCGCCGCCGATGCCCACGCAGGTGGAGAACCCGAAGTCGGCCAGCTCGTACATCATCTGGTAGGTCAGCGTGCCGGACTTGCTGACCAGCCCGATGCGCCCCGGCTTGGTGATGTCGGCGGGGATGATCCCCGCGTTCGACTCCCCCGGCGTGATGAGACCGGGGCAGTTCGGGCCGATGATCCGGCTGGTGCCCTTGGCCTGCGCGTGGGCGACCAGCTCCGCGGAGTCCTTCACCGGCACCCCCTCGGTGATCACCACGACGAGCGGCACGGCGGCGTCGACGGCCTCCAGCGCGGCCGCCTTCGTCGCGGCGGCGGGCACGAAGACCACGGACACGTCGGCGCCGGTGGCCTCCACGGCCTCGGCCACGGAGCCGAAGACCGGCACCTGGACGCCGCCGTCGAACTCCACGCTCGTGCCGGCCTTCTTCGGGTTCACGCCGCCGACGACGTCGGTGCCCGAGGCGAGCATGCGCTGGGTGTGCTTGCGGCCCTCGGAGCCGGTCATCCCCTGGACGAGGACCCTGCTCTCCTTGGTCAGGAAGATCGCCATGTCTGTCCGGTTCCTCTCAGGCTGCGCTGTCGGCGCGGGCGGCGAGCTCGGCGGCGGCCCGTGCCGCGCCGTCCATGGTGTCCACGACCGTCACCAGCGGGTGCGCGGCGTCGGCGAGGATCCGCCGGCCCTCGACCACGTTGTTGCCGTCGAGGCGGACGACGAGCGGCTTGGTGGCCTCGTCGCCGAGCAGCTGCAGCGCCGCCACGATGCCGTTGGCGACGGCGTCGCAGGCGGTGATGCCGCCGAAGACGTTGACGAAGACGCTGCGCACCTGCGGGTCGCCCAGGATGACGTCGAGCCCGGCGGCCATCACCTCGGCCGAGGCGCCGCCGCCGATGTCGAGGAAGTTCGCCGGCCGCACGCCGCCGAACTCCTCCCCGGCCTGCGCCACGACGTCCAGCGTGCTCATCACGAGCCCGGCGCCGTTGCCGATGATGCCGACGGAGCCGTCGAGCTTGACGTAGTTCAGGTGCGCGGCCTTCGCCTTGACCTCCAGGGGGTCGGTCGCGCTGTCGTCGGCGAGCTCGGCCTGGATCGGCTGCCGGAAGGCGGCGTTCTCGTCGAGGGAGACCTTGCCGTCGAGCGCGATCACGCGGCCGTCGGCGACCTTGACTAGCGGGTTGACCTCGACCAGCGTGGCGTCGGCCTCGCGGTAGACGTCCCACAGGCGCTGCAGCACCGTGGCGACCTGCGGGGCGACGTCGTCGGCGAACCCGGCGGCGGCCACGATCTCCGCGGCCTTCGCCTCGTCGATGCCGCGCTGCGGGTCGACGGCGACCCGGGCGAGGGCCTCGGGGCGCTCGACCGCCAGCTGCTCGATCTCCACGCCGCCCTCGACGCTGGCCATCGCCAGGTACCGGCGCTCGGCGCGGTCCAGCAGGAGGGAGACGTAGTACTCCTCCTCGATCGCCGCGCCCGCGGCGACCATCACGCGGTGGACCGTGTGGCCCTTGATGTCCATGCCGAGGATCGCGGCGGCGTGCTGCTCGGCCTCCTCGGGGGTCTTCGCGACCTTGACGCCACCGGCCTTGCCGCGCCCGCCGACCTTCACCTGCGCCTTGACGACGACGGTGCCGCCGAGCCGCTCGGCGGCGGCGCGGGCCTCGGCCGGCGTGGTGGCCACCACGCCCGGCAGGACCGGCACGTCGTGGGCCTCGAACAGGTCCCTGGCTTGGTACTCGTACAGGTCCACGTGCTAGCCCTCCGTCGACGGCGTCCGGTCGCGGCGGGGCGCTCGTGGCGCCAGTGGCGCCCCTGCCGACGGGGCCTGAGCGTAGTGGCGCCGCGGAGGTCCGCGGCCCCGGGCCTCCGCGGGCGCCCGGGGCCGGTGCGCGGCTGGGCCGCGGGGGTGACGGGCCGCCCAGCGCTGGACCGTTCGGGGTGTCCCGCACGTGCAGTCATCGACAGTCACTCCGCGTCGCCGCCACGCTCCCCCCATGACCAGGACGAGGGCACGGGCAGCGGTCGCGGCGGTGTGCGCCGCCGCGCTGGTGGGCGGCGGCGTGGCGGCCGCCCAGAGCGGGCCCCCGCGCCTGGGCGCGGTGAACGCCTGGGAGGAGACCGGCACCACCGACGGCCTCACCCGCGTCGTGGTCACCCTCGACTCCCAGCACGCCGGCGGGGCCGCCGTCCAGGGCTCCCGCGTGCCGACCGCGCTGCTGGCGGCTGCGCCGGACCGCGGCGGCCTCGACGTCGAGGCCCTGCGCCGCGCCCAGGAGGAGCTGGGGCCGGACGGTGACCTGAGGGCGCGGGACGCCGCCGGGGCCTCCGAGCTCGTCTACGTGGTCGGCGCCGAGGAGCGCGTGGTCGGGACGGCGTCAGCGGGGTGGGCGGCGACCGGCCGGCCCTCCGCGCCGTCGTCCTCGTCCTCCGAGCCCTCCGAGCCCTCCGAGCCCTCCCCCGAGAGCCGCACCGCCGTGGTCGCCGGGGACGGTGTCCCCGCCCTGGACCTGCTGCCCGCGCCGACCGAGGCCGAGCTGGCCGCGCTGCGCGCCGCGCCCGGGGTCCGCAGCGTCGAGGTGCTCAGCGACCACCGCGTCCTGGTCATCGGCACGCTCAGCACCTCCGAGGTCGAGGCGCTGCCGGTGGTCGCCTCTGCGACGCCCGACGTGCAGATCGCGGTGCTGGACGCCGCCCGGCCCGACGACGCGCTGTGGCCCTACGCCTGGCACCTGGAGAACAGCGGCTGGGCGCAGGGCCAGAGCGCCGTGGCCGGGGCCGACGTCTCCGCGCTGAGCGCGTGGGAGGCCACGCAGGGCCAGGAGGTGGTGATCGCGGTCGTGGACACCGGCTTCCGGACCACCCACCCCGACCTGGCCGGCCAGCTGTGGACCAACCCGGACGAGCCGTGCGGCACCACCGACGTCGACGGGAACGGCCTGGCCGGCGACTGCCACGGCTGGAACTTCGTCACCGGCACGGCCGACCTGCACAACGGCGGCAACGACCAGCACGGCACGCAGGTGGCCGGGACGGCGGCGGCCCTGGCCGGCAACGGCCGTGGCGTCGCCGGCGTCGCCCCGCGCGCCCGGATCATGCCGCTGGTCTCCGGCACGCCGCAGGACATCCAGCTGCAGGCGTCGCTGAAGGCCATCCGCTACGCCGCGGACCACGGCGCCGACGTCATCAACCTCTCCTTCGGCGGCACCGGCTGGGACCAGGCCTCGATCGCCCGCTTCGCCGATGCGGTCGCCTACGCCGGCGCGCGCGGAGCCCTGGTGGTGGTGGCCGCCGGCAACGACGGGCTCGACCGCGACCGCAGCCCGATGTGGCCCGCGAACCTCGCCAACGACAACCTCGTCACGGTCGGGTCCAGCGCGGCCGACGACACCCGGTCCACGTTCAGCGCTTACGGCCGCACCACCGTCGACCTCTTCGCCCCCGGCACCCTCGTGCCGACCACGAACAACGACGGCGGCTACCTGCTCGTCAGCGGCACCTCGATCGCCGCGCCCGCGGTGGCCGGAGCCGCGGCCCTGCTCAGGAGCGTGGAGCCCGACGTCGGGCCGGTGGAGCTGCGCCGCCGCCTGATGAGCACCAGCACTCCCCGCCCCGCGTTCACGAGCACCAGCGCCAGCGGCGGGCGCCTCAGCGTGGGGTCCCTCGCCGACGGCGCCCTGGACCTGACCTTCGCCGGGATGGGCGACCAGCCCTCCGGCACGGCTCACCCGTCGATCACCATCTCCGGCGGGGCGACCACCGCCGCCCACGAGCTCCAGGTCGGCCTGCTGACCCGCTTCGACGGCACGGACTGGGGCGTGGCCGGGCAGCAGATCACCGTGGACGGCGTCACGGCGACCACGGACGAGCAGGGGACGGCGCGCTTCCCGCTCGGCACGAGCAACTTCCTCGCCCCCCGGACCGTCACCGCCGACCTGTCCCTGCCCGACGGCCGGTACGCCCTCGTGGTGCAGGTGCACGGGGCCGACGGCCCGGTCGGGCGCCCCGCCGCAGCACCGCTCGTGCTCGGAGCGGCCTCGAGCGCTCCGGACGCCGGGGGCTCGCCCACCCCGAGCCCCACCTCCAGCAGCAGCCCGGCCCCCAGCAGCGGGGCGGATCCCGCGCCGGCGCCCGCGCCCACCGGAGGCCCCGCGCCCGCGCCCGCACCCGCGCCCGTGCCCGGCGTCGGCCCTGCACCGACCACCGGCAGCTCGCCCGCGCCCACCCGCGGTGCCCACCGGCAGCTCGCCCGCGCCCACCCGCGGTGCCGGCCCTGCTCCGGCTCCGGTCCCGGCCCCGGCCCCGGCCCCGGCCCCGGCCCCGGCCCCGGCCCCGGGCAGCACGCCCGCGCCCAGCACGGTCCCCGCCCCGGTCCCCGCCCCGGCTCCCGGCGGCGGCAGCACCCCGGCGCCCAGCAGCAGCACGCCGCGCCCGAGCACCTCTCCGGCGCCCGGCGGCAGCACCTCCCCCGCGCCGTCGCCGTCCAGCACCCCCGCACCGTCGACCACCCCGGCGCCGGGCGACGGCGGCTCGCACGTCGACTACCCCGAGGTGGGCGCCTTCGACATGACGAGCGTGTCGCCCTCCCGCGTCGGGACCGCCGGCGGCGAGCTCGTCACGGTCGAGGGGCGCGGCTTCTCCTCGACCGTCC
>Ga0210040_10006649_pt1 | contig 14312 bp, 10 predicted proteins | sample CryGeyCG12114_NA_FD_185462 | JGI IMG/M metagenome (GOLD analysis project Ga0210040, IMG submission 185462) | Groundwater microbial communities from aquifer - Crystal Geyser CG19_WC_8/21/14_NA (SPAdes) (version 2) | ecosystem: Environmental > Aquatic > Deep subsurface > Groundwater | place: USA... | reverse complement strand
GCTGACCTGGGCGTTCGAAGTCAGCGTTTTCTCCTGCGCGGTCTACCTGATGGGGCTGATCGACACGGTCAGCGTCGCCGCCCACGTCATCGCCCTGCAGATCGCCGCCTTCGCCTTCATGGTGCCGCTGGGTCTGAGCCAGGCCGCGACCGTGCGGGTCGGCTACGGCCACGGAGCGCAGGACCCGGCCTGGATCGCGCTTGCCGGCCGCGTGGCGCTGGCCTGCGCGCTCGGCTTCGCCCTGCTGTCGGCAGCGGTCATGTGGCTGTTCCCGCGCCAGCTGGCCGGGCTGTTCCTCGATGCCTCCGAGCCCGGCAGCGGCGCGGTTCTGACGCTGGCCGTGCGCTTCCTGCTGGTCGCAGCCGTGTTCCAGATCGTCGATGGCGCGCAGGTGGTCGGTGCGTCCATCCTGCGCGGCCTGCACGACACGCGCGTGCCGATGCTCTACGCAGGCTTCGGTTACTGGGTGGTCGGGCTTGGCAGCGGCGCTTATCTAGCGTTCGCGACTCCACTCAAGGGCACCGGGATCTGGATCGGTCTGGCCCTGGGCCTGGCGGTGGTGTCCGTCCTGATGCTGGTGCGCTGGTCCCGCCGCAAGCACCTCGGGCTGGTTCCTCGCTGATCGAATTTCCGCCTTAACCGGGCATTGACAGCCGTGGCCCAGGCACCCAAATGCCCGTCGTCGCTGGCACTCTCATGACGGGAGTGCCAACGCGAACATGGTTCAACAACGAAGAGCAGAAAAGGGGCTTAGCTCATGGCTTTCAGGCCGCTTCACGATCGCGTTCTCGTCCGCCGGGTCGAGGCCGAGGAAAAGACCGCGGGCGGGATCATCATTCCCGACACCGCCAAGGAAAAGCCGCAGGAGGGCGAAGTCATCTCCGTCGGCACCGGCGCCCGTTCCGACGCCGGCACCGTAACCCCGCTGGAGGTCAAGGCCGGCGACCGCATCCTGTTCGGCAAGTGGTCGGGCACCGAGGTCAAGGTCGACGGTGAGGACCTCATCATCATGAAGGAAAGCGACATCCTCGGGATCGTCGGCTGAGCGACCAGCTCGGTTCCTTCTTCAATCATCCCCGGCTCTGACCTGTTCAAAGCCGACCTCATGAAAGGGTAGCCCCATGGCAGCCAAGGACGTGAAATTCAGCCGCGATGCGCGTGAGCGCATCCTCAAGGGCGTCGACATCCTCGCCGACGCCGTCAAGGTGACGCTCGGCCCCAAGGGCCGCAACGTCGTTATCGACAAGAGCTTCGGCGCGCCGCGCATCACCAAGGACGGCGTCACCGTCGCCAAGGAGATCGAGCTCAAGGACAAGTTCGAGAACATGGGTGCGCAGATGCTGCGCGAAGTGGCCTCGAAGACCAACGACATCGCCGGCGACGGCACCACCACCGCCACCGTGCTCGCCCAGGCGATTGTTCGCGAGGGCATGAAGTCGGTTTCGGCCGGCATGAACCCGATGGACCTGAAGCGCGGCATCGATCTTGCCGTCGCCAAGGTGGTCGAGGACCTCAAGAGCCGCTCCAAGCCCGTCGCGAACAGCGGCGAAGTCGCCCAGGTCGGCATTATCTCGGCCAACGGCGACCGTGAAGTCGGCGAGAAGATCGCCGAAGCCATGGACAAGGTCGGCAAGGAAGGCGTCATCACCGTCGAGGAGGCCAAGGGCCTCGAGTTCGAGCTGGACGTCGTCGAAGGCATGCAGTTCGACCGCGGCTACCTGTCGCCCTACTTCATCACCAACCCGGAAAAGATGTCGGTCGAACTCAGCGATCCGTACATCCTGATCCACGAGAAGAAGCTGTCGAACCTGCAGGCGATGCTGCCGATCCTGGAAGCGGTCGTCCAGTCGGGCCGTCCGCTGCTGATCATCGCCGAGGATATCGAGGGCGAAGCGCTGGCGACCCTGGTCGTCAACAAGCTGCGCGGCGGCCTCAAGGTTGCGGCCGTCAAGGCGCCGGGCTTCGGCGATCGCCGCAAGGCGATGCTCGAGGACATCGCCATCCTGACCGGCGGCGAGATGATCTCGGAAGATCTCGGCATCAAGCTCGAGAGCGTCACGGTTGGCATGCTCGGCACCGCCAAGCGCGTCACCATCGACAAGGACAACACCACCATCGTCGATGGCGCCGGTGAGAAGTCCGGCATCGAGGGCCGCGTCGCGGCGATTCGCCAGCAGATCGAAGTCACCACCAGCGACTACGACCGTGAGAAGCTCCAGGAGCGTCTCGCCAAGCTCGCCGGCGGCGTGGCCGTGATCAAGGTCGGCGGTTCGACCGAAGTCGAGGTGAAGGAGCGCAAGGATCGCGTCGACGACGCGCTTCACGCGACCCGCGCCGCGGTCGAGGAAGGCATCGTCCCGGGCGGCGGTACCGCTCTCCTCTACGCCACCAAGGCGATCGAGGGCCTGACCGGCGTCAACGACGACCAGACCCGCGGCATCGATATCGTCCGCAAGGCGCTCTACTCGCCGGTTCGCCAGATCGCGCAGAACGCCGGTCACGACGGTGCGGTGATCTCGGGCAAGCTGCTGGACGGCGGCGACTCCAACCTCGGTTTCAACGCGCAGACCGACACCTACGAGAACCTGGTCCAGGCCGGCGTGATCGACCCGACCAAGGTCGTCCGCACCGCGCTGCAGGACGCAGCCTCGGTCGCCGGCCTGCTGATCACCACCGAAGCGGCGGTCAGCGAGCTGCCGGAAGACAAGGCTCCTGCCGGCGGCGGCATGCCGGGCGGCATGGGCGGCATGGGTGGCATGGATTTCTAAGCCTGACGCGGCCGGAGCTAGCAGCAGCTAGCTCCGGACTTGCTGAAGGCCGGACGGCCTACCGCGTGAGCGGACAGGACCGACGTCACGGGACTTGTTCCCGTGACGGCCCCGCCCAAGCTACTCCGACGAATGGGAAGGGCCGCTGTCTCCGGGCAGTGGCCCTTCTTCGTTTCAAACGCGTTCAGCTCCGCCTCGGCTTGGTCAAGGCGAGCGCTCCCCTCCACGGACGTTGCAGGCACCTGCTGTTCCCGCCGGCACCCGGCCAGCAGCACAGCGCCGCACAAAAGCCACCAGCCGAAATCACTTCATCACAACCATTCCTTAGCCTTGCCCTGCTACCGCGAGCCCCTGCGAACGGCGAGGATGATGTGGGTCCGCTTTTTCTGATCTTCTGGCTGTGGGTGATGGCCGCCGGTTTCAAGGCGGTCTGGCGCCGTCTGGCTCATGCGGTGAGCTGGTTCGGCAGCGACACGCTGGACTATCGTACGGTCGAGCCCTCGCGGGCCGTCCGCCTGGTGCCGCCACTGGCCGCCACCGGCACGCAGATCTGGACGCCGGACGAGCGCCGCAGCTTCGGCCGAAAGCTCGACTCGGTCCAGCCCGTGGACGGCGGCAAGATCATCGGCGAGATGCAGCAGCAGCTCACCCGCCTCACCGCCCATGCCGCCGAGGTCGAACGCAACCTCGCCAAGTGGGAAGCGGAACTGGGGCGCATCGACGCGGCGCAAGCCGATTGGACCGAGCGGGCGACGCTTGCGGTCGACAAGGGCCGTGAAGCGCTGGCCCGGGCCGCGCTGGAACAGCGGCAGAAGCTGGACGCCCGCAAGGTCGCGCTGAAGGCCGACATGGCGCGGCTCGAGGCCTTGCTGGCGACCTACTACAAGGACATCGCCGTGCTGGAGCAGAAGACGTCGGACAGCATCCGGCTGGCCGTGGTCGCCTCCAGCCGGCTGGAAGGGGCGGAAGACAGCGCCCGGGCGCGGGAACTGGTGTTCGGCGAGCGCACGGCGGCGGCGCTCAGCAATCTCGAGCAGGTCGAACGCGCCGCGGACCTGGCCGAAGGACGGGCCGAAGCGCTCACGCTCGGCGCCCCGCGCAACCTGGAAGACGAATTCGCGGCGCTGAAACGCGAAGCGGAACTCGACCGGGCACTTGGTGAGATCAAGGCGAAGCGGGCCAGGTCCGCCTGACCAAACGAAAGAAGGGCCGCCCGGTCTGCCCGGACGGCCCTTCCATGTTTCCCGATCAGGAACGCCTGGGCTTAGCGGCCCGCGACGTTGTCCTGGCCGTTGGCGACGTCGTTGGCCGCATTCTCGACGGCGTTGCCGGCGTTCGACACGGCGTTGCCGGCCGCGTCCAGCGCGTTGTCGGCGGCGACGCCGGCATTGTCGGTTGCGTCGAGCGAGGCGTTGGTGTCGGTCGCAGCTTCGGTCTCGATCGTGTTCTCGGTCGAGACATTGTTGTCCGGAGCATTGTCCTGGCAAGCGGCGAGGCCCAGACCAGCAACGGCCACGGCGACTAGCGCGATCTTCTTCATGAGCGTTTCCATCCCTATAAACGACGCCTCCCCATTGTTGAGGTCGGCGCAGGTCCGGCCCGCCGCATTCTTTACGGTCAGACCAGCGGGCGGATTTAGGTGAGGGCGGGGGTGCGCGCAATCACCAATTGCGACGAACCGAATAGTGGTACCCGCGGCGCTTTCGTGCTTGCCCCACATATAAAGACTTCTTTATATCGTTATCCCATGTCCCCGCTTTCCCCCTTGACCGAGCTGTTCCAGGCGCTGGCCGACCCCACCCGACTGCGTATCGTCGCACTGCTGCGCGAGCTGGAGATGTCGGTCGGCGAGTTGGCGCAGCTGCTCGGCCAAAGCCAGCCGCGGGTATCGCGCCACGTGAAGATCCTGGTCGACGCCGGCATGCTCGTTCGTCGCAAGGAAGGCAGCTGGGTGTTCCTGACCCTGGCGCGGGCCGAGCTGGCCGATGCGCTGTTCGGGCTGACCGAGGTTGCGGCGGATGCGGACGCAGCCGCGGCGCTGGCGGCCGACCGGGCGCGCCTGGCGGCGGTGCGGCGCGACCGAGCCGAGGCGGCCCAGCGCTACTTCGCCGCCAATGCCCATGTGTGGGACGAGATCCGCTCGCTGCACGTCGCCGAGAGCGAGGTCGAGCAGGCGATCGGCCGCGTGCTCGGCACCGCTCCGCTCGGCCGGATGGTCGACATCGGCACCGGCACCGGCCGGATGATTGAACTGTTCGGCCGCTCGGCCGACCGGTCGGTCGGGGTCGATAAATCGAGCGAGATGCTGCGCTTTGCGCGGGCCAAGCTGGAGGCGGCGGCGGTGCCGGCCTCGCTGCGTCAGGGTGACATGTATGCGCTGCCGCTCGACGACGGCAGCGCCGACGTGGTGCTGTTGCACCAGGTACTGCATTATGCCCATGCGCCGGGGCAAGCGATCGCCGAAGCGGCCCGCCTGCTGTCCCCGAACGGACGCCTCCTGATTGTCGACTTCGCCCCGCATGAGCGCGAGGATCTGCGCGAAATCGCGCAGCACGCGCGCCTGGGCTTCACCGACAACGCGGTTCTCGGATGGCTCGCCGAAGCCGGTCTTGCCGGAGAGGTGGTCGAGCATCTCGCCGGCGGCGAGCTGACGGTCACCATCTGGTCCGCGCGCAAGGCTGCGGCGCAGCTGCCGAAGCGGAGAGCGGCATGAGCAAGGTTGCGCTGGCGTCCGTGAGCACGTTCGAGCCCGCTCCACTGTTCGCGGCGGCCAAGGGCGACATCGCCCTTAGCTTCGAGTTCTTTCCGCCCAAGTCGGACAAGATGGCCGAAACGCTGTGGGCCTCGATCGAGACCCTGGCGCCGCTGCGGCCGCAATTCGTCTCGGTGACCTATGGCGCGGGCGGCTCGACGCGGGAGCGGACCCACGCCACCGTCGAGCGGATCGTGCGCGAAACACACCTGCCCGCCGCCGCGCACCTGACCTGCGTCAACGCGAGCCGGGGCGAGATCGACGACATCGCCCGCACCTACTGGGACGCCGGGGTGCGCCATATCGTCGCGCTGCGCGGCGATCCGCCGGAGGAGGGCGCCGATTATGTGCCGCGTGCCGACGGCTATGCGGATGCCGCCGCGCTGGTTGCCGGCCTCAAGCAGGTAGCGCCGTTCGAGGTGAGCGTTGCCTGCTATCCCGAGATGCACCCTCAGGCGACGTGCGCCGATACCGACCTCGACAATCTTGCCCGCAAGGTCGATGCCGGCGCCGACCGGGCAATCAGCCAGTTCTTCTTCTCCGCTGACGCTTTCCTGCGGTTTCGCGACCGGGCGGCGGCGCGCGGCATCGCGGCGGAGATCGTGCCGGGCATCCTGCCGGTCAGCAACGTCGCCCAGACCCGCAAGTTCGCCGGCCAGTGCGGCGCGGCGATTCCCGACTGGATGGACGAGCTATTCGAGGGGCTCGACGACAAGCCCGCCGCCCGGCAGCTGATCGCCGCGACCATCGCCGCCGAACTGTGCGGCCAGCTTTACGCCGGCGGCATCCGCCATTTTCACTTCTATACCCTCAATCGCGCCGAGCTGGCCTATGCCATCTGCCACCTGCTGGGGGTGCGCGCGGATCGAAAGGCTCACCCATGACCGCTCCCGCCGATGCCCTCCGCGCCGAAGCCGCCCGCCGCATCCTGGTCAAGGACGGAGCCTACGGCACCGCTATCCAGGGCTCCGGCCTGGCCGCGGCCGACTATCGCGGCGACACCGGCCTGTCGGGTGACCAGAAGGGCAACAACGACCTGCTCTGCCTCACCCGGCCGGACCTGATCGCGTCCATTTGCGAGGCTTACGTCGAGGCCGGGGCGGACGTGCTCGGCACCAACAGTTTCAATGCCAACCGGATCAGCCAGGCCGACTACGGCGCCGAGGACCTGGTGCCGGAGATGAACGTCGCCGCCGCCCGCATCATCCGCGAGGTCGCCGACCGCTACGCGGACCAGGACGGCCGTCGCCGCTTCGTCGCGGGCGCCCTCGGTCCGACCAACAAGACGCTGTCGCTGTCGCCCGACGTCAACGATCCGGGTTATCGCGAAGTCGACTTCGACACCGTCAAGGCGACCTATCGCGAGCAGGCGCAGGCGCTGCTGGAGGGCGGGGCCGACTTCATCCTGATCGAGACGGTGTTCGACACGCTGAATGCCAAAGCCGCGATCATGGCCGCGCTCGACCTGGCGCCGATCATGGTGTCCATGACGCTTACCGACCTCAGCGGCCGCAACCTGTCGGGCCACACGGTTGAGGCCTTCTGGGCCAGCGTCCGCCATGCCCGGCCGCTCACCATCGGCCTCAATTGCAGCTTCGGTGCGGCGCAGCTCCGCCCGCATCTGGCGGCGCTGAACGGACAGGCCGACACGCTGGTCATGGCTTATCCGAACGCCGGCCTGCCCAACGATCTGGGCCAGTATGACGAGGCCGCGGAGCAGACGGCCGCGCAGGTCGGCGAGTGGGTCGACGACGGCCTGGTGAACATCGTCGGCGGCTGCTGCGGCACTACGCCGGCGCACATCGCTGCCATCGCCAGCGCCGTCGAGGGCCGCACCCCGCGGCAGGTCGCGCAGGCGCCGCGCCGGACGGTGCTGGCCGGGCTCGAGCCGATGGTGCTGGCCGCCTGACATGACCGCCATTGCCGACACTTCCGCCGCCAGCGCGGCCACCGCTTTCGTCAACATCGGCGAGCGCACCAACGTCACCGGCTCCGCCCGCTTCAAAAAGCTGGTGCTGGCCGGCGACTATGACGCGGCGGTCGAGGTCGCGCGCCAACAGGTCGACAACGGCGCGCAGGTGATCGACGTCAACATGGACGAGGCGCTGCTCGACGGTGAACTCGCCATGACCACGTTCCTGAAGCGCATCGCCGCCGAGCCGGACATCGCGCGGGTGCCGGTGATGATCGACTCATCCAAATGGACAGTGATCGAAGCCGGCCTCAAGTGCGTGTCGGGCAAGCCGATCGTCAACTCGATCAGCCTCAAGGAAGGCGAGGCCGTCTTCCTGGAGCAGGCCAGGCTGGTGCGCGGCTACGGCGCGGCGGTGGTCGTGATGGCCTTCGACGAGACCGGCCAGGCCGACACGGCCCAGCGCAAGGTCGAGATCTGCGAACGCGCCTACCGCACCCTGACGGAGGACGGCTTCCCGGCCGAGGACATCATTTTCGACCCCAACGTGTTCGCGGTCGCCACCGGCATCGACGAGCATCGCCGCTACGCCATCGACTTTATCGAGGCCGCGGGCGAGATCCGCCGCCGCTGCCCGGGCGCGCATATCTCGGGCGGGCTGTCGAACCTCAGCTTCTCCTTCCGCGGCAACGAGCCGGTGCGCCGCGCCATGCATTCCGTGTTCCTCTACCACGCCATTCCGGCGGGCATGGACATGGGCATCGTCAACGCCGGCCAGCTGGACGTCTACGACGCCATCGACCCGGAACTGCGCGACGCCTGCGAGGACGTTATCCTCGACCGCCGAGACGATGCGACCGAGCGGCTGATCCAGCTCGCCGAGCGCTTCAAGGGAACGGACGAGGTCGCCGAGAAGCAGGCGGCGGAGTGGCGCTCGCTGCCGGTGGCGGAGCGGCTGTCGTATGCGCTGGTGAAAGGCCTCGACGCGCATATCGTTGAGGACACGGAGGAGGCCCGCCAGCAGGCGACGCGGCCGATCAGCGTCATCGAAGGCCCGCTGATGGACGGCATGAACGTGGTCGGCGACCTGTTCGGGGCGGGCAAGATGTTCCTGCCCCAAGTCGTGAAGTCCGCCCGCGTGATGAAAAAGGCCGTCGCCCACCTGCTGCCCTATATCGAGCTGGAAAAGGACGAAGGCGCGAAGGGCAAGGGCCGGATCGTGATGGCGACGGTCAAAGGCGACGTCCACGACATCGGCAAGAACATCGTCGGCGTGGTCCTGCAGTGCAACGGCTACGAAGTGGTCGACCTTGGCGTCATGACGCCGTGGACGAAGATCCTGGAGACGGCGCGTGAGACCGAGGCGGACATCATCGGCCTGTCCGGGCTGATCACCCCCTCGCTCGACGAGATGGTCACGGTGGCGAGTGAGATGGAGCGGGCGGGCATGAGCCTCCCGCTGCTGATCGGCGGCGCCACCACCAGCAAGGCGCACACGGCGCTGAGGATCGCGCCGGCTTATTCGGGTCCGATCATCCATGTGCTCGACGCCAGCCGCGCGGTCGGCGTCGCCTCCGCGCTGGTCAGCGACGGTCCGCAGCGGGCCGAGCTGATCGACGGCACGGCGCGCGACTACCAGGCGCTGCGCGAAGCGCGGGCGAGGGGTGGGCCGCAGGACCGGGTCACGTTAGAACAGGCGCGGGCCAACCGCTTCCGCGCCGATCGGGCCGGCAAGGCGCGCGATCCCTATCGACCGGGCCTGCACAAGTTCGCCGACTGGCCGCTGCGCGACCTGCGCGCCCACATCGACTGGACGCCCTTCTTCCGCGCGTGGGAACTGCACGGTACTTTTCCCACCATCCTCGACGATCCGATCGTCGGGGAAAGCGCGCGCGGGCTGTACCGCGACGCCGAGGCCATGCTCGACCGGATCGTCGCCGAGCATTGGCTGACCGCCCGCAGTGCCATCGGCCTGTGGCGCTGCTGGCGCGATGGCGACGACGTGCTGGTGCTGGCCGGCAACGAGCCGGTACGGGTGCCATTCCTTCGCCAGCAGGTGCGCAAGCGCGAGGGCCGGCCCAACATGTGCCTGGCCGACTTCATCATGGAGGAAGGCGAGGACTGGATCGGCGGCTTCGCGCTCGGCATCCACGGGGCCGAGCCGCACCTCGACCGGTTCAAGGCGGCCAACGACGATTATTCCGACATCATGCTCAAGGCGCTGGCCGACCGGCTGGCCGAAGCGCTGGCCGAGCGGCTCCACCACCACGTGCGCACCTACTTGTGGGGCTATGCCGAGGAGCATCTGTCCAACCAGGAGCTGATCCGCGAGCGTTACGCGGGTATCCGTCCGGCGCCGGGGTATCCGGCCAGTCCCGACCACAGCCTGAAACCGATCCTGTTCGAGCTGCTGGGCGGGGCGCCGGCAGACCTCCAGCTGACGGAGAGTTTCGCGATGATGCCGACGGCGGCGGTCAGCGGCTTCTACTTCGGGCATGCGGACAGCGCTTATTTCGGCGTGGCGACGGTCGGGCGCGATCAGCTGGAGGAATATGCCAAGCGCCGCGGCGTCGATGTCGAGCAGGCCGAACGCTGGCTGCGCCCGAACCTCGATTGATGCTAGGGCGCGGTTGAAGTGCTGCGCGTCTTCCTGCTCCTCTTGGCGATGCTGCTCGCCCAGCCTGCCGTCGCGCAGTTGGGCTCGGGGCCGCCTAACATCACGCCGCAGCTGGTGGTGGACGGACCGGTCCGGCCGGGCAGCGAGGTCGATCTCGCCATCCTGATGAGCCCGGCGCCGGGATGGCACGGTTACTGGCTCAACCCCGGCGATGCCGGCCAGCCGATGAGTGTCGAGTGGCAGCTTCCGCCTGGCGCGCGCGTCGGCGCCCTGCGCTATCCGGTGCCCGAGATGCTGACGATCGCGGGGTTGATGAACTATGTCTACAAGGGTCCATACGCGATCCTGACGCGCCTCACCGTGCCGGCCGACGCCCGCGGCGTGCTGCCGGTGCGGGCGCGGGCGCAATGGCTCGCCTGCACCGACCAGATTTGCGTTCCGGAGCGCGGCGAGCTGCGGCTGGACGTGCCGATCGGCGGCGGCACCGACGAGCATGCCCGATTCGACGAGTGGCGGCGCAAGCTCCCGCGGCCGCTGGGTGCGGTTGCCCACTTCACGGCATCGGGCGAGGCGGTGCGGATGGGCATTCCGCTGCCGGCCGGCGTGCCGGTCGGTGAGCCGCACTTCTTTCCGGCGCCGGGCACCGACCTCGACCATGCGGCACCGCAGCGGTTCCTGCGCCGGGGCGACCTGCTGATCGCGGAGCTGACGACCAGGTCGCCTGGTGCCCGCATTGAGGGAGTGTTGGCGCTGGGTGCCGGTCAGGGGCTGTCAGTGGCAGCTGTACCCGGTTCGGTCCCGAGCGGCGGGACGGCGATCGGGGCGGCCGGGCGGAGCAAATGGAGCGCACTCGGCTGGGCCCTGCTGGGCGCGCTCGCCGGCGGGCTCCTGCTCAACCTCATGCCGTGCGTCTTCCCGATCCTGGCCTTGAAGGCATTGGCGTTGGCGCGGGCCGGTGGGGACGAACGCCACGCCCGCGGCGATGCGCTCGCCTATACGGCGGGTGCGGTGGTCGGCACCGGCGCGCTGGGCATTGCCCTGCTTCTGATCCGGGCCGGTGGGTCGGCCGCCGGCTGGGCGTTCCAGCTGCAGGACCCGCGCACGATTCTGGTCCTGCTGCTGCTCGGCACGGCCATCACCCTCAACCTGCTCGGCGTGTTCAAGCTGCCGGTCCTGGGCGGCGATGCCAACCCGCGGGGCGGCTTCGCTACTGGGGCGCTGGCCGCGTTCGTCGCCACGCCCTGCGCGGGACCGTTCATGGGTGCGGCGCTCGGCGCGGCGCTGCTCTTACCCTCCGCCGGAGCGATCGCGGTGTTCGCCGCACTTGGCCTTGGCATCGCACTCCCATTCCTGCTCGTAGCGTTCATTCCTGCACTTCGCCGCCGGCTACCCCGTCCCGGCGCGTGGATGCTCCGGCTGCAGCGGGTGCTCGCGGTGCCGATGGCGCTCAGCACCGGCGCGGCCCTGTGGCTGCTCTGGCGGCAGGGCGGACAGGCTGGCCTCTTGCTTGGGCTGGTTGCGGTGGCGCTGCTGGCGCTGCTGCTGTTCCTTTACGGTCGAAGCCAGAGCGGTGAGCGCCAGTGGGGCTGGCTCGCGCTTGGCGGTGCGGTGGCGGCGGCGCTGGTGCTCGCCTTGCTGCTGCCGGTCCCCTCGGGCGCGCCCCGCAGCCTGGCTGGCGTGCCGGCGTGGAACGAGGCCCGGCTCGCGTCCGCGCAGGCGCAGCGCCGGCCGGTGTTCGTCTACTTCACTGCCGACTGGTGCCTGACCTGCAAGGTCAACGAAGCTAATGCGATCGACCGCGACGCGGTCGCCGATGCGTTCCGCCGGGCGAAGGTCGAGGTGCTCGCAGGCGACTGGACCAACGGCGATCCGGCGATCACCCGCTTCCTGGAGGCACGCGGTCGGGCGGGCGTGCCGCTGTACCTGTGGTACGCGCCGGGCCGGTCGGAGCCGGAGGAACTGCCGCAGGTGCTGACCCCCGCCATGCTCATCGAGCGGGCGCAGCGCTCCTAGCCCACACCCGCTTGCCGGCGATCCAGGCTTCCAGCACCTGCGTTCGGGCAAGGTCGTGCGGGCTGATGGTGCTGATGTCCCGGTCGACCAGGATGAAGTCGGCCCACTTGCCCGGCTCCAGGCTGCCGAACTTGCCTTCCGCGAAACCGGCCCAGGCTGCATCGCGAGTGAAGCCCTTGAGTGCCTGGGCGCAGGTCAGCCGCTCCCACGGCCGCCAGCCGCCGGGCGGCTGGTCGTCCAGGCCCTGGCGGCTGATTCCGGCCGCGAGGCCATGGAAGGGGTTGGGATCCTCGACCGGGAAGTCGGACCCGAACGCCAGCCGCGCGCCGCTCTTCTCCAGCGTCTGCCAGGCGTAGGCGCCCGCCAGCCGTCCCTGCCCGAGCCGCGCCTGCGCCATCAGCCGGTCGCTGGTCTGGTGCACCGGCTGCATGGAGGCCACGATCCTGCCGCGGGCGAAGCGGCTGAGGTCCGCCACATCGACGATCTGCGCATGTTCGACCCGCCACCGCCGGTCGCCCTTCGCGGAGCCGAGCTGCTCGTAAGTCGTCAGGACCATGTCGTTGGCCGCATCGCCGATCGCATGCACCGCGATCTGGAAGCCGCCCGCCGCCGCAACCCCGGCCTGCTGCTTCAGCTGAGCTGGCGTGAGCAGCGCCAGGCCGCGGGTCGGCGCGTCGGCATAAGGCTGCTTCAGCCAGGCTCCGCGCGAGCCAAGCGCACCGTCGGCATAAAGCTTGACCCCGAGCAGCTTCAGCCGGTCGTTGAATGCCCAGCCGGTCGGACCGGCACGGGCGATGTCGGTCAGTCCCTGCGGGCCCGCGGCATAGCTCATGATCCGGACTTGGAGCGAACCGTCGCCATAGGCCTGCTGCATGGCCGTCCAGTCGGCCAGGCTGGTGCCCATGTCGGCGACTGCGGTGAGGCCCTTGGACAGGAGGTCGGCCTGCGCCTTCAGCAGCGCAGTCCGCCGCATGTCGGCTGTGGGCGAAGGGACGACGCGCTCCACCAGGCCTGTGGCGGCGTCGACGAACAGGCCGGTCGGCTTGCCGGCGGAATCCCGTTCGATCCGTCCGCCTGCGGGTGCCTTGGTCGCCGCGTCGACACCAGCCGCTCGCATGGCGGCGCTGTTGCCGACATTGGCATGGCCGTCGACCCGGCCGAGCCACACCGGCCGGTCACGCACGACGGCGTCGAGGTCGGCTGCGGTGGGGAAGCGCTTGTCGGCCCACAATTCCTGGTTCCAGCCACGGCCCACGATCCACGGCACCGTCGGGTTCGCGGTCGCATAATCCGTCAGCCGCTGCTGGAGTTCGGCCCGCGAGCGGGTGCCGGTCAGGTCGAGCTGCGACAGGGACAGCCCAAGCTCCATCACATGGCCGTGCGCATCGATCAGCCCCGGCAGCATCGCGCGGCCGCCGCCATCGACCACGCGGGTCGAGCCCGGCAGCTTCAGCAGTTCGCCATGCAGCACGCGTTTGACCTTGCCAGCGTCGTCGAACAATAGGCCGGTGAAGCGCTCGATCTGTCCGCGGGCATCGACTTGGACGCCGCTGACATTGCGGACCAGCGTGTCGGCGTGGGCGGCGGGCGAGAACAGGATTGCGGCGGCGAGCAGGATGGTGATGCGCATCGGCCCAGCCTAGCATTGTTCGCGGGGGCGGGAAGGGCTAGCCGCACCGGATGGATCTCCCCACCCTCGACGACATCCGCCTGGCCGCCGGCCGCATCGACGGCGCGGTCATCCGCACCCCCACCCTGCGTAGCCGCACCCTGTCGGAGATCACTGGCGCCGACGTCTGGCTCAAATTTGAGAACCTGCAGTTCACCGCCGCCTACAAGGAGCGCGGCGCGCTCAACAAATTGCTGCAGCTGACGGAGGAGGAGCGCGCGCGGGGCGTCATCGCGGCCTCCGCCGGCAACCACGCGCAGGCGGTCGCCTACCACGGCCGGCGGCTGGGGATTCCAGTGACCATCGTCATGCCGACCAACACGCCGATCATGAAGGTCAGCCAGACCGAGGAGCATGGCGCCCACGTCATCCTCCACGGTGAGCGGTTCGACGATGCCTACGCCCGCGCGCTGGAGCTGGCCGACCGCGACGGCTTTCTGTTCGTCCATCCGTTCGACGATCCCAAGATCGTGGCGGGGGCAGGGACGGTCGGGCTGGAGCTGCTCGACCAGGTGCCGGACCTCGACTGCGTGGTGGTGCCGATCGGCGGCGGCGGCTTGATGAGCGGGGTGGCGACGGCG
>Ga0210040_10006648_pt1 | contig 14314 bp, 16 predicted proteins | sample CryGeyCG12114_NA_FD_185462 | JGI IMG/M metagenome (GOLD analysis project Ga0210040, IMG submission 185462) | Groundwater microbial communities from aquifer - Crystal Geyser CG19_WC_8/21/14_NA (SPAdes) (version 2) | ecosystem: Environmental > Aquatic > Deep subsurface > Groundwater | place: USA... | reverse complement strand
GGTGTGCAGCGACCCACGGAGTTCGTCCGGGACCAGGTGACGGCGGTGCGGGAGACCGTGGCCACCGCGGCTGCCTCGGCTGCCGCAGAGGCGTCCACCGTCGCCTCGACGGTCCCGGCGGTCGGCTCGCAGGTCGGGGAGTTCATCCGGAACCAGCGCAGCGCCGCCCAGGTGTCGCTGCGCGAGCTCGCCCGGACCGCCGGCGTGAGCAACCCCTACCTGTCGCAGGTCGAGCGCGGCCTGCGCAAGCCCTCCGCGGAGATCCTCTCCCAGATCGCCCGCGGCCTGAAGATCTCGGCCGAGACGCTGTACGAGCAGGCCGGGATCCTCGACCGCCGGTCCGGCACCGCCGGCACGGTGGCCGCGATCCGCGCCGACGAGGCGCTGTCCGAACGGCACAAGGCCGTGCTGCTGGAGCTGTACGAGACCTACGCCCGCGAACACGCCGCCCAGCTCGCCCGTGAGCAGGCCGCCGGGCAGACCCCCACCCCCACTCCTGAGGAGGAGACGGCATGAGCCGCACCGACACGTTCAAGTCCTACCGCGAGACCCTGGTCGACACCGGCCGCACCGGCCTGCTGGCCGCGATCGGCGCCGGGGACGCCGCGGTGGACGTCGCCGTCGACCGCGCCCGCGCCGTCGTCGGCACGCTGCGCTCCCGCGCCGAGGCCCTGCCCGGTGAGGCGCAGGTGCAGGCCGACCTCGCCGCCAAGGAGGCGCGCACCCGCGCCGAGCTGGCCCGCGAGCGGGCGGCCCGCGCCGCCGCCGAGGCCCGCGCCCGGGCCGCTCAGGCCCGCACCCAGGCCGAGGACGCCGCCACCCAGGCACGTGCCGCGGTGACCAACGCCGCCGCCACCGTCCGTCCGGAGACCGTGCTCGGCACCGTCACCGGCCTGGTCGAGAGCGCGCGCACCCAGGCCCTCGCCGCGATCGGCGAGCTGGCCGACCGGGGCGAGAAGGTCGTCGGCGACCTGCGCACCCAGCCGGTGTTCCGCAAGGTCGTGGCCCGCACCGAGCGCGCCGTCGACGCCGTCGAGGACACCCTCGAGGACGTGCTCGAGGAGACCGCCGAGACCGTGGGCAAGGCCTCGGACGAGGTGACCTCCGTCGCGCAGAAGGCCAAGGCGCGCACCGACAAGGCCGTCGACGCCGCGACCAAGGAGACCCGCGCCGCGGCCCGCTCCACCAAGCGCGCTGTCGAGGACGCCGTCGTCGAGGCGCCGGCCGCCCCGGCTCCGGTCGCACCGGCCAAGAAGGCCACCGCCAAGAAGGCCGCGAAGAAGGCGACCGCGCCGGCGACCACGGGCACGGCTCCGGCCGCCGTCGACGCCGCTCCGGCCGCCGTCGACGCCGCTCCGGCCGCCGTGGACGCCGCGCCGGCCGTCGTGGACACCGCGCCGGCCGCCACCCCGGTGCCCGACCCGACGGCGATCCCGGCCAAGCGCCGCTCGTAGTGGTCGGCCCCGGCAGGGGCCATGACACCGCCGCCCCGGTACCCGCTCACGCGGGTGCCGGGGCGCTGTCGTCTCACTCTCCGGAGGTGCCCGGCGTGGGGACCGAGCGCTGCAGGCCCGTCCGGGCGGTGGGCGCGCCTATCCTGCTGGCATGGCCGCCTTCGACGGGTTCGTCTACCTGGTGCTCTTCTACGGGACCCTCGCCCTCACGGTGTGGTCCTTCGCCGACGCGGTGATCCGCCCGGCGGCGGGGTTCGTGGCGGCCGGCAAGCTCACCAAGCCCGCGTGGCTGGCGATCACCGGCATCGCCACGCTCGTGCTGCTCTGGCAGCGGACCCCGCTCAGCTTCCTGGGTCTGCCCGCGGTGATCGCCGGCGTCGTCTACCTGGTGGACGTGCGACCCGCCGTGCGCGGTCTGCGGCGGGGCAACACGAACTGGTGACCCCGCGGCGGCCGGTCAGACGCGGTCGTCGGCCGGCATGACGACCCACAGCAGCAGGTAGGCGACGAACTGCGGGCCCGGGAGCACGCAGGAGGCCACGAACGCCACGCGCAGGCCGGTGCGGGACAGTCCGTACCGCCGCGCCAGCCCGGAACACACGCCGGCCACGACCTGGTGGCGGGTGTCGCGGGTGAGCCGGCGGGACGCGGGTGCGGTCATGGCCCGACCCTACGGTCAGTCGAAGATCCCCGCCGGTGGCTGCGGTGAGGGCTGCGCGCCGGCGTCGGTGACCGGCGGCAGCTGGCCGATGAAGGTGCGCAGCAGGTCGCCCTCGACCACGCGGGAGGGCATCGGGTCCCCGGCGCACCGGCGGGTCAGCGCCGCGATGGGCAGTGCGGCGTCCGAGCCGACGGCCACCAGGTTGCCGAAGCGCCGGCCGCGGAAGGTGCCGGGCTCACCGATCAGCGCCACGGAGCCGAAGACGGCGGCCAGCGTGGCCGCCTCGGCCCGGGCGAAGCGCAGGGGCGGCCCGTCGGAGACGTTCCAGGCGGTGACGCCGCCCGGCCGCAGCACCCGGGCCACCTCGCGGGCGAACTCGACGCTGGTCAGGTGCGCCGGGGTGCGGGCGCCGGCGAACACGTCGACCACGACGACGTCGGCGGAGGCGGCGGGCAGCGCGACCAGCCCCGCGCGGGCGTCGATGGCGCGCACCCGCACCCGGGCGCCGCGGGGGAGGGGCAGCGCGCCGCGCACCAGGTCGGTGAGCGGCTCGTCGATCTCCATCACCCGCTGCTGCGAGTCCGGGCGGGTGACCGCGACGTAGCGGGGCAGGGTCAGCGCGCCGCCGCCCAGGTGGACGACGTCCAGCGGCGCGCCGGGGTCGGCGGCCAGGTCCAGGACGTGGCCGATCCGGCGGACGTACTCGAACTCCAGGTGCGTCGGGTCGCCGAGGTCGACGTGGGACTGCGGGACGCCGTCCAGCATCAGCTGCCAGGCGCCGTCCCGGTCGGCGTCGGCCAGCAGCTCCGCCGTCCCCCCGGCCACCTCCGTGCGCCCGGGCAGCGGCGTCAGGTGCCCCCGGTCGCGGCGGCTCACGGCGCGACCGGTCGGGTCACCAGGGCGTCGGGCACCCGGTCATCGTGCCGTGTGCCCGACCGGGTCAGGACGGCGCCACGGCGGACCAGCGGACGCTGACCTCGCCGTGCCGCCACCGGCGGGTGGGCCCGACCAGCGGCCAGCCGTCGGCGGCCAGCGCCGCGCAGGCGGCCGCCCAGCGCTGGCGGGGGCCGAACGTCGACAGCCCGGCCGCGGCGGCCCAGGCCCCGTCGAACGCGGTGAGGAACGCGTGCACCGGCTGCCCCGGGACGTTGTGGTGGATCAGCGCCTTGGGCAGCCGCTCGGCCAGGTCGGAGGGGCGCTCCAGGTCGGCCACCCGGGCGGCGAGGGTGAGGGTGAGCGGGCCGTCCTCGTCCAGGGCCACCCAGGTCGAGCGTCGTCCCCACTCGTCGCAGGTGCCCTCGACCAGCAGGCCGCCGGGGGCGAGCGCCCCGCGCATGGTGTCCCAGGCGCGCGCCGCGGACTCCTCGTCGTACTGGCGCAGCACGTTGAACGCCCGGACGACGACCGGCTGCAGGCCGGCCAGCTCGAAGCCGCCCAGCCGGAAGTCGACGCGCGGTGGGTCGCACTGGTCGGCGACGCCCGCGACCCGCGCGGGGTCGATCTCCAGGCCGACCACCTCCAGCCGGTCCACCTCCGGGGCGAGCCGGTCGACCAGCTCCAGCGTGGTCACCGCGGACGCGCCGTAGCCGAGGTCGACGACCAGTGGACGGGCGGCGTCGCGCAGCCGCGCGACCTGGGTGGCGACCAGCCAGCGGTCGACCCGGCGCAACCGGTTGGCGTTGGTGGTGCCGCGGGTGGGCAGACCCAGCGCGCGCGCCCGGCCGGCGGCCAGCCGCGGGGCCTTGCGGGCGGGGGGCAGCGACGCACGCTGGGTGTGGTCGCTCACGGACGACGAGGTTAGTCGGCGCGCGCACTACCGTGGTGCCGTGCAGGAACGCCGCGACGCCCGCCTGGCCGACCTGACCACCCTCGGTGTCGGTGGCCCGATCGAGCGGTTGCTCGAGGTGCACACGCGCGCGGAGCTGGTCGCCGCGGTGCGCGACGCCGACGACGCGGGTCGTCCGCTCCTCGTGCTCGGCGGTGGCTCGAACATCGTGGCCCCGGACGGTGGCTGGCCCGGTGACGTGGTCCTGGTGCGCAGCCGCGGGGTCGAGCGACGGGACACCGCCGACGGCGTCGAGCTCGAGGTGGAGGCCGGGGAGCCCTGGGACGACCTGGTGGCGCTCACCGTCGCCTCCGGGCTGGCCGGCATGGAGGCGCTGTCCGGGATCCCCGGGTCGACCGGGGCGACGCCGGTGCAGAACGTCGGCGCCTACGGCCAGGAGGTCGCGGCGCTGATCACCGCCGTGTGCGTGTACGACCGGGAGGCGGGGGTCGAGCGGGTCTTCCAGCCCGCCGAGCTGGCGTTCGCCTACCGGGACAGCCGGCTCAAGGCTCAGCCCGGCCGCCACGTCGTCCTCGCGGTGACGTTCCGGCTGCGGGAGTCGGCCCGGTCGAGCCCGGTGAGCTACGCGGAGCTGGCGAAGGCGCTGGGCGTCGAGCTGGGGGAGACCGCACCGCTGGCCGAGGTGCGCGCTGCCGTGCTGGGGCTGCGTCGCGGCAAGGGGATGGTCTGGGACCCGGCCGACCCCGACTCGCGCAGCGCCGGGTCGTTCTTCACCAACCCCGTCGTCCCGGTGGGAGCGGGGGTCGAGGGCTGCCCGTCCTGGCCGGCCGGCGTCGGCGCGGACGGCGCGGAGCAGGTCAAGCTGAGCGCGGCGTGGCTGGTGCAGCACTCCGGCTTCGGCCGCGGCACCCGGGTGGGCAGGGTCGGGACGTCCTCGCGGCACAGCCTGGCGCTGACCACCGAGCCCGGCGCGACGGCTGCGGAGCTGATGGCCTTCGCCGAGCAGGTGATCGCGGCGGTGCGCGAGCAGTTCGGCGTCACCCTCGTCCCCGAGCCCACCGCCGTCCGGGCCTGACCGTGCGGCCGGACGAGTCCCTGCAGCTGGGTGCGCTGTACGACGCCCTGCGCACCCCCGCCCCGCTGCCGACGGGCCCCGCGGAGCTGGCGACCTGGATGGCCCGGGTCGAGGCGGACGCCGCGCTGGCCGGCCTGATCTCCCGGGTGCTCAACCAGGGCACCGCGACCGCGGCCGAGGTGACCGACGCCCGGGCGCTGTTCGAGCAGAGCGGCACCTCGACCGACCCGGCCCGGGTGTCCCGGGCCTACGAGGTGCTGGCCCAGCACGCCGAGTGAGACGGCGGTCGCGCTGGTCAGGCGGGGAGGCTGCGCCGGGCCGCCCTCCGGTGAACGGATGCGGCCAGCAGGAACGCCACGCCGCCCACCACGAACCAGGGGTTCCACAGCACCAGCGACCAGTGCCGCTGGGACGACGTGATGGCGGCGTTGCCGTCGTAGGCGCCGCTGAGCATCAGCACCTGGACGGCCGATCCCCGCAGCAGCAGGCCCAGGCCGACCGCAGCGCCGACCCGGACCAGCAGCCGCCGGTACGGGCCGCGGAGCAGCGCCACAGCCAGGCCGGCGGCCGCCAGCAGCAGCGCGGCGACACCCCAGAGCCCGGCGACGACGAACCAGCCCGGCCGCTCGGCGGCCAGCTCGGCCCCGGCGGAGGACGCCAGCCCGGCCGAACCGCCCAGGCCCCAGAAGACGTGCACCGCGGCGAACAGCAGCGCCCACCCGGCGGCGGCCCAGCCCGCGCCCCTCATCGGACGTCGCGGGTCAGCGTGACCTGCTCCTCGGCGTAGCCGAGCCGGGCGTACAGCTCGCGGGCCGGCCCGTTCGCGGTGCCGGTCTCCAGCGTCACCCGGCCGAGGCCACGCTCCCGCGCCCAGTCCTCGGCGGCACCGACCAGCCGGCCACCCACGCCCCGGCGGCGGGCTGCCGGCGCCACCACCAGCTCGCCGAGGTAGGCCTCGCGCTCACCGCTGACGTGGGTGCGCTCGCCGACCCCGGCGAAGCCGAGCACCGAGTTCCCGTCGCAGGCCACCAGCAGCACCGAGTCGGCGGAGCCGCGGCAGGCGTCGTCCACCCAGCTCCTCACCGCAGCGGCCAGCCCCGCGGCCGGCCGCCACGGCGCCATGCCGGCCAGCAGCTCGCCGGCCAGGGCGCGCACCGCCGGGTGGTCGGCGACGGTGGCCGGGCGCACCTCGATCGTCACGCCGCCGAGGATGCCGGAAGGGGGCGGCGGGAAATAGGGCGTGTTCCTCAGTCGGTCTCGCGGGCGACCTTGTGCTGGGCGGCCTGGGCGCGGGGCCGGAGCACGAGGAGGTCGACGTTGACGTGGTGCGGCCGGGTCACCGTCCAGGCGATGACGTCCGCGACGTCCTCGGCCACCAGCGGCTCGCGCACCCCGCGGTAGACGGCGTCGGCCTTCTCCTGGTCCTGGGTCCGGTTCAGCGAGAACTCCTCGGTCTTCACCATGCCGGGGGCGATCTCGATGACCCGGACCGGCTCGCCCACCAGCTCCAGCCGCAGCGTCTGGGCCAGCGTGTGCACCCCGTGCTTGGCCGCGGTGTAGGACGCGCCGCCCTCGTAGCTGATCAGCCCCGCGGTCGAGCCGACGAACACCACGTCACCGGCGCCGGAGGCCCGCAGCGCCGGCAGCAGTGCCTTGGTCACCCGGACGGTGCCGAGCACGTTGACGTCGTAGGTGCGCTGCCAGGAGTCCAGGTCCGCCTCGGCCACCGGAGCGGCGTCGAAGGCCCCGCCGGCGTTGTTGACCAGCACGTCCACGCGGTCCAGACCGGCCGCGAACGCCGCCACGGAGGTGGGCTCCGTCACGTCCAGCGGCACCGCGCGCCCGCCGATCCGCTCGGCGAGGGCGGTCAGCCGGTCCACCCGCCGGGCGCCCAGGACGACGTCGAACCCCTCGGCCGCCAGGCGTTCAGCGGTCGCGGCACCGATCCCGCTGGACGCGCCGGTGACGACGGCGACGCGGCCCGGGCCGGGGAAGGGCGTGCTGGCGGACGACGGGGCGACGGGGCTGGACATGTGCCCATCCTGGCGCTGTTGCAGACTGGGACGACGACAGGGGTGTCCCGGACGGGCGCTCGACAACGCCCGGGCGGGAGGAGCCACGTGCCCGCACGCCGCCACCCCCGCCAGCCCACACCGTGGCGGGCCGGACCACCGCCCGAGCCGGCGGCGCCGGTCCTGCCGCGCCGGGTGGCCACCCTGTCGGTGCACACCAGCCCGCTGGAGCAGCCCGGAGCCGGGGACGCCGGCGGCATGAACGTCTACGTCGTCGAGGTGTCCCGCCGGCTGGCCGCCCGCGGCATCGCCGTCGACGTCTTCACCCGGGCCACCTCCAGCGAGCAGCCGCCGGTGGTCGAGATGGCCCCCGGCGTCACGGTCCGGCACGTCAGCGCCGGCCCGTTCGAGGGCCTGGGCAAGGCTGACCTGCCGGCCCAGATGTGCGCCTTCACCGCGGCGGTGCTGCGCGAGGAGGCCCAGCACGAACCCGGCCACTTCGACGTCGTTCACTCGCACTACTGGCTGTCCGGTCAGGTGGGCTGGCTGGCCCGCGACCGGTGGAGCGTCCCGCTGGTGCACTCCGCGCACACCCTGGCCAAGGTGAAGAACGCCGCGCTGGCCGAGGGCGACGAGCCCGAGCCGCGCGCCCGGGTGATCGGCGAGGAGCAGGTCGTCGCCGAGGCCGACCGGCTGGTGGCCAACACCGCCGAGGAGGCCCGGCAGCTCGTCGACTTCTACGACGCCGACCCGCGCCGCACCCTGGTCATCCCGCCCGGCGTGGACCTGCAGCGGTTCCGGCCCGGCGACCGGCAGCGCGCCCGCCAGCGGGTCGGGGTGCCCGCCGACGCCGTCGTCCTGCTCTTCGTCGGCCGGATCCAGCCGCTCAAGGCGCCGGACCTGCTGCTGCACGCCGCCGCTCGGATGCTCGCCGCCGACCCGGCGCTGCGCGCGCGACTGCAGGTGCTGGTCGTCGGCGCGCCGAGCGGCTCCGGGCTGGCCGAGCCGCAGCGGCTGCAGGAGCTCGCCGTCAGCCTGGGGGTGACCGACGTGGTGCGCTTCCTGCCGCCGCAGCCGCCCGAGCAGCTGGCCGACCACTACCGGGCCGCCGACGTCGCCGTCGTCCCCAGCCACAACGAGTCCTTCGGCCTGGTCGCCCTGGAGGCGCAGGCCTGTGGCACCCCGGTCGTCGCCGCGGCGGTGGGTGGGCTGCCGACCGCGGTCGAGGACGGCGTCTCCGGCGTCCTGGTCGCCGGACGTGACTCCGAGGACTACGCCGCCGCCATCCGCCGGGTGCTGGCCGGGCGGGAGCTGCTCGCTGCCGGTGCCCGCCGGCACGCCGCCGGCTTCAGCTGGGACCGCACCACCGACTCGCTGGTGGCGGCCTACGCCGCGGCGATGGCCGAGATGCGCAGCACCGATCGGGACGGGGCCCGGCCGGTCGGCCGGCCTGCCGCCGAGCGGCTGCGCAGCGCGATCGGGCTGCGCGCCCGATGACCGGGCCGCGCACCGTCCCCGAACTCGACGCCGTCGTCGAGGAGACGCTGCGCGCCGCCGAGCTGGAGTACGAGCACCCCGGCCTGGGCCGGTTCGTGGTCACCCTGCCCGGGGTCAAGAAGCTCAAGACCCTGGTGGGGCTCACCGTCGGCGAGCACGGGTTCCGGGTGGAGGCGTTCGTCTGCCGGCAGCCCGATGAGAACCGCGAGCAGCTGTGGGCGTGGCTGCTGCAGCACAACGCCCGCATGTACGGGGTGAGCTACTCGATCGACACCGTCGGCGACGTCTACCTCACCGGCCGGCTCGGCCACGGCTCGGTCACCCCCGAGGAGATCGACCGGCTGCTCGGCTCGGTGCTCACCTACGCCGACGACCACTTCAACACCATGCTGGAGATCGGCTTCGGCAGCTCGATCCGCCGCGAGTGGGACTGGCGGGTCAAGCGCGGGGAGTCGCTGCGCAACCTGGAGGCGTTCGCCGCCTTCGCCGACCCCACCCGGCGGCCCGCGGAGTGAGGCGGCTGCAGTGAGCACCACCCAGCACCCGGCACCGGCGACGACGGAGCTCCCCGAGGGCTACGAGCGCCGCTGGTGGGTGCTGGGGACGATGATCGTCTGCCTGCTCATGGTGATCATGGGCAACACGATCCTCAACGTCGCGCTGCCGACGCTGCAACGGGAACTGGACGCCAGCCAGGGCGAGCTGCAGTGGGCGATCGACTCCTACATCCTGGTGTTCGCCGGGCTGCTGTTCAGCTGGGGCGTCATCGGCGACCGGATCGGCCGCCGCAAGGTCCTGCTGGCCGGGCTGAGCATCTTCGCGGTCGGGTCGGTGCTGGCCGCGTTCAGCGGCTCTGCCCTGGAGCTGATCGGCTGGCGGGCGCTGATGGGCGTGGGTGGCGCAGCAGTGCAGCCGGCCACCCTGGCGGTGATCACCAACGTCTTCCCGGCCGGCGAGCGGAGCAAGGCCATCGGGCTGTGGGCCGGTGCCTCCGGGCTCGCCGTCGCCGGCGGCCCGCTGGCCGGCGGGCTGGTGCTGGAGCACTTCTGGTGGGGCGCGGTCTTCCTGCTCGGCGTCCCGGTCGCGGCGATCGGGCTGATCGGGATCGTGGCCGTCGTCCCGGAGAGCAAGGACCCCGATCCGGGGAAGCTCGACGTCCCGGGCGTCCTGCTGTCCATCGCGGCCCTGGTCGGGCTGGTCTACGGGATCATCCGGGGCGGCTCGGAGGGCTGGGGGGAGCCGCAGACCTGGGCGCCGCTGGCCGCCGGCGTGGGGCTGCTGGCCTTCTTCGTCTGGTGGCAGCGGCGGACGACGCACCCGGCGCTCGACGTCTCCCTGTTCCGCAACCCGGCGTTCTCCGCAGCGGCCGGCGCGCTCGCGCTGAACTTCTTCGCGCTGCAGGGCGCCACCTTCTACCTCGTCTACTACCTGCAGGGCGTCCGCGGCTACTCGCCGCTGCAGAGCGGCGCCTCGCTGATCCCGGTCGCGCTGGGCATCGCGCTCATGGCGCCCCGGACGTCGCGGCTGGCCGAGCGGTTCGGTGCCAAGGCCGTCTGCGCCGGCGGGTTCGTGCTGATCGCGGTCTCCTTCGCCGGCATCCAGCTGCTGGACGCCGACGCCCCGGTGTGGCTGGTGCTCGCCGACCTGGCCCTGCAGGGGATCGGCATGGGCTCGGTGATGGCGCCGGCGACCGAGTCGATCATGTCGGTGGTGCCGCGGGAGAAGGCCGGCGCGGGCGCGGCGGTGAACAACGCCGTCCGTCAGGTCGGCGGTGCCCTGGGGGTGGCCATCCTCGGCTCGGTGCTGGCCAGCACCTACGCCAGCCGGCTGGGGGACGACGTCGACGCACTGCCGGCCGCCGCCCGGGAACAGGCCAGCGAGTCGATCGTGGCCACGCTGTCCGCGGTGGACGGCGCCCGGGCCGCCGGTGGCGAGGCCGCTGCGGCGGCCGGCGCCCTGGTGGACCCTGCGCGGGAGGCGTTCGTCGGCGCGATGCACCTGACGGCGATCGGCACGGCCGGGTGCGCGGTGGTCGCCGCCGTCGTCGTGCTGCTCTGGCTGCCCGGTCGGCGCCGCGTCGACTGAGGCCTCCGTCGCCGACGCCGATCCTGGCGGGCGGCCGACCTGCCGACCTGCCGGGGCCGATGCGGCAGGAGTCGGGCAGGATGACCGGCGTGAGCGACACGACCGGTCCCGGGACCCTCATCCTGCTCCGCCACGGCGAGAGCGAGTGGAACAAGGCCAACCTCTTCACCGGCTGGGTGGACGTCCAGCTGTCGGAGAAGGGGCGCGGCGAGGCCGCTCGCGGAGGCCAGCTGCTGGCCGAGCAGGGGCTGCTGCCCGACGTGCTGCACACCTCGCTGCTGCGCCGGGCCATCACCACCGCGGAGCTGGCGCTCGCCGCCGCCGACCGGCAGTGGATCCCGGTGCACCGCTCCTGGCGGCTCAACGAGCGCCACTACGGCGCCCTGCAGGGCAAGGACAAGGCCGCCACGCTCGCCGAGTACGGCGAGGAGCAGTTCATGACCTGGCGGCGCAGCTACTCGACGCCGCCGCCGGAGATCGAGCCGGGCAGCGAGTACAGCCAGGACGGCGACCCGCGCTACGCCGTCCTGCCGCCGGAGGCCCGCCCGGCCACCGAGTGCCTGGCCGACGTCGTCGTCCGGATGCTGCCCTACTGGTACGACGCGATCGTCCCGGACCTGCGGGCCGGCCGGAACGTGCTGGTCGCCGCGCACGGCAACAGCCTGCGTGCGCTGGTGAAGCACCTGGACGGCATGGGTGACGACGAGGTGGTCGGGCTCAACATCCCGACCGGCGTCCCGCTGCGGTACGACCTGGACGCCGACCTGCGCCCGCTCCAGCCCGGCGGCCAGTACCTCGACCCCGCCGCCGCAGCCGCCGCCATCGAGGCCGTCAAGAACCAGGGCAAGTAACGCTACGGAACCGCGGTCCGGAGGACCGCCGTGGACGGACAGTGTGGGGGCCGGAGGCTCGCCGCTGGCCGTCCACGAAACGGCTCAGCGGCGCAGCGGTAGGGCTCTTGGCCGTGGTGTCGTCCGGAGGACGACAGTCTTACGGCCGCTCGCCGGTGACCAGGTAGACGACCCGGCGGGCGACGCTCACGGCGTGGTCGGCGAAGCGCTCGTAGTACCGGCCGAGCAGGGTGACGTCGATGGCCGCCTCGATGCCGTGCCCCCAGGTGGGCAGCAGCAGCTCGCGGAACAGCTGCTTGTGCAGCTGGTCCATCAGGTCGTCCTCGTCCTCGAGCTCGGCGGCCGCCTGCACGTCGCGCTTGGCGATGATCGTGCCGGCCTTGGCGACCAGGCTCTCTGCGACGTGGCCGGCCTCCAGGAAGATCGGCCGGACCTCCTGCGGGACGGCGTGCTCGGGGAAGCGCATCCGGGCGACCTTGGCGATGTGCTCGGCGAGGTCGCCCATCCGCTCCAGGTCGCCCACGATCCGCATGGCGGTGGTGATGGTGCGCAGGTCGGTGGCGACCGGCTGCTGACGCGCGAGCAGGGTGAAGCAGCGCTCCTCGATGCTCTCCCGCACCGCGTCGATCCGCTCGTCCCCGGCGATGACCAGGTCGGCCAGGGCGACGTCGGCGTCGAGCAGGGCGGTGGTGGCCGTGCTCATGGCCGACCCGACCGAGTTCGACATCTCCACCAGGCAGGCGTTGATGTCGTCCAGTTCCTCGCGGTAGCTCTCCCGCAACACGGTTCCTCCTCGTCGCACCACCGGCGCTGGCCAGGGCGGCGCAGTCCGCGCGTGGACTGCCTCGGCCCGACGGCTGCGACACGCGTGACACAGAGCGTAGAGACCCGCCGCATCGGCCCAGGGGACCGCGAGGTGAACGGGCGGGCACGCAGCAGTGAACAGTCCGGCCCCGACCGGGTGATGCAGGCCGGATCCGCTGGTCAGCCACGGTCGCGGCTCTAGCATCGAACCTGTGGAACCGCTGCTCGCCCTGCTGGCGGGCGTCGCGATCGGCTTGCTGATCGCCCTGACCCTGGTCCGCGCGCGCCACCGGCCCGTCGACGAGGGTGGTTCCGTCCTGCGCTCGGCGCCGCCGGACACCGGCGCCGACTCCGACGCCGGGCTCAGCCGCCGCCTGGTCGACCTGATGGACCCGGCCGTGGTGCTGCTCGGCCCCGACGACTCGGTGCTGCTCGCCAACCCCTCTGCCCGCGCGCTGGGCATCCTGCGCGGCAACCGGCTGCTCGTCCCCGGGCTGGTCGAGGTGGCCCGCGCCGTGCAGGTCAGCGGAAGCCGGCGCTCCGACGTCGCCCTGCCCGGCGACCTGGTCGGTGCCGGACCGCGGATGGTCGGCGTGCACGGCATCCGGCTCGGCAGCGGGCCGGTGGTCACGCCCGGCCCCGTGGCGCTGGTCCTCACCGACGTCACCGAGGCCCGCCGGGTCGAGGCAGTACGCCGCGACTTCGTGGCCAACGTCGGTCACGAGCTGAAGACGCCGGTCGGTGCGCTCGCCCTGCTGGCCGAGGCGGTCCAGGGCGCCGCCGACGACCCCGAGACGGTGCAGCGCTTCGCCGCGCGGATGCAGCACGAGGCCGACCGGCTCGCCCGGCTGGTCCGCGAGCTGATCGACCTGTCCCGGCTGCAGGGCGCCGAGCCGCTGCCCGAGCTCACCCCGGTCGCCATCGGCACCGTGGTCGCCGAGGGTGTCGACCGCACCCGCGCCGCGGCCGCCGCCAAGGACATCCAGCTCGCCGTCGCCGCGCAGCCCGGGCTCGTCGTCCGCGGCGTGGAGGCGCAGCTGGCCACCGCGCTGACCAACCTGCTGGCCAACGCGGTCGCCTACAGCCCCAAAGGGACGACGATCGCCGTCGGCGCCCGGGCGCGGTCCGGGTTCGCCGAGATCGCCGTCACCGACTCCGGCATCGGCATCCCTCGCTCGGACCGCTCGCGGGTCTTCGAGCGCTTCTACCGGGTCGACCAGTCGCGGGCCAGCTCCACCGGCGGCACCGGGCTGGGGCTGGCCATCGTCAAGCACGTGGCCAGCAACCACGGCGGCGCGGTCACCGTCTGGAGCGAGGAGGGCCTGGGCTCCACCTTCACCCTGCGGATCCCGCTGGCCACCGACGCCGACACCCCGGTGGACGATGCCGACCAGGAGCGGCCGCCCGTGCCGCCGCTGCACAGCCGCCAGAACACGGATGAGGCCCCGACCGGGGCCTTCGAGAAGGGACGGTCATGACCCGAGTGCTCGTGGTGGAGGACGAGGAGTCCTTCTCCGACGCGCTGTCCTACATGCTGCGCAGGGAGGGCTTCGACACCGTCGTGGCCGCCACCGGCACGGACGCGCTCGCCGAGTTCGACCGGGCCGGGGCTGACATCGTGCTGCTGGACCTCATGCTGCCCGGGCTCTCGGGCACCGAGGTGTGCCGGGCGCTGCGGACCAAGAGCTCCGTGCCGATCATCATGCTGACCGCCAAGGACGCCGAGATCGACAAGGTCGTCGGCCTGGAACTGGGCGCCGACGACTACGTCACCAAGCCCTACTCCGCCCGCGAGCTCGTCGCCCGGATCCGGGCCGTGCTGCGCCGCGGCACCGAGCCGGAGCCCTCGGGCGAGGGGGCGCTGGCCGCCGGGCCGGTGCGGCTGGACGTCGAGCGGCACGTGGTGGCGGTCGACGGGCAGCCGGTCTCGCTACCGCTGAAGGAGTTCGACCTGCTCGAGCTACTGCTGCGCAACGCCGGCCGGGTGCTCACCCGCGGCCAGCTGATCGACCGGGTGTGGGGTGCGGACTACGTCGGGGACACCAAGACCCTCGACGTCCACGTCAAGCGGCTGCGCGCCAAGCTGGAG
>Ga0210040_10006647_pt1 | contig 14315 bp, 6 predicted proteins | sample CryGeyCG12114_NA_FD_185462 | JGI IMG/M metagenome (GOLD analysis project Ga0210040, IMG submission 185462) | Groundwater microbial communities from aquifer - Crystal Geyser CG19_WC_8/21/14_NA (SPAdes) (version 2) | ecosystem: Environmental > Aquatic > Deep subsurface > Groundwater | place: USA... | reverse complement strand
AATTCCTCCACGGCTTGAGCTTGTTTTGATTCTTAATATTCTATCAAGGTTCGGACTATCCATTACACAATTGATTGCATAAATATTTTTTGCTCCGCCTGATATTTCGCTTCCAATCACTACTCCGCCATGACCATCCTTCATTTCACAGTTTTCAATGATGTGGTTTTCTGCAGGCTTTCCTATTGTTCTGCCATCCTCGTCTCTTCCTGATTTTATTGCAATGCAATCATCGCCTGTATCAAAATAACAGTTCCTGATTAATACATTCTTGCATGATTCAGGATCGACACCATCGGTGTTTGGTCCGTGTGCTATAATCTTAACATCATCTACAATTACGTTTTCACAAAGTACAGGGTTAACATTCCACATTGGAGAGTTAATCATTTTGACACCGGAGATCAAAATATTCTTACAGTTATAAGGCTGAATGAAATTTGGACGAAGAAAGCTGCTATCTCCAAATATTCTTGTTCTTGCATCGGTCTTCTGATGATTCATCTCATGCAAAATGTTTCTTGCCTTGACCTGCTTTGCGGGCCTTTCTGCATTCCATGACCACCAGTTTTTATAGCTGGCACCGCCATCTAAAAGGCCATTACCTGTAATGGCAATATTAGTTTCACCGTATGCATAGATCAAGGAAGAGTAATTCATCAGTTCCATACCTTCCCACCTGGTGAAAACAATCGGATAATCTTTTGGGTCAACACTGAAAACAATTTTAGCACTATCAACAAGGTGAAGCTCAACATTGCTTTTTAAATAAATAGCACCAGTTAAAAAATTACCTAGCGGAACAATTACCCGCCCTCCGCCACTTTTATTGCAGGTTTCTATCGCTTTTTTAAAAGCTTCAGTGTTTAAAGTTTTACCATCGCCTATTGCTCCGTATTTTGTTATTAAAAATTCTCTTGCAGCAAATTTTGGCGTTTTAATTTGTTTCCTGATTTGCTCCATTTCTTTTAATGGTTCTGACGAAGATTTCCAGGCTTTTACAGTTTGTCCATAAGTGGTTGAATAAATAAGCGTAAGAAATAATAATGGGAAAATGAGTGAATGTATTTTAGATAGTTTCATGAGAGTCAAATTGAGTATTGATCGAATATTTAAAATGCTACAACCCTACTAAGAAGCTTGTAAAGCACCGTGCTTCAAATTATTCAACAAAATTATGGGCAATTAATTTTGTTGAAACCTCTTGTTACCTATGCACCGTCTTCACGCAAGTATTTTCCTTAACCTAAAATATATTATTGATAACCTTCGTTTTGAGTAAATTCAGATCTATTGGTAACTGCATCTAACTGGCTTCGAGGAATAGGTCGTACCGTATGAAAAGATTGAATATTAGGTGCCAAATCAGGATTGATAGCTTTTATCCGTTCAACTAATTTACCTGTCCTTTTTAAATCAAACCATCTTAATTGCTCGCCCGCAAACTCTCTTGCTCTTTCATCTAAAATAAAATCAAGTGTTACCTGGTCTGCAGTTACCTGCATTGCCTGTACCTGGTTTGGCCTGGCTGCTCTTGTTCTTATAACATTTAAAAAATATGTGGCAGAGTCTGTACGACCTAATTTTAACTGTGCCTCTGCAGCTATCATATATAATTCAGCAAAACGAATTACAAATACATCTCTCGCACTCTGGGCTTCGTTTATACTCGACCTCGAAGGATCCATAAACTTGGAAAGTGAAACATAATGAAGATTATCTTTTACAGTGCCATTGGTATTATATACACCATTTCTATCGTAAAGCTTATATTTAGTAGTGCCTGAAAGAGTTTTCTTAGTAGTATATACAGCAGTATCACCTATATTCATTCCTATAGGGCGACTGGTACTATTTGCAAGCCAAACTTCCTGGAAAGAAGCCTGGTAGCGGGCATCTGATTGTTCGTCGAATAAGTCTAAAAGAAAACGGGTAGGCATATACCGGTTAAATGGCCTGCCATACTCAAGGGAACGAATAACCCCAGGCTGATCGTCGTACCTCATGATAAATAATAAATGTCCATTGTTACTTCCTCTGCTGTGCCCTTGCGGATTTAATAAATCATCATCCAGATCATTAAAACTTAGGTTTGCAGAATAGTTTACTGCATATACTACTTCCTTATTCTGTTGGTTATTCATTCTCCATAGATCCGAATAATTCGACAACAGTTGAAATCCGAATCCTCCGTTTATAACTGCATTTGCCATAGCATTTGCTTCAGCATTCATTCCCCGTGTTAAATATATTCTTGCCAAAAATGCCATTGCAGCCGGTTTTGTAACCCTTCCATAATTAGCAGTTGTTGGTGCCAGGTTATTTACAGCAAATTGCAGATCGCTTATAATCTGGGCATAAAAAGTATCTACAGGTGTTTTATTAGCTACGGAAATAATACCCTCGGTTTCAGTTGTGGTAAAATGTACTCCACCCCATGTCTCTACAACGTGATAGTAATAAAAGCTTCTTAAAAAACGGAGTTCTGCTTCCCTTTGGATACGTATTGCAGCACTAAGTCCTGCATCATTTATTCTGTTAATTCCAGCATTACATAAATTGATAGCAGCATATAATTCGCGCCATTCAGTAGAAAGGGCACCGTTGGTACCCTGGAGGTTTATGTATTTGGTAAGATCAGGATATACGTCCCCTGCACCACTCATCCAGATATCTGTTCCCATTTCAGAAATACTATATCCTTCTTCCTTACCATACCACCAGCGTTGAGCTGCATAGGCAGCATTTACAAGAGCTTCAAAACCCTGGGGTGTAGAAAAAACGGCCTCAGCAGTAACACCGCTGGGGTTATACTCTTCCAGTGTTTTTTTGCAGGAAGTTGCAAACAAAATAAAAGAGAAACCTATAATTGTTATAAGAGTTTTCATTGCTCAGTTTTTAATTTCGGGAAAAAATTTAAAATCCAACGTTCAGACCAAAAACAAATGTTTTTGTCATTGGGAAACTTTCGCCGCCTCCTCTTTCCGGATCATACTCTTTTAATTTTGAACTCCTGGTCCAGGTTAAGAGGTTTGTTCCCGTTACATAAAGTCTAAGGTTATCAATAAACGATTTTTTGAACTTAGGAAAAGTATATCCAAGTGATAAGTTTCTTAACCTTATGTAAGAACCGTCAACATAACCAATAGTACTTGTATATAACATTGTAGCCAAAGATAAATTAGCATTAGGACGGGGATAGTCGTTAGAAGGATTTTCAGGAGTCCAATAATTAATAATGGTACCACTGTTTTCCTGGGCCTGTGTATGATACCTTCTTAAAAAATCCGGATTTATAATCTGACCAAAACGCGCAAATACGTAAACATTTAAATCAAAACCTTTATAACTTACAGTGTTGCTTAAGCCTCCAAACCATTTAGGACGATTGTTACCTGCTAAAACTTTTCTATCGTTTGCAGCATCAATTTTTTTATCGCCATTTAAGTCCCGCACCTTAATATCACCAGGCTTTTGTCCAAATGCTACAGCTTCGGCTTCTTCATTCAACTGCCAGACACCTATTTTCTCATAATCATAAAAAACCTGTATAGGATTTCCGATAAACAAGCCATTTCCTATGTCATTTACTCCTTCGGTAACTAAAGAAACAATTTGTTCTTTGTTACTTGTAAACGTTGCTGTAGTTGTCCACGAGAAATCCTGACGACGAATGTTTGTTGATGTTACACTTACTTCAACTCCCCTGTTTCTTGTTTTACCTATGTTTTGGTACACCTGCTGTACGCCGGTTGTAGGTGGCAAACCACGGTTTAGTAATAAATCAGTAGTACGTGTATCATATATATCTATAGCTGCTGTAACCCTGTTTTTCCATAATCCGAAATCAACACCTATATTATTGGTAGCAGATAATTCCCATCCAAGGTCAGGATTACCAATAATAGGTGAAAAAGCAAATCCCTGTGCACCTGTTTCACCATAAGCAAAAGCAACCCTTGTTAAAGAACTTTGTGTGCCATAAGGTGGAATAGCCGAGTTACCTGCGACCCCATAACTTAATCGTAATTTTAAATCACTAAGAACATTTATTTTATTCATAAAGTTTTCATCACTTACCCTCCATGCAAAAGCTACAGAAGGGAAAGATGCCCATTTATTGCCTTCGGATAATCTTGATGCTCCGTCGGCACGATCAGTAAGCGTAAGAAGGTATTTTCCCTTATAATTATAATTAAGTCTGCCGGCAAAAGACAAAACATTCCATTTTTGATAACTACTATTAATTGCCAGGTTAGTAGGTGCATTACCTAAACCATAAAACAATTGTGCAGGTATTAATTGAGATTGTCCGGAAGCTGTAGCATTATCTGACAAACTATGTATATAACTGGTTAAAGCAGTAATTGTAAATGAATGATCTTTTATTTGCTTCTGGTAAGTAATAACATTATCCAGGTTTATGAAACGGCTGTTAGACGAAGTATAACTGGCTAAATTTGGTGAACCATTGCGGTCTAAAGATGTTGAAGCTGCAAATAATCCTGTTCTTGAATAACCCAGGTTAGTACCGAGATTAGTACGATATGTAAAACCTGAAAAAGGTTTTAATTCTAAATATACATTTGCCACAACAGTTGTTCCTCTCCCTTTACTTGAGTAAACATTAGGCTGCTCATCAGCTAAAGGGTTAACCTGGGCACCAGATAAAGGATACAAAATAAAATTACCGGCAGTATCATACACTGTACCTAAAGGATTAACCTTATTAGCCTGGTTTAATGGATCTCTTCTAAAACTTTGATCTCTTGAAGTAAGCTGGCTTTGCAGTCCTGCTTTTATCCATGTATTAAAAGTCTGATCGACATTAACACGCAAATTATAACGGTTAACATAATCTTGTCTTAAAACACCTGCTTCATTATAATAATCCAGAGAAAGATACACTTTAGTTTTATCAGTTCCGGCGCTTACTCCAACCTGATAATCCTGTTGTTTTCCATTTTTAAGTAATAAGTCCTGGTAATTTACCCATTGATTATTTTGTATCGCAGCAAGCTCTGCATTATTAAAAATAAGTGGATCATCAGTCGGACTCTTCCATCTCCCGGTTGTACGATTTGCCTCACGTCTTAAAGCAACAAATCCATTACCATCTAAAACAGTCGGATATCTTGAAACCCGGGAAATACCATAATATGAATTGAAAGAAACTTTTGGAGCACCTGTACTTCCTTTTTTAGTTGTAATAATTATGATCCCATTCGCTCCCTGCCAACCATAAATAGCGGTGGAAGATGCATCTTTTAAAAACTCCATTGATTCAATATCGTTAGAATTGATGTTGGAAATATCACCTGTTTGCACTCCATCAACTATATATAATGGTTCATTACTACCTGCTATAGAACGGTTACCGCGAATTCGGATGCTCACACCTGATGTAGCAGAGCCACTGCTCCTTGATATATCTGCACCTGCAATTTTTCCCTGAATTGATTCTAAAGGATTTTGCGCTGGTACCTTTCTGATTTCATCACTCTTAATAGAGGTTACCGCACCTGTCAGATCTCTTTTTCTTACAGTTCCATAACCAATCACTACTACTTCATCCAACGCTTTGGTTTGGTTATCCATTGTGATTGTTACAGGGGAAGTATTGGCATTAATTATTTGAGTTCCATAACCTATTAAACTAACCTCAAGTTCTATCTTCCCGGCTTTGTTTACCGTTAATGAAAAATTACCTGCGGAGTCTGTTCGGCTACCAATAGTGGTGCCTCTTACTACTACAGATACATCCTGTAAACCTGATCCAGTGCTTTTTTCGATTACCTTACCCGAAATTTGCCGGGACTGTGCCCACCCGTTTATCAGAGAAAGAATAAAAAATGCGAGTAAATAAATTTTTTTCATACGGCAAAATTTATAATGAAAGAAAAATGATTAGGCTTGATATAAGGTTTAAATTCAATAAATGTCTAAGCCTTAGTATTTGAATTCAGTTTAAATACTAAAATTAAAATCTACACTAATAGCATATATTGTCAACATAAAGTTTATCGCTACCACCTGTGACCCTGGCATCTTAAGCGCCCGTAAAAGGATTTTGTTTAGAAAAGTAATTCTAAGGTGGAGTGAGACTAAATACAAATATTGTGAAAGTAATTTTCATTGGCACTTTATTTAGCAATTTTAAACGGTAATTCTAACATAGAATTATCAGCAATTATTTAAAGTTACTGATGAAAAATTAAAAAAAAAATATATTCAAATAATCTTTATGCAAACGTTCCCGAAGATGCAGAAACTGTTACAAAGGATTAAGTTTGTAACAGTTTTGCAGTCTCTCTCTATTTCTTCTTTTACTTAAACTTTATATTGCCGGGGTTAGTCAGTGCACATAATATCGAATTGGTCGATATAAAAGGAATACAAAGAATAGTAACACTATACTCATTTATTTCCTTATTCATCTCTTAAAGCGAATTGAAGGCATCCTTTTTTTATTGTTTTTATAATTTATACCGCATTTCACTTAACAAACTTCAACATATTCAACAATAATTGCTGTCCTACAATGTTTGCTTTATTCTTCTGCGATACATTAAAGGTACTCATTGCAGCGTTTTCGCCTTCACCTTCAGTTCTTTTACCGATGTTTACATCTCTTAGACAAGAAAAAATGTCTAATGAACAAAGTATAATTTTACCACGACCATGCGGTACAATACTTAAAGCAGAATAAACTTCTTTTTTATGATCTGCAACACAAGCTACGATTGGCTCTCCATTAAATAAACGAAGTCCAATTCTACTACGATTATAAGTGGCAAAACACTGGTACTCCCAGTTAAACACGCAGGCCTGCGGCAGTCCGTTAAATAATTCATGTTGCTTGGAAAAAAAGTTGCCGCCATACCATGTCGTTCCAAGCACTTTACTTCCTTTATAGTCTATCACTTCCTTTTGCGCAAGATGTGCTGCCCATGCTTCTATGTTATTAACTACAATAAGTGTATTGCCTTCGTTTACCCACTCTAATATTTCAGTTACCAGTGGATTACCGGTTTGTTGTGGTTGAAACGCTCCTACCAACAAATACTTTCCTGAAGGTCTGCCTGATTTGAATTCTTTGATTGAACTTACTCCGGCACCACTTAAAAATGGCGCTAATACTCCGCTTGTATCTGCTATCATACCACCGGCAGGTATACCCGAAGCATCTAATTTTACAACAAACATTTTATCATCTCCTTTGGCTACGACTTTACCGCCTCTTTGGAGTTCAGCAGTAATTGTTGTATAACCTGTTTGAGTTGCAACTACAGGTAGACCTGCAGATAATAATTCTCCATAGGTTACTCCACCTGTAACCTTTACAGGTATTGTTTTCGTAAGTGTTATTCTTCCTTTTTCACCGGTTGCTTTTACAACAAGATCATATTCACCACTAATATTTACTTCATTTACGATATGAAAATCTATGATAGAAGTATCTCCGAGGCCCAGCACTTTATGATTCATTTTCACCCCTACATATAGCGGCTTGTTGTATCGCTCTATTAATGATGGATCACCTTTCAGGTTGCGATAGTTATCAACAATGCCCGAGTGATTTTCAATCTTCATACTCTCCCAGCCATTGATTGCATAACCATCGACCGTATTGTTGATATGTACGTTTTCTATTGTCCTCCCCTGGTAGTAGTATGCAACGTTTCCCATTGCTTTAGTTAAGGTATCTACCGTCGGATATATTTTATTAAAACCAGGATTACTCTTTAAAAACGTATTGTAAGCATCATACCATCTTAAATAGTCATTACTTTCCCAACCAATGTCTTTACCCGTTTTCAAAATTTCATTCCTTATCAGTTCGAGACGTGGAGGCGTTCCTATTGCGCCTTCTTCCCCGTAATAAATAATCTCATCTTTTTTGTCTATATATTTTGCATATTCTTTAGGTCCGTTATACAAATTATCATGATAAGTACCCGGACCTCCTGCATGATGCTGATCAAACCAACCATAATCGTAAAAAGTAGAGTCGTAGGGAAACAAATGCAATTTAAATCTTGGGTCCGGTCCTTGTTTAATCGCCCCGTTGGAAGAGTTATAAGTAATGATCCTTGTTTCATCTAACCTATGCGCCGCAAGCATCTGTGCACTATCCTGTCGTTGTGGTTCAGCCCCTCTTTCATTATGCATATTATAAATAACAAGAGACGGATGATTACGATCTCGCTTTATCATTCTAAATAATTTTTCATTTCGCGTAGCGAAATAAAAATCGGCCTGCATTTTTCCTACAGGATCTGTTGCATTAAATCTATCACCAGGATACTGGTTTCCTCCCGGCTCTTCAAAATAAAGTAATCCTAACTCATCGGCATAGTCCAAAACATTTCGCTGGCCAATAGTACGATGAAAGTTAAGCATATTCATACCGAGCTTCTTTGCATCCTGTATCTGCTTTCTTGCCAATTCATTTGAAGGAGCAATTCCATTTACCGGCCAGAAACCCCAGGAGATAGAAGTTATCAAAACAATTCGCTTACCGTTCAAATAAAATTGTTTGTCGCCGGTGATATCACGCACCTCAAACCAGCGGAAACCAAAACGTTGAGAGTAAGTATCTGTTGATTTATCAGCACCTTTCCATGCAGCATTTAATACATATAAATTTGGACTATCAACGCTCCACAACTTTGCATTATCAACCCCAATTGCAAATGATTTTGTGCTATTGCCTTTAGCTACCTTTGAGAGGGAATACAGTTTTTGAAATACAATTTTTCCATTAGGTTTTGCTTCTTTTACCTCAAGAACTAAAGTTCCGTTAACTGCTTCGCCTGACAAGTTAGTAGTGGTAACTTCTACATCAGCTTCATTTGTCTTTGGTTTGTTTTTAATGAATACATCCGACGTATATACTTTATCAGTCGATACCAGTTTCACTTTTCCTGTTATGCCACCAAAACCGTGTGTTGGGTTAGTACGATAATTGCCCCACATAAAATTCTGCGAATCACGCCAGTCAAAGTTGCCATTAGGGTCAGTTATACGTACAGCAATTTCATTTGCTGCACCATACTTTACATAATCAGTAATATCAACTTCAAAGGGCGTACTATTTACCAAATCATATCCTACCAATTTCCGGTTCACAAATATTTCGGCTCTAAAACGAACAGCATCAAACTCCAGAGCAATGCGTTTACCTTTTTGAGCAACAGGTACCGTAAAGTTTGTGGTGAACCATGAAACACCTAAATAATTGCCTGTTAATCCAAAAGAGTTACCATTGCTTCCCCAATAATACTGTTCTACTGTAGCAGGTAAATGCACTGTTTTCCCGGTTGCTTTCTGCAATGCCTCCCATCCCCCTGAAGGAAAATTTACGGGCAGCTTTTTCAAATCCATAGGTGGGGCGAATAAGGTATCGTTAATCCATTTTGCATTGGTGTCTAACCAGAGTTTCCAGTTATTATTTGAAAGATCCGTTACAGATCTTTGTGCATTACTGTTTAAAGCAACGCCGCAGACAAGGAATGTAATTAATAGTGTGCAAATATTTTTCATCTGGCATTCATTTGTCTTATATCAAAATATTAAGGATAACTTACTTTTTAAAAGGATCCCAGTCATTAAATATATTTTTAAGGGTATAAGCTTTTGCTTCTTCATCTGTTAACAGATGCCTCCACGAAACCCTTTTATCGGTGCGGGCTCCCACACCGGTATTTTTATATTCACCATAGTAGGCAGTCTTTTCATTGGCGGCATTGCTCCAGTTACTCCAGCCTTCTGCCCTTACCTGCTTATCCATCCTGCAATAAAGAAAAACAGTCTTTGCATAGGGACGCCATGGCCTTCCCAAAAGAAATGAATCAACACCAGCGCTACCAGTGATGTTGCAATTGAGAAAAACGTAACCAAACTTTTTATTTTCGGGTGTCGAAGCAGCAGTATAATAACCTGAGCGTTTACCATAAATGGTACAACTGTCGAAGACAGCAGTGGAAGAACCAAAAATGAAATCAACAGTTCCTTCTATGTAACAATGATTGTAATACTGGCGACTTTCACGACCGTAAGTATATAACGTATCCTGAAAGCCGAGGAAGCGACAATTTTTAAACTTTACTCTGTCGCCTGCTACAAAAACTGCAACAGCCTGCCCTACAGGACCTGCTGTATTTTGAAAAGTGATGTTTTCAGCAGAAAAATCATGGCCATAAATATAAAAACCTGAAGAGCCGGAAGTGCCCTTGTCCTCTCCAAAAATATTTTTCTTTTGGTTGTAATCGTCGTAAGTAATAATGGTACCGTTAAGGCTTTCTCCTATAAAAGTTACCAGTGTTTTACATTCTGCAAGAATCAGTTTCTCTTTATAAACTCCTTTTTTTATAAAAATTCTGGTTTCTTTTTTACGAAAATCAGGAACTGCATTTATTGCTTCCTGTACTGTCCTGAAATTACCGCTTCCATCTTTTGCCACAACAAAATCATATTTTGTTTGTGCAGTTAAAGTTGCTGCTACTGATAGAGACAATAAGACGCAAAACAGTTTGAGTAATCTTATCATTTTATTTTTTTTAGAAGCTGTCTGAATTTTATTTTTTTGGTTACCAGCAGTAGTACTTTGATGAATCTTTTGTTGCGACGCTCCGTTCAACAGTATATTTTCAAGCCCCTTTTTTCTTGATCAAATAGATCTTTTAAATAATTTCAAACCGCTTCTTAGTTATCTTAAGTTATCCTTATTCTCCGAAGAAATTTCACGCAAAGAAGCAAAGGGGCAAATTAAATAAACTTGCTCTTTGTTTTCTCTGTGTAAGACTCTGTATTTGGGTGTGTTAAATATGCCTCTGTTCATTAAAAACTTCATCAATCATCTCGCTCTCTTTACCGCAAACACTTTATCCAAAAAATCAACAGTATATTTTACCGTAGTTTCAAACCATGGATGAAAAAACCAAAATGGATGAGGTGTATCAGGAATGGTGTGCTCTTCATGGTATATCCCAAATTGATCCAGCTTCTTAATCATATCATCACGACCAGCATGAAATCTTGGAATGGAACTATTAATAAATATAATTGGCGGTGTATTTTTACCAGTATGATTAAGTGATGAAGCTTCTTCCCATACTTCAGGCTTTTCGGCATATGTTCCGCCTAAAAATTCCGCGGCAGCTTTTCCTTCCGAAGACTCAGGATGATGAAATGCAGACAGGCCATCAATATTTACGATAGCTTGTACATTGCTGGGTTGATTTACATTGCCACCTACACCTTCAAATTTCGCAACTCTGTTTGTAGTGCCGACGAGACTTGCAAGCTGTCCTCCGGCAGACATGCCTAATGTTGCTATCTTGCTCTTGTCAATATTGTATTTTTTTGCATTCGCACGTAACCATCGCACTGCTGCTTTTACGTCCTGAACAGCTGCAGGATATGTTGCTTCTAATGATAACCTGTATTCTATAGTCATTGCTACATATCCTTTGGCTGCTAACTGCCGCGCTATTGGAACATTTTGTGATTTATCGCCAGAACGCCAGCCACCGCCAAAAATCATTACAACTGCAGGATATCCTTTTTTAGATTTCTCAGCAGGATAAAATATATCTGCAGGCAATTTTCGTTCACCAATTGAACTATAGATTACATTCTCCTTACTTTTTACGCCTGGAGGCATTGAAGGTTGCGCTATTTTAATATAAGGGCGTTTCTTCTGTTCTTTTATATAAGACCCATAAACCGTAAAAGAAGTATCTCTTGGAATTGCTGTTTGGGCATCAGCGTTTTGTGCTATTATCAACATCAAAGCAATTACAAACAAAGCGACTTTAAGTATTCTAATCATACCCTGTTATTTAGCAAGTGTTTGTGGTATAAACCCCATTTCAATCAGCCATGTTTCACATAATGCTGTCCAAAGCTCTGTAGATCCCGGATTGTTTCTTAATGCTATTGCATGGCCTCCCTGCGGAAATACATGAAAGCTTGTTGAGACATTTTTTTCTAAAAGGGCCTCGTAAAATAATAAACTATTTTGCGGAGGTACCGACTTGTCGTTAAAGGCATCTGCAATAAAACAAGGTGGTGTTGCACCCGTTACCTGTAATTGCGTTGAATATTTTTCAATCAACTGCTGCGATGGGTTGTCACCTAATAAGTTTTTCCGGCTACCCCTGTGGGCATACTTACCTAAGTCTATAACAGGTGAAACAAGTATCATAAAATCGGGTCTGAATGAAATAACATCTAATGTGTCTTTCACAGCAGAAACATCTTCAGTATGTGTACCGAGCAGAGTTGCCAAATGGCCCCCGGCAGAGGAACCTTGTATTCCGATTTTATTTGGTTTTATTCCCCACTTTGCTGCATTGGCCCTTATGATACGCATTGCCCTTTGTGCATCCTGCATCGGACCAATTTCACGTTGTTTTAAATCAGGTGAATTAGGAAGACGGTAGTTTAAAACAAATGCACTTATGCCTATTGCATTAAACCATTTTGCCAGTTGTATTCCGCTGATTATATAAGCCAATCTTTCGTATCCTCCACCAGGGCAAATTAAAACTGCTGCACCTTTGTTTTCCTGTACTGACGGGTAATAAGCGTACATGCCCGGTGTACCAACCTGGTAGATCCTTTCATTCGCAATACTGTCTCTCAGATTCATCCCTTTGCTGTTTGGCATTTTACCTTTTGTCCATAACGGAATAAATTCAGAAAATTTTTTGGGCGAGGTTGCCATCGGTGTTTGACCATAAGATTCCGAAAGAAAAAATGTAAGGATTATAGCAACAATTGAAAGTCTCATTTTTAAATAATATTCTTTTTAGAAAAGCTTTTAACTCTTGTGTCAAGCCTGAAGCTGCTGGGCTTCGTTCTTGTAACGAGACTCCAGCAACTTGTTTCTGAAACCGGAGCGCCGCTCCCGCCTTCGCTTGACACCCAACCAGCTGGTGTCTCTTATGCAAGAAATGTTTGTTGGAGCGGATATTAAAGCGAATAAAATAATATTTGTCTCCTTTGACTAATCCTTTTCTTGAAATTAGTAGTTGTATACCACGTAAAATAAAATTCTATTTAACAGGCTCAAATCTGAAATAATCAAAATCAGCAGATCCCGAGTCATTTATTTGTGTTTCACGGGTACAAAACAGACCCACCTTTGCTCCTATCCATCTGCCAACTTCTGCCTGGAATTGTTCACCTGCATCTGTAAACTTTTGTCCATCTAAACTATAACTGAACTGGCATTTTGCTCCATTGGTAACTTTGACCCGTAAATAAGCTGTGTTGTCCTTTAGTTTTGTAAGTACCTTTTCTACTTCAGGCTTTCCGGTGACTGCCTTATTGCACAACATCTGAACAAGGTAGTTACCATCTTTTGCACTTTTCAGTGCCAGCCCTGCATAGCTAAAACCCATGACCACCAACCCGGCTCTTTCATTTTCAATCTTTGAATTTGGATTAAAATCGAGTTTAGTAGTTACCATGAATTCATCAGCAGGAAACTTTTGCAAAAGAACATTTGGCGCATCCCAGAGATTTTTAGCACTGTCGGGAAGCTTGTCTGAAAACAATGTAAGGGCACCTATTGCAGCATTTGAAAAAGCCCAGGTGCCTTTTGGGTTTGCCTGCCATTGCCACTGCAACCCTAAAGCGTTGCCACTAAATTCATCACTATCAGCAGGGGTTGTAATTGGATAAGTTTTTTTTACGTTGGGTTTTTTATAAGTTGCCACAGGTTCGCCACGACCATCATTGTCTACATCTACGCCCATTACAGGCCAATCATTCATCCACTTCATTGGCTCCAAAATTACCACCCGGCCATAAGCCTCTTTGTCCTGAAAGTGGAGGAACCAATCTTCGCCTGTTTGAGTGGTTACCCAGGCTCCCTGGTGTGGTCCGTTGATGGTTGATTTGCCCTGCTCAAGCACTACCCTTCTTTCATAAGGTCCATAAATACTTTTAGACCTTAATACCAGTTGCCATCCGGTCGGAACTCCACCTGCGGGAGCAAAAATGTAGTAGTAACCGTTGCGTTTATACAACTTGGGACCTTCAATAGTTGCGTCCGTTTTGTGTCCGTCGTATACAATTGCACCTGCATCTATTACTTTATCGCCTGCTGCATTTAACTTATTAACTGTTATGATACTTTTAATGCCGGCACGGCTACCAGCCCAGCCATGAACAAGGTAAACAGCCCCATCATCGTCCCAAAGCGGACAAGGATCAATGAGCCCTTTGCCTCCTTCGACCAAAACAGGAACACTCCATGGACCTTTCGGATCTTTGATCCTTGTCCGCTTTGGGACGATGAT
>Ga0210040_10006646_pt1 | contig 14317 bp, 24 predicted proteins | sample CryGeyCG12114_NA_FD_185462 | JGI IMG/M metagenome (GOLD analysis project Ga0210040, IMG submission 185462) | Groundwater microbial communities from aquifer - Crystal Geyser CG19_WC_8/21/14_NA (SPAdes) (version 2) | ecosystem: Environmental > Aquatic > Deep subsurface > Groundwater | place: USA... | reverse complement strand
ACGACCCGATGGAGCAGAACCCAGTGATGTACGTGCTCTTGGTTGGGGCGGTCACAGCTTCTCCTCTGAAGCGAGCTTCCAGTTGTTCCAGAACGCTGCCCACGACTCGTATGGGCATTGGTATGGCCTGATAATCGTAGGCTTTTCTCCGACCAGATTGGTTACAACTCTGATTTTGTAAGACCGGCCATGACGGTAACCGAGGCTACCGTCATGGCCGGTAAAGGTGACGTTCACGAGCCCCGTGTCACCGTATCGTCACCGAAGTCTTCGTCGTCCACGATGGCGAGATACTTGCTGATCTTCTGTGACAGCCCCTCCAAGGAGGAGGCTCGCAGCGTGGTCTTGATGCCCTCCCTGCTGACCTGGCGCTCCGTACCCGTACTGCCACGGGGCGTACTGGCGGTGTAGGAAGACGAAGTCGTGGCGGGAAACACGACACTGCGCTCCAGGTTAATGTGAGCGACGTACACCTTACGCGGCGTGTCAGGCATTGGTCTTGGCCTCCTTGGCAGCGATCTCATCGAGGGACTTGGCGAAGGCAGCGTTCATCCGATCGATGTTAGCGCTCCACCGCATGAGCGCAGCGAGACGCGCTGCTGACTTGCGACGGTTAACTCGCTGTCGCCAGTTGGCGAACCGCACCGACCCCCTGATGACCGGCGTCAGATACGGCTTACCGTTCTTCTTCGCGTAGTCAACGAGTTCCTGCGGTATCTTAGCAGTTGCCATGTGCGTCTCCTAGTAGTCGCCGAACCAGGCATAGTAGCGCCCTGCTACCAAGCCGATGATGCCCCAGGACGCTATGGGACTGAACCACAGCGCTGCCCGGTAGAACAGTTGCGAGAACGGGTCCATCAGTCCGCAACGCTGGCAGGTTCGTCCAGCGTGTCGTCGGCCTGCCCCTGCTCCTTGAGCCAGTCCACGGCTTCGTACATCTTCACGGCCAGGGATGCCCGCGTACGAACGCCGCCGTGCTTGCGGCTCTGCGTGTCGTTGGCCTCGACCAACTTCAGCACGAGCCGGACTTCAGCGGGCTCTAGTTCGATCTGCATTAGAACGGCACCTCTTCCTGTGGAGCGGTGGGCGGATTTGCATCTCGTTGTGCGATCCAGGCATCGATCTCAGCGTTCACTTCGGCTCGGTGAACAGCGCGCTGCTCGGCGTTCATGATGCACCTGTCGCTACATGAAGCATGACTACCATGCTCATGTCGGGCCATGATCTCCCGCGCAGTTTGCAATATGCTCGCCTCGTAGTTCAGTTGAGCTTTTTGCTTGTCGCTGAGCGTCACCATGTCACAGACCCTTCACAGCCTCGCGCATGTTGTCGATGGTGACAGCGGTGTAGACCTCGGTCGTGGTCACGTTGGCGTGGCCGAGGATCTCCTGGACCGTCCTGATGTTCACACCCGAGTTCATGAGGTGTGTTGCGAACGTGGCCCGCAGCATGTGGCTGTGAACCTGCTTCTTGAGGCGGCACCGTGCACCGAGACGCGTGATCGAGCGTCGCGCCAGCCGGTCACCCATGGGCTCGCCGCCGGTACCTGCAACCAGTGTCGCGTCGTTGTACCGAAGGATCGCAGGCTCCATGAGCATGCTGGCCAACCGATCAGACATCGGCACGGTGCGAGTCTTGTCACCCTTGCCGCGAACCGTGATGAGCCCATCGGCGAAGTTGATGTTCTTGGCCGGGACCGTCAACGCCTCGCTGATGCGGAATCCAGCCAGGCCGCACATGGCGATGACGAGACGCAACTGCGGGTGCTCACACTTGTCGAGCATGGTGTAGACGCCTTCGATGCCTTCCGGCAGAGGCTCGGGGATCGACTTAGCAGGCGTGGGGGCAATGTAATCCACGAACATGCCTGGCTGCCCAGCCCACCGCGTGAACGCACGCAGACTAGTCAGCCTGCGCCCCACCGTCTTCGCTGACAGCTTCCGCTTGCTCGCCGTCAGCCACAGACCCCCCGTCTCCTGCAGAGCTACCGGTTCCTCGTCCGTAGCCAATAAGCCGATTGAGGAGATCCCAACCTCCAGCAGCAGCTGCCGCAAATCCGAGCCGTAGGACTTCACTGTGTGCTCGCTCCGCCCGTGGGCGGACAGTGACCGCTGGAACTGCTCGATGGAGTCGGTAGAAAGTGTCGTCACCTGAGTCGTAAGCATCTTGTGCCTCCTTGTCCCTTGCCAGGACGATCGGCTCCGAGATGTCCAGAGCCCGGTTGAGGAATGCTCGCAGCGCGAGGTGTTCCTCGTGGGTGAGTTCGGTCAGGTCGATACCTAGCTTCTTGACAACTACCAGCTTGACCGACGGTCCACTTTCTTCGGTCATGGGTACCAGATTGCCTTCAGTGGTCTCGACCATGTACCCCTGGTCGAACAGATAAAGCTGGAAGTGATTGCCACCGATCTCAGCGAACGATTGCAGGTTGGGGTCAATCTTGCCCCCCGCCCGACGAGTCTGAATGCGCGCAGGCTGGGCGCCAGCGCGTCCCGGCCTAGGCATCCTTGATCGTCAGCTGCTGCGGGCTGACCTGCTCCTCGCGGTCCTCGGGAGCAACGTACGCATCCAGGTTCCACTCCTGGTCAGATGCCAGGCATGGGGGACACAGCCAGTCTAGCACACGAGAGCGCACTGTCTTGGCGCCGGTGCCCATGGTAGTGAACACCGACTTTTTGACCGTGAGCTTGTCGCGGGCCGTCGGAGTGCCGCATCGAGTGCAGGCGTAGGACTTTTCGTAGCGTGTCTTGCCAGCCATCAGAAGGGCACCAAGTCGTCGAAGTTGGGCGGGTTGGTCTGAACGTCAGGGAACATTGCGCTCATGACCGGATTGGCCTGGACTGCTTCACGCTTGGTCTCGTTGACCCAGCAGAAGAGACACATGTTGTAACGCATCAGCGCATACAGTACAGCGTACTGCATGAGGAAGTCGTTGGTCTCCTGGGCACTGGCGATTGCATCTGCTCCCAGAATCTGAACAACAGTGTTCTGATACTTCACAGAGTGCCTTCGGCCCTTACACTGCCACGGGATACCCAAGCGCGGATTGGTCTGCAGGTCTGCCTGTCGACGACCAAGTACTTCCTGGGCTTCGTCTTCGAAGTTCTCGCGAAGCACCATAGCGAGATCGAAGGCCGAATCCCCGGCCATCACCTGGGCGATCGGACGCAAGGCAGGATCGCCATCGACCAGGGGTAGCTTCGCATAGCTACCGAAGACCTTGTCGTGAGCACCAACGTACTGAACAGTCTCCCACACGCAGTACTGTGGATAGAGGGGCAGCGACATGGTCAGCGTCCTGCCGTTCGCACGAAGCTTCAGCTCTTCGGTAAGCGACTCGACGTCCTGGCGATCTTCTATGAAGCCGATGACATCTTCACAGTACGTCGTGCGGTGGGCCGTGCAGTAGGGACCAGGCTCGTCTGCACTGTACGGCGTCATCAGGGGAGGCGGCGGTCCGTTCATCAGATAATCCACCTTGCTTCTTCGGGGTTCATGCCGACCTTCCCTAGCTCCTTTTCGGCCCAGCGGAGGTACTTCTGCAACATGTGCCACTTGTAGGCATTCTTGCGTTGCAAGTACGCCTGAAGTGTCTTGCGATCCTTTTTGCGAGGCGGCTCACGATGATGCGCTGCCTCGACCCACCCGTCAGTGTCTTTGTCGGTCAAGAACCGACGAGGCTCGTGCTTGACGTGGGCTGGATCATCCCATCGAACGCTCATGACCTGATCCGTTCCTGCCACGCACGGGCGCGGCCCTTGGTGGAGAGAGGCTGATCGATGATGCTCTTGTACGTGCGTCGCTCGACAGGGTCGAGGATCGGTGCAAGAGAACGGATTGCATCTTCCAGCACCGCGTCAACGGCGGGCTGGACAGGCGCGGGACCCGGTGCGGGGTCGCTGGGCGCGGTCACGCGCCGCCGCATTGCCGCACGCATGGCGTCGCTGTTGTTCACCGGAGCCGGTGTGGGGTCCGGGTCTACAGGAACGGGCACACTAGGCGCATTACATGCACAGGGCATTCCTGCAGCACGTTCTTCAGCAGTACACCAACTGCAAGTGTGGTCAACAGGCTTAGGCTGGACTGCCTTGACACGTTGCTTACGGGGCGCCTTGGGCGCCTCCGGCTTAGGCTCGTGCAACTCACACGGCTCGCCGGGGAGGCACAGGATGCAACCTTCCTGCATGGAACGTCGCGCCATTCTGTGCCTCCCCTAGAGTCGATGGGGGCGGTATCCCCCGGTCGCTACCGCTACCCTACCACATCGACGGTGACCCCGCACTAGGAGCTTTCGGCGATGTACTTGATTACCTCCTCCGGCAACGAGTACAGACCAACCAGGTTAGCGGGCTGAAACATGCCTGAACCAACCGCCGTACGGATTGCCACCTTGGTCTCCTCGGGCACTACTGATGCCTTGGCAGCCAGGACCGTCTCGGGAATTGCGGCCTTGATCGCAGGTGCTTGCGATGCCTTAGCAGCCCGCGTTGCACTGGTCTGAGAGCTAGTCATGTGCGGCGTGGGCGGGTTGTATCGGTAGCCAGGCGTCTGACGCCACGGGATCTGATGCTGACGCATCTTCCACCGCTCCAGCGCTTCGCGGCTAACCTCCTTTTCGGACGGATAGTCCTCGCCCGAGGTAGTCATCACCATGAAGGCGAGGCCGCCGGCTCGACCCTGCAGCTTCAGCAGGTCGGATTCGTTGGGACCGTTAAGCGTGGGATACTGAGCGACGAACGTCTTGTCTTCAGCAGCCATTACCTTGATCGTGTCGATGATCCGGTCCAACTCCAGCCACGCCGCCTCGGCTGGAGCAAACCCCGCCAGCTCCGGGTTGTACGCCGTCCCGTGCACGTGAGTTGACAGCGCGTACTCGGCGTCCTCGCGGGTCAGGAAGACGGCCATCATGTTACAGGTGGCCTGAGGACACTTTGCCCGCCATGAGAAGATGATCTTCCGTTCGATCCCACGACGCGGCCAGGTGAGGATGTCGTGCTCAGGATAGACGCGCTCAGTGATCGACATGCTGGGGAACTCCTCCTCGTGCGGGGTAGCGGTAGACGGACAGGTCTTCGTTCCGCCGCCTACCAGGCTTCCAATAGAACAGAGCTTCCTCCATCATGTCAGTGATGCCCTTGTAACCAGGCGTCACATCCACAAAAAGTATACCCGACTTGGTAGTATCCACTACCAGACATCTCCCTTGATGATCTCGATCGGTTTCTTGAGGTTGCGCACCATGCGGACGGTCTGCCATGTGCCCGACCGGGGGTGCTGCGACTCGGGACCTTCCGGCACCGCGATCAGCAGATCACACTGCTCTGCGATCATGCGGTTGCGCACCGGATAATCCTCCTCGCGGTGCATCACGTCACCGACCTTGTAGGCGCGGTGGACAGCGATGCGTGGCGGAAAGACCTCGACGTGATAGCCGAGCATCTTGCCAAAGTCGTGAGCAAGCTCGTCGGCACCGGTGCAGTCACCGTGGTAGAGCTTGATGAGGCCGTCGTCACCTACGGCACTTGCGTACCCGGCCAACTTAGCCGCCAGTTCGGCCTCTTGGCTGGAGTGGGGCGTCTTACGGGTCCCTGTAATGCCGACGATCATACCGCTACCTTCCGATTCCATAGATTGCGGGCCGAGCCAGTGCCGTACCCCTCGCTTGCGGCGTGTGACCCTCTTCCAAAAGTCACAACGGGGTACGGCACTGGTTGTCTCGGTTGCTGTGTCGGTGCGGGTTTCCAAGCCGCATGACGACTAGGCTACCTTGACCTCCTGGGGTCAGCAGTTCCACCGGCTCGCCACCCAGGATGTTACAAGGCGAGGAAGACGCCTGTAGGTCATTTAAGGTTGGGTCCTAAGACAGCCCAACCTCTTCCTTGCCAGCTTGGGGGGCAGATCAACCCTCGTCGTCGTCCGACTCGGGCTCGGGCTCTGCGCCATCGACGTGCGACAGATCCTGAAGCGGCTCGTCGCCAGTGGCGACACCGGCAGCCGCATCGGTCTCGGCCTGCGGCGTCACGTGGACGTGACCCAGCGGCTTGTGGTCGATCTGCTCGTGCTGGACGGTCGCCTCGGCCTCGCTCAGCGTGTTGGCAGCCTCGACGGTGAAGCCGTGACGATCCACGAGGTGCTGGCGCACCCGACCAGCCGCAATCGGCTGCAGCTTCTTGACCGTGACGTTGGCCTCCTTGCTGGGAAGCTCGACCACGGTCTGCACGTCCTTGGCCTCGATGAGCTGGACGCCCGAGGAGCCACGCTTCTTGAACATGACGCCCTGCTCGGTTGCCAGCTCGATCAGGCCCTCCTGGGCGACCTGCTTGCCCTCGTCCTCACTGTCGAGGAAGGTCAGGGTGACCCGCTTGCCGGTGTACGAAGTCAGGTCGAGCGGGATTGCGGTCTCGGTCACGGGGTTCCTCCGGTAGATCATGGGATGGGGGTTGCTGGACGGCTGGCGCCCTGGTTCCTACGTAACGGTATCACATAACGAGCACCCGTTCTAGGTGATCGACCACGCGACCGATCTCTGAACTATCGTCCACCTGCACAGTGTCGAGCCCGTGTCGGCGGGGACTGTCTGTCTGTACGCCAACACCGAGGAGAACGTACCCCTTCGACTTGCACAGGCCGATCTCGCGCTTGAGGATCTCCAGCTCCTCGTCGTGATTTTCCTGAGGCATTGCGCCGTCAGAGTAGTACAGGATGACCTTGGCAGTCTCATTACGGGCGTCGAGGAGCTTACGCGCAAACTCCATCGTGTGCCCGTCCAAGTTGTAAGCCGAAGGGCCGATGTCGTGCAACGCCTGCTTGGCGTTATCGTCCCACGCCTGGTCGGGTGCCTTGATCTCGTACTGGTCAACCCACATCGCGTAGTAGTCACTGTCGTTCAGCGGTGAACCACTGTGCGCGTAGATTGCGAACTTAACGCCCATCCGATCGAGCAACTCAGCCTGCGCGAACGCTGCCTCCTTGATGATCTTGATGTTTTTACCGACAGTAGAACCACTGACGTCGATCTCCAGCAACACGAAGTAGTCACGCTTAGAGGGCTTCGTCTTCTTGCTGAACATGCGATCGTCACCGAAGGGTGCACGCTTACCCAACGAGCGGGAGTCGATACGCCCCGACTTGCGGTTACGGTCGTGCTGACCGCGCTTGTTCTCCGCAAAGATCAATCGCATACGCATGAGTGCGGGACCAAGGACATCTTCGCCAACCGACTTGATCAGCGGGTTGATTCGACGGTGACCAGCCATGCCACGTGCAGCAATGGACAGCTCCTTGTTCCATGCGTGATGACCTCGGTTGATAACGTCGGTCTCACGATCGGCGTACTTCCAAACCTTGAGGCCAACGATGTTGGACGAAGGCTGCTCGAAGTACATCGACTGGACGATTGCCTTTTCAAGGGCTTCGTCCATGTCGCTGCTCTCCGCGTCGAAGTCCTTATCGACCGGCGGGTGCAGGCCCAAGTCTTCGATGCTGAACGTCTCACCCGAGGTCATGGTGGGCGGGGGAGTGTAGACGATCTTGCGATCAGTAGCGTCGATCGCAGAGTCGGCGTCGGGCTTGTAGTCGAGCGGGTCTACCGAATCTGCCAGGTCGTCGTCGTAGCCCAGTCCCCCCTCTTCTTCGCCTTGTCCACTGTCATCGCTGCCTTCGTGATCTGCTCGGTCGTCGCCATCTTGTGATCCCGCTTCAGAGCCGCCTTCACTTCCGTGATCGACCTCTCCGTCGGAGAAGTCTCCCGTGTTGGCATCCGAGGCGGTATCGCTGTTGCCATCGGGAAGGCTGTCTTCAGTAGCGTCGTTATCTCCGACGCTGCTGTCGGCCCCGGAGTGAACATCTCCTCCCACGGGTTCGGCGTCCGATCCCGATTGGTCGTCACCCTCCAGTCGATCTCCGGAGGAGCCGGTGCCGGGAACATCGTCTGCACCTTCGGAAGTGCTACTTCCACCATGCCCCGAAGGGTCGCCCTCAGATCCGGCTCCGGGATCGCTTCCTTCAGCGTCTCCCACATCTCCTTCACTTCGGCTGTCATCTCCGCGATTATCTGATTCATCGCTGCGGCTACCGTCTTCTGCGCCGTGTGCATCAGAATCGCTATCTGTTCCGCCACTGGCGCCATGTGCTTTGCCAGAATTTCCGCTCGCTCCTGGAGCACCTGCCGCTCCGTCGGAGGAGGCATCAGCATCGTCTTCGTCAGCAGGCGATGCATCTTCTGCTGATGTACCATCTCCGGAGTCAGAGCCGGACTCAGATCCGTGTGACTGTGACTCATCGTTCGAGTCATCATCGGCATCGGAACCAGCTTCCCCTCCGAGCTGACCATCAGTATCGTCCCCGCCGGACCCAGACTCGCTGTTGTCGACGTCGTCACTGCTATCGGAGCCAGTGCTCCCGGCTTCATCCGGGGTGGCGGGGGGCTGTACCCCAGCCTCGCCATCTCCCTCCGGAGCCAGGCTCCCGTCGGTTCCGGGCTGGGTGTCGTCGGTGTCGTCATCGTCGGACTCCTCGGGGGGCAGCTCGGGCGCCTCGGGCTCGGTGGGCGGTGGCTCCTCGTCGGCCAGGATCAAGAACCCCAGCTCGCGGAGACGGAGAAAGATCTCAAACGCACGGGTGAAGATCGAACTAACGTTGGGCAGCCCGTCCACTGTGGCCAGCAGCTCACGAATCTGCCGGTCGCGGAGAACGTTGACCACGGGCTCGATGAGCCACTTGCTGGGGTCGAAGCCACCGGCGATCAGCAAGCAGCCCAAGACAGCCTGCTGGTTGGGGTCGTACTCACGCCATGCGACGCCGCGTACCTCGCCGGTCATGGTGTCGGGCTGCTCGACGCCCTCGCGAGCGGTCTTGTAGATCTTGGCAATCTTCATGATCGCCGTGCCTGGACGCGCGTCGATCATGCGCTGGTCGATGCGAACATCCTCCAGAGCACCGACCAGGGCTGCCAGATAGGGGCTGATGACACTGCCCAGCTGGTTGTACCCAAGGGTGGGAAAGCGGTGCAGACCAGCGTCCTTGAAGCGCTTGTCAACGCGCTCGGCGTACCAGGCAGGCGCAGCAGTGTGCACCATGCGGGTAACGGTGGCAAGGTCGGTCTTGCCAACCTTGACGAACGAGTCGAACGCGATGTGGCTGATCTCGTGGAAGGTGATTGCCAGGACGAACTCGCGAGCGCTGCACACGTCGCAGAGGATCTGGAACTGGTCGTCACGCTGGTCGCACTTGGGACCGCGCCGATGGTTGCGCAGGCTGATGTCACCCAGCAGAAGCGGCGGGCGCAGGTAGATCTTCGTACCGTCAGTGGCTGCGCCACCATGCGCGGAGTTGCCGGTGGCCTCGACGCGCACGTTGGACTTGCCGGTGAGGTTCACGGCGTAGGCCGTCAGGGCGGGCTGAATCTCGCGGAACTCGCTCAGTGCGCGACGAGCGCGCTCGTCACGGTTTGGCTTCGGCGGGGTCACGGCTCGTGCCAAGGGACAGCCTCCAATCGGGCTCTGAGTTGTGGTCGGCCTCAAACTGATTGAGGCGCTTCCATGGGCGGCGCTGATGTGCACGCCGGAGGTTTTCGAGGTTGGGGATGCACTCCAGGTGGTCTGGATTGCAACATGCCTTGTTAGTGCACATGTGGTCAACGATCCAGTCTTGCGGGATCGGTCCAACAAAGTGCATGTAACTGGTAACGTGCGAGCCTCGGTAGTGCTGCCTACCTTCATCATCCCGACCAAGGTAGAACCGACCGTAACCGCCGTTCTGACTAGGCGGCTTCCAGATCCAACACTCGCCATGCTCCGGGTTGATGACACCCTTGACAATCTTGCTTTGGAACTTCGCCAGCATCTTTGGGTTGAGCATCTCGCGGATGCCCTCGGTGGGGAGCGGGTGTTCACGAACCAGGACCATGGCGACGAGCCTACCACTACCGGCCATGTTCACGCCACTCCCCACCGTGGTCACTTGACGATACCCTCGGCTACCAGATCGCGGTATCGACCGATGGGCGTGCTAGCAACCGCCTTGAGCGCCTGCAGGTCTTTCTGCCACTTGAGGTCAGCAGCCTGCAGTGCACGATCGGCGTTGCTCATCTTGAGGGGGTTGACCCCGACCTCCCCGGCAATCTCTGTGTAGACGCCGGGGCTGGTCGGGTTGCCCTTGGGGGCACTCACGAAGCGAAGGCCCTGATCTCGACCGTCTCGCCCTCTTCGAAGTTGTCCTCGATGATGCTCTCGAGGCCGTCGAGAAGCTGACCTGCCTCCAGGTTGGCATCGTCGGTGATGACGCCACCCTCGGCGTCCTTGTAGATCAGACGGTAGTTGCTCATGTCAGTTCTCCTTGGTGGTCGATGGTCGATGATGCGTGGAGTGAGTCAGATCAGGTTGAGACGCAGCTTGCGGCCGGGCTTATGGCTGGAAAGTCCACCCGTCACGTCGATCACGGACACCGGAAGCGTGCCCTTGGGGAACTCCGCGTCGTACTTGGCCTGACGCAGCGCAGCGTCCTCACGACGCTCGGCACGGTGCGCTGCCTTGACGCCAGTGTTCTTGCGCCCGCTGACAGCCTTGGGCTGGTGCGGGATGGTGTCAGCAAACTCACTGATGAGCATGTCGTTCCTCTCAGAACTTGAGATGCGTGGATGAGTCGTGAGACTTCACGACATCGAGGATCATGTCAGCCTGCTTGGGCTCCAGGAAGTTACCCACTGCGATGCGGTACGCCTGCTGCAGGCTGAAGAACTGTGTTGCGCGTGCTACCTTGATCTGCGATGCGACCCCCCAGGTTGTTGGCAGCGTGCCTTGATCCGACAGACCGCGCAGCTCCTTGGCGATACCCATGATCGCCTTGAGCGTGGTCAGCGGAAGTTCGTAGTCGTCGGCCTTGCAGCGCGTGAGAATGATCTGTTTCTCGATGTCCTCGGGGGGCATCGACATGCTCACGTGCATGAGGCGACGCTGGTCAGCATCACCCAGCACCTGCGTACCCACATTGCGAGGGTCCCAGGCTGGGTTCATTGCCATGAGCAAGAACGCATCGTCGTCTCGGTTGATGCGCTCACCCTGGTTCATGTCGAGCACCAACTGCTTGCTGTTGTCCGTCAGTGGGCGAAGGAACTGCCACACTTCGGGCTCGCCAACGTTCGGCTCATCCAGCAAGATGATGCCCGGCTTCTTCCACGCAGCCGACAGGCGACCGTGACGGAACTCGGTGCCCTGCCCCTCAACGTAGTGCATCTGCCCGGCCAAATCGTCCAACTCGGTGCTGCCGGTGATGCTGATACGAACGAAGGGCAGCTGCATGATCCACGCGAGGTGACGACCCAGCTCCGTCTTGCCGACGCCAGGCGGACCCCACAATGCAGGGGATTCGTCCAGCCCCACCCACAGGGCAGCGATCTGGAAGACCGCGTTGTTGTGGTCGAGATAGCTCTCGGGGTGCTCGTCGTCACCAGACTGCGGCACCTTGGAACGCTCGATGGGATCGTAGCGATCCAAGTCATAGATCGGCAGATAGATACCAGTGTCGTGCTCGGGACGCTCCATGTCGCGCACCAGGTACCAGGCACGGATGCCCTTGTTCTTCTGCTCCTCGGTGATCGGCTTTTCGGTCTCGTGCGTGAGCGGGTCGAAGGCGTTGTTCGCCTTGTAGGCACCGATCAGGTCCGGGGTCAGAAAGTCCTCCTGGTACTCCGGGAACAGTGTCACACCCAGCAGGGTGGTCCGACTCATGCCGAACTCACTGACCATGCAGGCGCGACCGATGAGGCTCACGTTGGCCGAGGGGATCAGTGCACCGAGGCGACTGCAAGCACCCGTGGACCAGCCCCACTCCGTCATCACGACGTCTTGGGCAGCGTAGTGCTTGCATGAGTAGCAGGTCTTAACGTTCTCGTCACCAGCTGGGTAACCAGTCGGTTCGTTAGGGGTGTCGGGGAAGGCGACATCGTAGAGCTTCTTGGGGCGGTCAGAGCGCGGCTGGTTGTGACCAGGACAGTGCTCACCTAGCTTCTTGGCGACCTGAGGCAGGTCCATGGCCTCACTGTCGAGGCGACGGCCGATGGGCTTGTCAAAGAAGCCACACATGGCGGCGCCAACCTGACGGGAGTACCGTCGGGGCACGTCAGGTTCGGGGATGAAGTTAGTACAACCAAGGCAGCTCTTCGGTGGCGCTTCGGCGGTCGTCATGCCCGCCTCCTTTCGGTAGTCGATGAAGTTGCTAACGCACTCAAGCGCGATGTTCCAGTCTTCGTACCAAAGCATCTGGCCCCTGAGCATCCAGGCGCCTACCCAGTGACCGGGCTCTATGTGAGTGTCAAACCGATCGTACTTAAACGTGTTCCACTCGCTAGACGGCAGGTCGTGTGGATAGTACCTGCCGTCGTCTGTGCTGTACATCAGGTCAGGCTGGCACGCGCCACAGCGACTCGCCGCTCATTGGTGGCCGCATCACGCTCACGTCGCGTCGTGCCAGACCGCTCTGCACGGCGCGACGCCGCCGCCTCGTCGGCGTGGGCCTTGTGCTCTACGCACAACGGCACGACGTAACGGAGCCCGTTGAAGGAGACGATGATGTCGGTCGTTGCGACGGCAGGGCACACCAGATCGACGCTACCAGGCTCCTTCTTGTTGCGAGGAACGATCACCCGCTCACAGGCGTTGTTGTTGTTCGGTCCGTCCATGTCGGTCAGTCCTTCGCGTCGTCGCATGCGGCCTTGAGCCGCTGGAGGGTGGGCTTGCTGCTAACGATGTCCTGCAGCGGTCCGGTCGTGGCGTTGAGTGCCTGGTTGTGACGCGTCTTGACGTCGTTGAGTCGCTGCGTGTCGCCATCAGCAATCGCCTGTGTGCCGTCGGAGAACGTCTCGATCTCCGGTGCAATCGCTGCCTCGTAATCGTAGATCGCTACCGTCACCGCGTCAACCGCGCTGAGATAGTCGAGACACGCTTGCGGGACAGTTGGAACTGCTACCGTCTCGGTGTTGGTGACTGTAACTGTGGCGGGTGCAGGCGACGGCGCGACGAGTGTAGCACTAGGCGGCGTAACCGGTGCCTCGGGCGGATCAACCTGCGACCCGATGAAGACGAGTGCACCCACCACGAACAGTGAACCGATGCCGAACTTCTTGAGACGACCCATACCCTCAGGTTCCGGGGTGTAGCTGATCGGCTTGCTCACCTTTTCATCACCACAATCTCTACTGTGATCGACTCGTCGTGGTGACCGATGACGACCGATGCGAAGGGCCAGTCGATCGGCCCAAACTGCTTGACGTACGCTTCGGTTGCTGCTTCGCGTGCCACCTGTTCGTAGAAGTTACGGGAGTTGTTCAGACCGTCGTGCTTGACAACAGCCGATGCCATCTGTGTACCGATGCCCCATGAGATGTAGCGACGCTCACTCACGGTGTCGGTCTTGCTGGTGATGTTGATCGAGCCGCCGGGGATTGCAGTCGGCCCTCGCCACCAGGAGTTATTGACGGGAATGCTCACGTCATGATCTCTGTGTCGGTGGGCACGTGACGGTTCGCCTGCAGCCACGCACTGATCTTGGCGCGATCTTCGGCCGTAACGCTGACGAGATCACACGGGATCATCACCTTTTTGATCAGCGTACCTGCCTGCATCATGACGAACCGATCGACTGCCAGGTTGACGCTGGGGAACCAGTCGAACCCAGCAGGGTAGCGGCTGGTCTTCTCCCATGTCACCACGTACACGGGCTTGAAGTTGTACTCCGTGAACTCGGCTACCACACGGTCGGCCATGTCTGCCAGAACGTTGTACGGCATCTCGATGCCAAAGTCCTTGGCGAGGCCGCTGAGCGCCCCACAAATCTTGCCAGGATCGATCATGTCAGACCTCCGGAGTGTGATTGGTGGACAACCAGTCCAGGTAGATGACTGCCTGTGTTGCAACGAGGTACTCGTAGGTACCTTCGTTCTCGTCGTCGATTTCGTCCTTCTCGGCCTCGGCACGCTTCTCGCACTCGGGACCGAAGCCGTACCACCGCGACCGCTCGTCGGTCAGCTTCTTGCCGCAGTAGTGACACTTGCGCATCTCGGCTGCGTAGGCCCGACCAGCCGCTCGGCTGTTAGCGATCATGAGGAGCATCAGCTCCTCGATGGTCTGGCCGTTGAAGGTCCAGTTGGTGTAGGAACGGACTGCCGTCACCGGGTCCTGGTTGGCCGGATTCCAGAACCAACGGTCAGTCAACTGCTCACTGTGCTGAGTCTGGACGATCACCATGCCCTTGCGCCGTCCGTAGGTGGGACGTGACAGACGCAGAAAGGTGTACGGCGTACCCGGATCGGGACGGACGGCGT